>Ga0209514_10004365_pt1 | contig 19091 bp, 14 predicted proteins | sample Subgrocontami58m_FD_187452 | JGI IMG/M metagenome (GOLD analysis project Ga0209514, IMG submission 187452) | Subsurface groundwater microbial communities from S. Glens Falls, New York, USA - GMW37 contaminated, 5.8 m (SPAdes) (version 3) | ecosystem: Environmental > Aquatic > Deep subsurface >...
GGGTGGTGGTGAGCGGCGAGGCGCAGGTCGTCAACGGCGAGTCCGCGGTGCGCGTGCACGCCAACGAATCGACCTACATTCCCGCCGAGCACAAGCACCGCCTCGCCAATCCCGGCAAGGAGCCGCTCGTGCTGATCGAGGTGCAGACCGGCGCCTATCTGGGCGAGGACGACATCGTGCGCTTCGAAGACCGTTACGGCCGCGCGCCGGCCTAGATTCGGCCGGGTTCGGCGGAATCCCGCGAACCACTGGAAAACCCAAGTTGCCCAATGGGTTGAGTGGTAAGATCGCGAACTTGGATTGGATCAGCCGTCCGTGAAAAACCCCTCATTGCCGAAGTCCGAGCTGTCGGCGGCCATCTGGTCGTTGCGCCGCATTTTCTACGTGACGGGGGCGTTCTCGTTCTTCATCAACATGCTGCTGCTCGTGCCGACGATCTACATGCTGCAGATCTACGATCGCGTGCTCACCAGCCGAAACGAGCTGACGCTGTGGTTCATCACCCTCATCATGCTGGGAATGTATCTGTTGCTGGGCGCGATCGAGGGCGTGCGGTCGCGGCTGCTGGTCAGGGCGGGCATGCGGTTCGACGACTCGCTCAACAAGCGGGTGTTCACGGCCGCGTTCGAGCAGAACCTTCGGGCGGGCAATGCGAGCGCCGGTCAGGCGCTGGTCGACCTGACCAACATTCGCCAGTTCGTGACCAGCGCCGGCGTCCTCGCGTTCTTCGACGCTCCCTGGGCGCCGATCTTCATCGCGGTGATCTTCTATATCGATCCGATGCTGGGTTGGTTCTCCATCGGAGCCACGATCGTGCTCGTGTCGCTCGCGCTGGTCACCGAATTGGCGACCCGGCGGCCGCTCGCGGACGCGAACGGCGCCGCGATGAATTCCAATCGCTTCGCGGACGACAACCTGCGCAATGCCGAGGTGATCGATGCCATGGGAATGCTTCCCGACCTGCGCAGGCGGTGGCTGGCGCGTCACGAGAACCATCTCATCCTGCAATCGGTCGCGAGCGACCGCGCGGGCTTCATATCCTCGGCGACGAAATTCGTCCGCCTGTCGGTGCAATCGCTCATCCTCGGGCTCGGGGCGCTGCTCGCCATAGAAGGCAAGATCACCCCGGGCGCCATGATCGCCGGCTCGATCCTGCTCGGCCGGGCGCTGAGCCCCGTGGACCTCGCGATCAATACCTGGAAGGCGCTGGTGTCCGCGCGGGCCTCGTACCAGCGGCTGGACGAAATGCTCGCCCGGTTCCCGGCGCGCGGCACGGGGATGTCGCTGCCTGCGCCCAAGGGCGAGCTGCGGGTCGAGAATCTCATGGCCACCGCACCCGGGTCGCAGGCGCTCATCCTCAGGGGATTCAGCTTCGCGATTTCGCCGGGCGAGATCGTGGCGGTCATCGGTCCGAGCGCCTCGGGCAAGTCGACGCTCGCGCGCCTGCTGGTCGGCGTGTGGCCGCCGGCGAGCGGCAAGGTGAGGCTGGATGGCGCGGACGTCTATCTCTGGAACAAGGACGAGCTCGGCCAGTACGTGGGCTATCTGCCGCAGGACATCGAGCTGTTCGACGGAACGATCGCGGAGAACATTGCGCGCTTCAGCGAGATCGATCCGGAAAAGGTCATCGAGGCGGCCAGGCGGGCCGGAGTGCACGAGATGATTCTGCGCTTCCCGAAGGGCTACGACACGCCCATCGGCCGCGGCGGCAGCTTCCTCTCCGGCGGCCAGCGGCAGCGCATCGGTCTCGCCCGATCGCTCTACGGCAACCCGTCGCTGGTGGTGCTGGACGAGCCGAATTCGAATCTCGACGAGGCGGGCGAGGCGGCGCTCGTGCAGGCCGTGATGGAGCTGAAGTCGCACGGCAAGACCGTCATCGTCATCACCCACCGGACCAGCATCATCGGTGTGGTGGACAAGATCCTGTTCCTGCGCGAGGGCCAGCTGCAGCTCTTCGGCCCGCGCCAGGAAGTGCTCGCGACGCTGCTGCGCGCGCAGCAGCAGGCCGCACAGCAGCCGGCGGCGCAAGGTCCGGCGGCCCAGCCCATCGTGCCGGCGGCCTGACATGAATCCGCCGCGCCAGGGTGCGAAGCTGATCGAGCAGGATTCCGCGGGCCGGGTCGTGGCCATGGCCGTCGCGGACGACGTGACGAAGTGGGTCCGCATCGGCATCGCGATCCTCGTGCTCGGCGGCGGAGGATTCTTCCTCTGGGCCGCGATGGCGCCGCTCGACGAGGGCGTTCCGGTTCCGGGCGTCGTGACGGTGGACATGAAGCGCAAGGCGGTGCAGCACCTGAGCGGCGGCATCGTCAAGAAGATTCACGTCCGGGAATCGCAGCTCGTGAAGAGCGGCGACGTCCTGATCGAGCTCGACGACACCCAGGTGAACGCGAACTTCGAGTCCTTGCGCCAGACCTACGTCGCGCTTCGCGCCAGCGAGAGCAGACTCGCGGCCGAGCAGCGCGGCGCCGAGCGGATCACGTTCCACCCCGATCTCTCCGCCGGCGACAACGCCGCGCAGGCCGCGCAGTTCGTCGCCGCGCAGCAGCAGCTGTTCGAGTCGCGGCGCGCGGCGCTGAAGGGCGATGTCGCGATCCTGAACGAGAGCGCCGCCGCGCAGGAGGAGTCGCTGCAGGGTCTGACTGCCCAGCTCGGCAATCGCCGCACGCAGCTCAGGCTGCTCGAGGAGCAGCTCTCGGGCACGCGCGACCTCGTGAAGGAGGGTTATCTCCCGCGCAATACGCAGCTCGAGCAGGAGCGAAGCGTCGCGGAGCTCAACGCCACGATCAGCGACATCGAGGGGAACATCCAGCGCACGCGCAGGGCGGTCGCGGAACTCCGGCTGCGCGCCGCGCAGAGAAGGCAGGAGTTCCTGCGCGACGCCGAGACCCAGCTCGCCGACGTCAAGCGCGACGTCGCGTCGACCTACGAGAAGCTCGTCGCCGCCCGGGAGGACTTGCGGCGCATCCTGATCCGCGCGCCCGCGGACGGCCAGGTCGTGGGGCTGAACGTCTTCACCGAGGGCGGCGTGATCGGGGCGGGCCAGCGGCTCATGGACATCGTCCCGATCGGCGAGCCGCTGGTGCTCGAGGCGAAGGTGCCGCCGCACCTGATCGATCGCGTTCATACGGGACTTCCCGCGGATGTCAATTTCCACGGCTTCGTGAATCAGCCGCGGCTGGTCGTGGAAGGGTCGGTGGAGTCGCTGTCCGCCGACCTGCTCACCGATCCGGCGGCCCCGGGGCAGCCTGCGTCCTCGTACTACCTGGCCCGCGTCGTGGTGACGCCCAAAGGCATGAAGGAGCTCGAAGGGCAACGCATGCAGCCGGGGATGCCAGTGGACGTCATCATCAAGACGGGAGAGCGCAGCCTGCTCACCTATCTGCTGCGGCCGCTCATGCAGCGGATCGCGGTCGCGCTGAAGGAACACTGACCCATGCCGGCGCCTCGGCGGGTGCGGCTCCGGCTTGCGTGGGCGGCCTTCGTTCCCGCGGCGCTGCTTTGCGGCGCGGCGGGCGCGACGGACCTGCTCGGGGCGTATCGGCAGGCCCTGGAGAGCGACGCCAACTTCCTCGTCGCACGTGCGAACGCGGAGGCCGCGCGCGAGGCGTTGCCGCAAGCCCGCGCCGGACTGTTGCCGAATCTCTCGTTCAGCGGCAGCCGGAACAAGAACCACACCGACACGACGCAGAACACGATCCTCGGCCCGCGATCGTCGCAGTTCGACTACTTCTCCGAAGGCCAATACCTCACGCTGCGACAGCCGCTGTTCCGCCTCGCGAACGTCGCGCAGTACCGGCAGGCCGAGGCGCAGGTGGCGGGCTCCGACCTCCAGTTCGAGAAGGAGCGCCAGAATCTCGCCGCGAAGGTCGCCTCGGCGTATTTCGACGTGCTCGCCGCGCGGGACCAGTTGCGCCTCGTCGTGGAACAGGAGAAATTCCTGCTCGAGCAGTGGCAGCGCTCGCAGGCGATGCTCGACAAGGGCGCGGGCACGCGCACCGACCGCGACGAGGCGAAGGCGCGCTACGACAACGTGCTCGCTCAGAAGATCGAGGCCGCAAACGCGGTCGACCTGGCGGAGCGAACGCTCGCCTCCATCACGAACCGCCCTGCGCCCGCGGAGACGCTCGCGCCGCTCGACGAGCGCCGGATGCCGCTCGAGGCACCCGTGCCCGCCTCGTTCGAGGAGTGGGTCGCGATCGGCGAAGCCGCCAATCCCGAGCTTGCCTCGCTGCGCTATGCGATCGAGGCGGCGCAGCAGGAAGTGAAGAAGCAGCGCAGCGGCCATTTCCCGACGCTCGATCTGATCGCCCAGCGTTCATTCAGCGCGAGCGAGACGCCGTCGATCATCGGCAACCAGTTCCGCACCGACCTCGTCGGCCTGCAGGTCGCGATCCCGCTCTATTCCGGCGGCAGCGTGCTGTCCACGGAGCGGCAGGCGCTCGCCGGGCTGGAACGCGCGCGCCAGCAATACGAGGCCGGGCGCCGCCAGCTCGGGCTCAATCTGCGCCGCGAGTACAACAACGTGGTCCAGGGGATCGCAAAGGTGCGCGCGCTCGAGCAGTCGCTCGCATCCGCGGGGCAGGCGGTGATCTCGACCGTGATGGGAGTCAGGGCGGGCACGCGCAACAACCTGGACGTGCTGAACGCGCGCTCGCAGCTCTACACCGTGGAGCGGGACCTGGCGAAAGCGCGCTACGACTATGCCGCCGCGCGGCTCAGGCTCAAGTCCAATGCGGGGACGCTGGGCGACGCCGACATGGAGACCGTCAACGGCTGGCTGGGCGTGGCGAAGTAGGGACTCAGCCACAGGGTCATCCTGAGCGGAGCGAAGGATCTGCTTTTGGCTTGAAGCGAAAAGCAGATTCCTCGCGGCTGCGCCGCTCGGAATGACATCACGCCGCCCAGCCGCGCGAGCGCTCGAGCGCGCGCGACCATTCGGCGAGGCGCGCCGCGGCGGCCTCGCGCGGCATGACGGGCTCGAAGCGCGCCGCCTCCTTCCAGTGGGCCGCGATCGCGCCGACGTCCTTCCACACCCCCGTGGCGAGCCCGGCGAGATAAGCCGCGCCCGCGGCGGTCGTCTCCAGGATCCGCGGCCGCACGACGGGGACTCCCAGCAGATCGGCCTGGAACTGCATCAGCAGATCGTTTGCGCTCGCGCCGCCATCCACGCGCAGCTCGGTCAGCGAGAGCCCTGCGTCGCGCTGCATCGAAACGAGCACCTCGGCGCACTGGAACGCGATGGCCTCGAGGGCCGCGCGGGCGAGGTGCGCCGCGCTCGAGCCTCGCGTCAGGCCGACGATCGTGCCGCGCGCGTAGGGATCCCAGTGCGGCGCGCCCAGGCCGGTGAATGCCGGAACGAAGTAGACGCCGGCGGCATCGGGCACGCTTGCGGCGAGCTTCTCGACATCGCGGGACTTCCGGATGACGCGCAGCCCGTCGCGCAGCCACTGCACCGCGGCGCCTGCGACGAAGACGCTGCCCTCGAGCGCGTACTGCCGCCGGCCGATGCCGGCCGCCGCCGTCGTGAGCAGGCCTTCCCTGGAGGCGACGGCGCGCTCGCCCGTGTTGAGGAGCACGAAGCAGCCCGTGCCGTAGGTGCTCTTCGCCATCCCCGGCGAATGGCAGGCCTGGCCGAACAACGCCGCCTGCTGGTCGCCCGCGATTCCGGCGATCGGAATCGCAGCGCCGAGCAGGTCCGGCGCGCTGTGGCCGTAGATCTCCGAGGAGCTGCGCACCTCGGGAAGGAGCGCCTCGCGCAGCGCCGCGGGCAGGCCGAACAGCGCGAGCAGCTCTTCGTCCCAGCGGCCGGCATGAATGTCGTAGAGCTGGGTGCGGGACGCGTTGCTCGGATCGGTGACGTGGAGCGCGCCGCCGGAGAGCTTCCACGCAAGCCAGGTGTCGACGGTGCCGAAGGCGAGCTCGCCGCGCTGCGCGCGCGGTCCCGCACCGGGGACGTGGCGGAGTATCCACGCGAGCTTGGTCGCGGAGAAGTACGGGTCGATCACGAGCCCTGTCTTCGCGCGCAATCGCCCGGCGAGTCCCGCCGCGTCCAGGTTTTCGCATTCGCCGGCGGTGCGCCGGTCCTGCCAGACGATCGCGTTGTACACGGGAATACCGGTTGCGCGGTCCCAGACGATCGCGGTCTCGCGCTGATTGGTGATGCCGATTCCACTGACGGCATCCGGACTCACGCGCGCGGAATCCAGCGCCTGGCGTGCGCAAGCGAGCTGGGTGCGCCAGATTTCTTCGGGATCGTGCTCGACCCAGCCGGGCTGCGGGTAGATCTGCGCGAACTCCTTCTGCGCCACGGAACGCACCCGGCCGCGCTCGTCGAATACGAGCGCGCGCGAACTCGTCGTTCCCTGGTCGAGCGCGAGAACGTATTTCACGCTGTCCTCCCGGGGGGGATTCTAGCATCGGGACTGTGATAAAATCGCACGCTTCGCAGCAACACGCTGGATCGAATTTCCGATGCCGCTTTCCCGGCGAGTCGTCTGAGCGCACGCTCCGCGGCGCTTGACCCGCATCACAGCCCGCACCGGCAGGCCGATCGAAACTCCGCAGCGCAAACCCGAGGTCAATGATGAAAATCCACGAGTACCAGGCGAAGGAAATATTGCGCCGCCACGGCGTCGCCACGCCGCGCGGCGTGGCGTGCTTCTCCGTCGACGAAGCGGCCAAGGCCGCCCAGTCGATCGGCGGCAAGGTCTGGGTCGTCAAGGCGCAGATCCACGCCGGCGGCCGCGGCAAGGGCGGCGGGGTCAAGCTCGCCAGGTCGATCGACGAGGTCAGGCAGATCGCGGGGCAGATCCTCGGCATGCAGCTGGTCACGCACCAGACCGGCCCGCAGGGGCAGAAGGTCAGGCGGCTGCTCGTCGAGGAGGGCGCGGACATCGCGAAGGAGCTCTACGTCGGCATGGTCGTCGACCGCGGCACGCAGCGCGTCTGCCTGATGGCCTCGAGCGAGGGCGGCATGGACATCGAGGAAGTCGCAGCGAAGACGCCGGAGAAGATCCACAAGGTGTTCGTCGATCCGGCCGCGGGGCTGCGCGCGGAAGATGCCGACGACGTCGCCCGCAAGATCGGCATACCCGAGGCTTCGATCGCACAGGCGCGCGCGGCGCTCCAGGGGCTGTACCGGGCATTCTGGGAGTCCGACGCATCGCTCGCCGAGATCAATCCGCTCATCCTCACGCGCGACGGCCGCGTCGTCGCGCTCGACGGGAAGATCAACTTCGACGACAACGCGCTGTTCCGCCACCCCGACCTCGTGGAGATGCGCGACCTGGACGAGGAGGACCCCGCCGAGGTCGAGGCCTCGAAGTTCGATCTCAACTACATCCAGCTCGACGGGAACATCGGCTGCCTGGTGAACGGCGCTGGCCTCGCCATGGCGACCATGGACACGATCAAGCTCTACGGCGCGAGCCCGGCGAATTTCCTCGACGTGGGCGGCGGCGCCACCACGGAGAAGGTGACCGAGGCCTTCAAGATCATGCTCGGCCAGCCGAAAGTGAAGGCGATCCTGGTCAACATCTTCGGCGGCATCATGAAGTGCGACGTCATCGCCGAGGGCATCGTCGCGGCGGCGCGCGTGGTGCATCTAACGGTCCCGCTGGTGGTGCGGATGAAGGGTACCAACGAGGCGCTGGGCCGCAAGATCCTCGCGGATTCCGGACTGCCCATCATCTCGGCGGAGAACATGGCGGAGGCGGCACAGCGGGTGGTTGCGGCGGCGAAAGGAGTCAACTGATGTCGATCCTGATCAACAAGAATTCCCGCGTCGTCACCCAGGGCATCACGGGCAAGACGGGACAGTTCCACACGCGGACCTCGCGCGATTACGCGAACGGAAAGAACTGCTATGTCGCGGGCGTCAATCCGAAGAAGGCGGGCGAGGACTTCGAGGGAATCCCGATTTTCGCCTCGGTGAAGGACGCCAAGGCGAAGACCGGCGCGAACGTCTCGGTGATCTACGTTCCGCCGGCAGGCGCGGCCGCGGCGATCTGGGAGGCGGTGGAAGCCGACCTCGACCTCGTGATCTGCATCACCGAGGGCATCCCGGTGCGCGACATGGTCGAGGTGCGCGACCGTATGAATAAGAAGAATGCGAGGACCCTGCTGGTGGGTCCGAACTGCCCGGGAGTCATCACGCCGGAGGAAATCAAGATCGGCATCATGCCGGGGCACATCCACAGGAAAGGACGCATCGGCGTCGTGTCGCGCTCGGGCACGCTCACCTACGAGGCCGTGGCGCAGATCACCGATCTCGGGCTGGGCCAGTCCAGCGCGGTCGGCATCGGCGGCGATCCGGTGAACGGGCTCAAGCACATCGACGTGCTCAAGCTGTTCAACGATGACCCGGATACGGACGCCGTGGTCATGATCGGCGAGATCGGCGGCTCCGACGAGGAGAACGCGGCCTACTGGGCGAAGGACAACATGAAGAAGCCCGTCGTCGGCTTCATCGCCGGGGTCACCGCGCCGCCGGGCAAGCGTATGGGCCACGCCGGCGCGATCATCTCCGGAGGCAAAGGCACCGCGCAGGAGAAGCTCGCGGTGATGGAAGCCTGCGGAATCAAAGTCACGCGCAATCCGGCCGAGATGGGCAAGCTGCTGAAGTCGGTGCTGAAGTAGTCTCTTGATGCTTGCGTGTTGACGGAATCGGCGAGGATACTGGGTTTATGTAGGTCTCCCGATTTTGCGCAGTTGCAACTTCGCAACTGTGCAAAATCGGGAGATTTGGGATGGAAAATCGCGGCAACCTGTTTGATTCCGGATGTGCCGGCTCAAGATCCCATCGCCCCCGGACTGTTGCGTACGAGGCGTCCCGGCCGTTGACGCCGGTCAAGATTCCGGAATTCTCGCCGGCGCCGTTCTGGATAATTGCGTTTCGCTAACGTAAGCTTGTAGCCGGGCGCAGGAGTGAGCGAGGAAACGTGAGCAGTCAGTCGCCGAGCGGACCGGCCTCCGCAGTTCGCACCGCCAAACTCAGATCGACCGGCAAGGGCCGCAGCGTCGACCCAAAGGCGCTCGAGGAAGTGCGCTCGCTGCTCGCTGCGCATTTCGGCGACCAGCCGCGCCGCCGCGATCTGCTGATAGAGTATCTGCACAGGATCCAGGACAGTTGCGGCTGCCTGCCGGCGGCGCATCTCGCGGCGCTCGCGACCGAAGTGAACATCGCGCTGGTCGAGGTCTACGAGGTCGCCACCTTCTATCACCACTTCGACGTCGTGAAGGAAGGGGACAAGGCGCCGCCCGCGATCACGGTCCGGGTGTGCGATTCCCTGTCCTGCGAATTGGCCGGCGCGAGAGAGCTGCTTGCGCGCCTGCCGGGCATCCTGGGCCGAGACGTGCGCGTCGTTCCGGTGCCCTGCGTCGGCCGCTGCGAGACGGCGCCCGTCGCGGTGGTGGGACAGAATCCGGTGCCGCATGCCAACGCGGAGAAGGTCAGCAAGCTGGTCGCCGCCAGGGCGTTGAAGCACGTCCCCGAGAAATACCTCGCCTACCGCGAATACCGCAACGCCGGCGGCTACAGGCTGCTCGCCGAGTGCCTGGCCGGCAAGCACGACCACCAGGATTTCATCAGGATCATGGAAGACTCGGGCCTTCGCGGCCTGGGCGGCGCGGGATTCCCGGCCGGACGCAAGTGGAAAATCGTGCGCGCCGAGCCCGCCCCGCGCAACATGGCGGTCAATATCGACGAGGGCGAGCCCGGAACGTTCAAGGACCGCTACTTCCTCGAGCGCGACCCGCATCGTTTCCTGGAAGGGATGCTGATCGCGGCATGGAGCGCGGGCATCGGCGAAATCTGGATCTACCTGCGCGACGAATACGCCGGGTGCCGGGCGATTCTCGAGCGGGAGCTCGCCGCGCTGAAGTCCGATCCGCCGTGCGCGCTGCCGCCCATCCACCTGCGCCGCGGCGCCGGGGCCTATATCTGCGGCGAGGAATCGGCGATGATCGAATCGATCGAAGGCAAGCGCGGCATGCCGCGCCTGCGTCCGCCTTATGTCGCGCAGGTGGGGCTGTTCGGCAGGCCCACGCTCGAACACAACATGGAAACCCTGTACTGGGTGCGCGAGATATTCGAGCGCGGCGCCGCCTGGTTCACCGGCCACGGGCGCAACGGCCGCAAGGGCCTGCGCTCATTCTCGGTTTCCGGGCGCGTGAGAAAGACTGGCGTGCACGTCGCGCCGGCCGGGATCACGGTGAAGGAGCTGATAGACGAATACTGCGGAGGCATGCTGCCGGACCACGCGTTCTATGCCTACCTGCCCGGCGGCGCCTCGGGCGGCATCCTGCCCGCCTCAATGGGGGACATTCCCCTGGACTTCGATACGCTCAACCCCTACGGCTGCTTCATCGGCTCGGCCGCAGTGATGATACTCTCGGACAAGGACCGCGCGACCGACGCGGCGCGCAACCTGATGAAGTTCTTCTCCGAGGAATCCTGCGGGCAGTGCACGCCCTGCCGCGTGGGCACGGCGAAGGCATTGCTGCTGATGAAGCCGCAGCGGGAGCCGCGGGGCAAGGGGCAGGCGAAGTGCGACTGGGACCAGGCACTGCTGCAGGAATTGTCGCAGGCGATGATGGACGCCTCGATCTGCGGCCTCGGCCAGGCCGCGCCGAATCCGGCGCTCGCCGTCATGAAGTATTTCCCGCACGAATTGGCGTGAGCGGGCATGGCCGAATCCGTTGCCGTGATTTGCCATCCAAAATCGGGAGACCAAAATAGACCCGAAATCTTCGCCAATTCTGTCGACACGCGAGTGATACGAGACTGAGGTGACGCCATGACTGCCATCACCAAGCAGGAGATCGCCGCGCTGCCGGTGGAGTTCAAGCTGAACGGCAGGACCGTGGTCGGCCGGGCCGACGAGACCCTCATAGAGACCGCGAAGCACCACGGCATCGAGATCCCGCATCTCTGCTACAAGGAGGGGCTGCGTCCCGACGGCAACTGCCGCGCCTGCGTGGTCGAGATCAAGGGCGAGCGGGCGCTCGCGCCCTCCTGCTGCCGCATGCCCAGGGACGGCATGGAAGTCGTGACGGATTCCGCGCGCGTGCGCACGTCGCAGAAGATGGTGCTCGAGCTGCTGCTCTCCGACATCGCGGAGACGGCTTACACGCTCGATTCCGAGCTCGATCGGTGGGCCAGGAAACTCGGCGTGGGCAAGCCGAGGTTTCCGGCGCGCAAGCAACCGAAGGGCGACGCGTCGCACCCGGCGATTGCGGTCAACCTGGACGCCTGCATCCAGTGCACGCGCTGCCTGCGCGCCTGCCGCGAGGAGCAGGTGAACGACGTCATCGGCTACGCGTTCCGCGGCGAGCACTCCAAGATCGTGTTCGACTTCGACGATCCCATGGGGTCCTCCACCTGCGTCGCCTGCGGCGAATGCGTGCAGGCCTGTCCGACGGGGGCGCTGATGCCGGCGCGCGGGGCCGGGCTCGTCGAAGTCGACCGCAAGGTCGACTCGGTGTGCCCGTTCTGCGGCGTGGGCTGCCAGCTCACCTACCACGTCAAGGACAACAAGATCATCTTCGTCTCGGGTCAGGACGGGCCGGCCAACGAAGGACGGCTGTGCGTCAAGGGGCGCTACGGATTCGACTACGCGCACCATCCGCAGCGCTTGACCCGCCCGCTGGTGCGCAGGCCCGGCGCGAAAAAGTCCGGCGATTTCACGATGGACCCGGACGACTGGCGCGAGGTGTTCCGCGAGGCGAGCTGGGACGAGGCGCTCGATCTCGCCGCGGGCGGCCTCAAGCGCATCCTGGAGCAGGGCGGCGGGAAGGCAGGAAGGTACGCGCTCGCCGGCTTTGGCTCGGCCAAGGGCTCGAACGAGGAGGCGTACCTGTTCCAGAAGCTGGTGCGGACCGGCTTCGGCACCAACAACGTCGACCACTGCACGCGCCTGTGCCACGCCTCGAGCGTCGCGGCGCTGATGGAAGGCGTGAATTCCGGGGCGGTGTCCAATCCCGTGCGCGACGTGGCGAAGGCGGAGGTGATCCTGCTCATCGGCGCCAACCCGACGGTGAACCACCCGGTGGCCGCGACCTGGATGAAGAACGCGGCGAAGAACGGCGCGAAGTTGATCGTCGCCGATCCGCGCAGGACCGAGCTTTCGCGCTACGCGACGCACTTCCTGCAGTTCAACGCCGACACCGACGTCGCGCTGCTCAACGCCATGCTGCACGTCATCGTCGACGAGGGCCTCGCCAACGAGGCGTTCATACGCGACCGCACCTCGGGGTACGAGGCGCTGCGCGAGAACGTGAGGAAGTTCTCCCCCGAGCTGATGGCGCCGGTGTGCGGCATCCCGGCGCAGACCATCCGCGAGGTCGCGCGCCTCTATGCCACCTCCAGGGCCTCGATGATCCTCTGGGGCATGGGCATTTCGCAGCACGTTCACGGTACCGACAATGCGCGCTGCCTGATCGCGCTCACCATGATCACCGGGCAGATCGGCCGACCTGGCACGGGCCTGCATCCGTTGCGCGGCCAGAACAACGTACAAGGCGCCTCCGACGCGGGCCTGATCCCGATGTTCTACCCGGACTACCAGCGCGTGGCCGCCGCGGAGGCGAAGCAGCGTTTCGAGAAGCTCTGGAGCGCCGAGCTCGATCCCAAGCCCGGCCTCACGGTGGTCGAGATCGTCAACGCCGCCTGCGAAGGCAGGATCCGCGGCATGTACATCATGGGGGAGAACCCCGCGCTCTCCGACCCCGACGCGAATCACGCGCGGGCCGGGCTGGCCGCGCTCGAGCACCTGGTCGTGCAGGACATCTTCCTCACCGAGACGGCGTACCTGGCCGACGTCGTGCTGCCCGCGACCGCCTGGCCGGAGAAGATAGGCACGGTCACCAACACCGACCGGCTGGTGCAACTGGGCAGAAAGGCGGTCGAGCCTCCGGGCGAGGCGAAACCGGACCTGTGGATCATCATCGAGATCGCGAAGCGCCTCGGCCTGCCGTGGGCCTACGCGCATCCGCGCGACGTGTTCGACGAGATGCGCCTGTGCATGGACTCGATCGCGGGCATCACCTGGGAGCGCCTGGAGCGCGATTCGGCGGTCACCTACCCGTGCGAGCACGAGGGAGACGCGGGCGAGCCGATTGTCTTCACCGAGCATTTCCCGACGGCGACCGGCCGGGCGAAGCTGGTGCCCGCCGACTTGATCAGGGCCGCCGAGCAGCCCGACGACGACTATCCGATGGTGCTCATCACCGGGCGCCAGCTCGAGCACTGGCACACCGGCGCCATGACGCGCCGCGCGGGCGTGCTCGACGCCCTCGAGCCCGAGCCGGTCGCCTCGCTGCACCCGCTGGACCTCGCGAAGCTCGGCGTGAAGCCGGGCGGGATCGTGACCGTGGCGTCGCGCCGCGGCAGCATCTCGCTGTATGCGCGCGCCGAGGTGGGGACGCCGCTCGGGGCGGTGTTCATCCCGTTCTGCTATTACGAGGCCTCGGCCAACAAGCTCACCAACCCGGTGCTCGATCCGTTCGGCAAGATCCCGGAATTCAAGTACTGCGCGGTGAAGGTGAGCAAGGGCGGCGCAGTGCCGGTGCACGCGAGCTACGGCGGCGGCCAGGCGCTCGCGCGGGCCTGACGGCATCCGCACGATCCCGGGGGCTTGCCCCGCTTCCAGAGGTCTTCCGGCGCGCCTCATTTGAGCCCGAAGCACGCCTCCAGCGCGGAACTGTCGGTCGCCGGTGTCGCCGCCGGCGCCATCGTTCTGTTGGCGCTCGGTGGAGCGCTGCAGAACTTCTTCATGGGCGACGACGGGCACTTCCTGGACCTGGTCACCCGGCATGCCGTCCCGGACTATTTCCTCGATCCCGCCGTCACGGCGACCGTTTCAGGCACGGCTTTTTCCCCTTGGAACGCGCTGCCCTACTCGATCAATCTCGGCCTGTTCGGGTTCGAGCCCAGGGGCTACTACGCCCACCAGATGGCGGTCGTCTGGCTTGCCGCGGTCGCGAGCTACGCGCTGCTGCGCCGCTACGTCGGTCCGCTGGAATCCTTCGCCGGCGTCGCGCTCTTCCTGACGGGGATTCCGACCGCCGACATCGCCAACCAGCTCATGACGGGCCATTACGCTTACGGGCTGTTGTTCGCGATCCTCGGCCTGTCGAGCTTCGTGCGTGCGCTTCGGGGCGGGGGTTGGCCGTGGGCAACGGCCGCTGCGTGCTTCTATTTCCTGGCGGCGATCTGCAAGGAGATCTACGTTCCGCTTCCGCTGGTGCTGTGCTTCCTGCTCGAGGGCAAGGCCTTGCACCGGATACGCTATGCGTCCGCCTGCATCGTCCCCGGTCTCGGATACCTCGCATGGCGCCGGATGGTCATCGGTTCGGTCACCGGCTGGGAGGGCGGGGACTGGCGTTCGTGGATCCAGCCCGATGCACTGCACAATCTGGCGGTCCAGATCCTGCACCTTCCCCTGGTGCTGTTCGGTGGTCGCCGGGCGGCGGCGATTGCGATCGTTGCGATGCTTTTCCTGCTGGCGATCGGGCTGCGGCGAAGACCCGCCGCAGTCGGATTGGTCATGGCGGCGCTCGCTGCGATCCTGATGCCGCTCGTTCCACTGATGGCGAGGCAGTTGGTTCAGGCCCCCGATCGTTACTGCTACGCCCTGTGGTGGGGCCTCTCCATGGGCGGCGCCCTGTTGGCCGGCGCGGGCCGCACGGCGTTTGCCGCGCAACGGCAGACGCTCCGATACGCGGGCATTGCGGCCATGGCAGCGATGGTGGCCTCGATGTGGTGGGGGAACGGGCCCTATCTGGATCTCTATTCTTCCTTCAGCCGCCACATCCAGGCGGTCTATCGGGCGACCCTCGAGTTGGGAGCGAACGAACGCATCGTGATACCGTGGGACGAGACCCGCTGGACCAATCACCTCCTCGAAGGAGCTGCCAGGGCGCTCGACCGGTACCGGGGAAATCCTGTCCCACGCGACGCGGTGCTGGAGCGAGCCAGCGAGGTCGAACTGGTGAAACAGGGACGCCTCCGAGGCCTGACCTGGGATCCGACGGCCCGGGCCGTCGTGCCGGTCATGGAACTGCCGGCGTCCCGCCGGGACGAACTGTTCGCTTCGATCTTCAAACAGGAGCTCCACCACCAGGTGCATGTCATCCGCCCGCCGTATCGTCCCAGAATCCACAGACCGCAATTCGAGGGGGAAGCCGGAAACGTCGATCGCATCGCCGTCGAAGGCAATGTCGTGGTCGTCGAGGGATGGGCGCCGATGGACGACTATCCGAGCCGCAGGCTGGCCCATGTCGGCGTCCCCAGCGCACCGCAGAAGTCAGAAGCATTCGTCCAGGTGCGCCACGATCTCGCGCAGGCTCGATCGAATCCGCAATTGATCAACAGCGGGTTCCAGATTCGCATGTCGTTCCGGAACCCGCGCGATGCGGCACAGGCGGTTGCCGCCACCTGCGTGGTGTTTCAACACGGCGGCGATAAGCTGCTGCTCGTGAGCAGCCGGTTCAACGAGCGCTGCCGCGATCTGGTCCGCTGACCCGATTGCGGCATCCGTGGAAGGCGAGCCGCTTCAACCGGGCCGGTAGGTCCACCGCCGGTGCATGACGAAGCTGGCGAAGGGCACCACGCAGACCACGGCTCCCAGCCCGACGTAGAACGGAAGACCCATGGCCTCGGCCGAGCCGGACAGGATCACCGTAAGCACGAGTCCCGCCAGCGAGACGCCGAAGAAACGCGCAAGCGAGCGCTGCTGCGGACGGTGCCCGAACGTCCACAGCGTGTTGGCGAGGGACGAAGCGAGCGTCGCCGCGGTGAAGGCGATTGCGTTCGCCGCGACGGGATGCCGGCCCCAGACCGTGATCAGCAACGTGGCGAGCACCGTGTGCAGGGCGGTGACGGCGATTCCCACCAGAGCGAAGCGGGGGACCTGGACCGCGAGACTCATGCTACTTGCGCTCCAGCACGGCGACGCATGACGTGCCGAACGGGAACAGGACATGCGGAACGCATGCCGCCTCGAGCGCGAAGACGCGATACAGGCACCGGTTCAGCCACGGCTCCGGCATCGCCGTGTCGTCGCGATCGTCCAGGCGCATCAGGCGCCTGCCCAGGCGGGCGCCCGCGATCAGCGGGAAGAGCAGCGAATTGAAGTAGCCCAGCCGGCGCACCCGGAGCCCGGCGCTGCCCGCCTTGCGCGCCAAGGCGCGGGCCGTGTAGCGCCGGAAGTGGTGATGCGAGCGGTCGTGGCCCCCGTAGAGCCATTGGTAGGCGGGCACGGTGAGCACGGCCGTACCGCCCGGCTCGATGCGGTCAGCAACGGTCCTGAGCGCCGCCACGTCGTCTTGCACGTGCTCCAGCACGTCGAAGAGGCACACGAGGTTGAAACGCTGCGCTTCGAACGGGACCGAGTTCGGGAGCCGGCCCTTGCGTATCTCCACGTTCGGCGTCTCGCGCGCACAGGCGAGCGCGAAGTCGTCGCTCTCCACCGCGGACACCGCTCCGAACCGCGCCAGCATCGGCAGGTTCCCGCCTGTGCCGCAGCCGATTTCCAGAATCCGCGCCCGGGCGGGCAAGCGCAGCCGCGCGATGATCGCGCGAAGAATCTCGCGCCGTGCGGCGAACCACCAGTGCGTGCGCTCGGCCTGCGCCATGAGGCGGTAGACGGCCGGCTCCATCAGTCCCGCCCCTCGTGGATCTTGCGAACGACGTAGAGAGGCCGCTGCTTGCTCTCCGTGTACACGCGGCCCAGGTATTCCCCGATGACGCCCAGGCCGATGAGCTGCAGCCCGCCGAGAAAGGTGATCGCCACGAACAGGGATGCGTAACCCGGCAAGTCCGCGCCGTGGATCAGCGTGCGGACGATGATGAAGGATCCATAGACGAACGAAATGCCGGCGACCATGAGGCCGATGTAGGTCCACACGCGCAAGGGGACCGTGCTGAACGAGGTGATCCCCTCGAGCGCGAAATTCCAGAGCCGCCAGCCGCTGAACTTGGTAGCGCCGGCCGGGCGGGGTTCGCGCACGTACTCCACCGTAGCCGTCCTGAAGCCCACCCAGGCGAAGATGCCCTTCATGAAGCGGTGCCGCTCGGACAGGCGGCGGACGGCTTCGACGACGCGCCGGTCCATCAGGCGAAAATCGCCCACGTTCTCCGGAAGCTGGGGGTTGGCGACCCGGTTGTGGAAGCGGTAGAAGCAGCTCGCGGTGAAGGCCTTGAGCCAGCCGTCAGTGGAGCGGTCGCCACGCCGGGCCAGCACCACTTCGTAGCCCTCGCGCCATTTTTCCAGCAGACGCGGAATCAGCTCCGGCGGGTCCTGCAGGTCCGCGTCGATGGGAATGACCGCGTCCCCGCGCGCAAGGTCGATGCCCGCGGTCAGCGCCGCCTCCTTGCCGTAGTTGCGCGAGAGGTCGACGATGCGCACGCCCGGATACGACTCCTGCGCCGCGAGCAAGCCCGGCAAGGTGTCGTCGCGGCTGCCGTCGTTGACGCAGACGATCTCGAACTTCTCGCCCGTCGCCTCCAGCACCGGGACCAGGCGGCGGAAGAAACCTTCGATCACCTCTTGTTCGTCGTAGAAAGGGCAGACGATCGAGATCATTACGCCTCTCTGCGGATGCGCACAGGCCAGACGCTAGTCGTCTTGCGGGCCCGGGTCAATGGGCCGCATCCGCGGCCGCGCCGGGATGCACGCTAGCGCAGCACCCGCAGCAGGTTGTTGAAATCGTCGGTCCAGAGCGGCGTCCCCTCGCGTATTTTCACCGGCTCGGCGACCGCCGCGACCTCCGGATGCTCGAATACGGCGCCATCGCGCGAGATCACGGCCCAATCCGAGGATGCGTACTGCATCTCCTCCTCCCCGTCGGTCGGTTCGTAGGAGATCAGCGCGGTCTTGAGTCCCTTGGCCTGCGCGATTCGGGCCAGCACGGGCGCAAGCTCGAGGTAGCGGTTGGTGACGTGAAACAACAGCACGCCGTCCGGCCTGAGATGGCGCAGGTACAGGTCGATCGCTTCCGCGGTGAGCAGATGCACCGGAATCGCGTCGCCCGAGAACGCGTCCACGGCGAGCAGATCGAATTGCTGCGGCGGTTCGCGCTCCAGCGACAGCCGCGCGTCGCCCAGGGCGATTTCGGTGCGCGCCGGCGTGTCGCCGAGGTAGTGGAATTCGGTCTTTGCGATCCGCACCACCAGGGGGTCGATCTCGTAGTAGCGGATGACGTCGCCCGCCTTGCCGTAGGCGGCCAGCGTTCCGGCGCCCAGGCCCACCATGCCGATGCGCCGCGCGGTGTCGGGGCGCAGCGCGCCCAGAACGACGCCCAGGCCGGTGCCGGGGGTGTAGTAGGTGAGCGGCATGGCGCGCTTTTCGGGCGGCTCGACGAACTGCGCGCCGTGCAGGATCCTGCCGTGGCGCAGCTCGTGGACCGTCGCCTCGCCGACGCTCGAACGCACCACGCGCAGGGCGCCGTAGAAGTCGCGCACCGCGACGGTCGCGTCCTCGGCGTATGCCTGGATCTGCTGGGCGACCAGCACGACCACCGCGAACAGCGCGGGTGCGAACGCAAGGCGCGTCCACCATACCAGGCGATCGCCTCGTACCAGGGCGAAGGCCGCGCAGGCGGCCAGGCCCAGACCGAGCTCGAAATATCCCGGCAGGACCAGCGGCGCGACCACGGCCACGAGCACGGCGCCGAGAACGCCGCCGAGCGACACCGCCAGGTAGAAGCCGGTCAGGTGGCGCACGTCGGGTTTGCTGGAGGCGACCTCGCCGTGGCAGAACATGCAGATCAGGAACAGGCCTGCGAGATAGACCGGGATCGCGACTTTCAGCTCGAGGCTGTCCAGGAACCACGCCATCACCGCCAGACCGGGGGCGAGCAGAGCGAGGTAGGGGCCGCGGCGGTACCAGCCGTCGCCTTCGAAACACAGGATGAAGGAGGCGAGATAAAGGGCCAGCGGGGCGATCCAGAGAAACGGGATCGAGGCGATGTTCTGGATGATGTGGTTGCTCACCGCAAGCAGCATGAAGGAGGCGAGCGCGGCAAGAAACATCCACACGGCGTAGTCGCGCGGGCGCGGCGCCGTCGCGCCGTCGTCTCCCGCCTGC
>Ga0209514_10004368_pt1 | contig 19086 bp, 19 predicted proteins | sample Subgrocontami58m_FD_187452 | JGI IMG/M metagenome (GOLD analysis project Ga0209514, IMG submission 187452) | Subsurface groundwater microbial communities from S. Glens Falls, New York, USA - GMW37 contaminated, 5.8 m (SPAdes) (version 3) | ecosystem: Environmental > Aquatic > Deep subsurface >...
TTCGCGCGCGAGCGGATGGCGCCGGCGGCAGGATCGACATCCCGATGATCGACATCGCAGCCGCGCCGGTCGGGCGGGCGCCTCACGCAGCGCGCCTGAAGCATCCGCGGCGCGTGTACTTGCCGCAATCGACACCCCAACAAGGAGACCAGCATGGACTTCACCTTGACCCAAGAACAGCGGATGATCCACGAGTACGGCGACCGTATCTCGAAAAAATTCGACCACAACTACTGGAGAGGCTACGCCAACAAGGGCGAGTGGCCGGCCGAGCTGTACGGGCAGATCGCGAGCGACGGCTTTCTCGGACTGATGGTTCCGGCGGCCTATGGCGGGTCGGGCCAGGGCATGATCGAGATGACCCTGTTCATGGAAGGCCTCGCGAATAACGGCATTCCGATGCTGAACCTGGTGGTCGGTCCGACGATGACGATGGGCCTGCTGGCCAAGCATGGCAGCGAGGACATGAAGCGCCGCTTCCTGCCCGACGGCTGCGCCGGCAAGATCAAGTTCTGCTTCGCCATCACCGAGCCGAACGCGGGCTCGAACTCGATGGCCATCACCACCCTGGCCAAGCCCGATGGCAGCGGGGGCTTCCGCCTGAACGGGCAGAAGGTGTTCATCACCGACGCCAACACCGCCGACTACGCGCTGGTGGTGACACGGACCACGCGGCGCGAGGAGGTGCAGAAGAAGAGCGACGGTTTCACGCTGTTCATGGTCGACATGAAGCACAAGGGCGTCAGCAAGACCTTGATCCCGATTTCCTTTCCGGTGCCCGAGTCGCAATGGCAGGTGTTTTTCGACGACGTGCCGCTGACGCAGGCCGACGTACTGGGGGAGGTCGGCAAGGGCTTCCGCATCCTGTTCGACACCCTCAACCCCGAGCGCATCATTCTGTCCGGCCTGTGCACGGGCATCGGCCGCTTTGCGCTGAAGCGGGCGGTAGCCTATGCCAATGAGCGCAAGCTCTTCAACAATACGCCCATCGGCGCCTACCAGGGCATCCAGCATCCGCTGGCGGTCGCGCGCAGCGAGGTCGAACTGGCCTCGCTGATGGGGTTGAAGGCGGCCTGGGTCTACGACAGCGGCCTGCCCGCGGGCGAGTTCGCCAACATGGCGAAATACGCGGCAGCCGAAGCCGGCATTCGCGCCGTGGACAGCTCGATTCAGGTCTTTGGCGGCAACGGTTTCACCAAGGAATATGGCATGTATGACTTGTACGGCCTGGTGCGATTGTTGCGTACCGCGCCGCTGAACCGCGAGATGGTGTTGAACTACATCGGCGAGCACGTCATGGGCCTGCCGCGCTCGTACTGATCGGCACGTCGATAAGTGCAAGTTCGCCAGGGGATGCCGCGTGGCGCGACCGGATCGCCTACGGGATTCGAACCTTTATGATCTTCCTCAGCGCCGCCACCAGCCCGTGCCGGAAGGTGATGACCAGGACGATCATGAGGACGCCGTAGACCAGGACGTTGAGCCGTCCGAGAGGTCGTACCAGTTCGTCGAGGACGGCAAATAATACGCCCCCGAGGACGGGTCCGAGCAGGGTGCCCATTCCTCCCAGAAGCAGCGTGACCAGCACGACGATATCCACGCTGACGAGGGCATACTCCGTGGGACTGATGAACCCGCTGTAATAGGCGTAGATGGCGCCTACCGCCCCGAGGAGTGCCGAGCCGATGGAGGCGGCCAGCACTTTGAAAAACGTGACGTCGATGCCTACCAGCTCGGCGGCGAACTCGTCATCCGCGATCGCCCGAAAGGCCGTCCCTGCACGGGACCGCATCAGCAGGTGATACAGGACGAGGGAAGCCATCAGGACGGCGAGAATCACGTAGTAGCTACCGCGCCCGCTCTGCAGCACTCCGACCCCCAGAGCTTTCGTCTCGATGCCTGTTTCGCCGTTGGTCAACTCGCGCAAGCCGAGGATCAGATTGTGGAAGATCAAGGAAAAGACCAGCGTTACGACGCCGACGAAAATCACGCCTAGTCCCCGGCGCACCGAGACGTAGCTGAACGCTCCACCAAGAAATGCGGCAAACACGATTCCGAGAGGGATCGTCGCCCAAGGGGATAAGAACATTTTTGTTGCCAGCACCACCGAGAGGTAGGCGGAGGAGCCGGCCAGGGCGCCGATGCACAGGAACAGTTGCCGCGTGTGCCCGAAAATAATGTTGAACGCCACGGCATACGCCATGTAAATCAGCATCAGCGTGACGATCCTCAGGTAGTGGGCGCTGTCGCCCACGCCCAGGGGAACCAGAGCCAGCACCACGGCCACGAGGAGCAGCGTCACATAGTCGGCCAGGTAGCGGTCTTTTTTCATGTCCGGTAGGCGAACAACCCGGCAGGCCGCAGCAGGATCGTGAACACGGCGGTTCCCAGTAGGATGATGAGCGTCAGATACGCTCCGACGTAGTAACTCGCGAAGGCGTTAACGATGCCGAGCAGCACGCCGGCCGCCAGGGTTCCGTTGATGCTGCGCACGCCTCCTACCACCGCGACGATCAGCGCGAAGCTGGTGAGCTCGTTGCCCATTTCCGTCCCCAGCGAAGAGAACAGCCCCTGAACAACGCCTCCCATCCCTGCCATCATGGCACTCAAGGTCACGATGAGGGTGCGGATCCTTCCCGGGTTGATCCCGCACAACCCGGCTCCGACCTCGTTCTGGATGATGGATCGGACGACTTTCCCCAGTAGGGTTCCTTTCAGGAAAGCGAACAACAGAATAAAGGCGACGATCGCTATGGCGGCTGCAACCGCACTCGCCGTCCGAACGGTGATCCCGGCCACACTGAACGACGGCGTGGCAAGCTTGAGGGTGAGCGAGATGTTTGGATACTTGTAATCGAGGAAACCGTTGACCACGAAGGAAAGCCCCAGGGTGATCAGCAAGCCGAGAAGCAGCCGCTCTTCACCCGCGGACCGGTAGGCGGGGAGCAGCAGCGTTCTGTCCACCACAAAACCGAATACTCCTGCGCTCAAAATGCCGAGAGCGCAGGCCACCAGGGGGTTCACACCGGCCTCGACGAACAGGGCAGTGGCGATCCCCCCCACGACGGCGAACTGCCCGTGGGCCAGGTTCAGCACCCCGCCGAGCCCGTAGATCAGGGTGATTCCCACCGCCATGAGGGAAAGTTGCAGCCCCTGGACGATTCCGTCTACAAGAATGGCAATCACGATTCAAACCATTCCCAGGTAGCTTCTCTGGATCTCAGGGTCCCCGAGGAGATCTGCCGATTTTCCGAACAGCCGTATCCCCCCGTTTTCCAGCACGTAGGCCCGCTCGCTAAATGACAGGGCATGAGGGACCTGCTGTTCGGCCAGAAGAATGGTCAACCCCTCCGCCTTGAGCCGGGAGAGCTGTCTGTAGAGTTCACTCACGAAAAGCGGAGCGAGCCCGGTAGAAGGCTCATCGAGCAGCAGGATGCTGGGCTTCGCCATCAACCCCCTGCCGACGGCGACCATCTGCTGCTCTCCGCCGCTCAAGGTTCCCGCCATCTGCTCTCTGCGCTCCGCCAGCCTCGGGAACAGACGGAGGACAAACTCCAGACGCTCCCGCCGCGACTTATAGTTCGTGTATGCGCCGAGCTCCAGATTTTCCAGCACCGTCATCTGCGGGAAAAGCTCCCGTTCCGCCGGAACGTAGACGACACCCCTCTTGACGGTGTCGCAATGGCGAATCCCGTCGATCCGGGCGCCCTGATAGAGGATCTTGCCGCTGCGGGGTTTAAGCATTCCCGCGATCGCCTTGAACAGCGTGGTCTTCCCCGCTCCGTTGGGACCGATGACCGCCACGGCCTCGCCTTGCTGTACCTCGAGACTCACGCCTTTCACCACGGGCATGTCCCCATAAGCGACCTGGAGCCCCTCAACTGCGATCAGTGCGCTCACTCGGCTCGGCCCAGGTAGGCGTCGATCACCCCCTGATCGCGAGCCACCTCGGCGGGGGTTCCCACCGCGATCACCCGGCCGAAATCAAGCACCAACACCCTTTCGGCCACCCCCATGATGGCTTGCATCACGTGCTCCACCCAGATGATGCTCACCCCCAACTCGTCCCGGATCCGCCGGATCAGGTCCATGGCGCGTTCCATCTCGGAGGGATTGAGACCGCTCATGGCTTCATCGAGCAACAGCAGCTCCGGCCTCATCGCCAGAGCCCTGGCAAGCTCCAGCATCCGCTTTTCCTGCAGGGTGAGGCCTTCCACTGGCAAGTCTTTCTTGTCGAGCAGGCCCATGAGATCGAGAAAGAACTCGGTCCGATCCCGGCCGGCGGAAGTCGTTTCGCTTCGATCTCTCCCACCAAAAAGAGAGCCGATCGCCACGTTCTCCCGGACACTCATGCTGGCAAAAGAACGGGGGGTCTGCAGCACCCTGGCAACCCCCCGCTTCGCGATCTCATGCGGCCTGAGCCCCGTCACATCCCGACCCTGAAAGAGCACTCTCCCGTCGCTCGGGCTGAAAATGCCGCTGATGAGGTTTAGGAGGGTCGACTTTCCGGCCCCGTTCGGTCCGATGAGCCCGACAATTTCCCCCCTCGCTACCGTGAAGCTTACGTCCGTCAGCGCCGGCAACCCTCCGAAGTATTTGGTTAGTCCCTCTCCTTCAAGGATGGCCTCAGTCCTTCGGGACATACGGTTGAACTGACGGAGAGCGGAAGATTACCTTCGGACGCCAGTCGGCCCCAGGGTTGACCTGCCCGGGACTTCCCTTTTCGTAGGTATAGAGGAGCGGCTTCGCCCCCTTCATCTCCCCCCACTCGGTGTACGCAAGCGGCCAGCCGTAGCCCGGCTGATCGAAGCTTCCTTTCCGAATGGCATCCGCGATGACCTTCGGGTCGGCGGACTTGGTCTTCTGGATCGCATCCGCCACCATCTTGACCATCACGTATCCCGAGAAGGAATTATTGTCGAACAGGCGCTTGTAGGTTCCAAAAAACTTTTCCGCCAACTGTTTGTACGCCGGGTTTTCGAAGTCGACACAGGCATAATCGACAAACCGGCCGAACATCGAATCCCCGACCCGTTGCACCATGAAGTCCGTGGGGTACCAGGGTCCGATGATCTGCGCCTTCATCCCCAACTCGATGGCCTGCCGGGTGATTGTTGGAGCCCCGGGAGGATGACCGGTGGAGATGATGAGCTCAGGATCCAAACCCTGGAGCTTCCTGAGATAAGGAGTGAAGTCCTTCTCGGGAACCGGAGCCACCTCCATCTGAAGCTTCACGCCCGGCAGCGGCTTGATCAGGCTTTCAACCGCCTCCCGGAGGGAATGCCCCCAGGCATAGTCGGCGACGATGACGCCGATTCGAGTATATTTCTTGTCTTTGATCAGCGCGGCGATGGACTCCATGTTCTCCGGCGCCGCCGGCAGGCAGGTCCGAAACGTGTAGCGGCTGTTCTTCTTGAGGATGTCATGCGCGCCCGACATGGTCAGGAAGTGGGGAACCTGCAGGGACTCCGCCTCCCGCGAGACGGCCAGCCCGACGCCGCTCGAAATCATGCCCCCCGCCGCGACGATGCCTTCGCGCTCGACCAGGTAGCGGAACGCCGTGACCCCTTCGCTCGGGCTGTTCTTGTCGTCCCGCTCGACCAACTCGAACTTCCTTCCGAGTGCGCCCCCCTTTGCGTTCAACTCGTCTACCGCCATCTTCATCCCGTCCCGCACCTGCACCCCCCAGATCGTGAAGGGTCCGCTCAACGACGCCACGAATCCGAACTTAATGTTCCCCTGCGCCTGAGCTGCGCCGGACGCTGCGACCGCCCCCAACACGATGAAGCTCAGCAATGCGATCCGTTTCTTGATCATTTCTCGTCTCCTCCTTCAGTTTAATACGGTTTTGCCTCTTCCGTCCCAACCCCCTTTGCGACCACTGCACTGCCGGAGTGCGGCAGTCGGTTCCGAGAGCATACCTTTTTTTTAAGTCCCCAACTAAGGAATGTAAACCCATGAGCCTGTCGAACTTAGACACGGGCTTTCCGGCCCAGCACCGACAGTTGAACCGACGCCATCTGCAACTCCTCTTTCGATTCCGCGGGGTTTCGATTGGTTTTCTGCATTCCGAGACTCCGCATCAATGGATCAGCCGGCCCTGTTCCGAATCGGGCAATCTCAGGCCGAGCTTTTCGATCTGCGGGTCGATGTCCTTGCGCCACATTTGGCGCAGCTCCTCGTTGCCCCAGCGGCGGATGCCGCAGGTAATGGCCAACTCGCTGAATTTGGAAGTCGCCGATCCGAACGTATCGAGTGCGTGGGGGTACCACTTGTCGATCGTCTTCTGCGCTTCGGCCGAGCCCGCCCGGCATTGATTCTGATAGCGGGCATCGCGCACTAGGTCCTTGATCCGCCGTGCGCCGAAAGAAGCATGAAATTTTTCTTCCCCCACCATGGTGGTCATTTCGCGCGCGAGCGGCGCGTAGCTGCAATCTTCCATGGCGCGCAGGTGATACCAGGCGACCAGGTCCATGCAGAAGCAGAAACCGACCACGTCGACCCAGCTCTCCATCGGCACGTTGAAAGCGGCGAGGGGGTGCTGCCCCATGCGCAGCGTCAACAGCTTCTCGGCCATTTCCTCGCCGTCCTTGCCGAACTGGCGCAGCATGCGGCAGTCGATGAAGCCCTGGTGCGCCTCGTCCGCGGCGATCTGCGCCTGGATGAAGCGATCCTCGGCGGTGGGCCCCTGGTTGATCCAGCGCTGGTGCTGTTCCACCGATGCGAACTCGGTGGAGGCGAGCGCGTAGACGATCTTGAGCAGCGTCGAGCGGTACTCCTCGGTCATCTGCTCCGGCGTTTCGACTTTTCGCATGCCGGTCAACGAACCCCACTGCACCGAACGCGACACAGGCATGGCTGGCCTCCTTTTCCATTGACCAACCCAATTCTACCCCGACTACGGGATACGCCGTCGGCCGTTCGCAGAACGCGGAGGCAGCGGCATCATTGCGCCTTTTTCATCAAATAAACGCGCTCGCCGATCCAGCGGCGCTGCGCCTCGTAGCCGGGGGCGGGTTTGGCGGAGGCCTCCGCCCGGGCCATGCCGTCAAGCCGCTCCTCTTTTGCCGACGTGTTCTCCGGGATGGAATCGAGCGCATCCTTAAGCATCGGCTCGTAATCGGCGCCGACGGGACAGACGTCGGCGCAGCGCCTGCAGCCGTTGATCGCGCCCGCGCCTCGCAGAATGCTCTGCCAGAGGTTGAACGTCGCCTCGCTGCGCAGCAGCTCCTTTTTCTTCTCCGGCGAATCGGCCTCGATCAGGGCCTCGATCTGATCGGTAAGCTTGGCGAAGCCGTAGGGCGACCGGTAGGTGTCGCAGGTTTCCCAGTCACGGTCCCAATGTTTCACTGCGTCGCCCGGGCAGGTCTTGAGGCAACGGCCGCACGACGACCCGAGGCAGAGCGAGTGCTCCATCTTCGCGTCGCATTCGACCTCCACCGAGCATAGCACCGCGGTCAGGATCACGCGCGGCCCGAATTCCGCCGTGAGCAGTTGCAGGTTGAGGCCCAGAGTGCCGAGGCCGGCCTCAACCGCCGCGTGCGGCAGCGACAGCAGCGTGCCCAAGTGCTCGCGCGGATTGCCCCGGTAACGCCATGGATCGACGTGCGTGGGCGGAACGATGATCGCCGGATAGCCGGCGTCCTCGAGCCAGTAGACGAGATCGAGCGACGCCGCCTCGATCATCGTCAGCGCAAGCTCGTCGTTATAGTACTTGTGCCGATCGCCCCAGGCCGTGATCCGCGTGACCCCTGCCGAAAAACGCTTGGCGAGCACGATCACGCGGCCGCCGTCATGCTCGGTGATGTCGGAGGGGCGCCGCGGATTCGCCGGATCGGGGGGATGGGCTTCGATCACGGCGCCGTCGGCGATGCCGACCAGATCGGCGCCGAGCGAGCGCGCCTTTTCCTTGATCTGCGCAGCGGTCAGGGGTTTTCTGAAGACGTCGACCATGTCAGCGCTTCTACGGCTCCGTTTCGGCACGCTGCTTCTGCAGTTTCTTGAACGCCTGCATCTGCCTGGCGACGATGCCAAGATAGCCGTCTACCCCGACCCAGCGCCGGTTCCATGCCGACAGGCCAGGGAGCTTGTCGCCGTGGCCCCGCTCGTGCGTTGCGCGGTCCTCCTTGTACTGCTTCGCGAGCGCGACCTTCTCCGGCGTTTTCTCGGGAATGACCTTCTGGATGTCGGCGAGGTGCGCATGATAATCGTTGCCGACCGGGCAGACCGCGAGGCATCGGGGACAGTCGCCGAACGAGCCCACGACGCGCAGCAGACCTTGCCAGAAACCGAAAAAATCGCGGGAGCGGAAAACCTCGGGCGCAGTTCCGGGTCGCGCGAACAGCCGCTCGAAAATGCCGAGCATGGTGGCAAAGCCGAACTCCTGTGCCACCGAGGCGCATCCGCGCTTGTCGATGCCCCAGTGCAGCACTGCGTCGGCCGGGCAGGAATGCAGGCAGCGGCTGCAGGATTCGCCGATGCAGACCTGCTCGGTAATGCGCTCGTCGGGCTCGAGCTCGAGCTCGGTGAGAATGCCGGTCAGGTAGACGCGCGGCCCGAACTCCGGCGTGAGGATATTGACCTCGAGCCCGAACGTACCAAGGCCGGCCTCGACGCCGAGGTGCCGCGTCGACAGCAGCCCGTAGCTCGCGCGCTTGTAGGTCCACTCGGTCTCCTGCGCGGCGGTGACAAGCGTCGGGTGTCCGGCGCGCTCCAGTTCCTCGGACAGGCGATAGGCCACCTTGTCCATCCTGCGCATCACCAGCATGTCGAGATACTGCACCGGCGTATTGGTCTTGCAGCGGAAAGCCCCGGTGGGGATACGCTGCGCGATGACGATGACGCTCTTGCAGTACCGGGAGATGCGTTCCGGCGTCTGCGGCCAGCGCGGGTCGGGAGGAAAGGCATTCAGCGTCGCCGCGCTTGCGATGCCGACGAGGTCGGCGCCCAGTTCCTTCGCCCGGCGCTTCACCCAGGCGGCGTCGGGCGGGCTCGCGGACCTCGGGGTGCGCATCCCTGGTGCAGAGGTATTCACGGAAGCCGTCATTGCGCCACGCACGCCTTTGGAATCAGGCTCTCCGCCTGCCGGGAGACGGCCAGCCCCACGTCGCTCGAAATCATGCCCCCCGCCGCAACGATGCCTTCGCGCTCGACCGGATACTGGAACGCCGTGATCCCTTCATTCGGGTTGTTCTTGTCGTCCCGCTCGGCCAGCTCGAGCGTCCGTCCGAGTACGCCTCCCTTTTCGTTCAACTCGTCCACGGCCATCTTCATCCCGTCCCGCACCTGCACCCCCAAGATCGCGAAGGGCTCGCTCAACGACGCCACCAATCCGAATTTGAGGTCCCCTGCTCCTGAGTTGCGCCGGGCACTGCGACCACCCCCAACAGGATGAAGCTCAGCAATGCGATCCGTTTCTTGATCATTGCTCGTCGCCCGCTTCAGTCTGCTATGGTTATCCCTGTTCCGTCCCCCGTTCTTGCCCCTTTCCGGCGACGGCATTGCCAGAGCGCAACAGCCTGCAACAGTCGATTGTGGGAGCATACCACATACCATTGAGGAGGCAGGGCTTCGTCATTCATCGCGCAGGGCTTCGTCGTTGATCACGTCAAGTCCTTGATGTGACGTAGAGGACGGATACCCCCCTGGCTTTCTTGATTTGATCCTGCTATAAGGGCGGCAAATTGACAGCCCAACTGCTTTTCTTAGGTTCATGGAATACCACGTCGATTTTTCCGAAACCCTCGAACCTGTGACGGCACAACCCGGCGACACGGTGCTGGAGGCGCTGTTGCGGGCCGGCGTCCCCTTTCCGCACAGCTGTCAGGTTGGAAACTGCGGCACCTGCAAGTGCGAGCTGATCGAGGGGGAGATATTCGAGTTGCCTTATTCCGAGCATGCGCTGAGCAAGGATGAAAAAGCGAAGAACTACGTTCTCGCTTGTCGCGCACAGGTTTGGGGCGACGTAAAGGTGAGGGCGCTCGACCTCCTCGACACCGAAGGCATATCGCTCGGATCGATTCGCAGCTTGCGCGGCCGTGTCATTTCCCTGACGCAATTGACCCATGACATCAGGGAGGTGAGGCTGTCGCTGGAAGCGGAAGGTGGGGCGCTTGCTTTTGCGGCCGGGCAGTACGCGCAGGTGGAATTCGCCCCCGGCATTTCCCGACATTACTCGATGGCGAATACGCCGGATGAACCCGACCTGGTGTTCCACGTCCGTCATGTGCCCGGCGGCAAGGCGAGCGCGTTCGTTGCGGAAAAGCTTAAGGTGGGCCACGGTGTCCGCGTGACCGGGCCCTATGGATCCAGCCACCTTCGAGAACATCATGCCGGGCCGGTCCTGCTGGTCGCCGGAGGATCGGGGCTGGCTCCGATCGAGTCGATTCTGCGAACATTGATACCCCGCGCCAACGGCGCGGCGATCCTGTTGTACTTCGGCGTGCGATCGGAAAGAGATGTTTATCACGAGACCGTCCTGCGCGCGGCGGCGGCCTCGTACGACAAGCTTCGGCTGAACATCGCGCTTTCGGAGCAGCTTGGCCGCGGCCGACGAAGCGGGCTCCTGCATGAGGTCATCGCGGCCGACCGTATTGATTTCTGCGGCTACATGGCGTATCTTGCGGGTCCGCCGGCCATGGTGGACGCAGTATCCGGCGTTCTTGTTCAAATGGGCCTGGAACACCGGAACCTGCATGCGGACGCGTTCTACAATCAGTCGTGAAATTGCCGATGAAGCCGGATGAGCAGCCGCTGAAAGGACGCACGGCAATCGTGTCCGGCGGCGCACGCGGTATCGGAAGGGCCATCGCGGACGATTTTCTCCGCTGCGGGGCGAACATAGTAATCGTCGATCCCGGTGTCGGCATGGCGGGCGAGGCGCAGGAGCCAGGGCTGGCGGACCAGGTGGTGGCGGGCAGGAATTGCGCGGCGGCGGTATGCGGTGACATCGCCGATCCGCAAGTCGTGCGTCAAGCCGTAGCGCTGGCACGATCACGCTTTGGCGCGGTGGACATTCTGGTCAATAACGCGGCAATCCTGCGCGACTCGATGATCTTCAAGGCGAGCCGCGAAGACTGGGATGCAGTGCTTCGAACCAATCTGTCCGGCGCTTTCCAGCTGCTGGCCGAGGCAACGCCGCTCATGCGGGAACAGGTGAAAGCGGGCCGGACTCCCGGGTCGATAATCAACATCGTGTCCTCGTCGGGCATTTACGGAAACTTCGGTCAATACGCGTACAGCGCATCGAAGGCGGGAATGATCGGATTGACGCGCGCGGTGGCCCATGATCTGGCGCGCTCCGGAATCGCCTGCAATGCCGTCGCGCCGTTCGCAGCCACCCGGGTGACCGAAAGCCTGCCGCCGGCGAATGAAAACCTCGCGGCTTACAAGCGCCGCGCGCTGACGGTGCCTGCGGTCTATGTGGCTCGCCTGGTCAGTTTTCTTGCGGCACCGGCTTCATTGCACATTTCGGGGCAACTGTTTGCCGTGCGTGGACGCGATACCATGATATTCTCGCAGGCCCGTCCGGCGGCGCACATTCTGCAGCAGCCGGGCGGCTCGACGATCATGGATCTGACCGAGGCGGTTCGGGAGTGGCAGCCTGTGTTTACGCTTCTCGAGACTGATATCGACGCCTTTGGCGGCGATCCCGTTGTCTGAAACAGGAGCATGCGATGAAGGTTTATCCGGATGTAAAAGACGTCGAAGAATTCAAACAACAGCCCGAGGATTATCAGATCGCGGTCAAGAAGGTCGTTCGCAGTCATGCAATCAACGAACTCTATGGCACTCAGGTATATGACGAGCCTGCGATCGCGCTCGCGCCGACGCCGTACTGGAAATGGCTCAGCTGCCGGGTGGCGATGGAGGAGTTTCACCACCATATCCGCTTTCGGGAGCTGGCAGACCAGATTGGCGTCAAGCCCGAGGAGATGGACGTGAAAAACAAGCGCCCCCTTTCCATCTTCGAATACGACATGAAGACGTTCGAGGAGTTCTGCGTTATCAAGACCGTCGCCGATCTTGGCGAGATATTGCAGGTGGAGGATTTGATTCATTGCAGTTTCGTTCCGCTTCGCAATATCGCGCGGGCGACGCTGCCGGAGGAAAAATTTCACTCCCAGTTCGGTCATGATTTCTGCAAGGAATTCATGCAGAAACCGGGGGGCCGGGAGAAGCTGCAGCAGGCTCTCGACCGCTTCTTCCCCATGTGCCCGGCGTTCTTCGGATCCTCGGGATCGAAAAACAACGAAATGCTTCGCAAGTACGGCATCAAGCTCCGCAGGAACGAAGACATGCGCAGCGACTACATGGCGAGGGTGCGCGTGCTGGTGGAGGACAAACTCGGTCTGCGGCTCCCGGATGTCAAGCTGGCAGCGTAATGGCGAGCATTGCAATATTGTGCCGAGAGCAGGCGCATCCTTTCCTCAGGAAGTGGAGTCTGTTTGCGGGTGGCCGTTGGCCGCTCGGGCTGTACGATGATTGCTTCGCATTGTTTTGATCCGCTCGCTCCCTGAAGCCAAGGAGCAATTTTGACCGCACGAAAACCGGGCGAAGGAATTCCCCCGCTTGGGATCGATTGGCGGCCGCGTGAGCTACCCGCGGGGACGACAACGCGCAACGTGGTCCTGCGAACCGGCGACGGTGCGAGCACCTTCGGCACGCTCTACGCCGCCGGCGCCGCCAGAAAGGTCGTCACCTTCATGCACCCGCGGGAGTTGTTTCTCTGTCACTACCTGATCCCGGACGTTCTGGCGGCAGGGTGCGCAGCATGGGCGCAAGCCGGGCGATCGGCGGGAAGCGATCTTCGGCTGGAGCATGAAACCGCCCTTCATGATGTCGCCGCCGGAATGAGTTTCCTGCGAAAGGAAGGATTCGAGACCATCGTCGCGCTGGGCAACTCCGGAGGTACCGGGCTCTACGCGCTGTATATTCAGCAAAGCTCGCTGGAGCCGGCCGCGCGCCTGGCGCAAACTCCGGGCGGGCGTCCGACTAAGCTGGCGGGACTGGAGATGCCCGCAGTGGATGGATGCATTCTGATCGCACCCCATCCGGGACAAGGGCTGGTGCTCATGGATTGCATCGACCCGTCAGTGTCGGACGAGAGTATGCCTCTGTCCGTCGATCCGACCCTGGATGCCTTCGATCCCGGGAACGGCTTTTCGGATCCGCCGACCGCCTCGCGCTACAGTGCGCAGTTCATAACGCGCTACCGGGAGGCGCAGGTGGCTCGCGTTGCGCGGATCGATATTCGGGCGAGGACCCTGATTCAGGAGCGCATCGCCGCGCGAACCCGCTTGCGGCAACGGCCTGATCGGCTCGACCGGCGGGTCGCCGCGCACACCCAGATCATGGTGACCTGGCGGACTGACGCGGATATCCGGTGCCTGGACCTCTCGATCGATCCGTCAGAGCGCAACTATGGCAGCGTATGGGGCACGGACATGCTTGCATCGAACTACGGATCGCTTGGTTTCGGCCGCCTCTGCAGCCCCGAGGCCTGGCTATCCACCTGGTCCGGCCTGTCGTCCAACGCACTCTTTCACAGGACCATGCCTTCGATAAAGGTGCCGACCTTGATGGTCGAGTACACCGGCGACACCACGTGTTTTCCGGCGCGGTTCAAAGAGATATTCAGCGCGATCGGAACCGCCGACAAGCGGCATCTTCGCGTGCGAGGCGACCATTACGGCCGTCCTCTTGCTCCCGGCGAAGAGCCGGGGCGCTACATGGCAGGCAGGGCGATTCGCGACTGGCTTGCCGGACAGTTCATGCAATAGTCCAACGGAGAGCGAGACATGAAACCGCCACCCTGTAAATTGCGGGGAATTCATCACAGCGCCTTCGTGATGTGGGATCCCGTGAAAACAGTGCCCTTCTACCGCGACCTGCTCGGGTTTCCGATCATTCATGTCATTACCGCGAAAGGATGGGGCCAGGGGGGGCATGCCGACTTCGCGCACGTGTTCTTTGATGTCGGGAACAAAACCTGCCTTGCCTTTTTTTATTATTTCGGGGTTCCGCCGCGTGACGAAAGGTCCAAGACCTTTGTTGAAAATGGCCGGCACACGGCCTTTAACGTCGCCAGCCGGAGGGAGCTGTTGGCGTGGAGGAACCGCCTGATTCAGGCGCAGGTGAATGTTTCGCCGCCGGTCAGGCATGAGCTCGTCGAGTCGATCTACTTCACCGATCCGAACGGGTATCCACTCGAGATAACCCGGGCGATCCGGCCCATGGCCAGGAAGGACGCCGTGGATGCCGCACTCACTGTGCGGGGGCTGCTGGAGAGCGTGACGATCGGAGCCAACAGCGCCGAGGACATGTGGCGGCGCAAGGCGCGATTGGTCTCCAGGATGAACGAGAGCAAGGGGCGCAAGGCGAATACAACGCTGTACATCCTCGACATGCCCGAGTTCGCACCAATGGTCGAGGCGGCTCGCAAACAGTCAAAGCTTTCGCTGACGCACCACAAGACGCATTTCGAAGTCAACGCGGAAGGTGCGATCGAAATCAAGCGTAGCGTTACGGGCTTGGGGCGGGCAGTATGGTTTGGCGCGCTGACCGGAGGTTTTGTCGGAACGATCGAAAGATTCGACGATTCCGTGCTCCGAATCGTTCCCGCCCGGAAGACTTCCGCATCCGGCTGAAACTATGGTGTGTTGGCGGTTCAACTGCGTTGTTCACAGTTTTGCCCCTTCAGCAGGGCGAGCTTTTTCCCCCATACTGTTTTCGCAACTCGGCGCGCTGCAGCTTTCCCGCGATGGTGTAAGGCAAGGACTCGACAAAGAATACCTGCCGCGGCCGTTTGAAACGCGCGATCGTTTCCTCGAACAGCGCGAGCAGATCCGCCTCCCGCATCGGCGCGCCCGGCTTCAACACCACTGCGATCGCAGGAAGTTCGCCCCAGATATCGTCGGGCAAGCCGAACGCGGCGCAGTCGGCCACGCCCGGATGTTGCTTTGCCACGCGCTCGAGCTCGCTCGGATAAATGTTCACCGCGCCGGAAATGATCGTGTCCCGGCTACGGCCGACCAGCGTGATCATTCCATTCTCGTCCCGCACCCCGAGGTCGCCGGTCCAGCCCCAGCCGTCGCCCGAGCGGAAAAACTCGCGCGTCGCTTGCTCATCGCCGTAATAGCCGAGCATCAGGTGGCGGCCGCGGGTGGCGATCTCGCCCGGCTCGCCGATCGCCGCGGGTCGCCCGGGCTCGGCAAACAACTCAACTTCGAGTGTCGCATTGGGCCGCCCGAGCGCGGACGGATTCACCCGGCGGTCTTCCGGACCCTGGCTGAATAACGGCCCGATCTCGGTCGTGCCGTAGTTCTGCACCAGTCGCGCTTCGGGCAGCGCGCGCGCGAGCTCCTCGATCAGCCTGGGATCGCTCGGCGCGCCGCCGTAGACGACGATGCGCAAAGTCCGCAAACGCGACGCGTCGAAACCGGGATGGCGAAGCAGCATCGCGAGCTGGGTCGGAACCGCAAACGCTCCGGTAATCTGATGCCGCTGCACTGCCTCCATGAATGTCGCGGGATCCCATGCCGGCAGAAGCACGGCGCATGCGCCTGCTGCCACGCCGCTCTGAAACCAGGTGAGCAGACCGGCTGCGTGATATAGCGGCGAGGCCACCGCGAGCACATCTGCGTCGGTCAGCCCGAAATCGGCAATACCCACCTGGGCTGACAGGCACCGCCCATAATGCGGCTGCAATGCGCCCTTCGGGTATCCGGTGGTGCCGCTGGTAAATAGAATCAGGCCCGCGCTGTCCTCGGCGACGGCGATTGCCGGAGCATCGGCGCTCGCCCCGGCGACCAGATCGGCAAACGAGGGTGCGGCGGCCTTGGCGCCGACCTGGATGATGCGCGATGAAGACAGATGCCTCGCCGCCCAGCCGATCTGCTGGGTCATCGAGTCTTCGAGCACCAGCGCGGCCAGGGGTATCCTGCGCAGCGCGTAGTCGAATTCGCCCTCGGCAAAACGCAGCGGGATGTGCACGGACACCGCACCCGCCTTGGCGATGCCGAAGTATGCGATCGGGTATTCGGCAATATTGCGCAGAAAGATGCCGATGCGATCGCCGGGGGCCACGCCGATGCCGGCAAGCGCGTTGGCAAAGCGGTTGGCGAGATCATCGAGTTTGTCGAAGCCGATGCCGCGATCCCCGGCGATCACCGCGGTCTTTGCGCCGAGCCGGCGCGCGGCCGCGCGCGGCAGTTCGCCGATGACGCGCGGCAATTCCGCGTCGGCCGAACCGGTGATCATTTTTTCCCCGGATTTCGCAATCAGGCCGTGCGCGGGCGCAAACCCATCTGTTCCGCGTCCGCGCGGGCCTGGCTGCGCATCTCGTCGAATTCCCGCTCGTCGCCCATGTTGCCTGCGTAGCTCATGAATGTGATGCTCAATAGCGCCGATACCGACTGGTGAACTGTAGCGCAAGCTCGATTCAAAGCGCCTCCCCCGCCCGCGCGCAGACGGGTCGCATCTTTTGCTGTTGCGGTTCAACCCCCCGTAAGCACCGGCACCAAGGCGATGCGATCGCCGTTGTGAACTTCGGCGTTGCGCTCGCTGGCCACCACCATCTCGCCGTTGACCGCCATGTTGAGGTGCCGGTCTTCGAGCGCCTCCGCGGCTTCCGGTAGCTTGCGCTCGAGCGCCCGGCGCAGCTCGATGACATTGGATACCGGCTCGTCGATGATGACGGCCTGCTCGGGCGCGCCAGGTACCCGATGGTGAAACTCCACCCGTACCGCAAACCCGGTCGCGACCCTGGAGAGCTTCTCGTGCCAGGCGAGCTGGGGTACGCCTTCGCTGTTTAACCCGGTAAGCGCGTAGAAGCGCGCTTTCATGGCCTCGAACTCGGTCCGGTCGACTTTCTCTCCCTTGAACGGACCGACCCGGATCGGTTCCTCGAACCAGCGCGGGGGCAGGGTGTCGTCCGCGGCGCGCAGTCCGATGCGGAAATTGATGAGTCGTTCGATGCCGGTGACATTGCGTCCGGTCTCTTCCAGTTCCGCGGCCGTGAAGGTCTGCCCGGTGAGGCAGCGCAGCGGCTCGCCGAAATCGTCCAGGCCAGGCAGCGAAGGCGAGTTCATGAACTTAGTGGTCATGCGGCACATGCCCACCGAATCGCCCACGGCGTAGGTGTTCTCGACCCTGCGCACCGCGTATTCCTTGCCCTCGTAGCTGTTGGGCTCCCCCGACACGGGACCGCCATAGAGGGCGGCCTTGAACTCCGGATCGTCGTTGATGCGCGCGTTGATCTCCATTGCCACGCGGTTGCGCAGATGGTCAAAGCCGCGGGTGGCAACCGAGAGTCCCAGCGCGAACGCCTTGAGGACACGGGCATCGTGATGATCGGACTGAAACAGTCCCTTCACCGTCACGCGGTAGCGTAGCGCCTCCTGGGGATATTTGCCGCGCTCCACCGCCCGCGCGGAATCCGCGATCACGTCGCCGAAGCCCTCGCGCCTGGCGGTCATCTGCAGCAGCTTTTCCACCGCCTCCATATTGCCCCAGGTGAGGTCGAGGCCGCCGGTCTGCTCCTGGGTGATGATGCCACGCTGATACAGCTCCATGGCCCAGCCGATGGCGCCGCCGGTGCCGGAGGAGTCCAGCCCCAGATCGTTCAGCAGGTTGTTGAGCCGGAGCAGATGTTCGGGGTCCTTGATGCCGATGTTGGGGCCGAACTTGCCCATCGTCGCGCCCTCGGGGCCGTCGCCCCGGTCGTACTTGTCGTAGACGCCGTCGCCCTTGATGCCCTTGTAGTTCTTGGGACGTTGATGCACCAGGTCGGCCTGGGCCTGGTCATAGCTGGCGTTGCCCTTGAGGCCCTTGAGCGAGCCGGCGCCCCAGCCACCCTTGCCCTCAGGGGTAAGGTCATTTATGGCGCGGCAATGCACTGGACACTTGTGGCAGCCGTCCATGCCGCTGCGGTAGGGATCGAAATTGTCCGCGTCCAGGTCCTCGGTCCACGTAGTGTCCTGGTAGTTGCGGGTGATAAGCACGCCCAACAGCCGGGTCGGCCGGTAGAGGAACTGGGTACCCACCTTCTTCAGCACGTTCTTGATCACGCTGGTGGACGTGATCTGCTTGCCGATTGCCTTGTTGGCAGCCTTCATGTCGTGGACCGGCATCATCTCCGGGAGCTTGCCCTGGACCAGAATGCCCTTGAGCTTCAGCGATCCCATCTTGGCGCCGCCGCCGCCCCGGGCCCAGATGGCCTTGACTCCGCCCATGATTCCGCTGCAGAGCGCCAGGTTCTCGCCCGAAGTGGCGATGCGCACCAGCGCCATGTCCTTGCGCTCGGTGCAATCGAAATCCTTCTCGACTGCATGACAGGTGTCCAGGTTGTTGAGACCCAGATAGCCGGTTGCGTCGTGGAAGCTGATTTTGTCCAGCGCGATTCGCAGCAGCGTCCATTCACTCGCCTTGCCGTAGAGCACGATGTGATCGTAGCCGTGGCGCTTCACATAGGTGGGAAAGTAGTCGCCGCCATTGTTGTCCATGATGGCGTAGCTGTCGGGCGAGATGCTGGTGAAGTTTCCGCGGGTACCGGCGGGCATGCTGCCGGTGAGCACGCCGGCGCCGAAAATCAGCGGAATTTCCGGATCGAGCGCCTCGCGGCCTTCCTCCAGCAGGTTGTAGAGCAGGAACATGTTCGCGCCGCGCCCGCCGAGGAAGGTCCGCAGCACTTCCAGCGGCAAGTACGCCCGGCGCGTCTGGCGACGTTCCAGGTCCACGAATAGCACGGCCCCCTGGTTGGGGTACTGGGGGGAAGGGTGCATGCGCTGCACCAGCCGTTCCACTTTTTCTCTGATTCCCATGTTCACCATGCTCAAAAAAAGCTAACCGAGCCGATTGCGAAACTCGATGCGCAAGAGGATTTTACCGCGCCGAGCGTCATTTCACCAGTGGACAGCCGCCATCCTTCAGCGGACGGAACGCCTCGGCCGCGGGAATGGTGGCGCGAAGCTTGTAGTAATCGCCCGCATATTTCGATTCCTGGGGCTTCTTCACCTCGAACAGATACATGTTGTGGACCTTGCGGCCGTCGGCGCGCACCGTACCCTTGCCGAACAGTTTGTCATC
>Ga0209514_10004372_pt1 | contig 19071 bp, 10 predicted proteins | sample Subgrocontami58m_FD_187452 | JGI IMG/M metagenome (GOLD analysis project Ga0209514, IMG submission 187452) | Subsurface groundwater microbial communities from S. Glens Falls, New York, USA - GMW37 contaminated, 5.8 m (SPAdes) (version 3) | ecosystem: Environmental > Aquatic > Deep subsurface >...
CGGCCCGGGGCCGGGGCCAGTGGATGGCCGTCTGGCGGCTGATCGCCGAAACGGGCAACCAGCTCAGCCCGACGGTCTTCGCGATCGTGGGTGCCACCTTCGGATACGTGGGCGCCTTCGGCATCGTCGGCTTTTCGTCGCTTTCGGTGGCGCTGCTCGTGGGGCTCTTGATCAGGGAAACGGTCGGCCGCGACCGCGGCTGGCAACCCAGGAATGCCGGGGAATCGGCCATCGCGGTCGCACACGGTAAAGCGAGCAAGGAAGCCGGTGCGGTTGAGCCGGCCAAGCCCGTAGCGGCACCGTAGGACAGAGGCCACAGGTAGGGAACTGCCGCCCAAGGGTGTTGGCCACTGGTTATGAGTTTGAGGCCCCACATTTCCTGCACCTGGATGAAGAAAGGCTGGTGGAACTGGGGTATGAATAATTGTCAGTTTCTTTTGACATATCCCAGCTATTTTCTTATACTTCCCCAAACGTCATCGCGATCAGTATCCGAATATATGGGAAATACAGGATTTTGATCATGAGTGCTAAGAAGATTGTAACAATTCTATTTTGTCTTTTCCTATCCATGGCTTTGTCAGGTTCATTTTCTTATGGATCGGAAAATGGCAGCATCAGTTTTTCAGCAGCCTTGGATAATCCTTTTCTTGTCTGGTCAACGGATGGCGATGCGCCTTGGTTCGCTCAAACATATTATTCCTATGCTGGCGGCAGTGCGCTGCAAAGCGGTCACGTCCATGGGACACAGACGAGTTGGGTGGAAACATCGGTTACGGGGCCGGCTCAGATTTCCTTCTATTGGAAGGTGATCTCCGAGCCTGGCCATGACTTTCTCACCTTTTATGTAGACGGCGGACCGGTCTACTCCATTAGCGGGGAGATAGACTGGCAACAACGGGCCTATGCCCTGCCCGAGGGCAAACACACTCTGCGCTGGGATTACAAAAAGGACAATTCTGTGGATTACGGCTTGGACGGCGGCTGGTTGGACAAAGTTGAGGTGTTCGGCGGTTCCTACTGCACCTATTCGCTGGCTGCCGCAACTGCCAATGTGGGTGTGAGCGGTGGAGCGGGCACTCAGTACGTAAGTGTGGATGAAGGCTGCAACTGGGTGGCGGCCAGCAATGCGCCCTGGATAACCATTATATCCGGCAACCGGGGTTCCGGCAGCGGCGTTGTTGGTTATTCCGTAGCGGCCAATACCGGCGTGACGAGAACGGGAACGGTGGTCATTGGTAAGCAGACATTTACGATCACGCAGGAGAGTGCGGTCGGAATAGCGGTAGATAATACATCGCTTCTCTGGACGACCGGGGGTGATGCAGGATGGTTCAAGGCGCAGGATTATTCTTATGCAGGCGGAAGCTCTGCCAGAAGCGGTGTGCTCGGGGGCTATGGCAATAAGACTTCCTGGCTGGAAACGGTAGTCAGTGGTCCCTCCGCGGTTTCCTTTTATTGGATGTCAAATTCTTACACTTTGAGTTTTTACGTGGACAATGTCCTGGTTGATTCTGTAAGGGACAATCTTAATTTTAATTCTGGAAAGGCCGAATGGCAGAGAAAAATTTTATCCCTGCCAGCGGGAGATCACACCCTAAAATGGCAATTTCAATCGGATTACTGGTCACAGGCTAGTGACAGTGGCTGGCTGGACAAGGTTACGGTTGTGCCTGCTCACCCGGATTGCACCTATGCCTTGATTCCCATCCGCACCGATATCCCGGCCAGCGGGGGCAATTATACAGTAACTGTACAGGACGGCAGCACGTGCGGCTGGCTGGCCTGGAGCGATGCCTCCTGGCTGAAGATTGCATCGGAAACCAGCGGCCGGGGAAATGGCGCGGTCAGCTATTCCGTGGAAGCCAATACAGGGCCGCCGCGCACGGGAACACTCACCATCGGCACAGAGACGTTTATGGTTACGCAGGCATCCATCTCCATCGGTGAGGCCGTCGGGAACACGTCCCTACCCTGGACCACTGGCGGCGACGCCAGCTGGTTCGGCCAAAGCTCGCCCGCTTATTATTCCGGCGGAACGGCTCAGAGCGGCAATGTGGGTGCCGGACAGACTTCCTGGCTGGAAACGACGGTGGCGGGTCCCGTCCAAATCTCCTTCTCTTGGCGAGCCAATACTAGTGAGCGCTTGCGGTTCTATGTCGACGGCGTATTGGTCCGTTCTTATGCGCCTTCCGCTGCCTTTACGAGCGATTGGACACAAGTTGCCTATCCCTTGCCCGAAGGAAATCACACCCTGCGGTGGGAAGTGAAGGAAGGAATCGGCTGGTTGGCCAAGATTGAGGTGTTCGGCGGTTCCAATTGTATTTATTCTCTCACACCCGGTAACGCAAATTTCGAACCCCACTGGGCAATGGGCGTTGTCGCTATGGACGCCGGCGATGGCTGTGGGTGGGTAGCAACAAGTGATGTGCCCTGGATAAGAATCACCTCCGACGGCAGGGGCACAGGTAGCGGAACGGTAGATTACTCCATTGAAGCCAACGCCTCCGCTTCGTCAAGGACAGGCAACCTGATCATCGGCACGCAGACGTTTACCGTAACACAATCTTTTCTCACCATCGGCGAGGCACTTGATAACACCACGCTCTCCTGGACGACAGGCGGAGATGCGCCCTGGTTCGGAGAACCGGATTATCTGGTCAACGGTTGGGCTCAGAGCGGCCACATTGAAGTAGGACAGACTTCCTGGCTGGAAACGACAGTGGCCGGGCCCGCCCAGATTGTCTTTAACTGGATGGCGACTTACGGGGATCTTAATTTTTATTCCGACGGACAGCTTATTGATTCTACAAACACAAGGAGTTGGCCTGATGGCTGGCAGCAGACAGTATACACTTTACCCGCTGGCACCCATACCCTCAAATGGGAATTTGAGCAAAAAGATACAGGCTACTACGGCGGGTCCGCAAATGGGGCGATAGACAAGGTAGAGATTCTTGGCGGACCGAATTGCACCTATTTGCTGTCTGCCGATAGCGTGGACCTGGGCCCTTACGGGGACGGAGGCACCGTTAATGTGCAGACAAACAGTGCCTGCGCTTGGGCGGCGATCAGTGACGTCCCTTGGTTAAAGGTTTTCCCTTGGCTAATGGCTCCCCCCAGAGGCAGGGGTACGGGGAATGGTACAATTAATTATTCTGTTGATTTAAATGTCGACCACTTCAGGACGGGAACCCTGACTATCGGGACGGAGAGAATGAAGGTTACCCAACGGTCAATTACTCTTGGTGAAGCTCTGGACAGCACCTCCCTTTCTTGGACGACGGGCGGGGACGCAGACTGGTTCGTACGGGTACACTGGCTTGATCAGGACTTTTGCGGCTATAATGGCGCCGCTGCAATAAGCGGGTACATCGGTGATAATCGGACTTCATGGATAGAAACGGCCGTTGACGGCCCGGCTGAGATTTCTTTCTATTGGAAGGGAAGCGCTTGTATGGACTTCTTCGGGGTTTATGCGGACGGTAAACTGATTAATTATTTGAATAACGGAGATGATGTCTGGCGGCAGAAAACCTTTCCCCTACCTTCGGGAAGTCATATCTTAAGATGGGAGGCAAAAGACGGCGCCTGGTCTTGTCAAGGCTGGTTGGACAATGTTGAGGTTTTTGGCGGTTCTGGCTGCAGTTACTCCCTCTTCCCAAACGAGGTGCACGTGGGTCCGGATGGAGGAGCAGGAACAGTGAGAGTGGAGGCCAGCACCGGCTGTCGCTGGACTGGTATGAGCAATGTGCCTTGGATAACCGCCAACTATACCGGTCATAGAGAGCAGGGCAATGGCACAGTCAGTTATTCGGTGGCGGCCAATGCCTCGGGTGCACCTAGAACAGGTGCAATTGTCGTGGGTTCGCAGACAGTAACAATTGTCCAGGAAAAGGTTTACGTTCCTGTCGGGAATGCGGTTGATAACGCAGCACTATCCTGGAATACAGGCGGGGATGCCAATTGGTCAGTTGATGGGAATGTATCATATACCGGCGGAAGTTCCGCACGGAGCGGTCCAGTCGGGCATGGTCAGAAATCCTGGGTCGAAACCACCATTGAAGGACCCGCCCTGATTTCGTTCTACTGGAAAGCTTCTCCAGGTCTTGGATTTTATTTTTATGCCGATGAGACCATAGTTTATTCTTTGGGGGAAAATATTGCCTGGCAGCAGCAGACCTATCTCTTGCCCTCCGGGACACATAACCTCCGGTGGGAATATACCAAGGGCTGGGACAATGGATACGGTTGGTTAGACCAGGTCGAGGTCTTCCATGGCTGCATTGATACCGTTACCCCCACCGATGCGATCGTAGCAGCCAACGGAGGAACAGGGGATGTGACAGTTAATGCCGGTAGTGACTGCGCATGGTTGGCGGTAGGCAACGTCCCCTGGATCACCATCGATTCCGGTGTCCGGGGGCAGGGCAGCGGCACGCTTGGTTACACTGTAGCCAACAATACGGCTTCCGCACGGTCGGGAACGTTGACCATCGGTACCAAGACTTTCGCGGTGGACCAGGCAGAGGGGGGGATCCCTGTCGCCTTGGACAATCCTTCCCTGCCCTGGACCACGGGCGGCGATGCCGACTGGTCCGTGGATGAGGATAGCTATCATGTAGGTGGCAGTTCGGTGCAAAGCGGCAAGCTGGGAAAGGATCAAAGTTCCTGGCTGGAAACAACGGTGGCCGGCCCGGCCCAGGTTTCTTTCTTTTGGATGGTTGACTGCTTAACCTACCCGGCTGATTATCTGAGGTTCTATGTAGATAATGATAGTGTTGACGCCATATCCGGAAATATGGACTGGCAGCAAAAGACCTTCATAATACCTGCAGGCAATCATTCGCTTAAATGGGAGTTTCAGAAAAGTAGTAATTACGCAAGCTATCCCTATGATGGCGGCTGGTTAGATCATGTCGAGGTGTTCGGTGGCCCCCATTGCTCCGATTCCCTTTCTGTCACTGATACAACAGCGAACGCGAGCGGCGGCGCTTATGCGGTGGACGTGCATGCCGGTGCTGATTGCGGCTGGTTGGCCGTTAGTAAAGTGCCTTGGATAACCATCGCTACCGACAGCCGGGGGGTCGGAGACGGTACGGTCAATTACTCCGTGGCGGCCAATTCGACGCTCTCATCAAGAACGGGCACAATGATTATCGGCACCCAGACTTTCACGGTTGTTCAAGAAGGCGCCTCCGCGGTTCCAATTGACGAGGCCCTCGATAATACCTCTCTCTCTTGGAAAACCGGAGGTTCGAGGCAGTGGTATGGTCAGAATGGCTTGGATTACACCGGCGGCAGCTCGGCACAAAGCGGTGAGGTTGGAATGGGCCAAAATTCATGGCTGGAAACGACGATTGCTGGCCCGGCCCAGATTTCCTTCCAGTGGAAAGTTTCGTCTCAGCCCGGGGGGGCTGCTCTAAGTTGTTATTCTGACAATAAATTAATCTACGTAATAGGCGGGGAGGTTGACTGGCAACAGAAGATATACTCGTTGCCGGCGGGAAATCACACCCTCAGGTGGGAATATGATAATGGTTGGGCAAGCCACGATTCCGGCTATGGCTGGTTGGATAAGGTTGAGGTTTTTAGCAATTGCGTCACCTCCATTTCTCTTGCCGAGACAACAGTAGCTGCGATGGGAGGCACCTATACCGTGAACGTAGAGGCAGGCTGCAATTGGTGGGCCACGAGCGATGTGCCCTGGTTGACTATCGCTTCCGGCGGCAGTGGTGATACGGGTGCCGGGACAGTCAACTATACCGTTGCCACCAATCCTTCCGGAGAACCGCGAGTGGGAACAATAACCATCGGCACGGAAACATTCACTGTTTCGCAGGCAGGGATCTTTATCCCCCTGGGAGATGCGGTCGACAACAGATCACTGCCCTGGACCACCGGTGGGAGTGCCAACTGGGGCATCAGTACCGACATTTATCATGCCGGAGTTACCGCCGCCCGTACCGGTACCGCTATTTATGAACACTCTTCCTGGCTGAAAACGACGGTTACCGGGCCCACCAGGATTTCCTTCTATTGGAAAATATCTGCCGGACAAGAGAATTCTCTTAGATTTTATGCTGATGGCAATCTGCTCTACTTGATCAGAGGAGAAACTGACTGGCAGCCGAAGTCTTATTTCCTTCCCACAGGAGATCATATCCTCAAATGGGAATATGTAAAAGGAGGTGGGGGAAGCTATGGTTCTGATTGTGGCTGGTTAGATAAGGTTATGTTGATTTATGGCGGCGAAACTCTTGCCGATGCCATTCGGGTACTGCGGTTAATGGCCGGGCTGAATATGTCAGATAAGAATGTAACTCTTGCTGCCGACGCGAACGGCGACGGCCGGATTGGCTTGGCAGAGGTGATTTATACGTTACAGAGTGTAGCCGGTCTGCGATAAGGTTACCCCACCACTGGACAGAGGCTCCTATTACAGCGGGCAAGATCGCAGAAAACATCAGAACATACGATGCTTAGAGTGAACACCGATGGAGTTCAAGACCGATAAGGAAGTCCTGCCGGCCAAGCGTCTTGGCCTGGGGGTGACTACCCTGGCGGGCGTGGGGGGAATCCTGGGGGCCGGGATCTATGTACTGATCGGTATCGCCGCCGGTCAGGCCGGCAATGCCGTCTGGTTATCCTTCCTCTTCGCGGCTCTCGGTGCCGGCTTAACCGGCATTTCGTATGCCCGCCTGGTGCGGCTGCAGCCCAAAGACGCCCCGGAATTCCATTATGTCGGCCTGGCTTTCGGCCGCCGCCTGGGATTTCTGGCCGGATGGCTGGTACTGTGGGCGAGGATAATAGGCGTGGCCATTGTCTCCCTGGGCTTTGCCGGTTATATGTTTCGTTTGTTGGGGCTGCCGATTCTCACTTCTGCCTTGGCGCTGGTCCTGTTTTCCACGCTGGTACTATTCCTGGGGGTGGGAGTGTCCGCCTTCACGGTCGGGATCTTGACCGTGGTCGAAGTCCTCGGGTTAATCATCATTATCGGTATCGGCACGCCCCATATCGGCCGGTTCGATTTTCTGGAGATGCCGCTGGGAATCTCCGGAGTTATCGGCGCCTCCGCGCTTATTTTTTTCGTTTATCTCGGTTTTCAGGACATGGTTAATTTTGCGGAGGAGATGAAGAATCCGGCGCGCGACCTGCCGAAAGCCATCATTTTGGCCCTCACAATTTGCACTTTTTTCTATATACTGGTCTCGCTGGCAGCCATCAGCGTCCTGGGCTGGGAAGGACTCAGCCGGTCAACTGCGCCGCTGGCCGAGGTGGCCGCGAAGGGACTGGGCGCCAAAGCTGATTTGACCCTGACGCTGATTGCCCTGGCCTCCACCGCAAACACCGCGTTAATTATGCTCTTTGCTTCTTCCAGGGCTATGTGGGCCATGTCCTGCGCCGGTGTTCTGCCCAGGATATTTTGCCTTATCGCCAGGAACCGCCGTACCCCCTGGACAGCTATTCTCGTCGCGGGGCTTTTGGCCGGCCTGTTGGCCATCATCAAGGACATCGAGGGCACAGCCCAGGCCGCCAACTTTGCCATCCTGCTGGCGTTTTGCCTGGTTAACGGCAGCGCGGTCAAGCTATTCAGCAGAGAAGGCCATCGCCTTGGCGCCAGGCGCTTGTTTACCGACATTGTTCTGCCGGGCGCCGGAGTGGCGGTCTGCCTGTGGCTGGCACGCGAAACAGGCTGGCTTTCCGCACTGCTGGGAGCGGGATTGTTGCTGGCAGGGGAACTGGTGTACCGGGTTATGGGTTCGCTGTCACGGAACGAAATGGCGGGCTAAGCCGGGTTTTATCGGAGGCAGGACAAAGTTGAAACTGAGCGCGAAGGATTTCGACCGGGCCGTCCACCGGGCCCTGGACCGTATCCCCGAGGAAATCAGGGCGCAGATGGAAAATGTGGTCATCACCGTCCGCAAGCGTCCCACCAGGGAAATGCTCAAAGAGCTGGGTGCCACGCCCGACGACCCGCCGCTGGCCCTCTATCAGGGCTTGCCGCTGAACGAGCGCTCGGTCTTCGCGCCGCCCCTTTATCCCGATACGATCTTTATCTTTCAGGAACCCCTGGAAGAGATCTGTGCAACGCGGGAGGAACTGGAGCAGGAAATCGAAATCAGCGTCGTGCACGAGGTAGCCCATTTCCTGGGCCTGGATGAAGAGCGGCTGGCGGAACTGGGCTACGAATAAATAGGGACAGAAACCTATTTTTCACAGCGCAGAGATTACCTTTGGGGAAGCACCCCCAACGTCAATCCCCCTTTAGAAAAGGGGGCGGGGGATTTGACAACTCTCGTGAAATTACTGGATTCCCGCCGGATTTTATGCCCGCGGGTACGGAATGAAATGCTGGAAAATAGGTTTCTGTCCCTCTTTTTTGTCAGCGGACGAGGTTCGAAAGGACAAGTACGGTCCCGTACGGAAACAGCGCCAGGATGATGAGGGTTACGATATAGGCCGGGATGTAATACAGGGCCCCCCGGAAAACGGTGGCAAGCGGGATGTCCCTGGCCATCGCCGCAACCACGTAGCAGCAGATCCCGATGGGAGGCATGATAGCGCCCATGGTCGTGACGATCGTGATCACCTGGCCAAACCAGATCGGGTCGTAGCCCATTCCGACGACGAGCGGGTAAAAAATCGGCAGCGACACGAGCAAAAAGGCGAGCGCGTCCATGATGCAGCCGCCGATGATGTAGCATGCGAGGATCAGGGTCAGGAGGAGCTCCCTGGGCAAGTCCAGGGAGCCGATCCACTGAGCCGCCTCGAAGGGGAGGCGTGTGATGGCCAGGAAGCGTCCGAAGATCACCGCCCCGGCGATAATCATGAAGACCATGCAGGAGATCCGGACCGTATCCCCGACGGCAGCGTAAAATCCCTGCCAGGAGAGCTTTCGTCGGGCAAGGCAGATGGCGAGTCCCAGCGTGCAGCTCACCGCTGCCGCCTCCGTCGCCGTCACGACGCCGGTGAAAAGGGCGTACATGATGATCGCAAACAAGGCGATGATGTCGAGCGCTTCGGGAAGGGCCTGGAAACGCTCCCTCCAGGTGCTCTTCTCCGCTGCAGGCCCCCAGTCGGGGTGGCGCCGGCAGATGACCCAGACAGTCGCCGCGATGAGTACGGTCGCGATGGCGCTGGGAATGACGTTACCGAAGAAAAGCTTCCCGATCGACTGCCCGGTATAGATCCCATAAACAACCAGGACGATGCTCGGCGGGATCAGGACGCCCAGCGTTGCCCCGGCGGCAACCGACCCGGCGTTCAGTATCGGGTTGTAACGGTATTTCTTCATCGCTGGAATGGCGACCTTGCTCATCGTCGCCGCGGTTGCCGTGTTCGAGCCGCTGATGGCGGAGAAGGCGGCGCAGGCCATGATCGTTGTGATCGCCAATCCCCCGCGGTAATGGCCGAACCACCGGTTCGTCGCGTGGTAGAGGCTGTCGTTGTAACCCGCGTAATGGACGAACTCTCCGACGAGAATGAACATCGGGATCACCGTGAGGCCGTAGCCGGAGAAGATGTTCCACATTTCTCCGCCGATCATCCCCAGAGCGGCCGTAAATGAGGTGGCGTAGGCAATGCCGGCGAAACCGACGATCGCCATCGTGAAGCCCGCCGGAATCCGCAAGAGAAAGAGGGTGGCAAACATCAGGAAGATCCCGGCGACACCCAGGAGCGGTCCGCTCATGGCGCCTCCTCAGCCTTCCGGAAGGCCCGCGTGATGTCCAGAATGCAGGTCAGCGTGAGAAGCCCGAAACCCGCCGCCACGCCGAAGACGAAAGGATAGTATATGGTCTTGAGCGTTTCCGACACCTCGCCCGCGGCCATGATTTGCGTCCCCCAGGCAAACACCTGCCAGGCGACGATGCCGAAAAAAGCCGCGCTGATTGCCGCGGAAAGCGCATCGACGCGTTGTTTCACCCTCCGGGAATAGCGGGAAGAGAGGATATCCACAATGATGTGCGCCTTGGAGCGCTGAGTGGCAGCGAGGGCAAAGGCGACCCCGATCGCCCCCAGGAAAGAGACGATCTCGTAGGTCCCCCGGAAGGGGGCGTGGAAGATCCGGAGGACCACGTTTGCCGTAGCCAAAAGCATGAGCGTGAGAACGGCGGCGCCGCTCAAAACCAGGAGTATCCGGCTCAACAGGCTGTCGATCTTGTCGAATGACGCCATCATTTCCCCTTCGGGTCGTACTTCTTCTTCAGCCTTTCGATTTCCGCGATGATCTCGGCGCCGGGAATACCTGCCGCGCTCACCCGCTTTACATAGTCGTCGACGATCGGCTTCACGAGCTTCCGGATCTCCGCCTTCTCGGCGGCGGGAAGTTGGATCACCTGATGCTTGTATTTCTCTTTTGACCAGGTCAGGGCTTCCGAGACGTGGTTGTCCACGTATTTTCCCGTCCATTCCGCCTGCTCCACGCGCAGATCGTCCATCACCTTCTTCACGTCAGCCGGCAGCGCGTTCCACTTTTCCCGGTTCATGACGACCGCGAAGGAGACTACGAAGAGGTTAGTGTCTGTGGCGAAGGGGCAGTAGGCGGCGAAGTTCATGTCCTTGAGCACTTCGAGCGACGAGACGATCCCTTTGACGATCCCCTTCTGGATCGCCTCGGGCGTTTCGGACTGGGGCATGGCGATCGGGATGCCGCCCAGGTTCTTGACCACGTCGGCGCCGGTACCGGAGACGCGCAGCTCCATTCCCTTGAGGTCCTTGAGAGTCCGAACGGGCTTGCTCGTCATAAAGTCCGCGGGCGGACAGGTGAAGAGGGTCAGGATCTTCACCTTCTCGAATTCCTTCGGCTTGTACTTCTCGATCAGATCGGTAAGGACAAGGCTCGCCACGCGGGCGTTCGGGAAGCCCAGCGGCAGGTCCACCGCCTCCGAAACGGGAAAGCGGCCCGGCTGGTAGCTCATGGCAAAGTTGCCGATGTCGGCGGTGGCGGCGATGACGCCATCGAAGATGTTCTTGGCCGGCAGCAGCGTCCCGCCGGGGAAGGTGTTGATCTTCACCTGGCCGTTGGTCCGTTTCTCCACCTCCTTGACCCACCGCTCCATCTGGACGCAGGGGAAGGTCGAGGCGGGCGGAAAGTTAGCGTAGCTGAGCGTGATTGGGGCGGCCCCCGCAGTCACAGGTGCGAGTGCGGCCATCCCAGCCACAAACAGGACTGCCAGGACTGTCTTAAAACACTGTTTTCTCTTCATTGGTCCCTCCTTGTGGATATGTGGTTAATCCGTTCCAAATAAGGAACGGTTGTCTGTTTTTGTGTTATGAACGGCGGGGGCGCTCGCCGGCAGCGGGTTTATAAAGAATCATCAGGCGGCGGCCGACCGGGACAGGCCGAGACGGAACCCCCCCATGTTCACGTCGAACTGCTTGGGCGAAGATATCCGCTTCAGGACCGCCTCTACGGTTGCCCCGTCGCAGAATAGCCTTTCCCGACCGACGGCGAATCCCAGGAGAACGAGGTTCGCGATCACGGGCGATCCGTACTCCCGGGCAATCCGCGTCGCGTCGATTGCGTCGGCATCCCCGTCCTTTGCCGCGTTAAGGTAAATAGCCCCTCCCGGTTTCAGGAATTCCCTGTGCACCTCCAGGTTCCCCGCGTGGAGGAAGATCCCGCAATCGGCCTGCCCCAGCCGGATGAGCGGACTCGTGAAGGGACCGACCTTTACGTGGGAGATCACCGTCCCGCCGCGCATGGCCATCCCGTGCGTTTCCGAGGTCAAAACCTCCATCTTGCGTTCGATGGCCGCTTCGGCGAGGACGCGCGTCACGAAGAGGACGCCCTGGCCGCCGATGCCGCTCACGATGACCTGCTGTTTCATGGTTTGTCCTCTTCCGCCCTGATAGCGCCCGTGGGGCAGACGTGCACGCAGACCCCGCAGCCGATGCAGCGATCGAGGTCGATGCGGGCCCGGTCGTACTCTCCATCCAGGAGGATGGCCGGGCATTCGAACTGGTCTATGCAGGCGCGGCAGCCGACACAGTCATCGGTAATGGTCATGGCGAACAGGGCCTGGGCCGCACGCCCGGCCTGGTCCACGATGCAAGGGTGCCTGGCGATGAGGACGGCAATGCCTCCGTCCGGCGACCGGATGAAAGAGTCCGCCTCCTTGAGCGCCGCCGTGAAGGCTGCGACATCGTAGGGGTCGATTTCCCGGAGGTGCCGGATGCCACAGGCTCGGACGAGGTCAGGAATGAAGACCTTGCTGCCGGCGCTGCCGTCTGCCCGGAGGCCGATCTGGGGGGTAGGCTGGTGACCGGTCATGGCGGTCGTTGCGTTGTCGAGGATGACCAGGATAAATCGCGCCCCCTGGAAGACGGCGTTGACCAGCCCCGGGACCCCGGCGTGGAAGAAGGTGGAATCGCCGATTGTTACGACAATCGTCGGAAAATCGCTCCCCCCCGCGGCGTAGGCGTGGTAAAAGCCCGCCCCTTGGCTGATACAGGCACCCATGCAGTGGCAGGTGTCCACGGCGCCTAAGTTCATGCCCAAGGTGTAACACCCGATATCGCTGGGGAAGATTCCCTCGGGAAAGGTTTCACGGATTGCGAAGAAGGCCGCCCGGTGGCCGCACCCCGCACAAAGCGATGGCCGGGTCCCCTTCTTGGCGGCCGCGAGGGTCGTGACCGCCGGCAGGTCGAGGAATCGCCGGAGGATCTCCTCGATTACATCGGGCGTCAGCTCCCCTTGACGGGGAACGTCGCCTGAATCCCGGCCCCTCATCCCGCAATGGCCGAGTTGCAACTCGATCACGGCGTCGGTCTCCTCCAGGACAAGGACCGTCTCGTAGCGCTCCCGGATATCTTCGATGAAGGGCCTGTGGAGTGGGTAGGCGAGGCGCACCTGGTAGAGGTCGATCCGGGCCTCCGGTCCCAGCGTGTCGAGGAGTTCGGCGGTGTGCGCAAAGGCTACGCCGGAGGCAACGATGCAGGTCCGGGGCCGAGTGACGCCGGCAGTGAGGAGGGGAGCGAAAGCTTCATCCCGGGCGATGCGGTCGAGCTTCTCATTCAAGAGACGATGAAGGCCGGGGAGGAACTGGGGTGTGGCGACCCACCTGCCGGGGTCCTTCTCAAAACGCGCCTTCTGCTCTCGGGGCACGGGGGGGCGGCAGACCACATTCTGGCGGGCGTGGCAGACCCGGGTGGTCGGCCGGAGCATCACGGGGATCTCATATTTCTCCGAAAGCGCGAAGGCCTCGGCTACCATGTTTCTGGCTTCACGGGGTGAGGAGGGGTCAAAGACCGGTGCCTTGGCGAAGTGGGCGAAGAGACGGCTGTCCTGTTCCGTCTGGGAGCTGTGGGGACCCGGATCGTCGGCGGCAATCAGGATGAATCCTCCCGTGACTCCCAGGTAGGTTGCGCGGGTGAAGGGATCGGCTGCGACGTTCAGTCCGACCTGTTTCATAGCCACCGCCGAACGCCGTCCGGCCATGGAGTTGGCGAGTGCCGTTTCGCAGGCGACTTTCTCGTTGACCGACCACTCTGCATGGAGCGCCGCTCCCGTCTCCTTCGCGCAGGCGACAACCGCAGAGAGGATCTCCGAGGCCGGCGTCCCCGGATAGGCAGCCGCGAGCGTGCAACCTTCCTCGACGAGGCCGCGGCCGATCGCCTCGTTGCCCATCAGGATCTTCTGTTCAGGATGATCGCTCACTCCCTGCCCTCGCGCTTCGTTTCTCATAAGAAAGGCCATGGGTTCTGCGCCCATGGCCTTGATTCTTCCCCGTAAAACCCCGACCCGCCTTAGACCCGCACCCCACTCCTTTTATGTGAGCTGCGCCACCACCAGGGGGTCGTTGTCCGGACCTCGTTTTCCATAAAACACCTCAAAAAACAACGCGGATGAGAGTTCCTACACAATACTGATTAAGAGTGCAAGCATTTTTTTCTGGGATCGGCGCCATCCTACATTCGGTTGTCGAAGACGCGCTTTGCCTTACGTTCCGTCCGCGGCAGGCTTTGGTAATCCACGATCTCCACCCTGCCGCTCACGAGTGTTTCCTTGCGGATCGCGCGCTCGATCCTGGCGGCCAGAGCCGGGTCTTCCTCGGGACTTCCCCCGCCCTCCCGCTCCACTTTGAGCACCATATAGTCCTTGCCGTCCTCCCGGTGGTCGAGGTGGATCTGGAATTCGCTCCCGACCCTCGGCTCGCGAGAGAGGATTTCGTCGATGTGGCTGGGGTAGATGTTTACCCCGCGGACGATGAACATGTCGTCGGAACGTCCGACAATGCGGTCATGGCGGGGAAGGGGTGAACCGCAGGGGCACTGCCCGGAGATCGCCCGCGTCAGGTCGCGGGATCGGTAACGGATGAGGGGGGCACCCTCCTTCCTGAGAGTGGTGTAGACCATCTCGCCCACTTCTCCCTCGCTTACCGGTTCCAGGGTATCCGGGTTAAGGATCTCGAGGATGTAGTAGTCCGCCCAGTAGTGGATACCAGAGTGATGGGCGCAGTCGAGGCCGGTGCCCGGGCCGTAGATCTCCGTCAGACCGGGAATGTCGAAGACGTGGTTGGCCCCGGTCAGGGACTTTACCTTCAGCCGCATCGCGTCACTCGACCGCTCAGCGCCGAAGATCACCTTCTGTACATGGATCTTGTCGCGGATGCCGCGCTTATCGATCTCCTCGGCCAGGAGCAGAGCCATCGACGCGGTGCAGCACATGACGGTTGTTTGAAAATCGACGAGGAACTGGATTTGCAGGTCGATGTTTCCGGGGCCCGCCGGGATCGCCAGCGCTCCGAACCGCTCGCAGCCGAGTTGAAAACCTACGCCCGCCGTCCAGACGCCATAGCCGACGCAGATCTGAACCCGGTCCTCGCGGGAAAGCCCCGCCGTCTCGTAGCAGCGGGCGAACATGTTCGCCCAGTCGTCGATGTCCTTGGCCGTGTAGACGAGGACCTTCCGCTTACCCGTCGTTCCCGTGGAGGCGTGGAGTCGGACGATCTCCGCCATCGGCACGGAGAGGAGCGGCCAGGGGTAGTTTGCCCGCAGGTCGTCGGCGGTGACAAAGGGAAGCCGCCGGAGATCGTCGAGGCTTTGTATCCGATCCGGGGTGACGCCGGCCTCCGTGAGTCGCTGCCGGTAGAAGGGAGAGCCCTCGAAAGCATGGCGGACAGTCCATTTCAGGCCGGCCAGTTGGATGGCAGCCAGTTCCTCTTTTGTTTTGAATGCGGTCATGAAGCTTCGGTTCATGGCGACTCCTTCTATATCTTGCTGCCGTTGGCTTCACGGCACGCCCTTTCCCGGGCAGGCTACCCCCGGTTCCTTCGGTCGGGTGGCGATAACTAACACATCCGGCAGGCAAATTCAACTCCGGGCCCGGAGCGCATAATTGACAGTTGGAGAAGAAAGGATGTAGGATAGGGATTGATGATAGCAGTATTGGCTGGCTGCGGGGGCAGCGGGGGGGGCGACTGGTGCCACTAATAGCACCGCTTCTTTGGCAGTAAATAACGACATAGTATTGAGCTTCGATGAAATGCGTTCACACCTACCAAGTCTTTATTCGCGGGATTAAATCTGGTCTTATAGTTATTTATTGAAGTCGATAATTGATGCTGATTTGCTTTCTTACCAGCGTTCCTCCCGTAATGAGCAGAAGGTCACTAACACCACATGCATGACACAGCGGTTTATTAAGAGGCATATCGGCAAAATCATTTCATAGAACTAAAAAGAATATTTAAGTAATCGTAGTCTTCTTTCTGCTCCGGAAACAGAATATGCTTCTCGGCAAATTTCGTCCTGTCCCAGGTGCCGTCGTTGTCGTACCGTTTATACAAATCGTCATAAGACGTAGCGGAAATGATGAACGAATCCAGGATGATATTCTTCTTTTTGCTTCGCTGCCCCATTTCCTTTGCCAGCTCCGGAAGTCGTTCGTGCAGTCGCGCTTTTTCGTCATGAATGTAGGCTTTCGCATGAAGCATGCCGTGCGGTTCTATAAAAACTATCCGCTGGCTTTTTTTGCCATCCACCACCCACAGGATAAAGTCGGGATAAAATCCGCTTTCTTCAAAGAAACCCACACCGTTGCCGCGGCTCAGGTTGCGAAGCAGAAACACCTCTTTCCCTGCCAGCGATTTATCCTTCTCCGCCGTCCAGTACACCTTTAAATGACGCACGAATTGCGCTTCGCTCTCTTTCAATCCCGGAGGGACCGTATGCGGCTTGTCGCTTTTCTCCAACAGGAGCGGCAGATACAGGTGCCGGTCAAAATAGATGCGAGGCAGTTCATTCGTTTCTAACTTGCGTAAACGGTCCACGTCTTCGCGTAGTTTTTCTATGGCAATGATCAATTCCTTATCGGACTTCAGCACTTTGACGACGTAGGTTCCCTCCGGGCGCTCATGCACCGCCTCGTGGTTGAATGCCAGGTTCGGATCACTTTTATCGAGGGTTTTGTACACCAGATTCCGACTTTCCCACTTCTCGCGCCTGTTTCGGTAGAAGTTATCCGCATATTTACGTAAAATGCAGGTTACGGCTTCCTGAAGCAAGGCGCGTTCGGTAAACGAGCGCGGCTTGACGACGGCTTCATCCGCCACCAAGGTGTAGTTCACATTTTCGATAATCTTTCGCAGCGCCTCAGCGCGAATAACAAAGTTTTTCAGCCCTTTGCGTTCCTTGTACGCCAGCAAATCGAGATAGGCCCGCTCCCAGTCCACCAGCGCGAGGCTTTCGTGTGGAATGGTTTGCCCGGCGCCGGTGCGGACTTCCGCCGTCTGTATTCCCACAGCACTGCTTTCCAGGGCCTGCACCTTAACCGACATATCCACAGCCACACGCACTGCCGGATCAGCTTCGAGCAGATGGTCGGTCTCTTTCGCAAAATCGCGTCCCTCTTCCGGTCGCGGCACGACCAGCCCTCGTTTCAGGAACTGCTCATTGGCCCAAACGAACAGCGGAAGATCAATGGTTTCTTCGGTCTCCACCCCTTCCCGTTCCAGATAGTCACGGAACTGCGCCATGTAGTTGGCGCGCACGGCAAATATGTTCAGCGTTTCCAGCAAACGCACTCGCGGCGGATGTGTTCCTTCTATCGCTGCACTGCGCTTGAGCGAGTAACCCTGGCCGCGCAAACGCACGCCGCGGCCAAAGAGTTGAATAATCTGAGAACCTTCCTTCTTGCCGATATTAAGCAAGCCCATGTTGGAAACACGCCACGAATTCCAGCCTTCCATGAATTTCTTCGCGCCAATCAGGATATTGACCCGAGAATCGGACCTGTTGATGTCCGCAAACAAAGAACCGGAAATGACGTCCTCCTCCAGCACAATGCCTGCTTGGTCGCTTTCCACCAGTTTTTTAAACTCGGACGTATCGCCGATGTAGATGAGGCCGAAATAATTTTCCACGCCCGCAGCCTTCAATCCCAGCTCGCCCGTATTGCCGCGGATGTCGCAGAGGTGAAGGCCGCCTCCACCGGGCGAGTGGAAAAGCCGTGCGAGAATGTCTGCGTACAGGGCTAGGGAAGCAAGGCCGGGTTCGCGCAGGGATTCAAAGCGCCCGGCAAAGATGTCCATGCCGTCCGGCGTGACTAGGCCGCTCTTACCCTTGAGCAGCTTATCAATGCCTTTCACCACCCAGCCGCGCTTGTTTTCCAGCACGTGATGCAGAAAACGCGCCACGGTCAAAACGTCGCTGCGTTTCTCCTTGTCTTCGCTGTAGACGGCGTTTACCGTACTGCCCACGAACACCCACAATGGCTTTTCCAGGTTATAGGGGCGTAAGGCGTCGGCCTGTTCCTGAAAGATGCGCTGCTGCTCGTAGAACGAAAGCAGATTACCCAGAAGGAGCATTTCTGTTTGCTCCTCGCGGCTGTCTTCCTTCAGGTTGAGAATGCGAAATTCCTTGCCGTAGCCGTCGCCGTAAAAGTAGCGGTAAGAGTAGTCGAACAGAATAGCCTTGCCGTATTCCGCGGTGAGCGGATCGTTGCGCGCTGCGCTTAATGCCTGTCCGAAGGTGGCGCTGTACTCAAAGGTGAAGCCGGTCGCGCCCAGCGCGTCGCGGTACCTGCGCCAGACCTCGCCGCCAGAGCCTTTGTGTCCCTCGTCCACAAAGATCAGATTGCGGCCCTCAAAGGCCTCCACGGGAACGCTCACCCCGCCGCCGCCGCGCCTTTCATCCACGAGTTTGGTGATTTCGATGACCTGCACGGCATTTCTGCCACCCGTAAACAGACCGCTGTGATTCAGGTCAAAGCGCCGGGCCGGTATGCCGGAAGCGGCCAATTCGGTTAGATGCTGTTCACTCATGCCCTCGTTGGGTGTGATCAGGAGGATGTTATCCAGCGGTTCGGTGTTATAGTGCAGAAGCTGGTGGTAGTTGAGATGCAGGATCAGCGTCTTGCCGCTGCCGGTCGCCATCCAGTAGGCCAGTTTGGTAAGATCGGATGCGACAAACGCTTCGTCGGGCGGCTCGCCAGGTGCTTTCGCGGAGTTGCGTTCGTGCACAAAGGCATTCAGGTCGGCCAGCAGTTGGGCGCGACGATTGAAATAGCGGTCCATGACAATTTCTGTGTAGAGTGCGGCCAGATACTGAAAATAACGCAGGGTAATCGGCTCGGTGCGGCCGCGGTTAATGGACGTCAGGTGAGAGCTGATGTTCTCATCGTAGCGTTCAAGGTCCTCGACGGGAATTTTGACCTGACTGCCGCAGCCGATAAAATGGTGATAGAGGAAACACCGCCCCGCAGCATCGAAGCCCTCGGCAGCACCTTTGCTGGTATCAGCCAGCAGGTCTTTATTGCGCCTGTAACCCAAAAGGCTGTTGAGCCAGGCCAACAGGACCAACCGGTTTTCCAGTTTGACGTACTGCTGAAGACTGCTTGGCGATGCCGCTGAAGGTGAAGTCGTTTGCGATCGTGCTTTACGCAGCATCACGGCTCCTCCGGCGGCACGAGCAATTGAAGGTGATCAATGAGGGACGGCAGGTCGTCTTGGACGGTTTCCCAAACCTTGTCAATATCCACTTCAAAGTAGGCGTGGATCAGGCGATTGCGCATGCCGATGATCTCCCTCCAGGGGATTTCGGGGTGATCCGAGCGAAACATATCGG
>Ga0209514_10004373_pt1 | contig 19069 bp, 18 predicted proteins | sample Subgrocontami58m_FD_187452 | JGI IMG/M metagenome (GOLD analysis project Ga0209514, IMG submission 187452) | Subsurface groundwater microbial communities from S. Glens Falls, New York, USA - GMW37 contaminated, 5.8 m (SPAdes) (version 3) | ecosystem: Environmental > Aquatic > Deep subsurface >...
ATGCACAATAGCCAGTCCGAACAGGGTGGCACCCGTCAATTGCATCCAGGTGACTGCAGTGATCGCTTGCATAGGGCTGCCTCTTCAGTTGATCGCGGTGAGTAGCAATGCTACGGTTGGCCCCAGGCTTTGAAAATTCGCATTTTGACGTAAGCAAATTCACTTACTTGCCATCGCGAGAGCCTGGTCCCATCATTAAGGATCTTCGATCGAAGGATGCGGACTGCATTCATGCCGGCTGATTTCCCGATGTTCGGACCACGCCGTTCGCTCGCCGCGCATATCAGGGATGCTGTGATGTTCGCCGCCTGCTATATCGCGCTCGACTGGGCCAGCTACATCTATCCGCTGGGCCCGTTCAACATCACGCCGTGGAATCCGCCGCCCGCGCTCAGCATCGTCTGGATGATGCTCGGGGGATTGGGTTACGCACCCATCATATTCGGTACCATTTTCATTGCCGACATCATCATTCGCCAGGCGCCGGGGGGGATTCTGTTCACGGCGCTGACCTCGCTGGTGCTGGCCGGCGGGTACACCGCAATCGCCGGGACGCTGCGATATTTCCTCAAAACCGACTCTAGACTGAGCGATACGCGGCATCTATGGATTTTCGTCGCTGTTACAGCGATCGGAACCGCGATCGTCGGGGTGCTCTACGTCGGGGTACTGTGGGCGAATGGCTTTCTTGTCGGTGAGTTGTTTAGCGCCGCGGTGTTTCGGTTTTGGCTGGGCGATGCGGTAGGGGTGCTGATTACGGCGCCCCTGCTCCTGCTCGCCGCGGACAATGTCGCGCGCGAGCGCTTGCTCAATTCCTGGCGCAGACCGGAAACCGTCTTGCAGTTTGCGGTGATGGTCGCCACGATGTTTTTTGTCTTCGAAGGTGCGGGCGGTGACCCATCGAAATATTTCTATCTCTTGTTCCTGCCGCTGATTTGGATCGCTTTGCGGGGTGGGTTCATTGGTGCTGCCGTTGCCTCCGGTGTTGTTCAGGTTGGCGTGGTGTTGGGTGCCCACGGCGGGCCTATGCACTCGCTGGCGCTGGTGGAATTGCAGGCACTGGTGGCCGCGCTTTCGCTTACCGGGCTGTTCCTTGGAGTGATGGTCGACGAGCGCGAACGGGCAACCGAGGGTCTTAAGGCGTCGCTGCGGCTCGCAGCCGCCGGCGAAATGGCGGGCGCTATCGCCCATGAAATCAATCAACCGCTTGCCGCATTGAGCAACTACGGCAGGGCCTGTCAGCTCTTTCTTGAGCGCGGCGAAGGCAAGATTCCGTATTCCGAGCTCAACACGACGATCGAAAAAATGCTTGGAGAGTCGAAGCGTGCGGCGGAGGTAGTAGGACGTCTTCGCGATTTCTTTCGCAGCGGGACCACGCGCTTGGAAGATGTGAGCGTGGAAAGCCTGCTGGAAAGGGCGCGACGAATCGGCAGCAAGCTCGACCCGTCCGGCGACGTCGATTTCCGTGTCGAGACGGATGCGGGCGCATCGATACTGCTGGCGGATCGACTGCAAATCGAATTGGTTCTGCGCAATCTGATTGCAAATGCGTTTGAGGCGACGGCGAATCTGCCGGCGGGCGAGAAAGCGGTGACCGTTTCGGCGCATCAGGCAGAGGGCAGCCGGATTCTGTTCCGAATCGCGGATACCGGACCGGGGCTGTCGCCTTCGGCGCACGAGCTATTGTTCGAACCTTTTGCAAGCGCCAAACCCATGGGAATGGGATTGGGCCTGGCCATAAGCCAGGCGATCGCCGAAGCGCACGGCGGGTCGCTCAGCGCCGCGCTCACCAAGCATGGCGAATTTCACCTGATACTGCCAGGATTGGCTGCCGATGAATAGTCCGGCTTATGACGGCCTCACCGTCTACATCGTCGAGGACGATGCGGCCATGCGCGACTCGCTGTCCCTGATGCTGGGGCTCCTGGGCTTTCGCTCGGTGTCGTTCGATAGCGCCGAAGCGTTCCTCGAAATCTATCGAGACGAGTGGGCCGGTTGCGTCGTGGCGGATCTCAGACTTCCGGGAATTAGCGGACTTGAACTGCAAGCAGATCTTCGCGCGAGGGGTAAGAAATTGCCGTTTGTGATCATCACCGGACACGGGGACGTGAAATCCGCGCGCACGGCATTCCAGTCGGAAGCCGTGGATTTTATCGAAAAACCCTTCGATGAAGCGGAGTTGCGGCTGGCGATTGAAAAGGGGTTCGACAGGGAGTCCCGACGAATCCATCGTGCGGAAACAGGCAACGATCAGGCGTTGAAATTGGCGAAGCTGACTAGCCGCGAGCGTGAAGTATTGGCCCTGGTAGGGAAAGGACTTCACGCGAAGGAAATCGCAGCGTCGCTCGACATCAGCACGCGCACGGTCGAGGTTCATAAGGCCCGCCTGATGGCAAAGCTCGAAGCGCGCAATGTTTCCGAGCTGGTCCGGTTCGCGCTCGCCGCGGAAAGGCGTTAAGTCACCCGGGAATGGCGGTCTGTCCCTAAAGTGTTTCTCAGGACACTATCGCCGCGCCTGGGCTAGGCTGATCCGAGGGCCGTGCGAGGCGGATAGGATTTCCTGTCGCTCATGCCCACTTTATTACATTTTTTTGATTCCGATCGGACCCGTCGGACCATCCGTGCCGGGGATGGAAAAAGTCAGAGTTCGGCGCTGGCGGCAGGAAAGGTGATGGCGAAGCGGGTCGATCCGTTCGAGGACGAAATCCGGATCGTCCCCCCGTGTGCTTCGACGATCGATTTGGTGATCGCCAATCCGAGGCCGGCCCCGTCGCTGCTCGCCTTCTGGCGGGAACGATCGACCCGATAGAACCGATCGAACAGCCGCGGCAGATGCTCCGGCTCGATATCCTCGCCCGGGTTCTCGACGGCGAGCTGGGTTTCCCCGGAGTCGCGCCGGTCGATGAGCACCTTGACCGACCCGTCGCGCGGCGTGTGCCGTATGGCGTTGGAAAGCAAATTGCTCAACGCCCGGCGAATCATCAACCTGTCCCCCTGGACGACCCCGGCTCCGGCGAGAACCAGGCTGACAGAGTGTTCCTCCGCGAACGCTTCGTAAAAACCGAACAGCGCGCGCACCTCCGTGGCCAGATCCACCATTTCGCTGCTCGGCACCATCAGCCCGTTGTCCGCCTTCGCCAGGAACAGCATGTCGGCAATCATGCGCGCCAGCCGTTCGTACTCCTCCAGGTTCGAGTACAGCACTTCACGATATTGATCCGCCGATCTCGCTTTGGAAATCGCCACCTGCGTCTGGGTCATCAGATTGCTGATCGGCGTGCGCAGCTCGTGCGCCAGATCCGAGGAGAATTCAGACAACCGCCGGAACGAGCCTCCGAGGCGGGCGAGCATGTCGTTGAAGGCAATCGCCAGATCTACGAGTTCGGTCGGCACCGATTCGGGCGGCAGGCGCTCGCCGAGGCGGCTGGCTGAAATGCCGTGGGTTAGCCGCGCCAGCTCGCGTACCGGCGCCAGTCCCCGGCGCGCCGCGATCCAGCCGAGGAGCACGGTTAACGCGATGCCCGCGGCCATTGCCAACCAGAGGCTTTTTTGGAATGCCTCCATGAATATGCGGTGATGCTCGATGTTCACAGCGACCACAACGGTTACCGGCGGCTGCCCGGCGATTCCGGTGACGGCGGCCGCGGCGATGCCCCGGTATGGCTGCCCGTCCTGTTCCCACACCATCGGCCCTGCGCGCCTGGATGAATCTTCCGGCGGCCGGGCCTCGAGCAGGGCGGCTGGAAAAACCGCGCCTGACGATTTGAACAGCAGGTTGCCATCCCATCCGACCACGGCGACGGACAGTCCGTGATGTCCTACCAGGGCGTCCGAAAGATTCTGAGGTACGATAGCCATGCCAGCCGGGGCGCGCACCTTGGCCAAGGTGTGGCGCACGAGCTCCAGCTTGCCATTGAGTTCCTCCACGTCCAGTTCCTCGAAATGCGCCTCGACCAGGGTGCCGATCAGGGTGCCGACCACGAGCAGCACGACCGTCGAGGCCGTGGAGAAGAACAAGGTGAGGCGGAAGGTGATCGACTTGGGTCGCATCACGCCGGTTCCGGGATTTCGAGCACGTAGCCCATGCCCCTGACGGTGCGGATGAGTTTGGGCTCGAAATCGTCGTCTATCTTCGCCCGCAAACGGCGAACGGCGACCTCGATCACGTTGGTGTCGCTGTCGAAATTCATGTCCCAGACCTGGGATGCGATCAGCGAGCGCGGCAGCACCTCGCCCTGGCGCCGCAGCAGCAGTTCGAGCAGCGCGAATTCCTTGGCGGTGAGATCGATGCGCTTTCCGGCGCGCGTTACGCGTCTGCGCAGGAGATCGAGTTCCAGGTCGGCAATCTGCAACAGCTCCGGTTCGTTGGTCTTGCCCCGTCGCAGCAGCGCGCGCACCCGCGCCAGCAATTCCGAGAACGCGAACGGCTTGACCAGGTAATCGTCGGCGCCGAATTCCAGTCCTTTCACCCGGTCCTCGACCTGATCGCGGGCAGTCAGGAACAGCACGGGCAGGTGCTTGCCCTTGTGCCGGATTTCCCGCAGCACCTCCCATCCGTCGAGCCTGGGCAGCATGACGTCGAGCACCACGAGATCGTAGTCGCCGGTCAGGGCCAAGTGCAAGCCGTCGACGCCGTCGCGCGCCAGGTCCGCCACGAAGCCGGCCTCGGACAGGCCCTGCTTCAGATAGTCACCGGTCTTTTGCTCGTCCTCGACGATCAGGATTTTCATCGCTCTTCCTTGTGGCGGTGGTTACTTGCGCCAATTGTGCGCGCGACCAGCCCCGGTTTCCGAAGATTACAAACTTGTAATCGCGCTGTCAGCTATTTGTTGGGTGGTTGCAAGCAATATGGCGAGCTTAACCAGGGATGCAGGAGGCGAATCTTGCGGCTCGCTCGGTGCGCAATTCAGCGCCAACCATAACAATCAATTCGGACCGCCACAATGAATAAAACGATTGCGTTGATTGTTGGGCTGGTGCTCGCTCTCCCCGCGCATGCCCAGACACTTGCCGACGAGCAAAGGAAGTCCCTGAAAGACGCAGTGGAGCAGGCGTGGTCCCGGCATCCGCAGGCGGCGGCCATCGTGGCGCGGGAGGCGGAGGCCCAGGCGCGCGCCGAGGTGGCGGCAGGCATCACCCCGGGGCCGGCCTCGATGTCGCTCTCCAGCCTGAACGATCGCCTGAACCGCAATCACGGCAAGCAGGAATGGGAAGTCGAGCTGGCGGCCCCGCTGTGGCTGCCGGGGCAGAAGGCCGCGCGCCAAACCGAGGCCGAAAGCGCCGTTGGGGAAGTCGCCGCGCGCCGCGCCTCCCTGCGTCTGCAAATCGCGGGTGAAGTGCGCGAGGCATGGTGGGCCGTAGCCGGCGCGCGCAATGCCCGTGACCTGGCCGGGCGCCGTAGTGCGACCGCCCGCGCGCTGGAAGCGGACGTCGTGCGCCGCTTCAAGGCGGGAGATCTCGCGCGGGTCGATGCAAACCTTGCACAGAACGAGCGACTCGCGGCGGAAGCGGACCTGCTCGAGGCTGAGGCCGCGCTGCGGCAAGTGGAACAGGCCTATCGCGGCCTCACCGGGGACGCCGCCCCGGCGGTGCTGGCTGCCGAGAACGCCATTCCGCTGCGCGAGCTGCAGGAGGATCACCCGCAACTGGTGGCGATGACTGCCGTGGCGCAGGTGGCGCGCGCCAGGCTGAAAGTGGCGCAAGAGACCCGCCGCGATGCGCCGGAGCTCGCCCTGCGCGTGGTGCGCGAGCGAGGCGAGTTGGGCGAACCCTACGCCAACACCGTCGGCGTGAAGCTGACCATACCTTTCTCTTCCGGCGCGCGCGTGCGCCAGGAAAGCTCCGCCGCCCGCGCAGAGGCTTCCCACGCCGACGCCGAACTGGCGCTGGCGCGGCAGAAGCTCAAGCTCGACGCGGAACGAGCCCGCCTCGATTTCGACGTCGCCCTGCGCCAGCTTGGCATGGCCGAGGAGCGCGGCGCGCTCACCGCCGACAACCTGCGTCTCGCGGACAAGTCCTTCTCGCTCGGCGAGTCGGACCTGACGGCGCTGCTGCGCGCCCGCGGCAACGCATTTGAAGCGGAAGTCTTTCTCAACCGCCAGCAGGTCGCACGCGCCGCGGCCCAGTCCCGACTCAAACAAGCTCTGGGGGTTCTGCCTTGAAGCACATCCGCATCTATCTTGTATCGTTGACTTTTGCCCTGTCCGCCCTGGCCCACGCCGGCGGGGACGCTAGCGATGGCCATAGCCATGGTGAGGCGGCGGCACCTGCAATGATTGTCGCCGGCGCGCCGCGCGCGTCCGCCGGGACCGAGGAGTTCGAGCTGGTCGCCGTGCTGGAGGGCAAGAAACTGACGCTCTACCTCGACCGCTTTGCCACCAACGAGCCGGTTGCCGACGCCCAAATCGAAGTTGACAGCAGCGCGCTGAAGGCCGTCGCGACCCAGATTGCACCGGGCGTGTACTCGCTCCCGGGCGAGGTTTTCGCCAAGCCCGGCAAGTATCCACTGGCGATTTCGGTGCAGGCTGGCGACTCTAGTGACCTGCTGACAGTCACGCTTGATCTCCCGCAGCCGGTTGCCGGCGCAGCGCCCGTCAATTCGTGGAGCAACTGGGCGGTGGGGGGCGCCGCGGGCGCGCTGCTGCTCGTCGGCGCCGGATTCGTCGCCCTGCGCCGGCGCAAGCAGAACCGTAGAAATTAAGGGGTGAATCGAATGAACGGAACAGGAACCAACGACGTATTCACGCAGGCTAATGTCCGCGAAAGCGGGCGTCACGCCGGAACCAAAATTGCGGCCCTGGTGACAGTCGCCCTCCTTGGGCTTGCCGCCGGGCACGCGCAGGCCCACGGTGACGAGGACCACAGCCAGGACAAGAAGCCGGCCGCAGCGGCCGTGACCAAATCCGCGGTTGCCGGCGCCATGCCGATCGAAGCGCTTGCAGCCCGGCGGCTCCCTGACGGCAGCCTGTTTGTGCCCAAGGCGGTGCAGCACCAGCTCGGCCTGCGCACCATCGTCGCAAAGATCGGCGATCTCGCCGCCACGGTCGAATTCAATGGCAAGGTGATCGCCGATCCCAACGCCGGCGGACGGGTCCAGGCGAGCCAGTCGGGCCGCATCGAGCCCGGGCCGAAGGGCCTGCCGACGCTCGGCCAGAAAGTGGTCAAGGGACAGGTGCTTGCATATCTCCGCCCCACAGCCAACAGCATCGAGCGCGGCAACCAGCAGGCGCAGCTCGCCGAGCTCGAATCGCAGTTTTCCATCGCCGAACGCAAGGCGGTTCGTTACGAGCAACTGGAAGGCGCGCTGCCGCGTGCGGCAATCGAGGCGGCGCGTTTCGAGCTGGAGGCGCTGAAACAACGTCGCGCCGCGGTGGGCGCCAGCATCAATGCGCCGGAGCCGTTGCGCTCGCCGGTATCCGGCGTGATCAGCGCCGCCGGCGCGGTGGCCGGGCAGGTGGTGGAGGCGAAAGAGATCCTGTTCGAGGTGGTCGATCCCGCGCGCCTGTCCGTCGAGGCGCTGGCCTACGACCCGGCCCTGGTGGAGGGTATTGCCTCGGCGAGCGCCCTCGTCCCCGGCGGCGTGCTGGAATTGCAGTTCGTCGGCGGCGGCAGGCAATTGCGCGAGCAGGCCCTGCCGCTGCTGTTCCGCGTCAAGTTGCAGAACGCGCCGGTGGCTGTCGGCCAGGCGCTTAAGGTGATTGCCCGTACCGCGCGCAAGACCAAGGGCGCGGGAGTGCCGCAGGCATCCCTGGTGAAAAACGGCGCCGGCGAAACGGTGGTGTGGGCGTACGCCGGCGCGGAGCGCTTCACGCCGCGCAAGGTGCGCGTTCAGTCGCTCGATGCAAGCACTGTAGCGCTGACCTCGGGTATCCAGAACGGCGAGCGCATCGTCACTGAAGGCGCCGGCTTGCTGGCGCAGATGCGCTAGTCATGTTCGACCTCATCATCAACACCAGCCTGAAACAGCGGCTGATCGTTCTTGGCATCACCCTGCTGCTGGTGGTCTACGGTGTTCTCACCGTGCGCAATATGCCGGTGGATGTCTTCCCCGACCTGAACAAGCCGACTGTGACCTTGATGACCGAGACCGGCGGCATGGCGCCGGAAGAGGTCGAACAGCTCGTCACCTTCCCGGTCGAATCGAGCATGAACGGCATGCCCGGCGTGACCCGCGTGCGTTCGGTATCGGGCGTCGGCCTGTCGATCGTGTATGTCGAATTCGAATGGGGCTCGGACATTTACCGCAACCGCCAGCAGGTCAGCGAACGCCTGAATCTGGTGCGCGAACAACTGCCGCCGGGCGTGGTGCCGCAACTCGGGCCGATCTCGTCGATCATGGGGGAAATCCTCTTGATTGCGCTGCCTGCCGATCCGGCCAAGGTCAGCCCGATGCAGGTGCGTGAGTACGCCGACTGGGTCATGCGACCCCGGCTGCTGACCATCCCGGGCATCGCGCAGGTGATCGCGATCGGCGGCGAGGTCAAGCAGTACCGCGTCGAGATCAAGCCGGCGCAATTGCAGGCGCTGGGCATAGAGCGCGAGAAGCTGGAGGCGGCGCTCAAGGACTTCGGCGCCAACACCAGCGGCGGTTTTCTCGAGGCGCAGGGCCGCGAATACCTGATCCGCCAGATCGGCCGCACCACGCGCATCGAAGATCTGCAAAACCTCGTGGTCGGGGTGAAGAACGGCCAGCCGATTTTGCTCAGGCAACTGGCCGAGGTGAAGCTCGCCCCGGCGATCAAGCGCGGCGACGCCGGCTACAACGCCAAGCCGGCGGTCATCCTGTCGGTGCAGAAACAACCCAGCGCCGACAGCATGACGCTGACGCGGTCGGTGGAAAAGGCGATGGCCGAGCTCTCCAAAGGGCTTCCGCAAGGCTTCGAGGCGCCGCAGTTCCTGTTCAAGCAGGCGGATTTCATCGAAGCCTCGATCGGCAACGTCGAGGAAGCGCTGCGCGACGGCGCCATCCTGGTGGCGGTGATTCTGTTCCTGTTCCTGCTCAACCTGCGCACGACGCTCATTTCGCTGGTGGCGATTCCGGTGTCGCTCCTGGCCACCGCGCTGGTGTTCCAGTATTTCGGGCTGTCGATCAACACCATGACGCTCGGCGGACTGGCCATCGCCATCGGCGCGCTGGTGGACGATGCGGTGGTGGGGGTGGAGAACGTGCTGCGCCGGCTCAAGGCCAATCACCTCCGCGCGGAACCGAAACCGGCGCTCGAAGTCATCGCCGCGGCAATCCGCGAGGTGCTGTCGGCCATCGTCTATGCGACGGTGATCATCGTGCTGGTGTTCGTGCCGCTGTTCGTGCTGCCGGGAATGGAAGGCCGGTTGTTTACGCCGCTCGGCATCGCTTTCGTCGTCTCGATACTCGCCAGCATGATCGTCTCGGTGACGCTGACGCCGGTGCTGGCGTATTACCTCCTGCCGAAAATGAAACAGCTCGGGCACGGCGACAGCCCGCTGGTGGCGAAGCTCAAGCACTGGGACAGGCGCCTGCTGCATTGGTCCTTCGGCACCGGGCGCAAGCTGCTGCTCGGCGCTCTGGTGACCGTGGTCGCGGCCGCCGCCAGCATTCCGTTTTTTTCGCGCTCCTTCCTGCCGCCGTTCAACGAGGGCACGCTGACCGTCAACGTGCTGCTCAACCCGGGCACCTCGCTCGCCGAATCGAACCGCGTCGGCACGCTCGCCGAGCAACTCGTCGCGGCGGTTGCGGAAGTGACCAAGGTCGGTCGCCGCACCGGCCGGGCAGAGCTGGATGAGCATGCGGAAGGCGTCCATTACACCGAAATGGACGTGGATCTGAAGACGTCCGAACGCAGCCGCGAGGCGATCATCGGCGACATTCGCTCCCGCCTCGCCGTGCTGCCCGCGGTCAGCAACGTCGGCCAGCCGATCTCACACCGTCTCGATCACCTGCTCTCCGGCGTGCGCGCCCAGATTGCGCTCAAGATCTATGGCGACGACCTCGATACCCTGCGCGGGCTGGCGGCGGACCTGCGCGAGCGCCTTGCGAAAATCCCCGGCGTCACCGATTTGCAGATCGAGAAACAGGTGCTGATCCCGCAGATTAAGATTCGCGTCGACTACGAACAGGCGGCGCGCTACGGCGTGGCGCCCGGCACCCTGCTGCGCTCGCTGGAGCAAATGATCGAAGGCGAGCGCATCACCCAGATCGTCGAAGGCAACCGCCGCTTCGACCTGGTGGTGCGGCTGCCGGAGAGCGGGCGCGGGCTGCACGAGCTTTCCAACCTGCTGATCGAAACGCCGGGCGGGCATGTCCCGCTTTCCCAACTGGCGGCGATCGAGGACAGCGACGGGCCGAACCAGGTCAGCCGCGAGAATGCGCGCCGCAGGATTGTCATCTCTGCCAACACCGACGGCAGCGACATGGCGGGCGTCATTCAGGGGATCCGCGCCGAGATCGCCGCCAGACCGTTGCCCGAAGGCTACTTCACCGCGCTGGAGGGCCAGTTCCAGGCGCAGGAGCAGGCCGCGCGACTGATCTCCATCCTGGCGCTGATCTCGCTGACGATGATCTTCCTGGTGCTCTACAGCCGCTACCGCTCCACCGTGCTGACGCTGATCATCATGGGCAACATCCCGCTCGCCCTGGTTGGCAGCGTCATCGCCCTGTGGATTTCGGGGCAGCCGCTTTCCGTTGCGGCGCTGGTGGGCTTCATCACGCTGACCGGCATCGCCACGCGCAACGGCATCCTCAAGATCAGCCACTACATCAACCTGTGCGCCTTCGAGGGCGAGACCTTCGGCAACGATATGATCGTGCGCGGTTCGCTCGAGCGCCTGACGCCGGTGCTGATGACGGCGCTGGTGGCCGCCTTCGCCCTGGTACCGCTGCTGCTCTCGGCCGATGCGCCGGGCAAGGAAGTACTGCACCCGGTGGCGGTGGTGATTTTCGGCGGACTGATCAGCTCCACCGTGCTCGACACCCTGCTCACGCCGGTGATGTTCCGGCTCTGGGGCGAGAAGCCGCTTGCGCGGCTGCTTGAGGCGCGCGGCACGGAAAGCTATTGATTTCGATAGAACCGGCCCTGTGGGGCCATTACCTGAAAGGAGCCTGAAATGAAATTTGCATCACTGGCCGCCATTCTGGCGGGAGTATTGACGATGGCGCTAAGCGCCGCTCCGGCCTTCGCCCACGACGACGCCCATTTCGACAAAGTCAAGAGCCCGAACGGCGGCCAGTTGCGCCAGGCGGGCCCGTACCACTACGAGCTGGTAACGGCCAGGGACGGCACGGATGCGAAGGAGAGCCCGGTCGTGGTGTACGTGAGCGACGACGGCGGCAAGAAGGTTTCAACCGCCGGCGCCAGCGGCACGGCGACGATACTCTCCGGCAAGGCCAAAGCGACGACGGCACTCGTGCCGGACGGCGATAACCGCATGAAGGGCATCGCCAAGTACGCGCCGACACCCGGAATGAAAGTGGTGGTTTCCATCGCGCTGTCGGGCAAGCAGCCCGAGCAGGCGCGCTTCACGCCGCTGGCCATGGCGAAGGACGCGCATACCGACCACAAGCACTGACGCTCCGAAGGGCGCGTTACGCGGCGGCGCAGGAGTCGGATGCGTGTCAGTGTGGACATTGTATGATGCCGACACGCCGAACTGCAGCCATGCGGTGATCCTAGCAGCGCAAGCCGGCCTTAGTTGGAAATCCATCGACGATGAACACCATTGAGCCCAAAGGTCGGGATCCTTCGCTAGACAGCGCCTGGACCCTGGTTTTCCTTGCCTGGCTCATCGCCAGCGTGTCCACCCTGGGCGCCCTGTTTCTAAGCCAGGTCATGGACATCGCACCCTGCGTGTTGTGTTGGTACCAGCGCATTTTCATGTTTCCGCTGGTGTTCATCCTGCCTGCGGGACTGTTTCCCTTCGATGCCAGGCTCGTGCGCTACGCCCTTCCCCTCGCCGTGGCGGGATGGATGATCGCATTGTTCCATGTCCTCGTCGTCGCGGGCGTTGTTCCGGAAAATATCAGGCCATGCGCGCAAGGTATTCCGTGCAAGGAGCAGCAAATCGAGTGGTTCGGTTTTCTGACGATACCGCTGCTTTCGCTAATCGCCTTTTCCCTCATCGGCTTGCTGCTGTTATCAACTTACTTCAAGGCGTCCAAATGAAAAAACGCGTCCAAGTCAAAAAAGATGTCCAAATAAAAAAAGAAGGCCCCCAATTGAAAAAAGCCATATTCATTGGCTCCGCAGTCTTGCTAGTGCTCGTTTTTGTGCTTGGCATCTTCCTGTACGAAAGCGAAAGACTCGACAAATCGGTGAAGGCGGCCGAGCAGAACCTGACTTTTCTCGCGCGCGGGCATTCGCCCAGGCTTGGCCCGGTCGAAGCCAAGGTGCATATTGTCGAGTTTTTCGATCCGGCCTGCGGGACGTGCCGCGAGTTCTATCCCCTGGTCAAGGATCTGATGAAAGCGAATCGCGACAAGATACGGTTGTCGCTGCGCTATGCGCCTTTCCACGCCGGAGCGGACAATGTGGTGAGAATTCTCGAGGCCGCGCGGAAGCAGGACAAATACTGGCAAACGCTGGAAGCTGTCCTCGCCTCCCAGCCTTATTGGGCGCCGAACCACAAGGCGGAGGTGGAACGCGTTTGGCCGCAACTGGGAAATCTGGGCCTGGATATGGAGCGGATCAGGCGCGACATGTACGCCCCGGAGATCGATGGCGTCATTACGCAGGATCTGGCGGATGCAAAGGCACTTAACGTCACCATGACCCCGGAATTCTTCGTAAACGGCCGTCCCTTGCCGAGTTTCGGCTACGAGCAGTTGAGGAAACTGGTCGACGATGCCGTGGCAAAAGCATATCCATAGAAGTCATTCTGACAACAATGTAATCGAGCTGTCATGTTGGCGACCGGCGCGACGGTGCAGACTGGGCTGGTCGGATAAGTTCTGACAGGCGCCGTACCGAAATTACAGCGCTTCTTTCCAACCAGTCGAAGGAGACGATCATGAAGCTAAAGCCCAGCCTCGCCGCCAGCCTGTTCGCCATCATGGCGGCGCTTTCGCTCAACGCCGGGGCCGCAGCGGACACCCCGGCCGACGCCAAGACGGAAAAAGCCGCTCCCCAGAAAAAAATGAGGCCTCACTCCCATGTGGAGGAAAAAACCGGTTTTCCGCAGAAACCAGCGGAAGCCATGCCGGGCAAACCAAACGCCGCCAAAGACAAGACCAAGCACTTTCATCCGCGGGACGGGAAGTAAGCTTCCGCCGGGAAAGCCAGGTGCCAGCCCGGTTTTTTCGTATGACCGGGCCAAGCAAGGGCGCGCCATCCGAGACATTGGACGCGCGGTCCGTATCGTACACAACTCCGAGGAGTCGCCATGGAACACAAGCATGAATCGGACAATGTTGGCGGGATGAAGTCCAGGGCTAACATTGCGCTGATCGTCGTCCTGGTCATCGCAGCGTTTTTCCTGCTTACCGAGCATCGGGCACACCTCTCCGGGTGGTTTGCCTACTGGCCCTACTTGCTATTGCTGGCCTGCCCCTTGATGCACTTGTTCATGCATGGCGGCCATGGCCATGGGGGTCACGGGTCGAGTGCAGCATCGAACGAATCAACCAAGCATCACCGGGTTCTTATTTCAATGGCCGACCCTGGTCACGCTCGTGATGTTCCCGATCCTGGTGTTCATGTACCTACATCTTGCGCGGCGTGAGGAGCGGGATGCGCGCATGCAATTCGGGGAGGCCTACAACCGCTACGCGGCGAACACGCCCGCGTTCTTGCCGAAGTTTGGTGCGAAAGTGCATGCATGAGCCGAATGTGCACTTGGCGCTACGACACGCTACAAAAGCATTATGCGCGGTAGCGCACGGACGCTGAAAAAGGTTGCGTCTATACAGATAGTCTCGCAATTGGTCATGCGGACTCAGACAGTGAGCGACGTGGCCGGCGGCGTGACCGGAGAGCGGCGTTGCAAGTCATGGATTTTGCGCCAGCTTTTCTACGGAAGAATCGAGCTTCAGATTTATCCTCTTAAAGGAAACTCATATCATGGACTCTACAAGCAATACAGCCCTTGTCATCGCGATTGTCGTCGCAGCCTTGCTGTTGCTGCTCTTCGGCGGCGGAATGGCGACCGGGACCATGTTCAGCGGCGGCATGATGGGTAGCGGGAGCATGGGTGGAATCAGCTGGATGTGGCTTCCCACTTTGCTTGTCGTCGTATTAGGCGTTGCGCTTTTCTCGGCCATCTCCGGAAAGAAGTAAGGTAAGCAGCCGGACCGTCGCAAGCAACGGCGGGCCGTCCTGGACGCGTTGTCTTGTGTCCACGGCAAGCCTTGGCTAGCAGCGGTCGCCATTACAGCAATCTCAATTGACTCAACCCAAAAAGGAAAAACCACTATGAAGACCTCGATACTCGTTGCCGCAATCATTGCCGGCGCCCTGGCGGCGCCCATCGCATCGGCGCAGGACAAGCACGTGCATCCCAAGCCTGCGGCGAGCATGGACATGGATAAACACATGTCGCAGATGCAGGAGAAAATGAAAGCCATGCAGCAGCAGATGGAAAAACTCCAGGCGACCACCGACCCGCAGGAACGCCAGAAGCTGATGCAGGAGCATATGCAGGCCATGCAGGAAAATATGAAGGCGATGCGCGGCATGGGCGGCCCGATGATGATGGGCGGCGGCCAGAGCGGCGGCACGGCAAAGGGTGGCCATAAACACAAGGCGGGCGGCGACATGATGCAGCACCACGCCATGATGGAAAAGCGCATGGATATGATGCAGATGATGATGGAACAGATGGTGCAGCACGATTCTGCAATGGCGTCGATGCCCGTCAAATAACCGCGAAGACCGGCGCTAGTCAACACGACTTACTCACTGTGGCGGCGCCCGGTCTTATGGTGCGCGCAGCTCTGTGGTCGGCGCTCGCCTTCGTTTTGAATCTGGCCTGGGAAATTGCGCATGCCAGGCTGTATACGCTCTGGACTGAGGCGGATGCCCTAACTGTCGCCTGGTCAGTGTTTCATTGCACCCTGGGTGACGTCTTGATTGCACTCGCGCTGTTCGCACTGGCCGGCATGGCGCTCCGGCGTGTGGACTGGCCGGCGTCGCGGCCGTGGACGGGCGGCGCAATGGTCGTGGCCGGCGCCATGGCTTATACCGCATGGAGCGAGTGGTACAACGTCTATCGCGCCGGCAGTTGGGGTTATACGGCGAGCATGCCGCTGATTTACGGGATTGGTCTTTCGCCGCTGCTGCAGTGGCTGATCTTGCCGCCGGTATTGGTGCTCGCCTACCGAATACTGGCGCCGGTGCTGTTCGGTCAGAAGAGTTCGCGCAGCCCTATTCCGATAGACAATTCTACGAGGGGCCAGCCGTGACGGCAGAGATGAACCATTCGCACCAGCCGCACGCTCACGACCATCCGCACGCGGGATCCACACCGCCAGGCACCGCGCCGATAGCGAGCGGCACCCGTTACACCTGTCCGATGCACCCGGAGATCGTGCGCGATGCACCGGGCAGTTGTCCGAAGTGCGGCATGACGCTGGTACCGATACTCGAGGCCGCCGCGCGCGCTGCGGCCGCCGCCGAATATACCTGCCCCATGCATCCGGAGATTCGCAGCCCGCAGCCCGGCAGTTGCCCCAAATGCGGGATGGCGCTGGTGGAGGTTGCGGGCACGGGCGGGGGCGAAGCCGACGATGCCGAGTTGCGCGATCTGACACGGCGGTTTTGGGCGGGCATCGCGCTGTCGATCCCGCTGGTAGTGCTCGCGATGTCGCCGATGATCGGCTTGCACGATCTGTTCGGCCTTCAGCCGCGGCCGCGCGGCTGGATCGAGTTCGTGCTGGGCACGCCGGTCGTGCTCTGGGTCGGCTGGCCGATCCTCTCCAAGTTCTGGTTCTCGCTCGCGCATCGCGCGCTCAACATGTACACCCTGATCGGGCTGGGGGTGGGGCTTGCATACCTGTTCAGCCTCGCCGCAGTGCTTATGCCCGGCTGGTTTCCGCCGGAGTTCCGCGAGCACGACGGTGCGGTCGGCACTTATTTCGAGGCGGCGGCCGTGATCGTGACGCTGGTGATGCTCGGAGACGTGCTGCAGTTGCGCGCCATGGGCAAGACCAGTCAGGCGATTCAGCAGTTGCTGCAACTCGCGCCCAACCTCGCCTGGCGAGTGCGCGAGGATGGCGTCGAGGAACAGGTGCCGCTCGACACCGTGGCCGTCGGCGACCGGCTGCGCGTGAAGCCGGGCGAAAAGGTGCCCGTCGACGGCACGGTACTCGAGGGCGCGAGCAGGGTGGACGAATCCATGATCACCGGCGAGCCCATGCCGGTGGCCAAGGCTGCCGGTGATAAGGTCACCGGCGCAACCGTGAACGGCAATGGCTCACTGCTTATCCGTGCCGAGCGCGTCGGCGTAGACACTCTGCTGGCGCGCATCGTTCACATGGTGAGCGAAGCGCAACGCACGCGCGCGCCGATCCAGCGGCTCGCCGATATTATCGCGGCGTACTTCGTCCAGATCGTGGTCGGCATCTCCGTCGTTACAGCGCTGGCGTGGTGGTTTCTCGGTCCCGAGCCGCGATTCGCTTACGCGTTTCTAAACGCCGTTGCCGTGTTGATCATCGCCTGCCCCTGCGCGGTGGGTCTCGCTACGCCCATCTCGATGACCGTTGCCATGGGGCAAGGCGCGCGCGCCGGCATCCTGTTTCGCAATGCCGAGGCGATCGAACGCATGCGCGACATCGACACCGTGGTGGTGGACAAGACCGGCACGCTGACCCTCGGCCATCCCGCATTGACCGATTTTGTCGCCGAGGGCATTGCCGAGGACGAAGCGCTCGCGCTCGTCGCAGGCGTGGAGCAGCTATCAGAACACCCGATAGGCCTCGCGATCGTCGAGGGCGCAAAGGCGCGCGGCCTGACACCAGGGGCGGCCACGGCATTCGATGCGGCAAACGGTCTCGGTGTGCAAGCCGATATCGGCGGCAAGATTGTGCTCGTTGGCAGCGGCAATTTCCTCACGCAGAAAGGCGTCGATACGAAACTCTGGGAAGAGCGCGCGGAAGCCTGGCGCGCGGAAGCGAAAACGGTGGTGTTCTTCGCCTTAAACGGCATTGCCGCGGGTATCGCCGCCGTCGCCGACCCGATCAAGGAAAGCACAGCGGGCGCGATTGCGGCGCTGAAGAGCTCGGGCGTGCGCATCGTGATGCTGACCGGCGATTCGAAGCGCACCGCCGACGCGGTCGCCCGGACACTCGGCATCGACGAGGCGCTCGCCGAAGTGCTGCCCGAGGACAAGGCCGGGCACGTGAAGCGTCTGCAGGCCGAAGGGCGCAAGGTCGCGATGGCGGGTGACGGCATCAACGATGCGCCTGCGCTCGCCGCAGCCGATGTCGGCATCGCCATGGGCACCGGCACCGACGTGGCGATGGAAAGCGCCGGTGTGACGCTGGTGAAGGGAGACCTGCGCGGCATCGCGCGCGCCGCCGTGCTGTCGCGCGCCACGATGCGCAATATCCGCCAGAACCTCGCGTTCGCGTTCGGCTACAACGCGCTCGGCATCCCGCTTGCCGCCGGCGTGCTCTACCCCGCGTTCGGCTTGCTCCTGTCGCCGGTGTTCGCCGGCGCCGCCATGGCGCTGAGCTCGGTGTCCGTGGTCACCAACGCGTTGCGGCTTAACCGCGTCAAGCTATGACCGGGGCGAAACAGCAAACCCAATCATGACTTATCACTATGTGTGGCTCATCTGGTCGAGCGCCTTCCTGCTGCCCTGGGTTCTGCTGTACGCGCTATTCCCGCGGCATCGGGTCACCATGTGGTGGGCAAGCGCGTTCATGGCGCCATTCGGGTTGACGCAACCGATGTTTGTACCCGAATACTGGAACCCGCCGAGCCTGTTCGAATTGGCGCAAACGACCGGCTTCGACATCGAGAGCATCATTTTCAGCTTTGCCATCGGCGGCATCGCCGCGGTTCTCTACAACATCATCCTGCATAAACGCATGGAGGTGCTCGGCCCCGCGGAGCGCCATCAATGGCGGCATGGCTGGCACCGATGGGCGCTTGCGGTGCCGTTCGTCTTGTTTCCCGTCTTCTATTTTCTGCCCTGGAATCCGATCTACGCGGGTATCGCGCCGATGGTGTTGGGTGCGCTTGCCGCGGTGTTATGTCGTCCAGACCTGAAATCCAACACGCTGCTCGGCGGCGTCTTATTCCTCGCGCTCTATTCAATTTTTCTGCTCGGCTTGAAATGGTCGGCGCCGGGCTATATCGAGCAGGTCTGGAACCTCAAGGCTCTCAGCGGCATCGTGATCTATGGCTTGCCAATCGAGGAACTGCTGTTTGGATTTTCGTTCGGCCTCGTGTGGACGGGAATATACGAACACTTTACATGGAAACGCAGTGTTGCCGAATAGCCGGTGCCTGGCCGGCACCAACTCATAGTACGGTGCGCCCTTTGAAGCCTCGTCATACCACGCGGCACTCATGCGGGGCTATGTGCGGGAACGTACAGACCCGCAATGTCTTCCGTGCAAAAGTTGCGATGCGCATGGCAGTCGGTAATTCTTGACAACGGTGTCATTTAATAATGACGTTTTCAGCAACGCGAAGTATTACCGGGGCGTCGGAGGCCAGGCGGCCACCGGGTCCGCACGGGTTCGCGCGCGTGATCTTGGTGCTGGCTTGGGCAGTGTTCTGGTTCAACTCGGCGTTATTTCCGTGCTGCGAAGCGCTTGCCGCCGCTTTCGGCGACCACCCCGATGACGTCTCGCAAACAGCCTCCGCCGCAGTGCCGGCACACCACTCCGGCGAAACGCATTCCGAATGCCCACACCATAGCCCCGACTCGCCTTGCGGCCACACTCTTGATGCGGGACCGGTGCCCAATGAAGTGTATGCGGGACTGCCAACAGATCGCGTCAACCCGGAATGGCTCGCGATCGACGTATCTGTTGCTGCCGATCGAACAGCAGTAGATCACTCTGCAAACCTCACGCCGCGCGAGTACCACTCCCCCCCGCCACCGTTTCGCCTCTACCAGCGCACTCAGCGACTGCTGATTTAGCCCTACT
>Ga0209514_10004379_pt1 | contig 19041 bp, 16 predicted proteins | sample Subgrocontami58m_FD_187452 | JGI IMG/M metagenome (GOLD analysis project Ga0209514, IMG submission 187452) | Subsurface groundwater microbial communities from S. Glens Falls, New York, USA - GMW37 contaminated, 5.8 m (SPAdes) (version 3) | ecosystem: Environmental > Aquatic > Deep subsurface >...
GCCGTCTTTTGAGAAGATTTCGGGAATGCTTCTTCCCGCCATTCCCTCGACGAGCCCGTCCGTGTCGGCGAAGTCGAAGCATAGTTCGCGCGCCAGCCTTTTTCCAACAGTGGTCTTGCCCGAACCCGTCAGCCCCACTAGTGCGATGTTCATTTTGCCACCAACTCCGCGAGGGCCAGCCTTGCGAGCTCGAGCTGCACACCGTCCACTACCTCGGGACGGCCTATTGCGTGCAGCAGCACCATGACGAGCTTGCCCGACTTGTTTTTCTTGTCAGACTGCAGAGCCGCAACCGCCTTTTCGAGGCTCACGCCAGCAGCGCCTGTCGGCAGGCCCAGCTTTTGCAATAGCGTCTTTATGCGGCCGCTTTCCCGTTCCTCAAGCAAGCCCATTTGTTGGGAAATCCTGCATTCGCCTACAATGCCCGCGCTGACCGCGTCGCCGTGCCTAAGCGTGTAGCCCGACGCTTTTTCAAGGCCGTGGCCAAGCGAGTGCCCGAAGTTCAACAGCATGCGGGAGTTTTCCGTGCCTTCGAAAGACCGGTCTTCGCGCTCGTCGCCTCCGACTATGTCGGCCTTTATTTCAACCGACTCGCCAACCAGCCTGGCCAGCACGGTCTCGTCAAGCGCAAGCGCTTTTTCCGCGTTTTCCTCGAGGAACTTGAACAGGCCCGGGCTGCGTATGCAGGCTGTTTTCAGTATTTCCGCAAGGCCCTGCCTGACCTCCTCCTGCGGCAGCGTCTTTAGCGTCGAGAAGTCAACAACAACGGCCTTAGGCTGGTGGAACGCGCCAACCATGTTTTTTTCCCCCAAGTTTACTCCCGTTTTTCCCCCCACCGAACTGTCGGCCATTGCCACAAGCGTGGTTGGCACGTGAAAGAGGGAAATGCCGCGCATGTAAACCGAGGCCGCGAAGCCCGCTACGTCGCCGACAACCCCGCCGCCGACTGCTATCACTGCCGCGTCCCGGTCGAGCTTCTCCTCGCGCATTTTTTGGAGAAGCAGCTCGAGGGTAGCGAGGCTCTTGTTTTCCTCGCCGTCGGGGATTTCAAGCAGGCACGGTTCGAGACCGGCCTCGCCGGCGGCAGTTGCCACGCGCTGGGCGATTGCAGCAGTGTTTTTGGAGCACACTACTGCCGCCCGGCTTGCGCCAAGCTTTGCCGCAAGAGCTGCCGCTTCCCCTGCGGCAGCGCCTATGAGCACGGTGCACGTGCTGAGTTGCTTTCTCGTGTGGACGAGTATTTTACGCATTTTCCTCCCCCCTCCGGCTATAGCTCCCTGCCCACCGCGTGCGCGACGGGCTTGAGCTCATTGACGAGCCTCGCGAATTTTTCCGGAGTGATTTGCTGGTGCGCGTCGCTGAGCGCCTCCTTCGGGTTGCGGTGGACCTCAATCATTAGCCCGTCCGCGCCTGCGGCTATGCCGGCCTTGCTCAATGGCGCTATCAGGTCCGGGTTACCGGTTCCGTGCGACGGGTCGACAATGATGGGCAGGTGGCTCAGCTGCTTTATCAGCGGCACGCAATTCAAGTCCAGGGTGTTGCGCGTTTCGGTCATGAACGTGCGGATGCCCCGCTCGCAGAGCACCACGTTCGGGTTCCCCTCGTTGAGGATGTACTCCGCCGCAAGAAGCAACTCGTTCACCGTTGCCGAAAGCCCGCGCTTGAGTATGACGGGCTTTTCGCTGCGGCCCGCCTCCTTGAGCAGGTCGAAGTTATGCATGTTCCGCGAGCCTATGCGCAGCATGTCAACGAACGGCTCGACCTGCCTAACGTGGTCGGGGTGCATGACTTCGGTTTCGACCAGCATGCCGGTCTCTTCCTTCACGGCTTCGAGTATTTGCAGCCCCTTGAGCCCGATGCCCTGGAAATCGTACGGCGACGTGCGTGGCTTGAAAATGCTTCCCCGCAATATCTTGGCGCCGGCTTGCTTCACTCCCCTCGCTGTCTCAAGAAGCTGCTCGAGGCTCTCTACGCTGCAGGGGCCGGCTATCAACGCGATTTCCCTGCCGCCTATTTCCACTCCCCCGGGCAGCCTTATTACCGTGTCCGCCTTCCGAAACTCCCTGGAGGCCAGCTTGAACTGCTTTGAAACCCGCAGCAGCAGCTGCACCCCCTCCAATGTTCCCAGGCTCTCTCCAGACTGGCTTTGGCCGTCTTCCAGCAGGTCCATCACGACCTGGCGGTCGCCGTGAACGGGCTTGGTTTTCAGCCCCAGCCGTTCTGCCGCGTTCCTTACCCCGCGCACCTGCTCGGCACTTGCTTCGCGCTTCATTACTACGAACATTTTCATCACCTTTTGCGTCTAACTTTCCATCTCCGCAAAACGCGCGAAAACTAACCAAAAGCAGCGGCGAATGCAGGCTGACATGCTTTGCACTCGCACGCTAAAACCGTTCGTCCCCGCGAGCCGCCAACCCGCGCAGGACGAAAAGCCGAACAACGCTAAAAAACGCGGTTCGGCTTAGTTGTACCAAAAGTAGAAATATCCAAAGCTGTTGCTCGAACGAGCATCCCGGCTCAATAGTTCAAGGCCAACAGCATTATCCATGTCAATAGCTTTTTGTCGCCCCTTGTTAAAAATACTTTGCTTGGGTGGGGCTCTGTTGAAAGAGTCACGTCTAGGATTTGAAGTTTCTGCGTTAGGGCTTTTCGACGTTAGACGTAGATTTTGACCTTTTCACGCTAAACCTTGACTTTCCACCGTTTCGCCTCTAGGAAAAAACCGAGATTTTCAACAGAGCCCATCCTAGTATGAGCTTAATATTGGTATCTAGATTACTGAATTTGTAATTTAATATCGTAAGCTTTATAAGTATGCTAATTACTAAATATGTAATTATGATACCTATATCTAGGCGGTTGTTGGTTGCCTATAACGAGCTCTCAGAGAACTTAAAAGGAGAGTTTAGTGTCGATGATGCAAGTAGAATACTCGACGCTAACAGAAATACGACGCGCGTACTTCTCTACCGCCTTGCGCGCGCAGGTGCACTACGGAAGACAGGGAGAAACAAGTATTACGTCGTTAGTGAGGAGGACCTTGCAAAAAACCGCCGGCTGACTGAAGTGCGTGGCGGGCGGCTTACTGCATGGAGCGTAATTTCACTCCCCTTTCCAATAAACACTGAAGTAATAGTTTCAAATAAAAAAGACGGCTGGAGCGACGCCGAAGTCATTACTAAATCGCCTTCTGCCGAAGAGCTTGAGCGCCTCTTGATGAAGCCGCGCATTGTAATCGTGCGCGCAGGCCGCATTCCTTTCGTCGAAGCGCCAGAGGCGATTGCTGATGCTTTGTTTTTGACTAAAAACTCGACTCGCTTATTCAGCGTCTACGAGGCAATGCTCGACCTTTGGCCAGAACTCAAAATCAGTTGGAAGAGATTTAGGAAACGCTGCAAAGAATTGGGCGTGTGGAATGAAGTCGCGTACTTCGTTCGGTACGTAAATTCCTATTTTAAGCTCTTTCCGCCCGTAAAGTCAAAGTCAGTAACGCCGGTGGTTGTAGAAAAGAATCCAACGCTCATGGAAGGGATTTTGAGGCGAATTCGCTATTAGCTATTTTCTTGACTGCATCTTTTGGCGTGTTCTTCGAAAGCATTTCGTTGAGCTTAGAGCACGATTCTTCCGAGAGTTTGACTAGAAACGCGCGCAGTCGCTTGATGTACTGGTGGCGCGCCCGGCCGCTCACAGGCTTTGTTCCGGTCACGATTGTAATCAACTCGATCAGTTCGTTATCGCCATACTTTTCGAAGAGGGTCATTTCCACTCGCCTGTATGCCTGGGGCTCTACATATTTGAAGCCAATTCGCACTAAATACCCTGACAACTCCTTGAGCATTTTGCCCCATAGTTCTTGCGTGAAGCCTTTTTCGGGCACAAGATTGCGGAGTTGGGAATGTATGCCTTCCCACTTCGTCCTGTGGAAGTTGTCGATGATGAATTTGGCGCCGCTAAGGAAAGCGTCCATGCCGCCAGTAGTTTTGGCGAAGTGTGAAGAAGCGAACTTTTTCTTGAAGTCCTTGTAGTCGATGATTTTCGAGAGGAAGTAGCAGTCGTAAATGTCTTTGACGTATATGCGGCCTTCTGAAATTACGTTAAGCTTCTCCAGGAACAGTTCGAGGGGCGTCAACGCAGTAATCTTGGCTGTTTCTAAGCCATAGTGCTCGGAGTACTTGGAGGAAAAGACTATTTCCCGGACTTCTTTCTCGGAAAGTTGTTGTTCGGTAAGTAAATGCGCTTCAACCTTGACGCTAATTGGAAAACCGGCTTTCAATACTGCTTTTCTCCCCTTGACGACAATCTCATCCCCAAATTTGAGGACCTCCGGCTTGGAGTAGCCCTTCTTTCCAAGCCACTCGCTCACCTGCGCTTCTGTGGCAGCGGCATACACATCGATGTCATTCGAAACCCGTCTCAGACCCGGCTCTAAGTAAGCCTGTACTGCCGTGCCGCCCATCAACGCGTATTTGAAGCCTGGCGCCTGTTTGAACAAGATGCGGATCTCTTCCTCGAGCGCGCTGATGATATTGTATTCGCGGGTTCCTGGGAGCTTCGGTTCTTTGCCCGTCTTTTTTTCGTCCACGGTTTGTTTAGTTGCTTCCTGTTCTTTTAATGCCTGCTCTTGTTTGTCCAAAGCCATTGCTTCAAGCGCATCAAGTTTTTCTTTGCGCTTTCGGCAAGCAACAAACACTACGTCCTGTTGAAAGCGCGCCGACCGCTCAGCGCACGAAAAAGTAATTTAGGTGCAAAGCTCTCGGATGGCGCGCTAAAGCAGGCTGACCTTTTTCACTCCCGGAATTTTTGAAAAGGCGGCCAGCAGGTTTCCCGGAACCGGCTTTTCAGTGATTATCACGAGCGTCGGGTTCTCGAAGAGCTCGGGGTCCTTGGCGTAAACCTGGCGGATGCTTATCTTCCGCCTGGCCAGCAAGCCGGTTGCCGCGGCGATGATGCCCGCTTTTTTCGCGTTGGCCTCAAGCTCGACCGCCCCGAAGCCAAGTTCGTGTGCCACGTCCTTCAAAAACGAGCCCGCGGGCCTGATGCCGGCAAAAAGCTTTGAGAGCTTCGCGTCAGAGCGGATGGAATTGATGGTCGCCCTGACGACCCTGCGGTCAACTCCGGCAGCGCGGCCGAGGCTGACTTCCTTGACTTCGACCTCCCCGCACATCACCCTGCCGCCTTCGCCTATGGCCAGCCCGAGCTCTATCATCTTGCGCGCTACCCGCGTCTGAGATGGCAGGTTCCCGAATTTCTCCAAAATCCGCTTCCACATGCCCGTTATCACCAATGAACTTTTTAGTGCAACAAAGTATTAAATAGTTGCGTCTGCATATTAAGTGTGATTGGAATGAGCGCAGGCGGTTTACTTTGGCGCCCGTGGCGGGCTTCTTTCGCCTAGCCCCCGCCTTTTCCCAACGCTGTTTTTTGAAGGAGGATAGAAAATGAAACTCACCACTACTGCCGAGCATGTTGAAACTGCGCTGACGCCACTAGCGGCGTTCCAGCTATTGCGCGACCGCGCAAGCGCCGGCAGGGAATGTTTTCTCCTCGAGTCGGCGCAAGGCCGCAGCAGGACCGCGCGCTATTCCTTCATCGGCCTCACGCCCTTCTTCTCCTTCCGCTCAAAGGGCAACCGCTGCGAGTTCACCGACGTTGAAAGCGGCGAGCCGGTGCGGCAGGAAAGCGGCAATCCCTATCGCCTCCTTCAGGAAAAGTTCTTGCAATTCGAGGCAGGCCGCGTTTCCGGCCTGCCGTTTTCCGATGGCATCGTCGGTTACCTTTCCTACGACGCGGGCCGCTTTTTCGAGAAGCTTCCCGACACGCTGCCGGACGACCTTGGGCTGCCCGACTCCCACTTCATGGCGCCAGGCGAAATAGTGGCGTTCGACCACCTGCAGAAAAAAACTTTCCTGATTACCCACGGAAGGGGAAACGAGGCGGGCGGGACCCGGAACCTGCTGGAAAGCGGGAAAGAAAACGCAAAGCCCCCGACCGCGCACATCACAAAAGTTGAGGAAAACTTTCCCGAAAAAGAGTTCTGCGCCGCGGTTGAGCGGGCGAAGGAGCACATCCGCGCTGGTGACGTCTTCCAAGTGGTTGTTTCGCGGCGCAAGCAACTGGAATTTGAGGGCGACGGCCTCGCTTTTTACGCAAAGCTGCGGGAAATCAACCCCTCCCCCTACCTTTTCCACCTCGACTTCGGGCGCGTCCAGATAACTGGTTCTTCGCCTGAAATGCTCGTGCGGCTTGAGGGCAGCCAACTGACCACCCGGCCGATTGCGGGCACGCGGCCGCGCTCTGCCGATGCCGAAGAGGACGAGAAGCTCAAGGTAAGGCTGCTGCTTGACGAAAAGGAACGCGCCGAGCACTTGATGCTGGTGGACCTGCACCGCAGCGACTTGAGCCGCGTTGCGAAAAACGGCAGCGTCAAGGTCGACGAGTTCATGAACGTGGAAAAGTACTCGCACGTGCAGCACATAGTCTCAAACGTCTCGGGCGAGTTGCGGGACGGCAAAAGCGCTTTCGACGCGCTCGAGGCGTGCTTTCCCGCAGGCACCGTGACAGGCGCGCCCAAGGTGCGGGCAATGGAGTTGATTGAGGAGCTTGAAAGGCACCGGCGCGGCCCCTATGGCGGCGTAGTGGGCTATTTCGACTTCTCTGGCAACATGGACTTCGCCATCACAATAAGGTCGGTCGTAGTCGCGGGCAGCAAGGCCTACCTCCAGGCCGGGGCGGGAATCGTTTACGATTCCGTGGCTGAAAAAGAATTCGCCGAAACCGAGAGCAAGATGGCCGCGCTCGTGGCAGCAGTGGGTGCGTAAAAATGCGGCTGCTCATAGTCGACAACTTCGATTCCTTCACTTACAACCTGGCCAACGCCTTCGGCCAGCTCGGCGCCGACGTGGTTGTCAAGCGCAACGACACGCCGCTCGAGCAGGTGCTTGCCCTCGAGCCAGACGCCATAGTCCTTTCCCCCGGCCCGGGACACCCGGCCGACTCCAAGCTCACGCTGCAGGTGCTCAAGTCGGAAGTTGTCTTGCCGATTCTCGGGGTGTGCCTCGGCCACCAGGCCATTGCCGAGGCCTACGGCGGCCGGGTGGTGGCCGCGGTGACGCCATTCCATGGAAAAACAAGCGTTGTGGCGCACGGCGAGTCGCGGCTTTTCGAAGGCGTCTCAAATCCCTTCTGCGCCGTCCGCTACCATTCGCTCGTGATTGAGCGCGGGAGCCTGCCGCAATGCCTTCGCGCGACTGCCGAAACGCCCTCGGGAGAAATAATGGCCGTCGAGCACAAGGACAAGCCCGTTTTCGGCGTGCAGTTCCATCCCGAAAGCATTCTTGCACAGGACGGCCATGCGCTTCTGAAAAACTTTTACGAGATGGCCAGAAAATGATTTCCGAAGCAATTGCAAGACTTGTTGAGAGGGAAAGCCTTTCGCAGGGCATGGCCCGCAAGTGCTTGGACGAAATTGTGGGAGGAAAGGCAAGCGCGGTGCAGGCGGCGGCCTTCCTTACGGGCCTGCGGCTAAAGGGCGAGTCCGACGCCGAGATTTACGCGTTCGCAGAATACTTGCGCGAGCACGCAGTGCGGGTCAACGCTCCCGATGATGCCGTCGACGTCTGCGGCACGGGCGGGGACGCAAGCAATTCCTTCAACGTCAGCACTGCCGCCGCCTTCGTCGTTGCTGCATGCGGGGTTCCGGTCGTCAAGCACGGCAACAGGAGCGTTTCCAGCAAATGCGGTTCAGCCGACGTGCTCGAGGCCCTGGGCGCAAACATCTTGCTGGGCGCCCGGCAGGCGGAGGCCGTGCTCGGCCGCGCTGGCATCACCTTCCTGTTCGCCCCCATTTTCCATCCGGCCCTCAAGGCCGTTGCCCCGGTGCGGCGCGAACTCGGCTTCAGGACTATTTTCAACCTGCTGGGACCGCTGCTCAACCCCGGCCGCGTCAAGCGCCAGCTGCTTGGAGTCTGCGAGCCCGAACTGACTGAAAAACTTGCGCGTGCGCTCCTGCGGCTTGGATCGCGCAAGGCGCTCGTCGTGCACTGCGGGGGATTGGACGAGCTGGCCCTGCACGCGCCGTGCAGGATAACCGAGCTTTCCGGAGGAAAGATAAGAACTTACGAAATCTCGTGCAGTGACTTCGGGCTTTCGCCCGCACCCGCACGGGAATTGGCGGGCGGCAGCGCGAGCGAGAATGCGGTGATTTTGCAGGAAGTCCTGGCAGGCAAGAACGGCCCGCACACTGACGTGGTATTGTTCAATTCGGGCGCCGCCTTGTATGCGGCAGGCAAAGTGACGGGAATTGCGAACGGGATAACCCTGGCCAGGAAAGCAATTGATTCCGGCGCAGCCCGCTCCACGCTAAAAAAATTCGTTGAGGCGACGAGAGAACATGCTGCACCCAAAAATTGAGTCGCTGCTGCGGGCGCAGGTAGCGCGCGTTGCCAGCGCCAAGCACGCCCGGCTGCCCCGGCTCAAGCTCGAAAAACGCGATTTTGCGCTGGCACTGCGGAAAAAGCCGTTTGCGCTCATAGCCGAGGTAAAACCGTCTTCGCCTGCGCAAGGCGTTTTGCGGCAGGACGTTAATGTGGGTGAAGTAGCCGCCGGGATGCAGCTGGCAGGAGCCGATGCAGTTTCGGTGCTGACCGAGCAAACGCAGTTTGGCGGGTCGCTCGGAAACCTGGCTGCCGCCAAGCTGGCGTGCAGTTTGCCGGTTTTGGCAAAGGATTTCGTTGTTGACGAGTTCCAGGTAGCCGAGGCCGGCGCCTATGGCGCAGACGCGATACTGCTCATTGCCGAATTTCTCGGGGAAAGGCTGGCGGAATTCATTGAGATGGCGAAGGAAGAGGAGATGCAGGCTTTGGTCGAGTGCTTTTCCCGCGAAGGACTTGAAGTTGCGGCTGGCGCTGGCGCGCAAATCATCGGCGTGAACAACCGCAGCTTCACCGACTTGAGCGTTGATTTGGGGCGCACGCTCGCGCTGGCGCCACTAGTGCCCCGGGACTGCATTTTCGTGAGCGAAAGCGGCATCTCCTCGCGGGCTGATGTCGAGCGCCTCCTGCCTTGCGGCGTTGACGCGTTTCTGGTCGGCACTTCGATAATGCGCTCGCAAGCTGCGGGTGGGAAGATTCGTGAATTGCTCGGGGGTCAAGAAAATGCACCCTAACCCAAACGCGTACTACGGGAAGTTCGGCGGGCAATTCGTGCCCGAAACCCTGATGCCGGTGCTGGAGGAACTCGAGCGGGAGTACCTGGAGGCAAGGGACGATCCCAAGTTCCGGCGCCAGCTTGACTATTACCTGGCCGAGTTCGCAGGCAGGCCCTCGCCCCTTTATTTTGCCGGCCGGCTCAGCAGCCGCTATGGCGGCCGCGTTTACCTCAAGCGCGAGGACTTGAATCACACTGGCGCGCACAAGATAAACAACACCATAGGCCAAGTGCTGCTGGCAAAACGCATGGGCAAGGAGCGCATCATTGCGGAGACTGGCGCCGGCCAGCACGGCGTTGCAACGGCCGCAGCCTGCGCCGCCCTTGGCCTGCCTTGCGAGGTTTACATGGGCGAGGAGGACATGCAGAGGCAGAAGCTCAACGTCTACCGCATGAAGCTGCTTGGCGCTAAAGTAAACGTCGTGACCGCCGGCGGCCGCACGCTCAAGAACGCCATCAACCAGGCGCTCAAGGATTACGCGGCGAACTGCCGTACGACTCACTATGTCATCGGCAGCGTTGTCGGGCCGCACCCGTTCCCGATGATTGTCCGCGACTTCCAAAGCGTGATTGGCGCGGAAGCCCGCAGGCAGGCGCTGGAAATAGAGGGGAGGCTGCCGGATTGCCTGCTGGCCTGCGTCGGCGGCGGAAGCAATGCCCTCGGCCTGTTCCATCCATTCCTCGGCGATGGGGTGCGCATGATTGGCGTTGAGGCAGCAGGCAAGGGAATTGCAACCGGACTGCACTGCGCCACTCTCGGGAAAGGCGAGGCCGGGATACTGCACGGTTCGCTCAGCTACCTGCTGCAAACAAGCGAGGGCCAGGTTGCGGCAACCCACTCGGTTTCAGCCGGCCTGGACTACCCCGGCGTCGGTCCCGAGCACGCCGACTTGAAGGAAAGCAACCGCGTGGAATACGTTTCGTGCACTGACGGCGAAGCGCTGGACGCCTTTCACCGGCTGAGCGAACTCGAGGGGATAATCCCGGCTCTCGAGCCGTCCCACGCGCTTGCTTACTTGGAGAAAATGAAGCAAAAAGGCGGGCTTGAGGGCAAGTTCGTCATAGTTTGCCTCTCCGGCAGGGGCGATAAGGACGTCGAGCAAGTTGCTAAACTGGAGGGCGAACTTCTGTGAGCAACCCTGCGATTGCGGGAAAATTCGCCGAACTCAAGCGGCGCGGCGAGAAGGCTTACGTCCCGTACGTATGCTGCGGAGACCCTTCCCTGGAGTTTTCCCGCGATCTTGTCCATTGTCTTATCGATTCAGGAGCGGACTTGATTGAGCTGGGAATTCCTTTTTCGGACACGCTAGCCGACGGCCAGACGATTCAAAGCGCTTCCGAGCGGGCTTTGAAAAACGGGATTACTGTTGCTAAGTCCCTTGAGTTCATTGAGAGCCTGCGTGAGGAGGGCGTGAAAGTTCCCCTGCTGCCGATGACCTACTACAACCTGGTTTTCCACCACGGCGTCGATAATTTTTGCGCCCGGGCTTCCCAAGCTGGCGCGAGCGGCTTGCTCGTCCCGGACGTTCCTCTCGAAGAAAGCGCCTTGCTGAAGGCAGCGTGCGAGAAAAACGGGCTTGACCTGATTTACTTCATAGCCCCGACAACCGGCCCGCTTCGCATGGAAAAAATTCTTTCAGCAGCATCGGGCTTTGTTTACGCAGTTGCAGTGACTGGAGTCACAGGGGCGAGGGAAAGCCTGCAGGAGGAAACAAAAACCCTGATTAAATCTGTAAAGGAATTGTCCAAGATTCCGGTTGCAGTCGGCTTTGGAATCTCGAAGCCCGAACACGCAAGGACTCTAGTTGAAGCCGGCGCCGATGCCATTGTTGAAGGCAGCCAGTTGATAAAAATCTACTCGGAGCTGCTGGGAAACCGGGCCTTTTTTGAAAACAAAAAAAGAGCCTTGGAAGAAATAAGAGCACACGCAATCTCAATGAAAACTGCCCTCTTGGCAGGGGCCGAAAACAGCGCTGGCCAGCGCTAAACGGCCGGATGCTCTTTTTGTACTATAGCCGCACTCAGTTTGGCGGCGGGGTTGTGAATCGATTTGCCGCCTAAACCGTGCATGAATCTGTCCCTACTGGGCAGGCCTAGTTTTGTACGCGCCTCGGACGCGCCTACGTACGCTGCGCATAGCCTATCAAAACTATATAAAGGACGGACGCGCCTTCGACGCGGCTTTTTTTCGTTTCTAGAATGGGCGGACGCGCCTATTTTGGAGGGGGGCTTACAAAGAATTATTGGCTGTAATGCGATTGAAGACACGTAAACCGGCGCGTAACTGATTTTCAATGATCTGACTTCGAGTATTTATAGAAAATGGCGCGTAAATTTCCGCCTAAAAACGAGTGTTTTCAGAATAAAAGGCGAGTGAAAAGGCACGTAAATCCCGTCTCAGAATTATGTAAGCAAGGTAAAGCAAAGCATAATGGAAAAGACGCGTAAGGCGCGTAATTTTTGTCTAAGAATTATGTAAGCATATAGGAAAAGAAATAGGCGCCTTTGCGCGAGAAAAATTAGATTGATACGACTTTAATTGACCTTAAGTCAACTAGGCGTGGTTTGGGCGCTGGTTCTGAAACCACGCGGAACATATTTTCAACGTTTTGAGGGATATTAGTCTCTGAAATTGTCAGGGGGCTGCTATTCTTTCGGGTTATGTACTGGTGCGCGAAAGAACGGCTTATTGACTTTACTCCCGTAAAGTCAACAACTAAGGCCGCAACGGGATACGGTTCTATCTCGTCAAAAAAACGGTTTGCTGAATCCCTAAGCGCCAAGTCTTCCGAGACCGACTCCCTCATTCGGACGAACTTCATCATAGTAATAGTAGCCAAAACCCGGTATATATTATCAAGGTAATTCAAAGGTAGTCGTAAATGTTCACGACATTTGACGAAAAGGGTATGCTGATTGCAACCATAGTCCCACGAAGAATATTCGACGGGCTAAGCTCAATAGCCATCTGGTCTCCGGCGCCAGTATAGATTGCGCCATTACCTGAAACAACCCGCACGAACTGAGCCCTCGCCTCAGTCCACGCACGCCGCACTAAACCCAGGGCTCGGTTCCCACAGGCTTCACACCTCGCTAATCTCGACCTCGCTGGGATTGAAGCTCTAGAGAGCTATATAGACTGCTGCGAAGGCACCGCGCTAGCCTCGCGTTGGCAATAGTTCTGCTCTGGCAACAAGCAGTTTGAGCCCCCAGGGGACAATCACGGTGGTAAGGAAAGCCATTGAAGCGATAATGGTGTACTCGGCAGCGTCAAGCACGGGCTTTCCGGATGGATCAAGCGCAGTTATGCCCAGTAATGCTATGATGAGGGCGATTTCGCCGCGCGGCACCATGCCCCATCCGACAAGCAACGCTTCCTTCGGGCGCACGCCCATGAAAACCGCCGGGACTCCGCAGCCAATTACCTTGGTAATTATTGCAATCGCCGTCAACGCCAAGACCGGCACGACGGCCCCCGGTATGTCCCACACGTTCACCAGCATCCCGAGGCTGATGAAAAATATTGGCGTAAAGAGGACATCGAGTGTGAACAACGACCGGTTCAGCTTGTGTGCCAGGGGAGAATAGTTCAGGACCAAGCCCGCAATGAACGCGCCAACTATGGCAGACAGCCCCAGCGCCTCGGAGGCAAAGGAATAGAAGAAAAGCAGCGCCAACATTCCCGAAAGCGTCCGCTTTGAAATTTCGTCCTCCTCATAGTTGAAGAACCGCTCAACAAAAAGCTTCCCGAGCATCAGTCCCGATATTACGAAAACAGCTGCAACGCCAATCACTTGGACCAACGGGCCGATTGCTCCCGACGAAAGGCCGGAGGGCATGCTGCTTACCAATCCCAGTACGACGAGTGCCAAGATGTCGTCAATGACTGCCGCGCCAAGTATCACCTGCGCAAACGGCTTGCTGATGACTTTCATTTCTTCAAGCACGGCAGCAGTAATGCCGACCGAAGTTGCCGTCAGGGCAGCGCCAACGAACAACGAGAATGCAAATCCGCCCCCGCTCCAGGAAGCGAACAGGAACCCCGCCGCAAAGGGCAGGATTACCCCGCCAAGCGCCACCAGGAGGTTCTTCAGGTTGAAGACTTTTTCGATTTCAGAGTGCAGGCCTATGCGGAAAAGCAGTATTATGACGCCAATATTTGCAAACGTCTTGATGATTTCGCTCTCCCCCAAAATTTCCGGGGAGGCCGTAGGCAGTTGCAGGCCAAAGCCCCGCAAAAATGATGAAACCGCCTCAATCAGAGCTGGCCAGACGACATCCAGGGTGTGGGGGGAAACCAGGATTCCAAGAAGAAGCAATACCATGACGAATGGCTGCTTCCATTGCTGCACCAGGCGCTCTGCAAGAAGCGCCACGAGGAGAAGCAGGGTAATCTCCACCCAAATTCGCTTTTCCTCGGGAATGCTTCCGAAAAAGGCGGCCCGGACGACCAATAGCACGAGGAGCAGGCCGAGTAGAATGAAAAGATAGCCAGACCATATTTTGGCGTGGGATTTTGCGGCGGACATTACCTTAGGAAACCGCTTCAGCATAAGTGGGATAACGAACGGGTGCCTAAAAAGAGGTTAGGTTCGTCATTCTCGCAGGCCCGCCTGCTGCCGCGGGCTCTAGAAACAAGCTAGAGCCACTCCAAAAACTCGAGCGCAGAAAACCTGCTCAAAGCGTTAGGAAGAACAGTATGCCTGCGGTGTTGAGCACGAACGACACTACTGCAACGGTGCGGACGTCCACCGCAGTAAAGCCCGCAAGCAATGCCACCCCAATCTCGTCAGGCAGTGGCGAGGCGATGAAAATGCCCGATAGGGCCACGAGCACTACTGTCCGCAAGCCGGGGGAAACGCCATGGTTAAACACCTTGCTTGCGGAACGGGCCAACCGTATTCTGGAAACCCGCCCAAACTCGTCAGAAAAACTGAAGCGAATGAACTGGAAAATCAGGTAATCTGACAGCACCGAACCGAACCCCGCAACAACGGCCGCTAAATACGGGTTGACTGAACCTGCCATGGCCAGGAAAATACCCACTCCAAAAGGCGCGGTAAAGCCGAAAGAATAAAGCACTCCGCCGACGAACGCCACGGCGTATGCGTGTTCTGAATACGAGCGAACCAGCGCAGCACCGTCCCAACTGGAAAAGAACAAGTACGCAAAGGCAACAGACAAGCAAAGTATGGAAAGCTTGATGAAACGGAAGTGAAGAACCCACCTCAAAAGCCAGCCGACTGGCTTGACGCTGTACTTAAAATCCTTGCCGACCCCACCGGCAAGCCGCTGCAGCACCCTAAGCCAGTTCACATAGCGCTAAACGCTGGCGGAATAATAATACTTACGCAATTCCAATCACGAACTAAGCCCTTGCCTCAGGACGCGCATGCCGCACGGCTCTCTCATTTTCTCTGCAGCGAGCGTTTGGCGGGTATAAATGCATTTCGGGCGAAATATTGCCGGAAGGCTTGCGGAGAGGGGCTGCTTTGCTTAGGAATAGACTGCTGGACTTGAAGAACAAGCTTGTGAACATTGACAAGCGCAACACCAGCCTGCTCTTGCGGCGGTGCTTTGTCAAGACGCACTTTGATGTTGCCATGCTGGCGGAGCTGGAGAAGGCGCTGCCGGAAAAAGTGGTTGCGAGCCTGCTGCAGTCAAAGTCGGTCGTGCCGGTAAAGTCAAGCCAGCGCGGCCCCGCGGCTGACCTGCTGCGCAACCACGTCACCACGCTCAAAAACGAGGCGGACTTCATCGAGGCGGAGATTGGCAGTTACGAAGTGTGCCTCGGCTGGCCTTTTGTCGAAGGAACTTTTGTAAACGGCAACTACTTCCGCTGCCCCCTGCTTTTGGTGCCAGTGCGCCTGAAAACCGACCTTGCAAAGCAGGCGATAAGCATCGAGTTTGACGAGCACCGTTCAGTCAAGCTCAACCGCACTTTCCTTTTGGCCGTGCAGAAGAACAACGGCATGAAGGCAAAGGAAGAGTTTGCAAACGAGCTTGACGCCGTTCCCGGCCTTGACGGGATGATTGCATCCTCGCCCGAGCACATAGTCCAACAGGTTATGGACTTGTACGCCAACCACGGAATCGGCTTTGAGAAGGGCGAAGTCCAGCTGCAGCTGGCCGAAATGCCGAATGCCCCGCCCTCAAAAGACCCGAAAAGACGCGCGCCCTACAGGGTGCTGCCGCATGCGGTCATCGGGCAATTCTCGCAAGCCGCTTCAAGCATCCTTGCGGATTTTGACGAGCTGATGAAAGAACCGCCGGTAAGCGGAAAGCTCGTCGAGCTGGTCGGGGAGGAAAAGCCGCTCCGGCAGGCTGAAATGAATGCAGCGGAAAGAGAGCAGGACCGGTTTTACGTCTGCGAGACGGATTACAGCCAGGAAAAGACAATCGAGGCAAGCAGGAACGGCAAGGACGTCCTCATCCAGGGCCCGCCGGGCACTGGCAAGTCGCAGGTGATTGCCAACCTCGTTGCAGACAGCCTTGCCCGCAACAAGCGCGTCCTCATCGTGTGCGAAAAGCGCGCGGCGCTCGATGTCGTCTACCGGCGGCTGCACAAGGCTGGGCTGGCGCACTTGCTGCAGCTCGTGCACGACCCCGGAGTCGACCGCGACTCGGTTTACGAAAAGACGCGCCACATGATAGAGCACTACTCGATTGCGAAAAACGAGCGCGTGCAGGAGCAGATTGACGCGGCGAATGCGGAGATTGCGCAAGCTGATGAGATTCTTGAAAACTATGCAAAACAGCTTCATGAAAAGACAGGCTGCGGGCTGAGCCTTTTTGAGCTCTACCACCGGGCGGCCATGAACGCGAAAAACGGCCTGGAGCTAAGCGCCATTGCACCGGAATTCACGCAATCCGGCCTGCAGGCGTTCAAGGACAAGGCGGCAAGGATAATCCCGCTATTGCAGAAGTACGGTGCCGAAAACAGCCCCGCAAGGCACAGGAGGCCGTTCGCTGCACTTGACAAAGCACAGGCCGACCGGCTTATCGAACAGGCTGGCAGGCTCATGGCCAGCGCTAGCGAACTCCAGTCGCTTGCTGCAAGCTGGAGCCGGCAAACTCCAAGCCCCACCGCTCTTGACGCGATGGCGCAAAAACGCAATGCCCTGGCAAGCTTTCGGGAAAGGGGCTTCCTCAGCGGGCTGAAAGCGGCAATCAACGGCCGCGAGGCAATCCTGCAGGAGATGGCCGGGGCCAACGGCGAGGATTCCAAGGCAAGTGTTGGCGAGTTGCGCAACCTGCTTTCGAAAGGGGCGCTTTCCCAAAGCAGGCTGAAGACCGGCCGCGCGATAAGCGCGCTTTTTGAAATTGTCGAGGCGGGGAATGAATGCAGCGATGCCCTCAAGGAACTTGGCAATTTTTACTCGGCAGAATTGATTGACAATTGGCGCGGCCAGCTTCGGGCGCTCAGGCTGCCGCTTGCAAACGTCGAGAGGCTGCCCCACAGGCAAAAAACAATTGACGAAATCCAGGCGCTTGAGCGCCAGCTTGCGGAGTGCGGCGAGAAGGAACGGCAGCTTATTTCGATTGCGCTTGCAAAGATGCCAAGAGCCCCTGGCGGCGACATCATCGAGGCAATTGAAAAGTCGCTTGCGCAAGAATGGATTGCAGTTGCGGAAAGGAAGTCAACGGCAGTCCGGAACCTTGACAGCAAGGCATACGCTCAGGCAAGGGCGAGGCTGGCCGCAAGCATCAGCCGCAAGGCCCGGCTGGTTCCCAAAATGATTGCAGCAAGGTGGGCCGAGCGCATTGGCGAGCCAGTGCTTTTTGACTGGGGGGCGGCAAGGGACGGGGATGCAAGTTCGCTTATAGGCTGGCTGCGCGACCGGCACCGGGGTTGGCTCGAGTGGCACCGCGTGAAAGTCAATTCCGAAAAGCAGGGCGAAATGCTGCTGACTGACGGCTACCACGATGTTACGGTAACCAACAACCCGGTCAACGGCGGGATTGGCCTCATCTACTCGTCATTCGTCTACACTGAGGACAACAAGTCGAGCCACAAGCGCGAGTACGAGGACTTCATAGCCTGCGAAATCGTGCGGGAAGGCGAGAGCACCGTCGTTCGCGCAAAGGCACCCGAGTATTCGGGAATTGTGCACGAAGTGTCGAAAAAGCGGATGCGCTGGACGCTTAGGAAGTTCGTGCAGGAATTCGGCTCGCGCGGGCTTTTCGAGCTCTTTCCGGTGTGGCTGTGCTCGCCGGAAACGGTTTCCTCAATAATGCCGCTAAAGAAGGGCTTTTTTGACTGCGTGATTTTCGACGAGGCGTCCCAGTGCCCGGTTGGAAAGGCCGCGCCGTCGATTTACCGCTCAAAGGCGGTTGTCGTCGCCGGAGATGACAAGCAGCTGCCGCCGTTTGACATGTTCCGGCGGTATTACTTTGAGGAAGAGGACGGGACGCTTGAGGGGGAGTACGACGAGGGCGACGAAATCGTCAAGAGCGAGAGCCTCTTGCACGGCTCCTCGCGCTACCAGTTCAACCCGCTCATGTGGCACTACCGCTCGAGGCACGAGTCGCTCATCCGCTTTTCAAACGCCGCGTTCTACCAAAACCGGCTCCAGACGCTGCCGAACGCCAAAAGAAACGCCGTTGCGTTCACGTGGGTGGCGGTGAAGGGCATTTGGGAAAAGCGGCGCAACATGGCCGAGGCGGACAAGGTCGTCGAGCTCGTTAGCCAGTTGCTTGGACAACCGGTTCACCCGTCAATCGGCATCATCACGTTCAACTCGGAACAGCGCGACCTGATCCAAAGCAGGCTGGACGCGAAAAGCAGGCTGGACCCCGACTTTGCGTTAAAGTACGAGCGCGAGAAGAGCCGCAAGGAGGACGAGGAGCTCAAGAACATTTTCGTCAAGAACATCGAGAACGTGCAGGGAGACGAGCGGGACTCAATCATCTTCTCAATTGCGTATGCGCCGGGCGCCGAGGGCGACTTGCGCCACCAGTTCGGGAGCCTTAGCGCGCAGGGCGGCGAAAACCGGCTCAATGTCGCAATCAGCAGGGCGAAGGAGAAGGTGACTATAGTCGCCTCAATCGAGCCCGAGGACCTCCACGTGGACCACGCGGCAAACGAGGGGCCCAAGCTCCTCAAGAAGTACCTGCAGTACGCCAGGGCGGTTGCGGGAAACGACCGCGAACGGGCGGACGAGATAATCAACGGCTTGACCCCCCGCCAGGAGAGCGGGCCGCACGAGAGCGAGAGCGGCCTTGCACAGGAAGTTGCAAGGGAACTCCGGAAAATGGGCTTTTCAGTTGAGACGCGAATCGGCTCTTCCAAGCACGGGGTCGATTTGGCCGTGGTTGACCCGAAGGATTCGGGCCATTACGCCCTTGGCATCGAGCTTGACGGCGAGAGCTACGCAAGCGCGCCGAGCGCGAAGGAAAGGGAGGTCTACCGGCCGCGATTTTTGCAGAACCTGGGCTGGAACATGCACCGCATTTCAAGCCGCGACTGGTGGCTCGACAGGCAAGGCGTGCTGAAGGAAATCAGGGCGAAAATAAGGGCGCCTGGCGAAAAGGCACCGGGACCGGCTGATGCAAAGCATGCGGGAAGCGCAACGGCAATAAAATCCCGAAATCAGCTTTTGGCGTAAGTCCGCCTGCCTTCGGCGGTCTTCGGGTGCGGCAGGTGCAGCATTTCGACGCCGGCCTCTTTTGCAAGCTCGGCCGCGAAGTCGTCCTCGTACTCCTCGGCGTAGACGATGCGCTTGACGCCGGCCTGGATGATGGCCTTCGTGCACTGGCAGCAGGGGGAGGAAGTCGAGTAGAGCACGAGGTCGTCGCGGATGGCGGCGTGGCGGGCGGCGTTGATGATGGCGTTCA
>Ga0209514_10004384_pt1 | contig 19027 bp, 19 predicted proteins | sample Subgrocontami58m_FD_187452 | JGI IMG/M metagenome (GOLD analysis project Ga0209514, IMG submission 187452) | Subsurface groundwater microbial communities from S. Glens Falls, New York, USA - GMW37 contaminated, 5.8 m (SPAdes) (version 3) | ecosystem: Environmental > Aquatic > Deep subsurface >...
AGCGGCAAACTGGAAAAGAGAATGACCGCCGCCGCACCGATAAACAGCGCGTTGAAGCCGAAATACTTGACGATTACGCCGCCGATGATCGGCCCAAGGACGTACATCATGGTCGTGACGGTCCAGAGGCCGGAAAATTCGCTGGCCCGTTCCTGTTTTTCCGACCAGCGGATAAAATCAAAGTGATAGGCCGGCCAATAAAAGGTTTTTTGGAGCGCAAACAGCACGGGCGCCAGATAGAGCAAGCTCGGATGTCCGGCAATGCTGATTAAGGCAGCAAAGTACACGACGAGCCAACCCGTTGACACCATGATCGATCGTTCCGGTCCAAACCGCGCCACGAATTTTCCGCCGAGGGGTACGAGCCAGAAATACGCCGCGTACACGATCAAGTAAAAGGTCATGATCTCCGGGATTCGGTATCCAAGGGTCCAAAGATAAATCGGCTCGAACAGCGTGATCGCCGACGAAGCAAAATCCATCATCGCCGCGGTCAAATACAATTCCCGCAGCTGCGTATTCAGCCGGTGCTTGAAGTAGTGAGGATAGTGATGTGGAAAATGTATCATCCCTTTAGACCGTCTTGCTGATAAGGAAATCTCTTTGCATGCATAGTGTGAAAATCAGAGTACGGTCTAACGGGATTACCCCGTTAGAGGCTCCATTGTTGGAAGAAGATAACACTTGTTGATGAGACATATGAAACTTGAGCGCCTCTAATGGGGTCATGAAATTTTTACTGCTCCAGTTCGGTGAACGCGCAAATCTGGTTCCTGAACTTCAAGAATCGTTGATGGCTTCGTCTGTTTGCCGCAACGGCCCAGCATTATCGGTGTTCCTGGAAAAATTCGTTTGATAGTATTCTCATTTTTTGTCGGCCGGCGACCGCTGATGTTTGCGCTCGTGGCCGTGATCGGCGCCTCAGCTAGTTTCGCCAGCTGGCGCGCACCAGCATGACCAGGCACCCGGACACCAATCAAAATCGGTCGGGGTAGTTGGCCGCTCGTGATCGTATTGAGAATTCCGGTGATGACTCCTTGATCCCTTGGCGTCGTGTGAGACCGCTTCACGCCTAATGTCTGTGTAGCAATATACCGCTCATCGATTTCCCCTACCGTTTTGCCGGCGGGGACTTTCGGCTGGAGTAGCATCGTTAATGCTCCGGGCCAGTACTTTTTCGCCATAGTCATTTCCGATGACGAGACATAAAAAAAATTCTGGACCTGGCCGATGTCGGCGGCGATCAACGCGATCGGTTTGCTACTTTCCCGTTTTTTGAGCCGGAAGAGTTTTCGGATGGCCGCCGGATTTGTCGCGTCCGCGCCCAACGCATAAAAAGACTCGGTTGGGTAGGCGACAATTTGCTTGTTTTTTATTTGCGCGGCGGCTTGTTTGAGAGAAATCATGTTTATTTTGGATGTGACATCATATCAAGCAGTATATAGGCTTTCTCCTGAATTAAAAAGTAAAAACGCCAGTCTTTGTTCACTCTGGCTTGCCAGATATCTTGGGCTTGATCGTACTTTTTTGCGTGCAATGATGGATGTCGCAGATCGGCCGCTAGCATTGGGGCGCGTCGATCGAAAGCACGCTGAACCTCTGGCGGAGCTCGGTGGTAACTACGCCAAAAACGCTCGGTAAAGATCAGGTGCATTTATTTCTTCCGCTGAGGGAACTTTTTTCGATGTAACGCCCGAACCATAACTTTGGCTGACCGAAATGAACCGGTGACCCGGCCACGGCGAACATCGTCAAGACCAGCCGCAACCCCAGCCGCCGCAAATTTATCCACCAATTCTTTCGGAGTAAAGATGACGCGCCCAGCCTCGACCTTCACCTGTAAGTAATCCCCGGCCGACAACTTCAATTGGTCGTGAATCTTCTTGGGGATCACGACTTGACGACTGGTGCCAATTTTGACGGCGGGCGAGGCTTGATTCATATATTCATATATTACTATATCAGGGGGAATGCGTCAAGTTGCACTACAAAACAAAATTTATCAACCCCGTTAGAGGTGGCTGAAACTTGAACGTAGTAGAAAGAGCACGTAAGCGAGTAATGCATAGATGATGTTCCTTGTGCTTAATCTGTTCCACCTCTAACGGGGTCAACTTATCCTTAACCCAGCACCACTTTTCAAGAAAAGTGGTGCTGGGTTTACGAAAATCACCAAACATTAGATAACAAAATTAATCAGTTTATCTTGTATAAAAATCACCTTCTTGGGCTTGCTCGTAAGATGTTTTGCAACATTTGGTTCGGTTTTAGCCGCGGATTCAACGGTGGCTTGATTTGCGCCGGTCGGCATCGACAATGTCGCGCGGAGTTTACCCATCACTTGCACAGCGATAGTGACAGTTTCTTTTTTCACCTTCTTGGGGTCATATTTTGGCCATGCCTCTTCTGACAATGGCGTTTTGTGTCCGAGGATTGACCACAGTTCTTCAGTGAGATGTGGTGCCAACGGACTAAGCAACTTCAGGAATTTTTCCATTGCCTCTCGATCATACGATGTTCCTTCAAACTCACCATGTGCATTGAGTTTTGGCCGCCAGTCAGGTTGTGAATCCACCCCATTGAAAAATATCATCAAATCACTAACAACCGTGTTACATCTAAAACTGGTGATCCCTTCGGTGACCTTCTGAACAGTTCGGTGGATTTGGGTTGATGACTGCTTATCTTCTAGTTTACTAACTGCTAACGAGCTAACGAGCTTATGCACCCTCTCCAAAAACCTTCGCACCCCAACAATCCCATTCGTGTCCCATGGTTTCGCGTCCTCAAATGGCCCCATGAACATTTCATACATCCGCAGTGTGTCGGCGCCGTATTGTTCAATAATATCGTCAGGATTGATAACATTCCCTCGCGATTTTGACATTTTTTCGCCGTCGGGCCCAAGAATAAGGCCTTGATTCTTAAGTTTCGCGAATGGTTCATCGCCAACCTCTTTTGGAATCGCGCCTATATCAAATAACACCTTGTGCCAGAAGCGCGCATACAGGAGGTGCAACACGGCGTGTTCAGCGCCGCCAACGTACATACTCACCGGCAACCACTCCTTCATCGCTTTCGCCGACGCGAATTCTTTATCATTGTCCGGATCAGTGAATCGCAAGTAATACCAGCACGACCCGGCCCACTGCGGCATCGTGTTCGTTTCCCGTTTCGCCGGATGACCGCAGACGCGGCAGGTTACATTCACCCATTCATCAATCGCCGCCAGTGGAGATTCTCCAGTCCCCGTTGGCTCGTATTTTTCCACGTTGGGCAATTCTAATGGTAGTTCGTGGTCTTTGAGCAGAATAATTCCCGGCTGGACGTATTTAACTTCGAACGCAATCAGGCCATTCTTGGCAATCTTGTCGACGTACCCAGGGGCCAAGGCCTCGTAGGCGGCCTTGAGCTCTTTGACATTTTTAATTTTGTGGTCCGGCGCGACGGCCGCCAGCGCCTTCTTATCGGCAAACAGTTCTGACAAAGATTTGTAGATTTTTACTGACTTCACCCGAAAGTATGCCGTCGCGCCGGTCGGTTTAAAAATGCCTTTAATATACGACTCCGTCTTGGCATGATCTGATTTGATATTCCCAAAATACCGGTCAGGTTCTTCGGGATTTAAGGCCCGCGTTTCAATGGTTTTCTTTCCGTCCAAAAGATTCATCCAAGTATTTTCAGAAATAAAATTCAAGTAATGCGGCGTTGATTCAACGACTTCTTTACAATGCTCGCAGTGAACTAGTGGGATTGGCTCGCCCCAATACCGTTGGCGCGAAAAAACCCAGTCACGAAGTTTGTATTGGACTTTTGGTTTGCCAAACTTGGCGGTGATTTTTTTGCGAGCCTCCGCACTCAGCATTCCAGAAAATTCACCAGAGTTTATTAGAATACCTTCTCCGTCAAAAACTTTAGCAACTGGTTTTGTGCCTGGGCCTTCATTCTCAAAATAGATTTTTCCATCTTTTCTGTTTTGATATTTTTCTGCCTCATCTTTTGATAGATGCTTTGGGTCAAGGCCAAAATACCAACATTCTTGAGCTGATGCAGGCCCAATTACAGGAACAATTGGTAATTCAAACTTCTTTGCAAACTCACTATCCCGCTCATCATGCCCCGGCACCGCCATGATCGCGCCGGTGCCATAACTCGCCAACACATAATCAGCGATCCACACCGGAATTTTTTCTTTATTCACTGGATTCACCGCATACGCCCCGGTAAAGACACCTGTTTTTTCTTTTTCCAACGCCGTTCGTTCAAGATCGGATTTCGCCGCTACGGATTTGACGTACTTCTCGACGGCCATCTTTTGTTTGTCTGTCGTGATTTTAGCGACCAGTTCGTGTTCCGGCGACAACACAAGGTATGTCGCACCAAAAAGGGTGTCGGGGCGGGTAGTAAAAACTTTAACTGTATTTTCTACAGCCCTATCAGCTACCAGCTCAAAGCTAATTTCTACTCCCTCACTTTTCCCAATCCAATTCCGCTGGAGCGTTTTTATACCTTCGGGCCAATCCACTCTCTCTAATCCTTCAAGTAGCCGGTCAGCGTACTTGGTGATTTTCAGCATCCACTGCTTTAACATCTTCTTCTCGACCGCCGTGCCGCACCGTTCACATTTCCCATTGATCACTTCTTCATTCGCCAACCCGGTCTTGTCTTTCGGACACCACCAGATCGGAGCCTCTTTTTCGTAGGCCAGGCCGCGCTTGAACAGTTGCAGGAAGATCCACTGCGTCCACTTGTAGTAAGCCGGATCGGTGGTGTTGATTTCCCGCTCCCAATCATAGGAAAAACCGAGCGATTGGATCTGACGTTTAAAGTTAGCGATGTTCTTAGCCGTCACCTCGCGCGGATGAACGCCTTTTTTGATCGCCGCATTTTCGGTCGGCAACCCAAACGCGTCCCACCCCATCGGATGGAGGACCGACTCGCCCTTCATCCATAAATACCGAGCGTAGATGTCCGTCGCGATATAGCCAATCGGGTGGCCAACGTGGAGGCCATCACCGGATGGGTACGGAAACATGTCGAGCACGTAAGCACGCCCTCCCCTCGTTGAGGGGAGGTGGCGCGTAGCGCCGGAGGGGGGGGAGGTGGGAGTTTTAGCAGAAAAAACACCATCATCAAGCCAGCGCTTTTGCCACTTTTTTTCGATTTCCTGATGATTGTACCGATCCGGTGTCATAGGCTCCAATACTATCAATTTTTGGCTAACCCCGTTAGAGGTAAGGATTAGTTGAGTTACTAATAAAAAAGTTCTGTCGCCAGAACACTTTGTTAAAAAATGTAGCCAGACTTAGGTTACTATACCTCTAACGGGGCTAAGATATCAATTTTTCGATGATACGTATTTTTTGGCTAAGACTAGCAAAAAGCCTGAGCGGTTGACCAATAGGCCCAAAATTGGTACACTGCTCATTGAATTTTACTGAGGTTTTGGCGGTCTGATTCCCCTGTTTTGAAGCGCTGGTTGCCGGCAGGAGCGGGTCATTTCGTCGTCAAGGACAACCCCAATTAGTATCGCCCTCAAAAAAACACTGGTCCGAATTGCCCTCCGCGCCATGACCGTGGTCCGTTGGCTACAAAGGGGATTCGGCTTGTTTTTTTCGTGGATGCTCTGGAAACCGGTATGCTGGTTGAGCCGGGGCGTTTTTCGTGTCGCCCTTCTGCCGCTCTATAGCTGGTATACCAAAATCAAACAACGCATTCGCAATAATCCCCACCTCGCTGGCATCCGGTCGGTCGGTCACTTTTTTGAACGCTACGCTCTCTATGCCGCCCTGGTCGCGCTCGGCGTCTTCGGGCTGAGTAATAATCTTTTTGCTCAAACCATCCGTCCGGACGAGGTCGGCCGGGGAGCGATTTGGACGACCTTCGTTCAGGCTGAGGGCAGTGACCTGATTGTCGAGACTGGCTTAACCCAGGCTCCAGTAGTCGCGGCCGCTTCAACAATGGCGGTCGGCGGATTAGCCCCAGTCAACACTGATGAGGAAGCGCCGGTTACTGCCGTGCAGGTCGAAGCCGCGCCGGGCACGGACGTTCCCATTACCGACACTGTTGTCGGCGCGACCGGCGGCGCGACGACCGCTAACGATCGGCGCGAAACGGAAATCTATACCATTGAGGGCGGGGACACCGTCAGCACGATCGCCGAGCAGTTCGGCGTCTCAAGCCGAACGATTCTTTGGGCGAATAATCTCAGCAACAGCGACTTTATTAAGCCGGGGCAAACGCTCAAGATTCCGCCCATCAGCGGTTATCTCTATGCGGTCAAGTCAGGCGACACTGTGACCAGCATCGCGCAAAAATACAAAGGTAATGAACAGCAAATCCTTGAAGCGAATGGAATTCCCCTCGCTGACGCGCTTCAGGTTGGCTCGGAAATTATCATTCCGGGCGGCGAACCGCCGGCTCCGCCCGCGCCGGTGAACCAACCCCGCAACCTTTTCCAGCAGGTCTTCGTTCGCGACGACCGCGCGCCGGCCGACGCGCCGGCCAGTAATGCTCGATTTATCTGGCCGACTACCGGCCGACGCATCAACCAGTATTTCCGTGGGCGCTTCCACACTGGTTTAGACATCGACGGTGAGTATTCTTCGCCGATCTACGCTGCGGCCAGCGGGACGGTCGAGTTCGCATCGGCCGACCGCAGTGGGTATGGCTTGTACGTCATCATCAATCATAGGAACGGATTTCGCACTCTCTACGCCCACGCGAGCAAAGTTTTTGTTCGTCCAGGCGAACGGGTGAGCCAGGGGCAAACGATTGCTATGGTCGGTTCCACCGGTCGGTCGACCGGGACGCACGTCCACTTCGAAATTCGCACCGGTGGCAGTTTTCTTAATCCGTTGGCCTACTTTTAGGTCAGGGTAAAAAACCGCTGGGCGGACGAAATTGCAGCGCCTCGGCGATATCGTCGACAGCGATGTGTTCGTGATCGGCCAAATCGGCAATCGTCCGGGCGACCCGGATAACCCGCTGATAGGCGCGCATTGAGAGATGAAGCCGATCGAGGGCTTGTTGGAGGATTCGGGTGGCTTCATCGGTCAGCGGGGCCCACTCCCGCAGTTGACGGTTTTGCAACTGCGAATTGACCAAAGTTTCAGACTGATGGCGCCGCGCTTGTCGCTCGCGAGCAGCCAGAATGGCCGGCCGAGGATCGGAATTTTCTGGGACGTATTGCAAATCGCTTGATGGGACGCGGGGGACAGCGACAAATAAATCAAACCGGTCAAGCACCGGTCCGGAAATCTTCCGCTGATATCGTTCAATCAGTATTGGACTGCACCGGCAGTTCCGGCCGGTATCAAAGCGATAGCCGCACGGACAGGGGTTCATCGCCGCGACCACCATGACCACTGCCGGAAAACAAACTGTCCCAGCTACCCGGCTGACCGTCACCGTGCCATCTTCAAGCGGTTGCCGGAGCGCTTCGATCTGCTCGCGGCTGAATTCGGGAAATTCATCGAGAAACAAGATGCCACGATGGGCGAGCGACAACTCCCCTGGTTTTGGAATCCGGCCACCGCCGATAATCGAGGCGAGCGACGCTGTGTGGTGCGGCTGACGAAAGGGCCGGCGACGTAATAATGGTTGGTTGGGTTTCAATTGACCGGCAATGCTGTGGAGCGTGGTGACTTCAAGCGCTTCCGCTTCCCGCAGCGGCGGAAGGAGCTCATTGACGGCTTGAGCTAACATGGTTTTTCCCGATCCGGGGGCGCCGACCATTAATAAGTTATGATGTCCCGCCGCGGCGATAATGGCCGCCCGCTTCGCCTGGGCCTGGCCGATAATCATCGGCCAGCGTTCTAATGGACTTTGTTCACCAGTTGAAACTACCGTCGGCGGTTGGATTGGCCATTTCCTGGTTTCAGTGATGGTGACGCACTCAAACAGGGTTTTGGCCGTTGTCACCGCAACGCCTTTCAGGAGCCCGGCCTCGGCCGCGTTATCCGGCGGCACGAGGACGCCACGGCCAGTTTCCCGAGCATGAGCGGCAATGGCTAACACCCCATTGATCGGCCGGATGTGCCCGTTTAATCCAAGTTGTCCGACAATCAATGCGTGCGACAACTCCGGCATGATTTGCCCGGAGGCAATGAGCACGCCCAAAGCAATCGGCAAATCAAAACCTGTTCCCTCTTTTTTCCAATCGGCCGGCGAGAGGTTGACGGAAATCCGGCTGAGGGGAAAATCAAATCCGGAATTTTTGATCGCTGAACGGATCCGTTCACCGGCTTCTTGAACGGCCGTGTCGGGTAAACCAACCACCACGACTTTCGGTAAGCCGCGATGAATTTCAACTTCGACCGTGACGGTTCGGGCCTCAACGCCGTACACCGCTGCGCTATAGACTGTGGCTGCCATGTTTTGAACTGTTTAACCGCTGTAAAATAAAAATAGCGGCCTGCCCTGCCTACCGGCAGGCAGGCTTTCGGAAGCCACCAATGGGGAGACTCTACGTTATTTATTAAGCTTTGTCAATATGTGAGCATCTTACTTTATATCAAACAGCGCAATACGTTTCTGACAAGTACCGTGTTGACCTAAGTGAAAAAGTCCTATTGTAACAGCATTAAATGAAAAATCTTTTTTGGGTATCGTTGAAATTACTTTTTTCTTTGTACTTTGTAACCTGGTAAGAGTCAGGTGAGGAAAATAATCTTTTCCAATACTTCGATATCCATATCTCCGGATGTTTGTTTGAAGTCTTGCATCAAAACCATTCATTCTCTGTCTATCTTTTTTTCGTATCAAACCTTCACGCAGCGGGTTAAGTATTTTGACTACCTTCTTCTGTAGATCTTGGACGCCCTGGGACTTCCGGTAGCTTACGTCTATAAAACCATCGGCATTCTGCCGGTAGCGCAAAGCCGTTAATTTCAAATGCTTTATTTGACCCGATAACTTTTTCAACCTTTTTTTGACCGTCGGTATATTTTTTATAGGAAAATCAATCATGTAAATAGTAATATGCGGAACATTTCTTTTCGGTCCGAGTATAAAAAATCTGTCCTTTGATTTTATATCATTACTGACACTAATAGCCTCTTTTTTGATTTCCCGTGTTGGAACAATGACGACGTTAAATGATTTAGATGTTGGTGTTTTTTTCATAGCTTATATATAGTACACGTATTATTACAATGCAACTACTTTTTTGGAGTGCTGTTTCTCTGTCTCGGCAGAATCACCAGAACTAGCCCGACACCAATCATCACATCCGCCAAATTGAAGACCGGCCACCAGGGTCCAAGGTACGCCCAGTCAATAACAAAGCCATGAGTTACACGATCATAGAGGTTGCTGGCCGCGCCAACGATCATCAATACGACTCCTGCCATGGTTCGCCACGATTGACGCCGCCAGGCTCGCCAGCCAAACCATAATAATCCCAACAACGCCACGATCATCAAATCCGTGGCCAGAGCGTTCGGCAGCGGCCAACTAAACACCGCGCTGTCGTTTTTCACAAAAATAAATTTCCCGATTGGCAGATCAATAATCCGCCCCTGCCCGTCCGGCAGGCGGGCGGCCAGGGCCAGACTCTTCAACCAACGATCAACAACAATCAGACCGAGAAGACCGAGCGTGAATAACCAAAAACGGCGCATCATGGATGCACGGTATCAACTTCCCGTATAAAATGAAAGAGCCATACGGAAGCTCAATGAAAAAAGATTTCAAAGCCAGTATGGCCCTAGAGATATAGGGGCCAGACGAACGGCGTTGGTTGCTAGCGACGAACGGGTCATCACCAAGAACCAACACCGGTCGACATGATGCCGATATATCGGTGCTCTTATAGTACCAAGATGTATAATGAGCGATTCTCGACCGTCCTTGTGGTAGCAACCTGGCCGATATTACTCGTTACCGGATTGTACCGACGTTTATTTTTGTTTATAACGGTGCTTGGTCACCAGACGGATAGTCGAGAAAATGCCATAGCTATCCACAGAGATTTAGGCCACAGGATCTTTCATGAAGATCCCGCGCTTCGCTCGGGATGGCTACGCCACTTTCTTGACTAGCGGGCAAATTTCTTGTGAAACGAACTGATCTTGACCGAGTATAGCACCAAAATCGCCTTTTGTCAAATCTTACCTTAAAAACTACTTCTTTCGTTTTATCTTAGCCAAGATTTTCTTATTTCGAACTACTTTTTTCTTCGATCCGAAGACTGTGGAAAACTTCGGGGTTATCCCTGTTCTTTCCCGACGTGAAATTTTCGCTTTATTCTTCCTGGTGTAGGTCAGGATTGTTTTTAGGGTGGTGGGTGGGAGTTTTTTCGTCGTATCGAGGACGATGTCGTAATGCTTGGCTAGGTAAAAATTCAACCCATAATACTTTTTATACCGCCGCGCATCAGACGCCATCCGTCCGCGCAGGCCGTGCTCTAGTTCCTTGACAGTTTGATAGTGATGACTCGCTTCGAATCGCCGGACATGGGCCGGATCATGAAAAATCCGCCGGGCCGCTTCGGTCAGATCGACCTTCAGGAAGATTTTGACCGAGTGGGGAATAAAATGGAATGACGTCCGGCCTTCGACCACCAGGTTATCGCGCTCACGACCCAATTTGGTCTGCCAGCGGTCGATATCCACATCGGTAAACGAATGTTTTTCGCCGAGAACATTAAATTCCTGCAGTGTCATTCCCCGTTCCTTCGCCATCGCCCGTCGCATCGCCCCGATCGAGTAGTACTTGTACCCCAATTTCTTGGCCAGAAGTTTCCCGACCGTGCTTTTGCCGGAGCCGGGTGTGCCGGAGATGGTGATAATCATGGACAGAGTATACAGGAAGAACGCCCGGTACTACAACAATCTTTAATGTATGATCCGGGTATATTTTATACTTGTTGTAGTACCGGACGGGTCAAACCCAGCACCACTTTTTTCGAAAAAAAGTGGTGCTGGGTAAATAAAAAAACCACCGTCAGTGACAGTGGTTGTGACCGTTGCGGTCAAAGAGCATGGCGACCGGCCAGTGGCAGAACATGAAGACTCCGATGGTGATGCTGGCAAAAGCATCGAGATACGGGGCGTTGATCTTGCTCCCGAACCAGAGGGCCAGGGTAGCCGTCATGGCGGCGGCCACGTCCCAGAGTTGGTGCCAGCCGAAAATCCTGGCGCCGTGATCGTGGCGGAAGGGGCGAACAACGCCGTAAATGAGCAAGTTGCCGATCAGGCTGGCCAACGCCGCCGGCCAGGCTAAGCTGTAAATCACTAACTGCGGATCCTTGAGGGCCCGGATTCCAATCCACACGCCGGCGACGCCCCCGGCCATCAGAAAAATCACATTGATCGCCACCGAGAAATTTTTTGAGGCCTTCATAATCTCGGGCGCGGGGCGCATGACCAGCGGGACGGCGGTCATGAAAACGAGGAGAATGTCAGCGCTGTTGTGGAGGATATCGCTGATCAGCGCTTGGCTGTGCGACCGTCCCGATGAAACGTACTCGAACCAGATAACCGCGGCTTGAATCACAAGCGCCGAGGTCCAAGCGCGCCGGACACTGGCGCGACCGTTTGGTTGCGTCATGCGACTCACCCCCTTAATGGAATGTGCGTTTTTCTTTCAATATCAGTTGGCGCGACTTTACGCTAAAGGAAGAATGAAGTCAACCCCCACACCAATTGTCAAAAACGGTATTTTCTTCAAAGCTGAATTGGTTTACTCAACTCCCGCCTGAGGGATTTTTCAGGTATCCCCCAATTGGTGTGGGGGTAGAAAAAAACCGCCCAGTCCCGATAGCATGAATGCAATCAGAACTGGGCGAGAAGGAAAGGGCGCGTTCGTTAGTCCATGGTTGGTTGGCGATGGTATTGCCATCGGACCCTGATGGCCCGGTAGGCGATCGTTAGCCAGCTGGCCATCAGGCCAGCAACAATGATCCCAACCATCCGACTCGTGGCACAGGCTAGGGTCACGAGCCCAAAAAAGAACGTGAAGAAACTGTAACAGAGGGCGTACGCCAGAATTGCGGCAAAGACCTCCGGCAAGAACCAGTCGAATGGGAGTCGGTGGCAATTATAGACCGCATTGGTGAATACAACACTGCACAGGGCCATGACTGCCATACCGATCGGCGGCCACCAATACACACGGAAGGGTATATCGAGTGGTGCGGTGAACATGGCCACCCAGATCGCGTAGCAGCCCATGACGAACGTCGTGACTAGGAACTCCACCCTAAACAAACGCCGCAGGGGTTGCATCTTATCCGAAAACCATGTACTGATTCCTGAAAGAATCCGCTGCACGTTGTACCTCCTGTCTATGGTTGGACTTCCTGATTGACGATGAGCGAACTGTAACGCGAGAAAGTATCACATTATTTGTAGATTGTCAAGACTAAACAACCCCGCCAAGGGTGGCGAGGTTGTTTTTGTGGCTACCTTTTAGAACCGTGTTCCGCCGTTGCTCCGCGGACCACGATCATTAAAACCGCGATTCGGTGGGCGGGGTCCTCGCGGGCCGGCACCGAACGGGCCGCGCGGTCGTTCCGCGTCGGGTGAGTAGTTCGGGTCGAGCGCTTTCATTGACAACGACACGCGTCCGCGTTCTTTATCGACTTCCATGACTTTCACTTTCACGACATCGCCAACTTTGAGGACGTCGGACACGTTGGCCACATGGGTCATCGAGATGTTGGAGACATGGACCATGCCGTCTTTGCCCGGCGCCAGTTCGACGATCGCGCCGATTTCATTGCCGCGCATCCGGTCGCGCAGAATCTCGGTGACTTTCCCTTCGTAGATTTCACCGACGACGATGTCTTTGGTCAGATCGGCGATCCACTGCTTGGCCTTATCGGCCATGGCCGCGTCGGTTGAAGTGATGTAGACCATGCCGTCCTGTTCAATGTCAATCTTGATGACATCAACGCCGCCGCACTCATCAATGATCTTATTGATCGTTTCGCCGCCTTTACCGATGACGTCGCGGATCTTTTCCGGATCGATCTTGACGGTGATAATGCGCGGCGCGTACTGCGACAATTCCGCTCGCGGCGCGGCAATAGCCTGGCCCATCACATCCAGAATTTGTAGGCGGGCTTTTTTCGCGCCAGCCAGCGCTTCGGCGGAAACACTGGTGGGAATTCCGCCGAGTTTTATATCAAGCTGAATCGCGGTAATGCCTTTCTTGGTGCCGGCGACTTTGTAGTCCATATCGCCGGCGTGGTCTTCAATCCCCTGGATATCAGTCAGGACTTTATACTTACCCGTTTTTTCGTCAGTGATCAGACCCATCGCGATGCCGGCCACCGGCGCGGTGATCGGCACCCCGGCATCCATCAATGAGAGGGTCGAACCGCAAATTGACGCTTGCGAGGTTGAGCCGTTGGACGACAGGATTTCAGACACAACGCGAATCGTGTAGGGAAAATCTTCTTTCGGCGGGAGGACCGGCATCAGGGCTTTTTCGGCCAGGGCCCCGTGGCCGATTTCCCGCCGGCCGGCGCCGCGAATTGGTTGAACTTCTCCCACCGAGTAGCCGGGAAAATTGTAATGGTGGATGTATCGCTTTTTGCCGGAGAGCTCCATCGTGTCGAGCGTTTGTTCATCGCCGGGGGAGCCTAAAGTGACGAGCGATAGCACTTGCGTTTCACCGCGTTGGAACAATCCCGACCCGTGCGTTCGCGGAATCATCCCGACTGCGGCTGACAATGGACGAACCTCATCAATTTTTCGTCCATCAACGCGAATGCCGTCTTCGAGCACCCGGCGGCGCGCTTCAGCGTCGAGGTATTCCTCCAGGAGGTGTTTACCGTCAAGGCGCTGTTCTTTCGAGACATCATTATCCACTTTCAATACTTCCATCAATTCAGCGGTCATGTTCGTGATCGCTTCCTCACGTTTGGACTTATTGGTAATTTTCCAGATGTCCTTCAATTTCGGTTCAGCAAAAGCCAAGACTTTCATTCGAAGCGCTTCATGAGCGGCTTGTTCTTCCGGCGTTTTCGTATTCGTATCGATGGTGAGTTTTTCCTGGCCGACCGATTTCACAACCTGGTCGATCAATTCCAAGACCTTGCGAACGTGCTTGTGGGCGAATTCAAGGCCCTTCACAACGCTGTCTTCGTCGACTTCACTGCCGGCGCCTTCGATCATGACGTGCTTTTCGGCACTGGCCGAGAGAACAATGTCAATGTCTGATTTTTCCCGGGCGGCGTAGGTTGGGTTCAAAACCCATTCGCCATCGACCCGTCCGACGCGAACCGCGCCAATCGGACCGGCCCAGGGGATATTCGACATCGCCAGAGCACAGGAAGCGCCAATCAAACCGAGGACGTCGGCGTCATTTTCCTGGTCCCATGATAAGACTGTCACGACAACCTGAACGTCGTTCCGTATGTCATGGTTAAACAGCGGCCGAATTGAACGGTCGACCAGGCGGGCGCTCAAGATCGCTTCATCGCTGGCCCGGCCTTCGCGCTTAATGAAGCGCGAGCCTTTGATTTTTCCGGCGGCGTAAAGCCGTTCCTCGAAATCAACCAGGAGCGGGAAAAAATCCAGCCCCTCGCGGAGTTTTTTGCTCAGTGTCGCGGTCGCTAAAATCATCGTGTCGCCGTAGCGGACCGTGACGGCGGCGTTCGCTTGGCCGGCGACATGGCCGGATTCGATGATCAGTTCCCGTCCGCCGATCTCGGCGGACCATGTTTTCTTGTCCATAGTGGTTCCTTTCTTGTCGCGTGTCCCGGATTTTTCCGGAATATACGTGACGGATGACCACTAGACTTTAGCCCCCTTATTTCCCTTTCACCTTCTTAGTTCCTGACAACGTCGTTATTATGTGACGTTGTCCTGAACTCGAGTGAAACGAGTAGTTCAGGGTCTACCTGTCCAGCGGCCATCGCGTGAATAAAATTTCTTAGTGGTTAGTAAATTGAGCTACAGCGTCTTTGGCTTCGTGGCGATTTGATTGGGCGACAGCCTGGAGCTCTCGTTCGAGTTTCGTTTTTGATTCAAGGCTGGCGGAACGGCGGAGAACGCCGAGAATTTCTTTCGAGTCCATATACTCAACCTTCCGAAGCTTTGGATTCAGAATCAACAGGTATTCAGATGGATCGAAGGTTGACTCACCACTTTCGGCGCCGGCAAGGGCATGGCGGGTAATAACGTCGCGCAAACCGAAATCAAGTTCTGACTGGGCCGCGAAGCGTAACTTCGCCTCCTGCCTGGCGGTCAGGTCGGATTTTTTCAACGCGGTTTTTAGAGCAAGTTCATAGGCCCGGAAGACATCCTCAATATCATGCTCCGACTCAACCTGTCTACCGTGAAAACGAAAATCATTGACGATATCGCTATTTTTCAGACCTTCATAGACCGTTTCCATCACCTCCCGAAAAGCGTCCTTGTCTTTTTGCCCAACCACCGTTCCGCCGCGATTGATGTCCGACGGAGTTGGTTGCCATGCTTCTGGGTTCGCATCTACTTCCAGAAACATCCGATGGAGAACATCACCATACGATCCTCGTTCAGCATAGGCGGCCCGGGCAGCGTTTTCAGCAGTATAGAGTTGCGGCGGCGGGACCATTTCGACTGGCTGAACCCGGTACGGCTGTTCTTGGGTCGGAAATGGTGAAGAAACTGTGTAGGCCATTATTCTTCGCCCTCTTCTGACCGCGTTGATTCCTCAATAACTTCCGACGGTGGTGGTTGTTGGCGTTGTCCGCGATTTGGGAAAATCCGAGGCCGCGGAATGTTTGGTCGGAACATCGGCCGCATCGGTAACAGATATTTCTTTTTGTCGCTCGACAAATCAATAAATTGGTCGGCCGTTTCACGCAATTTCATCGAGGTCGATTCCTGAAAGGCCATGACTTCAACCCGGCACCCTTTCGCTTCCTGCAAATATTTCACCAGCGGAATGTAGTCGCCGTCGCCCGCGACCAGCACGATGGTGTCGAGGCGGTCAGACATCCGCACCGCGTCGATCGTGATGCCGACATCCCAATCGCCTTTCTTGGCGCCGCCGGGGAAAACCTGGAGATCTTTCATTTTCACTTCGAAACCCTGCTTATCAAGGGCCTCGAAGAATTTCTGTTCGTCCGGGGAATCGGCTTTGATCACGTAGGCAATGGCTCGCACCAACGAGCGGTCGGCCAGTGCGTCTTCCAGGATTTTACCGAAATTCACCCGGGTGCCATGAATGTTCTTGGCCGAGTAGTACATATTGGCGACGTCGACGAAGACGCCGATCCGTTGGTCTTTAGGTTTGACGGACACAGGTTATTCCTTTATTTTTAATTTCAGCTTTTTCGTCAGGTCGTCGAAGCTGGCCGGGTTTTCCTTCTGGAGGAATTTCAAGAGGCGATGGCGCTGGCCGACCTTGCGGAGCAAACCGCGGCGCGAAGAAAAATCCTTCTTGTGGGTCTTGAGGTGGCCGGTCAGTTGTTCAATCTCGGCGGTCAACAGCGCAATCTGCACCTCCGATGAGCCGGTGTCCGAGGCGTGGACCTTGTACTTCTTGATGATCTTATCCTTGTCTTCTTTGCCTAAGGGCATGGGGTCATTCCTTCATATCAATATCCGAGTCAGGCTCCGGGGGCTAGGCGGCCGAACGGGCGCAAACCAAGGTATCGAACAGTCAATAAATCGGGTGGAGTGTACCAAAGTTATCATCGTCCGTCAACCCAGATTGGAACGGGTAGGGCGGGTTGATGATCCGACTAGAGGCCCTCCCTAAGGGCTCTGGGATCATCAGTTGTAATATATTGAACGCCATTCTTAATAAGGCGGCGCTCCTCAATTACCGTGTTCACGGTCCAGGCCGATGATTCTAGGCCCCATCGCTTAACCAACCACCCACCGCCTCGTCGAAAATCGATCCCCCGCAGGCGCTTTCGATACGGCCACGCTTGAAGCGCGTGAAAAACAATCAGCCATCGCCGCTCGGTTGGCGCGTTGGCAATGTTACTAAACCGAAAACTTCCAATTCGAAATCGCTCACCAAACTTCGGTTGAAGGATCGACCCTACCCGTTCGGCGATTCCCCCGACCTTGACCTCGGCCATAACAAACTTTCCGAATTCAATCACCGCCACGACTTCTTCAAGCGTCGGAATAGTCGCACCGTTTTTTTTCGAGAGGTCGTGAAGGGTTGAATATTTTGTGGTGGCAATTGGCAACCCAAAAGCTACCGAGTCGTGGTGAACTACCAAAATTCCATCCGCCGACTCTCGAATATCAAACTCGACGCCATCAGCCGCATCGTTCGCGGCGCGAATTGCTTCAACTGAATTTTCCGGAATGCCGTTCTGATGGAAACCGCGATGGGCGATGATCAATGGTGATGAATGTTGCGTCATTTCCAAAGTTTTAACGAAGTCGCTCCGGCCACCATCGTCGAATGCACCACCAGGCCACTAGGCTAACCAGCGCCGCGCCAATCATGAAAACCAGCGGTGAAATACCGCTACCCGTTGCGCCGAGGCCGACCGCCAAGAGAATGCCCGGCGCTCGGCCGATGAGGATTGTCACAATCGCCTGCCGGATCGGCATCCGCGACAGGCCATAGGCAAAACAAATCAGATCGTCCGGAGTGCCCGGCATTAACAACAAAAACCACAAAACGGCTCGACCACGGTGAAGGTAGTTATCAATCAGATCGGCGGTCGGTTCGCCCAACAGTTTCCGAAGGAACGGCCGGCCGAATTTTCTGGCGAGAACCACCGCAATCGCCGAGCCCAACATTATTCCAGCCATCGACACCGCGACGCCCCACCACCCGAAGACGTACCCGTTGGCGATATCAACGGCTTGGCCGGGAATCGGCGCGGCCACAACCTGGGCGGCTTGGTAGAGAATAATGAGGACCGGCGCCCACGGGCCGAGACCATGAATCATGTCCCGAAGTTTTTCAGGATCAGTGAAGAGCGGCCGGGCCGGGCTAAACCACAAAACAACAAATCCAATGACGATACTGATTCCGATAACGAGCGTCCGGCCTTTTACATACGGTCGAACCGGGCGCGGGAGGTTTGCTTGTATGTTCGTGGGAATTTCCGGGATGTCCATGTCAACCAGTATATCATTTGTATATTTTCCTTAAGCGTCGTACAATATTCTAATGGCTGACCGACCATTGACCGATCTGGAACGCTGGAAGAACCGCTTTCTGGTCTACATTGAAGTCGAAAAAAACAAGAGTTTGCTGACCCGGCGGAACTACGATCTCTACCTGACGAAGTTCATCGCCGTCTCGAAGCTCACCCGCCCGGAACAGATCACCCTTGATGATGTTCGGGATTTTCGCTTATGGCTTAACCGCCAGGACAATCATCGCGGCGGCTCGCTCAAAAAATCGACGCAGAATTATTACCTGATTGCTATCCGTTCCTGGTTGAAGTACATGGCCAGAAATGACATCAAAACATTGGTCGCGGAAAAGATCGAGCTGGCCAAAATCGGCGATCGCCAGGTCAGCTTTCTTGAAGGCGACGATTTAGAACGATTCCTGAACGCACCCATAAAAAGCGGCGATAAGTCTGTCATCGCCTATCGGGATAAGGCTATTCTCGAACTCCTGTTTTCCACCGGCCTGCGGGTTTCCGAGTTGGCCAGCCTACAAACGACCAGCATCAACCTAAAAAAGGAAGAATTTACCATTCGCGGCAAGGGCGATAAACTGCGGATTGTTTTTCTTTCCGCCCCGGCTAAAATGTGGCTCGAGGAATATCTGAAAAAACGCGGCGATGCGCCCGGACCGCTCTTTGTCCGCTACGACCGGGCCGGTAAAAGAACTTCCACCGTCAAAGGCTTAACCCCGCGCTCCATCCAACGCCTAGTCGATCGTTCGGCGCTCGAAGCCGGGATCACTAAACACATCACGCCGCACACCCTGCGCCACAGCTATGCCACCGACTTATTGATGCATGGCGCCGACATCCGCAGCGTCCAGGCGATGCTCGGCCACGCCTCGATTCAAACGACCCAGATCTACACCCACGTCACCAACCCGCGCCTCCGAGAAATCTACAAGAAATATCACGGCGCTGGGCGAAAAAAAT
>Ga0209514_10004385_pt1 | contig 19026 bp, 13 predicted proteins | sample Subgrocontami58m_FD_187452 | JGI IMG/M metagenome (GOLD analysis project Ga0209514, IMG submission 187452) | Subsurface groundwater microbial communities from S. Glens Falls, New York, USA - GMW37 contaminated, 5.8 m (SPAdes) (version 3) | ecosystem: Environmental > Aquatic > Deep subsurface >...
TCCCGACAATCAGCATCGGACATAGAACAAGGCAGAGAAAAAGGATTAAGAGTTTTTTGTAGATGCGCATGGATTTACCTCCGTTCGACGGCTAATTTTGTAACAGTTCGGTTTTTTGACACGCCTTATACACACCCCTCAATCCCCTCTTTTTAGAGGGGACTTCTGCTTCCCCTTCTAAAAAGAGGGTTCAAGTTTGCAACTTGAACCTGGAGGTTTATGTATTTCTGTGCGTTGTAACTGCTCAATCGGGTATCGCTTGCTCAAACTACACGGTTCAGATTGCAAATCTGAACCCGCCGAAGAGTGTGTGCAACCGGGACGGTTGCGCTACGGGTAAAAACAAAAAACCCCGGCCACCAATGCCTTGGTGAAACCGGGGTCTTTGAATTTTGAATTTGCGATTTCGCATGCCGGGTTGGGTCGTACTTCATGCCACAATCCCCATTCCGAAATCCGCATTAGAGTTGTTATGTCTGTCTGTCTGTCTGTCTGTCTGTCTGTAAAACACACAGCCTTAATTTTGGACTTGCGATTCCGTATCTTTGGAAAGAGTTGTATTGGACGTGTTGTCATGCTGCTCCCTTGTAGGTGAAGGACTGCAACCTGAACCCGCAATGTGTTTTTATGGGTCTCGACAAAAAACACAGGATTCACAGATTGTTGGCATCCGTGAATCCTGCATGGAAAGCGAAGTTATCGTGTGAAACTTTTCTCGTATAAAATCGTGGCTTAGAACCGCCGCCTGCTGCTGCTGCCGCCGCGACTGTCTCCCCTGTTCCCGCCGCGTCCACCGCCGCCGCCACCGCCGCCCCGTCCGCCGCTGCCGCCGCGCCCGCCGCCGCCGCCACGTTCAACTCTCGGTTGGGCTTCATTGACGTTCAGGACGCGTCCCTTCAGGTCTTTGCCATTCAGACCGGTTATCGCCGCCTGGGCTTCAGCCCTTCCGGGCATCTCAACAAACCCGAATCCCCTCGACTCGCCGGTAAATTTGTCTTTAATAATGGTTACAGTCGTAACCTGTCCAAAACCCTTAAAAACGTCTTGCAAGTCTTCCTGGGTTACCTCTTGCGCCAAATTGCCCACATAAATATTCATTACACTCTCCTGTTTTGTTTACACTCTCACGAATGTAAATATTACTGATTTCGTCTGACACCAGACGGTATGGGACTCTCTCGTGTACACAATATAAAAGTATAATACTTCATACATACTTAAAATGCCAGAAAATTTAAGGCGCAATATGGCATTGCCCTGTAAAAATTTCTTTTTTGGTAACAATTTAGCTTTTTGAAAAATCCGTATATTTATATGAGATCCACACGAAACGGAATACGTAGCGCGGGTGGTTTATCCCCCGCACAAGCCGACCACGCTTGTCCTCGACACCGATCGGGGAAGGGATCGGCGCTACCTTTTTCAAAAAGCTACATTGTTACCTTTTTTGTAAGTTTTTGGAAATAGCGGCGTGTGTCGAACGGCGAGTGACGGGGAAAAAACGCCGCATGCCGCCTGCCACGCGCCACCGCCTTATCCGCGCTTTGGTTGCGGCGCTGCCGCCCTGGGAAAAGTATCTCAAAAACGGCTGGTCATGGCAAGCAATTTATAATAGGGGAAATTGCGCCCCGGACAATCCGTCTGCCTGCAGTGCCGGTGCATAATGACGTTTTCGGAGGAGATGTGACATCTGTTCTGCAAATATTCCACCAGCGTCGAAAGCGCCGACATCTGCGCCGCCGTTGGGCGGGACTGGTTGAAGTTCCCTACAAGGCATATCCCTATGCCGTAATGATTATATTCCTCCACTCCGGCGTGGGCGCCGTTTATCTGGTCTATCCAGCGATTGCCAATCTCAATCTCTCCGTCAGGAGAACCGCTCCCGTTGCCAATCACAAAATGGTATCCCAGCCCGTTCTCCCATCCCCTCTTTTCCCTGTGAAACGTGTCAAATTCCGCGGCGCTGCCGGCGCCCGTGGCGCTATGGTGAATGACGATGTACTTCCAGTTCCGCACGTGATAAGGGTCCAGTTGGCTTGCAATATATGGTTTCGGTTTTTCCAGGGGTTTCTCGGGGGCGACGGCAATTTCACGAGGTTTTACTACCGTCATGGGCCGTGGGGCAGGCGGCGTATAGCAACCCGATAAACCGGCAACAACAAGCAAGGACACGCCAACACCTACCTTCCACTGAAATCGCATAGACTTCCTCCTCTGTAAGGTTCCGGAAACATTCCAGGTTTCTCCACCATCACTTTTGTATTTTTCGTATATTCCGCGGGCTTAAAAAAATTGTAACAGTTTCGGTTTTTGAAAAATTCCTGCTGCGGTGGATTATCGCACCTGTAGGGGTAATTCATGAATTACCCCTACATACGGTCACGAAGGAGTTTATTCAAAATAACATGAACAACTTCATGTTGCTGTGACATCAGGGCTAAAGCCTCGGTAGGACGTGTACCCATTAACCCCAGCCTTAAGGCTGGGGTTAATGACGGTCTTATCTGAATCCTGTCCTCGACCCGGATCGGGGATGGGCTTTAGCCCTGAGGGAGCAAATCTGTAGCGCAGGCTTCCAGCCTGCCAGCTTTATTTTGCTTCATGCAGGCTGGAAGCCTGCGCTACTTTTTATGCAAACATTGCTTAACTTAACACCTATGCCCCTTACCCCTCCCAAGAGGGGATTTTTTAAGTTCATGTCCAGGAATTTCAAAGCAACAGTAGGGCGATCCTTTAGGGTTGCCATTCCTGGCGCGTGTCCGGACAGTTGCAAGGCTAAAGCCTTGCCCTACGTATTAAGTATTAAACAGATAAAAGGAACCGAAGGCCTAATCCTACCATCTCTAAAAATCAAGCAAACCTTATGCCTCGCGATTTCAGGTCGTTTTTGGCAAAAATAGTCCATATACGCACAGGTGGTAAATGTTTGAAGTATCTGCAATTAAACCGTCCTGGGTAGTATGGCAATATTTGAATTACCTTGCCATTCCGGGACAGGGCATGCGCCTGCGGTTTGTGTGAATTTTAAACACACCCGTTTTGTTACGCCTCAATCATCTCGATATTTGTGCGGGGGACGATAGCGGTGGAACCATCGGGGAATTCCACCTCAAGGATGCGAACGGTGGCTTCGGTCTCTATCTTTTGCGGGGCAAAGGGAAGCGACTTGATCTTGCCGATCTTTCCGAAATGGGGCACGCGAATGATTCTTACGAGGTCTCCAATCTCCATTCCCCGGCCCATGGGCTTATCCAATTCCTCGTTTCCCGCCCGGCCTGATTTGTCCAGGGGAATGATGACCTCCGGCCTTACGACGCCGGCGCGAATCTGGGTCGCGCCGTTTATGGATGTTTTAGAGCCCGCGCGGGATTTTAAAAGGTCGAACGTCCGCTGCGCCATTTGTATCTTTCCGAATCCTTCGGTAATGACAATCGTGATGCCGATTTCTTCCGAGCCGGTAATGGCCACTCCCAGGTCGTATCCAAGCAGTTTCTTCAGGTCTTCGTCATCAAAACCGCCCACAATAACGCCCCTGACGCCCACCTTCTTTGCCCTGTCAATAGCGTCGTGCTGAATGAAAGCGCCGCCGACAATAATCTTATCTTTGTACGCGGGCAGGATGCGGTCTGCCGTAAGCACGTCTTCAGGCTTACTAACGGCCATGACAAGCTCGCCCACCGTTTCCCCCCCCACGCCGAATATGCCCTGAATAAAGGTGGCCGCCGTCTCCATAACGACGCCTTCCTTTTCGATAACCTCCGTAACAACACCATCAACATAAGCAAATACCTCTATGGGTTTCGGCGGCTCCCGCAAGAGCACCTGGCCTGTCACGGCGGATACGCTTTCAATCGTGCCGGTGATGGGTGAATGCAGGATGGCCTTTAGCATCTTGACCCACGGTCTGGTTTCGGCGATGGGTTCGTCCTTCAGGACAGCATCGCCTTCTTTTTTCACCATGTATTCCCGAAGATCTTTGGGCTGGATACCCAGGCGATTCACGGCATTTATGGCGTGCACCTTGCCGGGCAGGTAGGTCTTGGCCACGACGTCTTCCGCCTTCAGAACGTCGCCTTTTTTAACGACAACGTCGCCCAGCAAGGGCAGGACGCGATGGCTCGCGACCTTCGTCTTTTCAGCGATACGTAAACCCGGTGTATATGCGTGAGTCATGTTTATTTAAAAATCTCAAAATGAAACATCCATGAGCCGTTGGCTCACAAAGGGGGATGAAAATTTAATAACTGTCATGCCCGAATGCTTCTATCGGGCATCCAGTGTTTTTGCGATACTGGCGAAAACAAAAAGACTCTGGATTCCCGCTTAAAGACCGCGGGAATGACAATCTTAATCAAAGAGGTATTTTCAGGTGAAAAATTCGTATCAATGCTTCTTCCGATTTCACGTTAAAACCCAGTTTTTTACCCCGGATATGCGTCCATTGCCTTTGTCCACCGCCGGAGCTGTTCCACCCTCGATGCCTTATCCTTTGCAAATGCAATGGGCTTCCCGCGGGTGTCAATAACGATGCCCACCACCCCGCCAGATACCTTCCTGATAACGGGCTTACCCTTTCCCGCGCCGACGTCGAAACCTTTTGCGGGCAAGACCTCCATTTCAGCCGTCTGATCAATGCCCAGCGGGAAGACGCGCAATTCTCCAAACGGGAGGGATTCTTCTATCTTCCCGCCGTCCGGCATTATGATTTTGCATGAGATGCACTTCTCGCCCTGCTTCCCGGTATTGTTTTTCACCAGCGACACAGACGTACCCAGGTGAATGAGACAATCCCTCTCAAACGCCTCGGTCGCCGCCTGCTCATTCACCGTGGAGAGGACGCCCAGATGCGGCATCATGAAGATGCTGTCAACGGCGATCCTCGTGATGCCCTCCGGCAGGAAGGCGTCCATCATCATGAGCATGGCCTGCGACCTGCGCGGCGCATGGGAAAGCACGCCGCCGCTGCCCACCAGCAGATCAAGTTTTAACATATCAATCAGCGTCTCGCCTTCGCTCTCCTGTTTAAACGCCTCGGAAATATCCCGTTCCCGCTGAATGCCTTTCAGCCCCACGGCCAGCGCCTTGTGCTGCTCAAACGACACGCGGAGCGCCTCGCGCGATATGGCCTGCTCAATCTTCAATTCCTCTAACGTCTGCGGTATTGTCGTAGGACGTATCATCTTGTTTTTAATCCTGTTTCTGAGGTCGGATTCATCAATATCAAACGGCGCCCACCTCAGGATATTTTCAAGTCCCGCCTCGGCCAGCACGTTGGAGATGCTGTAACTCATCCCCAGATTGGCGCTCACGGTGCGATTAAAGATTTCTCCATATACGGAAAAGACGTCCGTGGTTGCCCCGCCGATATCCACACCCACGACGTTGATATTATTCTTTTTGGCGATGGTCTGCATAATAAGCCCAACCGCCCCAGGCGTGGGCATAATGGGCGCCCCAGTCCATGACATGAGTTTTTTGTAACCGGGCGCCTGCGCCATGACGTGTTCGAGGAAGAGTTTCTGGATTTCCATCCGCGCCGGGTAGAGGTTTTCCCGTTCAAGCGTTGGACGAATATTATCCGTAATATTAAGGGAGGTTTTTTTGTTTAAAATTTCTTTAATTTTTTCGCGCGCCTCTTTATTTCCCGCGTAAATAACGGGAAGCTGAAAGGTCATGCCCAGCCGCGGTTTTGGATTGGCGGCTGAGATATATTCGGCAAGTTCTACCACATGGGTAACCGTGCCGCCGTCTGTACCGCCGGAAAGCAGGATCATGTCCGGTCTCAGATGCCTGATGCGGTCAATCTTTTCATGGGGAAGACGCTGGTCGTTGGACGCAATGACGTCCATAACAATCGCGCCCGCCCCGAGGGCCGCGCGTTGAGCACTTTCCGCCGTCATGGTCTTCACGGCGCCCGCCACCATCATCTGGAGCCCGCCGCCCGCGCTGCTGGTGGATACGTAAATATCCACCCCCACGTTTCCCTGCGCCGGCGTGATAATCTTTTCTCCGTCCAGGATTTTCCGTCCAGAGAGTTCTTCCACCTCTGCAAACGCATTCAGGACGCCGCGGGTCACGTCCTCAAACGGCGCTTCAACGGTGGTTGGTGATTCTCCCCGAAAGGTCTGGCGGTACACGCCGTCCTTTTTTTCGATCAGGATGGCCTTGGTCGTGGTGCTGCCGCAGTCTGTGGCAATAATAACGTTCAATTCATCATCCTCTTCCAACGAAATGGTTCACCGGAGCGTAACGGGTGGCGGGTGACGTGTCACTCGTCACACCCTTTTATTCTTTCTCCGCGTCCCTGTGGTGAATATCTGCCTTTTCTATTTCTTCGATGATCCTTTTGATGCCTTCCCGCTTTTCAAGGATACCCTGAAATATATCGTATTCTGCGGGCGTAAAGAAAAAGGTTAAAAATGGCCTGAAAAATACCATCATCTGACTTCCAATATAATTGAGCGGATGTGTGCATTCAAGGAACATTGTGGCAGGAAGCGTAAGTTTCCTCTTCCGGATAACGGCGGCCAGTTTTGAAATAACGGCGAGTTCCTTCTCGTTCAGCGCCCGGTTTTCATGAGACGCCCCGACGCTAAAGGCATGTTTAAACTCCCGCCTGATTGATTCCGCATTCACCTTCGGAAAACGGAAACAAATTTTTGAAAAAATATTTTGCAATGAATTAGGCATTCGGCAATTTTTATCTGTTTAATATGCAGGGCAAGGCTTTAGCCTTGCAACTGTCCGAACACGCACCAGGAGTGGCAACCCTAAAGGGTCGCCCTACTGTTGCTTTGCGGGTTCAAGTTTGCAACTTGAACCTGGAGGTTTATGTGTTTCTGGGCGTTGTAACTGTTCTATCAGGCATCGCTCGCTCAAACTCAAAGGTTCAGGTTGCAAACCTGAACCCGCCGCAACAAACCTAAACCCGCCGCGTCATTCACAGGCACAGACACGCAGAATCTTATCAAAACGACTGCATTTTTGTCAAAATTAAAATACCCTGGCGTCTTTAACAGGCACATTTTCCTTGTAATTATTAATCCGTCTGCCTATAATAAAAACGTAAATTTCGGCAGTCGGGTTTGAAAGGATTGAACGAATACAACTAAATTTCTGTGTTTTGCAAGGAGAGATTGCTCATGCCATATCAGGCATGGTTTCAATGTATATCAGGTTGTAACGAGAAGTACGAACTGAACGAGGTCATCTACCAGTGCAAAAGGTGCGGAGACCTGCTGGAGGTACAGCATGACATGGACAAACTCCGCAAGCACACCCCGGAACACTGGAAGAAGCTCTTCGACGAGCGCTACCGGCGTTCTAGGTGGCCTTACGGCAGCTCTGTCTGGGGCAAGAAGGAATGGGTTTGCCCCAAGGTAGACAATGAAAACGTGGTCTCCTTGTATGAAGGCGGCAGCAATCTCTTCTGGGCTGAACGGCTTGGCAAGGAGATCGGCCTCGAAGACCTGTGGATCAAACAGTGCGGAAACGCCCACACGGGCTCCTTTAAAGACCTGGGGATGACCGTGCTGGTCTCCATGGTCAAACAGATGATTGCTGAAGGCAAGAATATTCCTGCGGTTGCCTGCGCCTCCACCGGAGACACTTCGGCAGCGCTGTCTTCATATTGCGCTGCGGCAGGCATCCTGGCGATCGTATTTCTGCCGAAAAACAAGGTTTCACACGCGCAGCTCATCCAGCCCATTGCAAACGGCGCCCTCACCCTGTCTCTTGACACCGATTTCGACGGATGTATGAAACTCGTCCGGGAGATATGCAGCAAAAACAATATCTATCTGGCCAACTCCATGAATTCCCTTCGCATCGAGGGGCAGAAGACGGTGAGCATAGAAATAGCCCAGCAGTTTGACTGGGAAGTGCCGGACGTGGTGATTGTCCCCGGCGGCAATCTGGGCAACACAGCCGCACTGGGGAAAGGATTCCGCATGATGAAGGAACTTGGCCTGATTAATAAACTGCCCCGCATCGTATGCGCGCAGGCCGCAAAGGCAAATCCCCTGTATCTCAGCTACGTGAACGGATTCAAGGAGTTTAAACCGGTGAAGGCGCAGAAGACGCTGGCCAACGCCATCCAGATAGGCGACCCGGTCAGCTATAAAAAGGCGATCAACGTCCTGAAAGAATTCGACGGCATTGTGGAACAGGCGACGGAGGACGAGCTGGCAAACGCATCCGCGCAGGCCGACAAAACGGGACTCTTTAGTTGTCCGCACACCGGGGTGGCGCTTGCAGCGTTGATAAAATTATTGAACAGAAAGGCCATACAGCCGCACGAAAAGGTTGTTGTCATCTCCACCGCGCATGGCTTGAAATTCCCGGAATTCAAGATAAGCTACCACGAAAACAAACTGGAAGAAGTAACCCCTCGTTTCGCCAATCTTCCCGTAGAGGTTTCTCCGCAGTACGACGCGGTGAGAACCGCCATTTACCGGAAACTCGAACAGGCCGCTTCGTAAAAACCCAGGAAACGCCATCGCATGCAGCAAACCGTTTCATCTCACGTCCAATTCCCGGAACAGCAAGCCACAACCAAGACGCGAAAAAATGAAGACACGCGACAACCGGTACCTGATGGACAGCAGTTCCGCGCCGCTCGTCGCTCGCCACCCGTCACCTGCCACTCATTACTCACCTTGATTAAATTCCTTGACAAAAAATAAGCGGTACTTATAATAATTTTTACGGGTGCAAAAATGTTCAGAAATAATAAAAATTAACTCTTTCTGTAAAAACCCTCCTTGAAAATTTCTGTAATCGCATAAGAATTTTGCGCTATTTTGCGCGGAGAATAACGTATGAATTATTTAAAAACAACCGTGTTGCTCGTTGCCCTGACGCTGCTTCTTGTTTGGGTGGGCAGTATGTTTGGCGGCAGACAGGGCGCTGTCTTCGCGTTTGCCATAGCGATGGGGATGAATTTTTTCAGTTACTGGTTCAGCGACAAAATTGTCCTGAAGATGTACGGCGCGCGGGAGGTTTCAGACCAGGAGTCGCCAACGTACCATGGACTTGTCCGGGAATTAACGGCCCGCGCCGGAATCCCCATGCCGAGGATATATATCATACCGACCCCGGCGATGAACGCCTTCGCAACGGGCAGGAATCCCAGCCATGCGGCGGTAGCGGTTACCGAAGGGATGCTCGCCTCGCTTTCGCGCGAAGAGCTCAAAGGCGTTTTGGGACATGAACTGGCCCACGTCCGGAACAGGGACATCCTTATTTCAACCATCGTCGCAACCGTTGCAGGCGCCATCATGATGCTGGCCAATATGGCGCGCTGGGCGTCCATCTTTGGCGGATACGGCGGCAGGAGTGACGATGAAGAGGGAAGCGGGGGCGGCGGCGGTTTTGCAATCCTGTTTTTAGCCATTCTGGCCCCTATTGCCGCCCTTTTGATCCAGATGGCCATCTCCCGTTCGCGTGAATACGCGGCTGATAAGGGAGGGGCGTTGTTGTCCGGAAACCCGCTGGGGCTGGCGAGCGCCCTTGAAAAACTACAGCAGGGCGCTATGGCGCGGCCTATGGATGCGGGACAGGCGACGGCGCATCTGTTTATTGTGAATCCCCTGAGCGGACGTTCGTTCGCTTCAATTTTTAGCACCCATCCTCCCATTGAAGAGCGAGTCAAAAGGCTCCGGGCGATGGCATAGTGGAGAACATGATTTTTCTGAAAAGAGAGACGGTCATCACGTCAACGATTCTTTGCCACTAAGGCACAAAGACATCCACAGGATATTCTAAAATAAATTTGAGGTGTCTTCGTGTCTCGGTTGCTGAATTGTCACCGAAGCACAGCGTATTTGTAATGGATAGCAATTTACTTGGAGGAAGATAAATAAATGGTGCACTATACCTGCGATATGTGTGGAAAGCCATTGCAAGCAGAAGAAGACATTCGGTATGTGGTGAAAATCGAGGTGTATACCGCATGTGACGCCATGGAGATGGACGATGAAATGTGCGAAGAGATGGAGGAGATGGACGAAAACGACAATGACGACGATGACGATCCCCTTGATATGCTGGAAAACGGAGAATACAAGACCTTCCGTTTTGATCTGTGCACCAAGTGTCATGAAAAATATTTACAAGACCCGTTATCTATAAAGTCGTGGAACAGAACACGATTTTCGCAAAATTAACTTTCTGTTTGTTTTGAATAACAATTATCCACAGTTGCTTGCGTTTCAAAAAGAAGACGAAGCACACTGCCATGAAAAAAACAATCTATGGGAATGACTATAACAGAGAAGATTATCGCCGCGCATGCAGGCGTCAAAGAAGTGCGTCCGGGACAGTTCGTTTACGCCAACGTGGACATCTGCCTGGGCAATGACATCACCGCCCCTATTGCTATCGAAGAGTTTGAAAAGGCAGGAATCCAGCGCGTTTTTGATTCGGAAAAAATTGTCCTGGTTCCCGACCATTTTACCCCCAACAAAGACATCAAATCCGCCCAACAGGCGAAATCCCTGAGAATTTTTGCTGAAAAGCACCGGCTGAAACACTACTTTGAAATTGGCAGGATGGGGATAGAACACGCCCTGCTCCCGGAAAAAGGCATCGTCGCGCCGGGCGACCTCGTAATCGGCGCAGATTCACATACCTGCACCTACGGCGCGCTCGGGGCGTTTTCTACGGGCGTAGGAAGCACCGATCTGGCCGCCTGCTTTGCGACCGGAAAGGTATGGCTCAAGGTACCGGAATCCATTAAATTTGTCTTTCACGGCAAGGTAAAAAACTGGACGTCGGGAAAAGACCTGATCCTCTACACGATCGGGAAGATTGGCGTGGATGGCGCGCTTTACAAGGCGATGGAATTTACGGGAAGCGCCATCAGCAGCTTACCCATGGACGACCGTTTTTCCATCTGCAACATGGCGATTGAAGCCGGCGCCAAGAGCGGGATCATTGCCCCGGACAAATATACCGAAGAATACGTAAAAGGCAGGGTAGGAAAGAAATATACGACCTATCAGAGCGACCCCGACTGCGGCTACACGAAAACGTACGAATTCAACGCCGATGAAATTTCACCCCAGATAGCAATGCCCAGCCTGCCGGAAAACACAAAACCGGTGGAAGAGGCGTCGGGCATTAAAATTGACCAGGTGGTTATCGGTTCCTGCACCAACGGGCGAATTTCAGACCTCAGAATAGCCGCTCAGATACTGAAAGGCAGGAAGGCGCACCCCGCCATCCGGCTGATCATTTTCCCGGCGACACAGGACATTTACAAGCAGGCGCTACAGGAAGGCCTGATTGAAATTTTCATTGACGCCGAAGCGGTGGTTTCCACCCCAACGTGCGGGCCGTGCCTGGGCGGGCACATGGGCATTCTGGCGGAAGGCGAACGGGCGCTGTCAACGACCAACCGGAATTTTGTCGGTCGCATGGGACACCCAAAGAGCGAGATTTATCTGTGCAGTCCCGCCGTCGCGGCGGCATCCGCCGTTACCGGAGTGATTACACCACCCGACGAGGTGGTGAAAAAATAAGCATGGTAGGTTGGGTTGAGCAAGGCGAAACCCAACGATACCTATTGCGGGTTCAGGTTTGCAACCTGAACCTGAAGGTTTATGTGCCTATAGGCGTTATGGCCGTTCAAGCACGTATTACGCAATCAAACCCTATGGTTCAGGTTGCAAACCTGAACCCGCGATGAAAAAAAATAAGGAACAATTTGGTTTATGGAAAAAGTGGATAAAACTATGTCTCAGAAAAAATATATCGGGCTGGATATCGGCTCGGTCAGCATAAAAGCAGCGCTCATCAATGAGCGCAAGGAAATACTGGAGCACCATTATGTCCGCTCACACGGCCAGCCGGTAGAAACGTTTCTCCTGGTTTTAAAAGATATATTTAACAGAACCCACATTGACGATATTGACGGCATAGCGATTACCGGCAGCGGAGGCAAGTTTGTCTCCGAACTCATGAATATCACCTTTGTCAACGAGGTCGTCGCGCACAGTACGGCCACGACAACGTTATATCCGGAAGTCAGCACCATTATTGAAATCGGCGGCGAGGACTCAAAGCTTATGCTCATTGAGCGCGATGCGTCCACGCAACTAACAAAGGTTTCCGATTTCTCCATGAACACCATGTGCGCCGCGGGAACGGGCTCGTTCTTAGACCAGCAGGCAACCAGGCTCGGCGTCGCCATAGAAAAGGAATTCGGAGAACTCGCGTTAAAATCCAAAAATCCGCCGCGCATCGCCGGCCGATGCAGCGTGTTTGCCAAGACCGATATGATTCATCTCCAGCAGGAAGGCACCCCCGTGTACGATATCGTGGCGGGATTATGCTACGCAATGGCCAGAAACTTCAAGAGCAACATCGGGAAGGGAAAGGAATTTTCAAAGCCTATTGTTTTTCAGGGCGGCGTTGCGGCAAACGTGGGCATGGTTAAGGCGTTCGAAGATATCCTGGAACTCAAACCCGGCGAGCTGGTTATCCCAAAATACTTCGGCGTAATGGGGGCAATCGGCGCGGTATTTACCCTAATGGACAAAGACATTCACTCCCCTTTCCGCGGATTAAAGGAAGTCGAAGAATACCTGAGAAACCGCAGCGCAAAACCATCGAACCTGGAACCCCTCCACTCGGACAATTATAAAATCGTGGAGAACACCCATGCCGTTACCGGCAGCGAAAAGATCGAGGCATACGTCGGCGTTGACGTGGGTTCCATCAGCACGAACATTGTTGTCATTGATAAACACAAAAACGTCCTCTCCCGGCGCTACCTCATGACCGCCGGTAGGCCGCTTGAGGCGGTGAAACAGGGGCTGTATGAAGTTGGCCTGGAAGTGGGAGACAAGGTGAACGTCTGCGGCGCGGGGACTACGGGTTCCGGGCGTTATCTGACGGGCGACTTTATCGGGGCCGATATTGCAAAAAACGAGATCACCGCGCACGCCACCGCCGCCGCAAACGTGGATAAAAACGTAGACACCATCTTTGAGATCGGCGGACAGGATTCCAAGTTTATCCGGCTGGAAAACGGCGCTATCGTGGATTTCGCCATGAACAAGGTCTGCGCCGCCGGCACAGGCTCGTTCCTGGAAGAGCAGGCCGAAAAACTCAACGTAAGCATTAAAGGCGAATTCAGCAAAAAGGCGCTTTCTTCGTGCTGTCCCTCTCATCTGGGTGAACGGTGCACCGTTTTCATGGAATCAGACCTCAATCATCACCAGCAGCGCGGCACGTCAAAGGACGACCTGCTGGCGGGTCTGAGCTATTCCGTGGTGCTGAACTTTATCAACCGGGTGGTCGAGGACAGAAAAATCGGCGACACGATATTCTTTCAGGGTGGAGTGGCCGCCAACCGCGGCGTAAAGGCAGCGTTCGAAAAGATCACGGGGAAAAAGGTCATCGTTCCGCCGCATCATGACATCATGGGCGCCATTGGTTCCGCCATTATTGCGATGGAAGAAAAAACCTGGGGAAAATCAAGATTCAAGGGATTCGACCTGCGGCACAAAAGATACGAGCTCACTTCCTTCGTCTGCAAGGACTGTTCAAACATCTGCGAGATCAGGCAGGTAAATATAGACGGGGAAAACCCCCTGTATTACGGAAGCCGCTGCGGTAAGTTTGACGACGAGCGGTCTCTGAAAAAGGGAAAACACCTGCCCAGGCTCTTCCGGGAAAGAAAAGACGCGCTCTTTAACACTTACAAGAAAAATAAACCCGACCTCCCCGCAGGGAAAAAAATCGGCATACCGCAGGCATCCACGTTTCATGACCTGTATCCCCTGTGGAAGGCGTTTTTCGTAGAACTGGGTTTCGAGGTCATAACCTCCAGCGATACCAATAAAGACATCATCTATAACGGCGTGGAAGTGATTACTGCGGAAACCTGCTTCCCGATAAAGGTAGCGCACGGACACGTAATGGACATGCTGGACCGGGATATTGATTACCTGTTCCTGCCCAGCGTCATTAACCTGACGCATTCCAGCCAGCGGCTCACGCACTCATACGCCTGTCCGTACGTCCAGTGCATTCCCTATCTGGTCAATTCGGCCATTGATTTCAAAGATAAGAAATTCGAGGTGCTGTCTCCGGTCATCCATTTTGAATACGGCGATGAGTTTGTAAACAAGACCCTGCGCCAGATTGCAAAAGGCATGGGGAAAACGGGAGAAATCGTTGAGGCTGCCATAAAAGCCGGGCGCGATGCGCTCCAGACCTTTAATACAACCATGTCAACGCGGGGAAAAGAGGTGCTCGGCAAGCTGGATGAAAACGAAAAGGCGTTCGTAATCATCAGCCGCTCCTACAACGGGTGCGACACGGGTATGAACCTGGGACTGCCTGAAAAATTGCGGGACCTGGGCATCCTGACCATTCCCCTGGATTTCTTGACGCTGGACATTGAAGAGGTAAGCCATGATTATCCGAATATGTACTGGAAGACGGGGCAAAAATTTCTTGCCGCCGCCCGGGTAATTGCCAAGGACAAAAGGCTCTACCCGCTCTACATTACCAACTTTGGCTGCGGCCCAGACTCGTTTATTACAAAATTTTTCGCCAAAGAGCTCGGGGGAAAGCCCTGCTTAACCATAGAAATTGACGAACACAGCTCCGACGTGGGGGCAATAACCCGGTGCGAGGCGTTCATTGACAGCCTTAAAAACGTAAAACCCGCCTCGAACGGCAAAAAGCGCCGGGACGAAGTCCCGTTGCACACCTTACCGGATAAAAAGAAACGCACGATATACATCCCTTACATGTGCGACCATGGGCGGATGATCGCCGCTGCTATGAAGGCCAATGGAGTGATGGCGGAAGCGCTGCCTATGGCAAACAAACAATCCATTGACGTCGGACGGAAGTTTACTTCGGGAAAGGAATGCTATCCGGCCATCCTCACAACAGGAGACATCGTTAAAAAAGCCATGAGTCCCGATTTTGATCCCGAGGCCAGCGCCTTTTTAATGGCTACGGCGTCGGGTCCGTGCCGGTTCGGCCAATACAATAAATTTCACCGCCTGGTGCTTGATGACCTCGGCTTCAGCCACGTGCCCATATACACCATGGATCAGGGCGAGAACTATGGAGAAGACACCAAAAACCTTGGAACCAACTTCCGCAAGCTGGCGTGGAACGGCATTATGTACATAGACCTCTTGCAGAAATTACAGAGGGAAACGCGGCCGTATGAATTGCAGAAAGGCGAAACGGACGCCGTGTATGAAACCTTTGTGAAAAAGGCGGAGGTCGCGCTGGAAAAACATCATGGTTTGGTAGCGCCCGCACGGGAAGCAAACGAGGCATTTGCGCGGATAAAAATAGACCGGAGCAAACCCCGTCCGCTGATTGGCGTCATCGGGGAAACATACGTCCGGTGCAACGAGTTCGCAAACAACTTCCTCTCAAAAAGCATAGAACGGCTGGGCGGAGAGGCTTTTATTCCGCCATTCTCCGAGTGGATTAACTATATTGCGCACTGCCGCAGGGAATCCTGCCTCTTCGAAAAAGATTATAAGGGCTTCTTCGGGGAGTTCATTTCCGATATTGTCCAGCGGTACGACGCCCGCAAGCTGACCCAGGTGTTTAAAGGCCGCATCCGGCATTTCCTGAAAGACGCGTCAATCAAGGAACTCATCAGGAAGGGAAAACCGTACATAGACGATTCCTACAAGGGCGATCCGGTGCTCAGCATGGGCAAGGCGATTGAATACGTCGAGGAAGGGTTTGACGGCATCATAAACATAATCCCCTTCCACTGCATGCCCGGCACGGTGGTAAACGGCGTGCTTGAAAAATTCCAGAAGGACTATTACGGCATGCCCTGCTTGAAGCTGTCATTCGATGGCCAGGCGCAGACAAATGAAGAGACCCGGCTGGAGGCCTTTATGCATCAGGCGTATCAACGGATGGAAGGCCGACTGACCTCTAAAAAACAAGGCGCGGTAAGACACAAACACAAAAATGCCGCCGGCAGCAGGCAGATGGCCGCCGGCAGGAGATGAGATTCATAATTCAATACAGAGCGAAGATATTCTTTGTGGCTATTAACATTAGCGAGGGTTACCATGAAAGGTAAAAGCTGGAAATTTGGAGACAACATCAATACCGACGAGATCATTCCGGCCCGGTATCTGAATACGACTGACACGAAAGAACTGGCGTCGCACTGTATGGAAGACGCCGACCCGAATTTTATGAAAAAAATAACGGGCGGCGATGTTATCGTGGCGGGGGAGAATTTCGGGTGCGGCTCTTCCCGCGAGCATGCGCCGATCTCCATCAAGGCCGCAGGGCTGTCGTGCGTTATTGCAAAATCCTTTGCGCGCATATTCTTCAGAAACGCCATAAACATCGGCCTGCCCATCTTTGAATGTCCCGAAGCGGCGGCACAGATTCAGGAAGGCGATGAAGTGGAAGTCAACCTCGCCGCCGGGGAAATCCTGAATATCACGAAAAAGAAACGATTCAAATTCGAACCGTTTCCCCGGGAGATGCAGGAAATCATTCAGGCCGGCGGGCTGATGAATTTTGTAAAGAAGAAGATGGCCGTTGCATAAATTCCAAACCCGTTCGAATCGTTACCCATAACCATGCAAACCCTGGAAATTAAAAAAGACGTCCACTGGGTTGGCGTGTTAAATGCCACAGCTAGGGTGTTTGACGTGGTATTCGAAACCCGGTTTGGCACCACGTACAATTCCTACCTTATCAAGGCGGACAAACCTACCCTTATAGATTGCGTACACGAAAAGTTTGCCCCGGAATTTCTTGACAAGCTCCGGTCGCTCATCAACATCAGGGACATTCAGTACGTCGTTGTCAATCATACAGAAATGGACCATTCCGGGGCGCTGGGTTATCTCCTGAAGGAAAATCCGGACATCCAGGTGCTGTCCACAAAGACCGCCGCCCTCTTCCTGAAAAATATGCTCCACGCGGATTTTAAGGGAAAGGCCGTTGAGGATGGAGAATGTATCAGCCTCGGCAACAAGCAACTGAAGTTCATTCACGCGCCGTACTGGCATTGGCCAGACACCATGTTCACGTATTTGGAAGAAGACCACACCCTTTTCCCCTGTGACGGGTTTGCAACCCATTTCTGCGACGAACGGCTTTTTGACGACCGGGTTGACAACTTCGCCGATGATTTCAGGCATTACTTTGAACACATCATGGGCCCTTTCCGGAAAAAGATACTCGAGGCGATAGAAAAAATAAAGGGGCTTGATATCCGGTTGATTGCCCCCAGCCACGGCCCCATCCTGCGCACCGACCCGCGGAAATACATCAACGCGTACCGGGACTGGAGCACAGCAGCGAAAGACCCCAATAAACGACTGATTCTGGTCTTTTACGCCTCTATGTACGGCAATACGAAAAAGATGGCGGAGGCAGTGGCGAAAGGCGCGTCAACCATGAATACCGAGAGCAGGCTGTTCGACGCCGCCAGCGTGTCGCCAGAACTTATGCGGTGCGAGATTGAATCTGCGGATGGCATACTCTTTGGCTCGCCTACCATAAACGGAGACGCCCTGCGCCCCCTCTGGGATATTATGAACGTCATGTTCAGCGTCAATATCAAGGGGAAGAAGTGCGCAACCTTCGGCTCTTACGGGTGGAGCGGCGAGGCGACGCGGCTCATGGAAGATCGCTTAAAAGGCCTCAAGCTCAACATTGTTCAGCCCCCCTTCAAGGTTAATTTTACGCCTACCGGGGAAGACCTGAAAAAATGCGGCATCTTTGGGTACGACTTTGCCAGGTCATTAACAACCAGTTCATTTCCGTAGCGTTGCCCTTCATGGGCAACTCGCAGCACCCATAATTTATATTCACCCACTATTTTTTAGCTGGTTCACTTGTCCCCGATTATACCGGCAAAAGGGCAGGATTACGTTCCAATAATGATAGCGCTTATCTCATTAAGAACATCTTTCAGGGACGGCATTGTTGTTTTAACTATTTTTTCAGGTGTGTGTTTATGGTGAGGATACATAGGTAGTTCGTGATGTGTGGGGCATTATCATAACGGAAAAGCATCTGTCCCTGATTGTCCATATAGTAGAACCTGTATTTCTCGATGGATATAGTCTTGTTGAATTCAGTGGCAAAAATGGCAACTTCAAGAATTGATGCATTCATGAATATAATTTGGCCTTTTACAAAGGCGGTTTTTCCGTCCGGGCCAAAATGTTTTTGAATGCTGGATGAAAGAACAACCGAAGAAGATGCGATGGCTTTTTCTAGATTTCCAACAAACCTTTTTATCACAGAACTGTTGATCGGATGGCAGATTGTGTCTTGCGCCATTGGGCTAGGAGTTTTGCAAAGGCGTACCACTCAAAACAGTCTGCCTCGTCTCCCATTTGGGCTGCCTCAAATTTTTTCAGGAATGTTTTTGTAGTAAGGTGGTATTTTTCTTCAAACCCCTTTAACGCCTTTTTGTAAAAGGCAATAGCGCTCAAACATAAAGCATATTCACGTTTTAGAGAGGTTTTAACATCATCAGTTAAGTTCATGATTTTATTTTATAAACGAAGTGCGTCTATAAAGTCAATGTGTTTTTCACACGACCTTTACGTAGCGGCAGGAGTTTCCTCCTACCGCCATGAGATCATAACTTTAGCGTAGTAGCTGTCAGGCGGAAACTCCTGACAGCACAACAAAAAATCCCCTACTGGGAGGGGATAAGGGGCATACGTGTTAAGTTAAGGACTCTGAAAATATTCCTAACTGCGCCCTGCGGGAGCAAATCTGTAGCGCAGGCTTCCAGCCTGCCAGCTTTCTTTTATTTGCTTCATGCAGGCTGGAAGCCTGCGCTACTTTTTGTGCAAACATTGCTTAACTTAATACCTATGGATAAGGGGTGGGTGAACTGTTACATCGCCTCCCTTGCCAGCATATAGAGAAACTGCTGGGCGTATCCCGCGTACCTGCCGAAATGTTTCTGGCTAAAATCCAGCAACTCCCGGTCTGAAATCTCCTGATTTTCAAAATACAACCCCCGGAGTATCTTCCTGA
>Ga0209514_10004387_pt1 | contig 19019 bp, 18 predicted proteins | sample Subgrocontami58m_FD_187452 | JGI IMG/M metagenome (GOLD analysis project Ga0209514, IMG submission 187452) | Subsurface groundwater microbial communities from S. Glens Falls, New York, USA - GMW37 contaminated, 5.8 m (SPAdes) (version 3) | ecosystem: Environmental > Aquatic > Deep subsurface >...
AATGCTCAACCCTTCCAAGATGTGCGCGCGGTCGATGGCTCGCGTCAAATCAAACTCGGTACGACGGCGCACCACCTCTCGACGATGCTTCACGTACTCTTCCAAAATCATCTTGAGGTTCAGCACACGCGGCTGGATGCCATCCACGAGCGCCAGCATATTGTAGTGAATGGTCTCCTGGAGCTGTGAGGACTGATACAGGCGGTTGAGCACCTTTTTGGGGTAGGCGTCTTTCTTGAGCTCAATCACGATGCGCACATCGCCTTTGCTCGACTCGTCGCGCAAATCGCGGATGCCTTCGATCTTCTTGTCGCGCACGTTGTCGGCGATCTTCATGAGAAGATTTGATTTGTTCACCTGGTAAGGAATCTCGCTCACGATGATCGCAAAGTTGCCCTTGCTGTCCTCAACGATCTCGGTCTTGGCGCGCACAACCACTCCGCCTTTCCCAGTGGCAAACGCGGCTTGGATGTCTTTTTGGTTGTAGGCGATAGCGCCGGTTGGAAAGTCTGGACCTTGGACGATCTGGGCGAGTTCATCGATCGAAGCGTCGCGGTTCTTGATGAGGTGCAACACAGCGTTAGCGACCTCGGTGAGATTATGCGGCGGAATGTTGGACGCCATACCCACCGCAATGCCGACCGTGCCGTTGATGAGCAGATTTGGAAGTTTGGCCGGGAGCACTTTTGGTTCCTTGTGCGTGCCGTCAAAGTTGGGCATGAAGTCGACCGTGTTTTTCTCGATGTCCATGAGGAGCTCTTCGGAAATCTGTTCGAGCTTGGCCTCGGTGTATCTATAGGCGGCTGCGGAGTCTCCATCGAGCGAGTTGTGAACGAAGATTCCCGCGGCAAGGCAAAAGTTGTGAGTGTTTTCGATCGTGAGATCGTACACGTCCTCGCGTGCATCGATCGGTTCCACACGGACGACCTTGTGGTTGCCGTTCAAATTTTGCAAAACCAATTCAGGATTGCTTTGGAAGTATTTTTTTAGTCCCGTCTCCCAAAGTGGAGCTTGCCCATATGGATAGACGCGCAGTCGACAGAGATCATAAGTCAGCGCATTCAACTCACCACACACGTCGAGCGTGTATTTGCTGATGTGCAAAAATTTTAGTTTCCCCGTCGCGTTCGATGTCCGATTTTTATTCCCCTTCACGATTCGATCGTGTTTGTAGGTGCCATGCGTCAAGTTAAAATTATCAGCAAGGTGATGTGCCGGCACCCATTCATCCGTCTTGTTTTGAAGAATAAGCAAGTATCCCTGGCGGTTAAGGCGGTCTTGTTTTTCTGACAGCCGCGTATAGAGAGGCATCAGCGATTGACCCGGCTGTAGTTCCTGGGCCATTGCATACGTACCGTCCAAAAGCATGAAGCGGTGGTCTGGCGTGCAGCGGACATGCTTGCCGTTATCCAATGCGACATCCATCAGCTCCGCCTTCGTTTTTGTGCGTCGTGGATCCTTAATTTGTGCGATGGCGACAAGCCCCTTGGAGTTGACCGTGTAGGTAAAATTCTTCTTCCCAGATGCGTGTTCATCAACGAGCGTCCCAAAATCAACATCTCGACCGTCCGTCAATCGCACTTTTGTGTCCTTTGTGAAACATCCAAAATTTCCCTGCCCGCGAATAAGCGGCATGCGCATCGAAAAATCCTGCGCCATGCGCACAAGCGAATCGTACACGGCGGAGTCTCCGTGCGGATGGTACTTTCCCAGCACGTCTCCCACGACTGCGGCGCACTTCTTAAACTTGGCGCTCGATCGCAATCCAGTCTGCCACATCGAATAGAGGATGCGACGATGAACCGGCTTGAGCCCGTCGCGGATGTCTGGAAGCGCGCGCCCAACAATCACGCTCATCGCGTAATCCAAGTAGGACGTCTGCATCTCCGTGACCAAACTCTGCGAGATGATGTTCTCTCGTTGTGGAGCTTGAGGCTCGGGTTCTTCACGGTGTGGTGTCTTCTTGCTCATAAGAGGCTGTTGTTTCTTGTTGTCGTTGTTTCTCTGCGTTGTATCCGGCTTGGAGTGCTTCGAGTGCCTCGGAGACTTCGTCGATTTTTTGCGAAGGGTCAAGCTGCGCGTCCTCAATCTCTTGAGCCGCCCGATTCACGCCTTGCTCGAAAGACGATTTGATCGTTGGAGCCTGCGTCAGGAGATCCCTCACTGTGAGCATCCAGCCCACGAGAATGAGGAGCGCGCCCACGAGCATCAACACCCAGAACCACCGTCGGTGCCTCGCGCTTAGGGGTCGCAGGGATTGCGGTTTGGGATGTTGAGTTCGCATACACTCAACGCGTGAGCGAGATGATGACCATGTCGTCTTCTGGGAGATCCTTGCGCGTGACTTTGTACTTGTTCATGTCTTCACGGTGGCATGTGCCAAATGCTTTGCAAAATTGGTCCACACTTGCAAGTTCCTCCTTGGCTCCCGAGACGGCGTGCGTCATGGGAATGACCACACGCGGCTCGATCTGGGAAATAACCTCCGCAGCGAGTTTTGGATCCATCACCCGCCCCCCGCCAACGGGAATCATTAAGATGTCGATGTTCTCGAGTTTCTGGAGCTCCTCGTCCGTGAGTGAGCGATCCAGCGCGCCCAAGTGGGCAAGGCGCATGCCTTCGGTCTCGATGCGGAAAATGAGATTCTGAAGCCGGCCTCCCTTCACTTCCCGCTTGAGCGGCGCGGACACCCCAAACACAAACACGCTTCCTACCTCGAATTCTCCAGGCAGGTCGATGACATACGGACTGCCAAGAATCGCCTCCACATTGTTCGCGTCCTCCTCGTCGTGGGACTGCAACAGCACTTCGGCCTCAAGCGTCCGAGGAAACCGAAGACCCGTCGAATTCTGGTACGGGTCGGTGACGATGCGGACATCTCCGCTCGCGGCTTTGGTGGTGATCTCAAAGGACGAAAATCCATTCCAAGAAATTTGCATAATTTATTCCTCTTCAGCAAAGGTGTCCTTCCAATATTCGATCTCCTTTTTGACGATCTCGAGCTCCGGATCCGTTTCCGTAATCAAGAACCCCTCACGGAAGCGTTCCACTTTGCTTTTGATCTCGGCCTGCTGGTTCTCATCGCCGCCTTGGGCGAGTTTTTCAAGCTCGTCGATCGCCTCTTGAATTTTCCCGGCCTCTCGCGTCCATTTGTCGACCAACGCCTGGTACTGGGCAGCCTGCTCCCCGACTCGATTCTTGAGAATCTCCGCGAGTTTGTTTTGGGCAACCAGGATGCCATCCTCGACTTGGTAGCGCTGCTTGGCATCCAGCGACTCGGTAAAGAGGTCGCTGGAAACCAATTCCTCCAGACTCACGCCCTCGTCCAAGTGCGGCTTGATGACTCCGCGCACGGTCTGGTCGACGTGCTCAATCACCATCTTGATGAGCATTTCTTCGGCCGTAGAACTCGTCAACTCCTTGTACGCGCGGCGGTAGGGGTATTCCTTAATCCCGATCGTATAGAAGGCATGCTTGATCGCGGTCTCGTCGAGCGACTCATTGGTTGCGAGGTCGTCGTGGATGCGTTGCGCTTCCTGTGTAATGACAGAAGGAAGAGTCGGAGCAAAGTGCTTGATCGCGTACTGGAACTCTTCGAGCATGGACTGATGTGGGTGGGGCATAGGGGGAGGGGGGTGAATAAGGAGAAAGTAGACGGGAGACGGTAGACGGATCAAATGATTTGTGAGTGTAGTTTAAACCATTGGGCGATATCTTCAATATCCAATCTGTCCACGACGATTTTGACGGCAAAATTCTCGATACTCCCGCGAGGGCCTGTAAATCGCATACCGTTGAGTTCAAGAAAGGTCATCGCAACGCTCATGCCTGTGCGCTTATTTCCATCGACGAATGGGTGGTTCATGATGATCGAACGGGCATAGGCAGCGGCTTTCTCAACCACTCCTGGATACAGTTCAAGACCGAATGACGCTTGAAACGGAAGTGCCTCTGCGCTCTTCAAGGCGCCAATGTCTCGAATGCCGTCAGAGCCGCCGATCCTGCGAATAACCGCCGCGTGAACGAGAATCATTTGTTTGGCCGTGATTCCCTCCATGCTTACCGATTTGCCAGAGATTTGAAATCCTCGCGATAACGCTCGAGTACATCCAGGGCGATCGAGAGCACTTCCTTGTCACGCTCTGAAAGTGACAACGTCGGCTTGATGGAAACGGCTCGCTCATCGCGATTGAACGCAAGTTCAACCTGGTCGCCGACTTGTAGCCCCAGGTTCTCCATAACGCCCTTAGGAATGGTTACCGCTGCGGACGTTCCGACTTTTATAATCTTTTGTGCCATACGAATGAAATTATAATGTCAATTTGTACTATCGTCAACGAACGCAACTTGAGCCTCATGTTCGGAGCTTAGCTCCGAACCGATAGGACAGGTCGGCAGGAACGAGTCGGAAGCTTGCGACTACAGACGACACAATTAAAAAGACGAGGAGCAAGTCCTCGTCCGTTGGGGAGCGGTTCGTCAGTTGATCGTCAGGACGTTCCCCGCGATGGTCGTGGCGATGTCGGCCGCGTCCAGCGCGGTTCCGCTGCGCTGGCCGACTGCCGCGAAGGGTAGGTTCCAGGCGTTGAGGTGTGCTTGCACCTGCGTGCCTGGCGGCGCGTCTGCCGCGATTTCTGCGAACAGCAGGATGTCCTGCCAAAACGCCTTGGGCGCGCTTAGGGAGGTCATCCCCGCGAACGTCGTCCCGCCGTAGGGGACGACGGTGGACGTCTGTTCGTGGACGTACCCGTAGGGATCGATCCACCAGATCTTCACGGATTCGAGGTACTGCACCCCGCCCGTGAAGCTCATCGAGAGCTCGCTGACGTTGTAGCCCTCGTAGTCGGCGGCCATCTGGTAGACGGCGAGCATGTTCTCGGTGCCGGCCGTGATCGTTCCCGTCGGCGAAGCGCCGGAGAGGGACAGGTACAGCTCGCCCTGGTTCACGATCTGGGTGAAGACCCCGAAGTCCAGGTTGACGCCGCCTCCGTCGGCTCCCACGCGCACGCAGGCTGGGTCGACCAGCTCTCCTGTTGCCGAGAGCTCGACCTGGATGTCTTGCGAGCTGGGTAGGACGATGGCGAACTCGTCGGGGTCGTCGTCCTGGACCATGGCGTTCCCCACCGCGCACCAGATGCCGATGCGCGAGGTCGTCCAAGCCGGAACCATGAGCTCCACGTCCACGCTCCAGTAGGTGGAGGCGGGGACGTAGTCCGAGAGGGTCTGGGAGCCGTCGGAGAGGAAGCAGTAGCCGAAGCGACTGCTTGCCGACACGCCCTGGTCGACACCATCGCTGATGGGAGTGGAGTCGCCGACCATCTGCGGCATCATCCAGGGGACGTTGAGATCGAAGGCGAAGGCCTCGATCTCCAGGGCGAAGATCTCGCTCGCCCACTCGCCGCGCACGAGAGTTTGCGGCGCCAGATCGGTGGCCGTGCGAATCTCGGCGAGGATCTCGCCCTCGAGCGGATCGTCCTCTTCCGACTCGCCGCAGCCGATCCCGAGGACCTCCTCGTCGATCGTGCGTGCGAGCGCGGAGGCGAGGTCGAAGTCCGCGAGCGACTCGACGGGCGGACCCATCGCGTAGTCGACGAAGGCGAACTCCGGCTTGTAGGGGAAGTTCACGAGGAACTCCTCCCAGCCCTTGCCGTAGATCACCTCTGCCACGGAAGGCAGGATCGCTCGCGCCGTAGCGCACGCGTCGATCACGAAGAGCGACGTGTCCGCCTCGATGGCGATGATCGTCCCTGGTCGAGCCGTGACGTTGCCGCCGACCTCGACGGAGGCGATGAGCTCCTGGGCGACGTTGGCCACACCCGAGCAGGCCTCGCACGCATCCTCTCCCCGCCAGCTGGTGAAGCGTTGGAGCGTGGGGATCAGGTATCGTCGACCCTTGAGGATGTAGTACATCACCCTCGTGTCGCCCAGCGGCAGCTGCACGAGCATGCCGTCGGTGAGCGTCTCCACCTGCGGGATCACGCCCGAGGGCGCGAAGCAGAACGGAGCCGACTGCGGCTCCGAGGGCAGGTAGATGTCGCAGTTCCTGTCCTGGACGACCGTGCTGTCGTCGTCGTCCGCAGGGTCCTCGGAGGGCGTGATGTCCTCGTCGGAGTCGTCGGGAAGCTCGGCGGTCACATCGAAGTCGTAGGTGTACGACTTGTCAACGCACCCGCCCAGGCTCGAGTACGCCCAGATCAGGCCGACGAGCATGATCGTGTCGAGGACCGCGAGGACCCATCGGTTGTCGAGTTCGTACATGCGTTCCTCGGCGTTCAGGATCTTCGATACGCGCTTGCTCATGGCAGCTCCTTCTTCTTGTTGTCGTTGTAGGGATCTCTCCCCAGCAGATCTCGACGTGCTGTCGAAACCTCTTGGAGAGATCGGTGCCAGGCGAGCGTGCCCGGCACCGATCAGCTTGTTTCTCCTTCGACGGTCAGGCCGTCGAGTTGCGGCTACTCCTCGGCCGGCGGCGTCCACGCGGGGTCGTAGACCTCCGCGCGCACCAGGACCTGGTGCACCTCGCCGCTGGGGGTCGCGATCGTGAGGATGTTCCAGAAGACCTGGAACGCACCCTCGACGAGGGCGTCGGGTGCCTGGAACTCGACGATCACGAGGAGGGAGTCGCCTGGGGAGAGCGTTCCCTGCGCGTTCTCGGCGACCACGAAGCCGCTGTCGTGCTCGTCGGAGAACACGGCCTCGTAGTCCGTCTCCACGATGCCCTGGACCTGGATGGTTCCCAGAGCCTCGCGGCCGGCGTCCGTGTTCATCCACAGCTCGGTCGTCCACACGGCGAGCTCCTGCCCGCCGTAGAACGCATCCGCGTCCCACACGTCCACGTGCAGCCAGAGCTCGTGGCTCTCGCCGCTCTCCGTGGTGAGCGTGATGAACGCCTCCCGCCCTTCGTATCCCATCTCGGACGTGATGTCCTCGGGCGCGTCGAAGCGCACGATGACCAGCGCCTCGGACCCAGGGGTCAGGGTGCGCTGCGGGTCGGAGAAGAGGATGAAGTCCTCCCCGGGGTTTGCGAAGACCTCGACGGAGTACGTCACGTCGTGGTCGGACTGGTTGGTCACGATGAAGGGCGCCTCCAGGCTGCCACCCTCCTCCACGCCGTACCACCCCACGGTGGCGCCGATGAGCAGGTCGGAGGACGGCTCCTCCTCCTGGACGGGCGCCTGCTCCTCCGGCGCCTCGATGGTGACGTTGGTGATCGGGGGCATCTGCTCGCAGCCGAACATGGCGGCGGCGAGGAGGGCGAAGATGACGACGAGGATGGACGAACGATGCGGACTCATAGCACCTCCAATTCCCACGGGTTGAGTTGTGTGGGAAGCCTGTTGCTCCAAACGGTTGGAGACACAAGCTTCCCCACAATCTCACTCCCCAGCAGATCTCGAGACTCTCTCGAAATCTCTTGGAGAGATCGGTGCCAGGCGAGCGTGCCCGGCACCGATCAGTTGGTTCTCCTCTGGCCGCCGTGGACGGCTAGGGGTGGTAGATGTGCGCGAGCTGCAGCGCCGTCTGGGGCGTGATGACCTTCGCCTCACTGAGGCGGTCGACGTGCCAGCCTGCCGCGTCGCGGGCGAGGAACATCGCGCCCCAGTGGCGGCGCACGTCCTCGAGCTGGCCAGACCAGGGGATCACGTGCGTGATCCTGTCTCCGGGCTCGATCAGGCAGATAGAGCGCTCGGAGAGGCCGACCTGCCAGGTGACCGAGTAGCCTGGCAGGCCGAACTCGACCTCTCTGATCTGCTCGAGCCGATCACATTCCCCTCCTCTGGACATCTGCCGCGAGGCGCCGTCCTTGAGGATCAGGGTGAGTCGGCTCTCGCCCACACGCTTGAGCACGCGTCTGCGCGGGTCGATCTCCGCCGCAACGCGGCTGATCACGCAGGCGTCGTCGAGCACTGCCGGACGCACCGGCACGTCGGCGTACAGGTGGTGCCGGCCTATCAGGACGTTGGTTCCAGGAACGCCTGCGTAGACGAAGGCGCACCTCTTCCCCTCGACTCCGAGCCAGACTTCGGTCGGTTCGTTTCTCATTATTCCCTCCTTGGTGGGGTTTGTCCCACGTTTTTCTTGGAGCCTGACATGGACTCTAAGTGCGAAAAAATACCGCAAAATCCCGTTCCTGTCAACCGAAAATCGGAGGTTTGCTCCGTTTTCTGGGTTTTCAATGGATTTGGTAGTCCCAGGCTTCAGCCTGGGTGCGACTGCTCTGGAGAAGCTATAAGGCGTTCATGGCTCTATTTCACATTTGAGACTCTATTGTCACATTTCTGAAACGCAAGAAAAGCCTTTGAATAAATCTGGGATCAATCGCAATGTAACGGGAGGAGAAAGTCTGTCCCCTTGGGAACAGCCCGTCTGTGTCAGGCAGAGGATAACAAAATCTGTCATCAAAACGGACTTTTGCCGTCCCCTCATTTTCTTCAACCAGGTCGGAAGCTAAGCTTCCGACACGTGTCACTTTCGTCAACCAGGTCGGAAGCTAAGCTTCCGACAGGCTTTTGTCGAAATGGGGGGGGTGGTTCGTGTGTGTCAGGCAGAAGGTTACAAGTCTGAAGCGACAAACTCGTAGACGACGGATGCTTAACCATCCCTCTTCGAGAGCCTGTCTTCGACTCCCAGGTCGCTCATACTCGAGGAGAGGGCTCTTCAGAACCTCGAAGACCAACCCCCAGCCCGATCGAGGAACGGTCTCCGCCCGGATGACCGGCATCCGGCCAGCCCGACAGAGTCGTTCTGGCGGGTCGGACGTGGTTCGGGCGGGCTCCTTGAAAAGGAGGAGGGTATGCGTCTGAACCGAACCTCCATTCTATCTCTCCAGCCAAATGAGGACTTACCCCAAATCTGCGCTGCTCTCTTGTGAGCTTGATGACTTGCTGAAATAAAAATCCGCGGCTGGGAGTGGCCGCGGGGCGTGGACGCGCGTGGCGTTCAGTAAATGATGGTGCCGCTGGCGAAGAGGGTGAGCTCTGCTTCCAGGAGCTTGAGATCCTCCTCCATGCTTGCGCATTCCTCGTGGAGAAGTTCGTAGGCCTGCGGGAACCGGGTGAGTTTCCCGCGCGGATGGTTGTCACCGACTTTGCTGACCTTCACGACGAGCTCGGCGGGTTCGACGAGCTCGGCGGATACGTTCGTCGGCGCGAGCCCGTCGTGCACCTTCTGCTGTGCCATCCCGATCGGGATGAAGCTCGAGAAGCCCACGACGATGAGGAAGGCGAGTGCGATGCAGTACCCGACGTTGTTCTTGAAGCCGTGCTCGTGTCGCAGGAGCTTGATCAGTCCGACCAGCGCTGCTCCTGCGAGTCCTCCCAGCAGAAACACGTTGAGCATGAAGCTCATGTCGACGATGTCCATTGGTTCCATGATCGATCGTTCCTTTCAGGATCGGGTTGTGGTTGCCCCCCTCTCGCGAGAGGGGGGATCGAAGGTGCTAGCTCGCCAGGCGCATGGAGTCGCGCCAGCCCTGGCCTCGGTGGATCCACTGGAGCTGGAGGTCGGCGCCGACCACGCCGTGAAAGACGTGACCGAAGGGATCGGTGAACTGGATGAGCAGCTCGCCCGAGTCCCGGTTGCGCATCACGGCGAAGAGACGGACGGTCATGAGACCGTTGTTGACGTGGTACTCGCAGTCGTGTTCGTCAATCGGAGGTAGCCTGACATCCTGGCCCTGGCTCATCAGGCAGATCGAGAACACGCCGACAAGCGGCTCTCCGCGTCTGGAGCGCCACGGCGGCAATCCGACGCCGATGAGCGCGTTGACGAGATCGTCGCGACCGAGCGTCCAGGAAGCCTGGTGGTTCGTCGGGCGGTCTCGCCAGTTGTTGGCGATGTTCTCGAGGGCATTGGTCCACGTGAGCGCGCGACAGTGCTTGTGCGCGGGGCTGTAGTCGCGGATGTGCGCGTAGCTCCCGTCGATGTGGTGCACGACCAGGTGGTAGAGGCCGTTGCCATTTCCCCACTCGATCCCGACCACGGGGCCGCGGATCGCCTGCACATGGAAGCCGTCGCGCGAGGTCTGGATGCGGAAGCTCACTTCACGCGCCGTGCCCATGGCCACGGGCTCGACGAGTCCCAGTGCCAGCTCGAGCCGGTCTGGGCCCGACAGGATCGGAAAGCGTCCAGCTCGGAAGATCTCTTCGATGTGTTCCATTCCTTTCCCTTTCCTCCAAGCGTCTGCTTGGAACCTCCAAAAACTACTCAAAAATCTCCTTTCCGTCAAGCGTTCGTTGACTTCTCCAGCGTCTTTGCTACACTCCCCTCGTCATTAATCAATGTAACCCCGCGTGGACCCTCTCCCGAAGCCGCCTGTCCCTCGAAGCCCGAAGGGCGTAGTGGGATGGCGAAGGGGGACCGTCTGCCGGCATATTTTTATATGACACAGAGCGCACCGCAGATGTCCGAGTTCGAGACACTCATGACACATGGTGGGTACCTGAATCTTCCCCAAGTGGGAGACGTCGTCAAAGGAACCGTAATCGGGACAGGCCGACGAGAAGTCCGCATTGATTTGGCAGGCATCGCCACCGGAGTCGTGCGCGGCAAGGAACTGTTTGCCGAATCCAGCGAGTACGCGAGCATCGAACCTGGAACCCAGGTCGAGGCGACCGTCATGGAGATCGAGAACGAAAACGGCGAGATCGAACTCTCGTTCCGGTTCGCAGGTCAGCAGAAGGCCTGGGGGGACATTCGCGTCCTGTTCACTTCCGGCGAGACCATCGAGACAAAAATTTTAGAGGCCAACAAGGGCGGACTGATCGTGCGCGTGGGAACCGTCAACGGGTTTCTCCCCGTGTCCCAACTCTCGCCTGAACATTATCCGCGCGTGACCGGCGGAGACAAGAACAAGATTCTTGAAAAGCTCAAGAGCTATGTCGGCATACAGATGAGCGTGCGCGTCATTGACGCCAATGAAGCCGACGATAAGCTTATCGTTTCTGAAAAGGCCGTCTGGGAAGACCAGCAAAAAAACGTCCTCTCCCAATTCAAGGTGGGAGACATCATTGAAGGAGAGATTACGGCTCTGGCGGACTTCGGCGCCTTCATCAAGTTCGGTGCGCTCGAAGGCCTGGTGCACATTTCCGAAATCGCCTGGCAGCGCATTGACCATCCGCGTGACCTCTTGAAAATCGGGCAGGCGGTGAAAGCGCAGATCATCGGCCTGGAGGGTAGCAAGATTTTCCTCTCCATGAAGAAGCTCGTGCGCGATCCCTGGGAGAATGTTTCGGAGCGTTACAAGGTGGGGGACATGGTGGAAGGAACGATCCTCAAGGTCAATCCGTTTGGCTTCTTCGTGGAGCTCGATCCGGAGATCCATGGCCTTGCCCACGTCTCGGAGCTCTCTGATAAACCAGTGGCAGATGTGACGACGATTGGCAAAGAAGGCGAACGCATGACATTCAAGATCGTTTCGATCGAACCAACAGAACATCGTCTCGGCCTCTCGCTCAAGACGCAAACGGACGCTCACGTTTCTCCCCCCGATCTCCCACCTCCAACTTCCCCGCCCGACCGGCTGATGCCGGTCAGTCGGGCGGGCGACCTCCCACTTCCAGCTTCCAACCTATGAAACCCCTCTCCAAAAACATCATCTTTACCATCGTTGGGATCTTGCTCATCTCGACTCTTTTCTCCAGCTACACGCTCAACTCGGACAAGCCGGAGGAAATCGGCATGACCGCGCTGGTAGAAGAGGTCCAGGCGCAAAGCGTCGAGCGCATCGAAATTGAAGGGGCGGAAGTTACCGTCATCCTCAAGGACGGTCGCAAGCAGACGACACGCAAAGAATCCTCCGTCTCGCTCTCCGAGGAGCTCATCAGCTACGGCATCACTGCGCAGGAGCTCAAGGCTGCCGGCCTGACCGTGAAAGACCGCTCCACGCGTTCCTATCTGTTGGGCGTGATTCTTCCGTCGTTGCTTCCGTTGTTCTTGCTCATTTTCATTTTCTGGTTCATGTTTCGGCAGATGCAGGGTGCCAACAACAAGGCCATGTCCTTTGGGATGAGCAACGCCCGGGAAATCAAGGACACGAAACAGAAGATCACGTTTGCCGACGTCGCTGGCGCCAAAGAAGCGAAAATCGAACTCCAAGAGGTCGTCGAGTTTTTGAAGAATCCAAAAAAGTTTTCTGACCTGGGAGCCAAGCTTCCCAAGGGGCTACTCCTGATGGGGCGTCCAGGGACTGGAAAGACGCTTCTTGCGCGGGCGGTTGCGGGCGAGGCAGGCGTGCCCTTTTACCACTTGAGCGGATCGGAATTCGTCGAGATGTTTGTGGGCGTGGGAGCCAGCCGTGTGCGCGACTTGTTTTCAAAGGCGAAGAAAAGCGCGCCGTGCATTGTCTTCATCGATGAGATCGACGCGGTGGGCCGTCAGCGCGGCACGGGACTGGGCGGATCCCATGACGAGCGCGAGCAGACGCTCAATCAGATCCTGGTGGAGATGGACGGGTTTGATCCCAACATCGGTGTCATCGTGATCGCTGCCACCAACCGGCCTGACGTCTTGGATCCCGCGCTCTTGCGCCCGGGGCGTTTCGACCGTCGCGTGATCCTGGATCTTCCCGACATTAACGACCGCGAGGCGATCCTCCAGATCCACGCGAAGGGCAAGCCCTTTGCCAAAGACGTGAACCTCCGCCGCGTGGCGGAACGCACGCCTGGATTTTCTGGAGCCGACCTCATGAACCTGTTGAACGAGTCCGCCATCCGCGCGGCGCGACGCGACGATACCCAGATCACACAGGAAGACACGAACGACTCCATCGAGAAAGTGCTCCTGGGACCGGAACGCAAGAGCTATGTCATGAACAAGGAAGAGAAGAAGATCACGGCCTATCATGAAGCTGGACACGCGCTGGTCGCGCACATGCTTCCCAACTGCGATCCGATTCACAAGGTCTCGATCATTTCCCGCGGCATGGCCGGTGGCTACACACTCAAGCTCCCGTCGGAAGACAAGCGCTTGCACAAGCGCGTCGAGTTCATCGATGACATGGCGATGATGTTGGGAGGGTTCGTGGCAGAGAAAGAAACCTTCGGCGACGTGACGACAGGAGCGTCGGACGACCTGCGCAAATGCACAAGCCTTGCGCGCGAGATCGTGACCCGTTACGGCATGAGCGAGACGCTGGGCCCGCGCGTGTTCGGCGACAGCCAGGAGATGGTGTTCCTGGGGCGCGAGATTCACGAGGCGCGCAACTACTCCGAGAAGACCGCGGAGGCCATCGACCTGGAGGTTGAGAAGCTCGTGAATAGCGCCATGCTGACCGCTCGTGATATCATTCGGAAAGAAAAGCCGTCACTGGACAAGATCGCGAAGAAGCTTCTGGAGGAAGAAACGATTGAGAAAGAAGCGTTCGAGGCTCTGCTCGCAACCCCAGTGGCGTAACGGTTCAAAGGAGGATATGTCCGCAAAAAAATCCACAATGCTCTACCGCCCGTTTTTGCGTGAGGCTTGGCGTCTCACCTGGGAGCGGAAGAGCTTGTGGATTTTTGGTATCTTCGCCGCGCTCATTTCCACCGGCGGCGTGGTCGATGTTGTTTGGCGCGCGCTTGAGAGAGTGGAGCGGACGCAGTCGTTGCTGGAAGACCTCGCGAACACCTCGTTCATCGGCTACGATCTTGCCGCGAGTTATATCGGCCAGATGGCGGTCTTGGGGCCAGAGCGCACGAGCTTCATCGTCATCGTCGCAACCCTCGTGGGAGTTTTGCTCGTCATCATGGCGACGCTCTGCCAAGGGGCGCTCGTCTTGGGGATTCGCGCAAAGACGCATCAAGATCCGTACGAGTTGCGGCAGCAGGCGAGCCGCCACTTCTGGAGCCTCTTTCTCATTGGCATCCTGAACAAACTCCTCATGCTCATCTTGGTGGTCCTCATGACCCTCACGCTGTTGCTCGCTAGTCTCTCCACAACCATCGGCCATGCCGCCCTGTTCCTGCTCTTGATGCTCCTCTTCATCCCCACAACGATCGTCGTCAACATCATTTACCTGTTTGCCATCATCGACGTGGTGGAGAACAATTCCCACCCGCTCCATGCCATCCAGACCGCCGCTCGCCTCTTTGCCAAGCAATGGCTCGCCGCGTTCGAGTACGGTGCCCTCCTCTTCTTTGTCGTACTGGGGGCGGGTGTGGTTCTACTGTTGGTTCTCGCCCTGCTAGTGGTTCCCTACTCCTTGCTTTTTTCAACGACGCTCTTGATTGGCTCTCCCCAAATCTTTCTCGCCGCGAACATCGTTTCCGCGCTTGTCTTCTTTGCCGTCATCCTCGCGTTTGGTGGCATCGTGGTCACCTTCCAGTACAGCGCGTGGTACGGCTTCTACCAACGCGGCCTCCACAAGACGCATGGGAAGAAGGCGTTCTCGAAGATTTTGAGGCTTGCGCGTCGATAACTCTCTTCCAACCAAAAACCTCCCGCCTCCCTCTCTGGAGGCTTTTTTATCGCCGTGAACGCAAAAACGCCACATGAACGATCTGCGTCCTGCTGACTTTTTTCACCGGGGTGAACATTTGTCATCACGTTGAAATCCAAATCTCTAAACAAAGCGACAGCGTGATCGCCAGAGTGGACTTTTCTATTTCCCGTTCACAAAACTGACTTGACATTGACGATAGAGCCTTAATGGGGTACCGTTTCTATGGAGTAGTCACCAGTATTCACTGGCAACAAACTACCTGTCACACAAAAGCCTCTCTCGAGAGGCTTTTGTGTTATCATTTTCGCCGGTGGACCATGAGCCAGTGGTGTATCTGGTGAGCATACTACTCTTGACAGGTAGTGGCACTGGTTCAATTCCCGTCTGGTCCACCACCCAAAAACGATCTTCCTTTTAAGGTCGTTTTTGTTTTGTCTATTCCCTGGTAAACTAGAGCAACATGAACGAGCAGATTGCTTCGTCGCTGCGCTCCTCGCAATGACAACAGAAATGTATGACCAATGATATCCAAAGCATCGAGGATCTTCTGAAGTACACCGGCGCCAAGGCAGCGGCGGCGCCGTCAAAGAGTGGCGAGCGCACCACCGTGGAGAAGTTCGAGGAAAAGATGCACGACGTGCGGCTCAAGGAAAAGGAAACGGAGGCGCAGGTTGAAGCACAGACGCTGGGGGTTCCCTATGTGAACCTCAAGGGCTTCCCGATCTCGCCTGATGCGCTGCGTCTTCTCCCAAAAGAGCGGGCGCAGGGGGTGCGGGCCGTGTGTTTTTTGTTCACGGGTTCCGAGATCCGTCTGGCCGCGTTGCATCCCGCAGACCAAGGGGTGCAGGACGTTCTCTTCGAGCTTTCGGAGCGTCACAAAGCCCAGGGTGGCGTTTACAAAATTTCTGACGAGAGCTTGCGCCTGGCGATCAAGGCCTACGACACGCTTCCCCTCATTAAACAAATCATCAAAGGCGTGCAGGTTACGGATGATGAGCTTGAGAAATTTAAGAAGCAACTGACGAAGTACACCGACGTTCAGCAGGTCATGGACCGTGCGAGCGTCACGGATATCATGACGATCGTCATGGCCGCGGGGCTCCAGTTTGACACCAGCGATGTCCACGTCGAGGCCGAAGAAGAAAAAATCGCTGTGCGTTTCCGCATCGACGGCGTGCTCCAGGACGTCGCCAAGCTCCCGCATGACTTTTGGAAAAAGATCGTCGCGCGCATCAAGCTCATCTCGGGGCTCAAGATCAACATCACCGATCGCCCCCAAGACGGCCGCTTTACCATCTTCCTCAAAGAGGGCGACACAGACGTGCGCGTCTCGACGATCCCCACCACCTGGGGCGAGTCGGTCGTGATGCGTCTGTTGAAACCCAGCGCCATCAACGTGGAGTTCGAGCAACTCGGCTATCGTCCGCTGTGTGCCACCAAACTCCTGCGTGAAATCAAAAAGCCGCACGGCATGATCATGACCACGGGTCCAACCGGTTCAGGAAAGACGACCACGCTCTATGCGATCCTGCGTAAACTCAACACGAGCGACGTGAAAATCATTACGCTTGAGGACCCGATCGAATACAAACTCGAAGGCATCAACCAGTCCCAGATTGACCATTCCAAAAACTACACCTTTGCCGGAGGACTCCGTTCCATCCTGCGCCAAGATCCAGATATCGTGATGGTGGGAGAAATCCGCGACCTCGAGACCGCCGAGGTGGCGATCAACGCGGCGCTCACCGGGCACCTCATGCTCTCCACCCTGCACACCAACGACGCGGCTGGCGCGCTTCCGCGTTTTATTTCCATGGGCGTGAAGCCGTTCCTGCTCGCTCCCGCGCTCAACGCGATCATCGGACAACGGTTGGTTCGCAAGATCTGTGAGAAATGCAAAGAGGCCATGACGCTCGCCCCAGAAGAATTCGAGCTCGTGAAAAAAGTCGTGGCGCAAATCCCGGCAGCTTCGGGCGAAAAAGTCGCGCCAGAGAGCGAGTGGAAATTTTACAAGGGGAAGGGGTGCGAGGTTTGCAACGGGACGGGTTACAAAGGCCGGCTCGGACTCTATGAGATTCTCGTCATGACCGAAAGCTTGAAAGCGGCGCTCTCTGAATCCATTTCCGAGTATCAGGTTCGCGAGCTTGCCAAGGAGCAGGGCATGGTCACCATTTTGCAAGACGGCATCCTCAAAGTCCTCGACGGTCTCACCACCGTGGACGAAGTCAGCCGCGTGGCTGGACAGGGGGAGTAATAAACATGGGGCGAGTTGTCCGACCCCCCTCCTTTTTAAGGAGCCCGCCCGGATGACCGGCATCCGGCCAGCCCGACAGAGTCGTTCTGGCGGGTCGGACGGGGGGTTGGGGGTGGTTAGAATCGTTGAGATCGTCAGAATCCCCATGGTCATTAGGGGTGGTTACGAAAAACACGGAACCCGCTCCGTGTTTTTTAGTCGATGGTGATGACGTGGCTCGCGTTTGTCGTGGCACACGAAACTCGATGCGTTGGCGTGATCGAAGTCGGAACCGACTCTGGCCACTCGATGAACGTGACCGTATCTGGTCGACCGACCTCTTCCTCAAGTGCGAGGGGTGGGATCTCCGAAGGGTCATCGATCCGGTAGAAGTCGACGTGGAGGATTTGTTTTACGGGAGAGTGCTCGATGGGATAGTGGTTGACGATCGTGAAGGAGGGACTACGCACGGGCTCATGAAATCCAAGCGCCTCGGCAACGCCGCGAACAAACGTCGTCTTGCCGCTCCCAAGAGCACCGGTGAGAAAGACCACGTCTCCCCCACGAAGACCCGCCGCGAATTCCGCGGCGAGTTTTTTTGTTTCCTCTTCTGATCGTGAGGGATAGATCATATTCGTCCCATTGGTCATATACGTCCTATGCTAATCGCAAGTTCGGATCCGCTTCCAGCGTCAACGGATCCGTGAATTCCCCCCGCGCTGCCTTCATGGCTCCGGCCGCCCCGATCATCGCGGCGTTGTCGCCGGTGAGGGAGAGGTCTGGCGCGTGAAAGGTGATGGAAGGGTCGAGTGTGCCTACGGCAGACTCGAGGGTCTCGCACAGGAGTTTGTTCGCGGACACGCCGCCCGCGAGGATCACGGATCTGGGCTGGGTCATCTGTGCGGCCTTGAGTGTCTTGTGCACGAGCACATCGACGACCGCTTGTTGAAACGACGCGGCCACATCTGCAACGGCAACCCCCCTTAATCCCCCCTCCGCCCGGACGAACGTCCTCCGCCCGGATGACCGGCATCCGGCCAGCCCGACAGAGTCGTTCTGGCGGGTCGGACGGGGTTCGGACGGGTTGGGAAGTGGGAGGATCGGAGGTTAGGAATTTGGATCGATTTTGATGCCAGGTCCCACGCTTGAAGCGATCGTGGAGGATCGAAGGTATATGCCCTTGGAGGATTGCGGTTTCATGCGCTTGACCGTCTCCAGGAGCGCACGCAGATTTGCCTCGAGTTGTGCCTCGGTAAATGACTTGCGGCCGAAGATCTGGTGGAGGTTTCCTTGTGGATCGTTTTTGAAACTTTCCTTTCCAGCCTTCTGCTCGGCGATCATCTTGGTCACGTTTGGTGACACGGTGTCGGTCTTGGGGTTTGGCATGAGGCCACGAGGTCCCAAGAGTCGGGCGAGCTTGGCGAGCTTGGGCATCATGGCAGGAGTCGCAACCGCGACATCGAAGTCGATGGTGCCCTTCGTGGCGATCATCGCAATGAGTTCATCACCGCCGACGATATCGGCTCCGGCCGCCTTTGCATCCGCTTCTTTTTCTGCTTCGACGAACGCGGCGACACGTTTTGTCTTACCGGTTCCGTGCGGAAGCGCGATGGTGCCGCGCACCTGCTGGTCAGACTTGGAGGCATCGATCCCGAGGCGCACATGAAGCTCCATGGACTCATCGTACTTGGCAGTTGCCGCTTTCTTGGCGAGGGCAACGGCTTCGGCGATCGTATAAGTCTTGGTTTTGTCGACAAGCGCTTTGGCTTGTTTGAATCGAATGCTTGGCATAGTGGTTCGTGGTGGTAACGGCACGAGGCCTCCCACAATAGGTGGATAAGGTAGCGAAGGTGGATAAGGTAGATAAGAGGTTGCAAAACTATGCTACCTTTTCCACCTCATCCACCTTTTCCACCATTTTATTATTTAACCTCAACTCCCATCTGACGGGCTGTGCCGGCGATGATCCTCATCGCGGCTTCCACGTCCTGGGTGTTGAGGTCGGGCATTTTTTTCTCGGCGATCTCCTGGAGCTGCGCCTTCGTGATCGTTCCCACCTTGGTGGTGAGCGGGTTTGCTGAGCCCTTCTTAATGCCAGCAGCCTTCATGATCATGTCAGACGCTGGAGCGGTCTTGGTGATGAAGTCGAAGGTTCGGTCTTCATAGACGTTGATGATGACTGGGACAGTCTCACCGCGACGATCCTGCGTCGCATCGTTAAACTTTTTCACGAAGTCCCCGATCGGGAGCCCGTGTTGACCAAGCGCTGGTCCTACCGGTGGGGCAGGAGTGGCCGCTCCTCCAGGAATCTGGAGTTTGACCTGGGTAACAAGTTTCTTTGCCATATTTTGATAGTGGATTCCTTAG
>Ga0209514_10004391_pt1 | contig 19004 bp, 18 predicted proteins | sample Subgrocontami58m_FD_187452 | JGI IMG/M metagenome (GOLD analysis project Ga0209514, IMG submission 187452) | Subsurface groundwater microbial communities from S. Glens Falls, New York, USA - GMW37 contaminated, 5.8 m (SPAdes) (version 3) | ecosystem: Environmental > Aquatic > Deep subsurface >...
GCCCTTGCGCAGACCTTTGGGCGTCACCACCGTGCCGTTGATCCGCGCGGCATGCGTCGGCGCGGGCGCTTCGGTCACGAGCACGTCTTCGCGGCCCGCCTTGCGCAGCAGCGGCGTAAGGCGCGCAGCCGGCCAGTAGCCGTGGCTCTGAACGTGCACGATGGCGCCGCGCGCGAACTCGGGAATCATCGCGCTGAATTTCGCTTCGAGCTGATGGATGTCGACTTCGATCAGCACGGCCTCGGCAGTCTTCAGCGCCTCCGCGGTGGTGTCGCAGATCCTGTCGAGCCTGGCAAAGCCGGTTTTCTTCGAGATGAGATGCTGCGCATCGCCCTCGACGGTGTAGCCTCCCGCCTTGCGCAGTTCCGGGAGCTGGTCCTGCTGCTCCGGGAAAACCGTATAGCGAACTTCGTGACCGGCGAGCGTGAGATCCGATGCGCACACGGCGCCAATCGCGCGCGCGGTGTTACCGATGACTGCGACTCTCGACATGCAACCGCTCCATTGACAAGGCCGTCATTTGGGAAAATGTGATTTTATGAATTCCAGCGTTTCGCGCGCGCATCTCTCCGCATCGCTGGCAGCCACGTGATATGAACCGCCGGACAAAACCAGCAATCACGCGTTTCGGATGACGCGCAGCAAAGCGGCGCGCAACGTTACCGCCGATTTTTGCCGCAATGAGGTGAAAGCGCTCGATACCGAGCTTGTCCATTAATGCGACAAAGTCATCGACGACGGTGTCCATCGACCACGGATAATCCTCGGGCATCGGTGTCGACTGACCAAACCCGCGCATGTCCGTGCGCACGACCTTGAATTGTCGCGCCAGCGTCGGCACCCACGCGTACCAGGACGCTGTGCTCTCGCACAAGCCGTGCAGCATCAGCACGGTCTCGGGTTTCGTCCACGGATCCGTGAAGTCATCCATCAGATAAAACATTTCCAGATCGGGCGCGACGCGAAGCTTGGGCATGAGCTACTCCTCCTGATGATTGAACATTTGTATCATAATTTCCATTGCGGCAACAATCGGCGTTCCGGACACGGCAGGTATTCCAAGCTATACTGCTTTCTGCTGGCGCGAACAGCTCATGCGCAGAACGAAAAAGAGCACACCGGAGTGAGCATGCTGAAAACAACCTGGGTCGTAATTGGGTTCGTCTTGTCCATGTTCATGCCGCATGCCGACGCTCAGCAAAAAGCCAAAGATGCGTACCCGAACCGCCCGATCCATTTCCTGGTGCCGTTCACCGTCGGCGGCGGCGCCGACATCGCGGCGCGCACGATCGCGCAAAGCCTCGGCGACGAACTCGGACAGCAGATCGTGGTGGACAACCGGCCCGGCAGCGGCGGCGTGCTGGGCATGGCAATCGCCGCGACTTCATCCGCCGACGGTTACACGCTGGTAATAGGCAACATCAGCACGATTGCAGTCAGCCCGGCGGTGTACCGCAAACTGCCCTATGACCCGATCCGCGATTTGGCGCCCATAACACTGGTTTCCTCCTCGCCTTTTGTCATGAGTGTGACGGCGTCGATTGTGCCCAGGAGCGTTCAGGAGTTTGTGGCGCTGGCGAAATCCAGGCCCGGAAAACTTAACTACGCCTCCACCGGCATCGCCTCGCCGGGACACCTGTCAGCGGCGCTGCTCTCTGGTTTAAGCGGCATCCAGATGGAACACGTACCGTACAAGGACATCAGCCAGATATTCGTCGATATGTATTCCGGGCAGGTACAACTCTATTTTCCCGGCATCTCGCCGGCATTGACGCAAATGAGGTCGGGAAAAATTCGCGCGCTCGCGGTAACCAGCACCAGGCGATCGTCGCAAATACCGGAGCTGCCGTCGGTGGCCGAAGCTGGTGTTCCCGGCTTCGAGGTGACGGGCTGGTACGGCCTTTTCACGCCGGCTGGCACGCCGCCGAATATCATCCGGCAGATCAATGCCGCTGTAAGAAAAATTTCCGCTGATCCCGCTCTGCAAAGACGCTTCGTCGCCATCGGCGGCGATCTGTCGACCAACACGCCGGAGGAGCTTTCGGCATTCGTTAAAACCGAGACAAAAAAATGGGCGAAGGTGGTGAAAGAATCAGGCATGCGGGTTGATTAAAGATTTGTCGGCAGTAGTACGCCATCAGATTGCTTTTGAAAAATGACTCCGATCCCATTTAAACCGACCCCATTCAGAGCATTATGGCTCGCGATGGGCGGAATGCTGTTGCTTGCACCGGCAATCCCCCATTGCCAGGACTATCCGTCCAAACCGATACGCATCGTCGTTCCGTTCGCCCCCGGTGGAAACATCGACATCACGGCGCGGACCATCGCTCCTGGACTCACCGAAGTTCTGAGGCAGCCCGTGATCGTCGAAAACCGCGGTGGCGCGGGAGGCAGAATCGGTACCGCCCAGGTCGCCAAAGCGCCGCCCGACGGTTACACCGTCCTCCTCGGCGCGCCCGGCACTCTCGTGGCCCAGCCGGTGTTTCACGACGATATCGAATACCAGCCGCTGCGCGACTTCGTGTACACGTCGCTCATATCGCTCGTGTCGAGCGCGCTTGTCGTGCACCCCTCGCTGCCTGCGCGCAGCGTCAAGGAGATCATCGCGTTCGCAAAGGCACGTCCAGGTGCGCTTCTGATGGGATCGGCGGGCCAGGGCTCCGGCACGCACTTGATGGGGGAGTTGTTGCAGTCGATGGCGCAAGTGAAATTCACGCATGTGCCATACAAAAGCGGCGCCGACGCGTCGGTTGCCATTGTCAGCGGGCAGATCCATCTGACATTCGATCAGGTCAGCTCATCGGGACCGTTCATCAAAGCAGGCAGACTGCGCGCACTCGCGGTGACGACTTCGCAGCGCTCGAAGCTCTTGCCCGACGTGCCGACGATCGACGAATCCGGACTCCGCGGCTACGATTATTCGACGTGGACCACGCTCGCCATTCCGGCGGCAACGCCCAAGGAAACGGTGCAGAAGCTGCGCGATGCCATCGACGCCGTCATAGCGCAGCCGCGCACGCGCGAAGCGTTCGAGAATCTCGGCGCCGAAGTCGTTCCCAACTCCGCCGAGGCGTTCACGCGCAGACTGGAGCAGGATTTGGCGAGGTGGTCGCGTATCCGCAAGGAAACGGGGATAAAGATCAATTAGCCGGGCGCACCTGACCCTGATGCCACAATAATCACGCAATCAGCCCGATCATGCGGAGTTCTGGTTCCTCAGCTCATCCCACTTCGCCGGCAGCCGCACGCTTTTGCTCGTCGCATAGCCCTGCTTGAAGTTTTGCCGGTAGATGCATGACCGGTTCCTCAGCGGATCACCAGCGACGACAATCAGCCATTGGGACTGCGGCAGCAGTAACGGAACCAGGCGGTCGGGGTCGTCGGAAAGGCGCCATTCCTTCGGCAGCTCGCCTTTTTCGACCAAACTGGCGAGCGTGGTATCGGGCGTGTGATGGTCTGCCTGCATCATGCTCCATTCGTAGTAACGCGCCGGCACCACGGCGTTCTTCATCAGGTAGGCCGCCACGTCCTGCTTCGAATACCCCGCTCTTGCGAGCAGCGACGCGATGACGGGCGTGAGTTGCAGGACGTGCGTCTCGACGTAGCCGCGCGAGCTTTGATAAGGCTCGATCATCCGCTTGACCCAGTCGACGATGTAGTCGAGGTGCCGCTCCGCCGTTTCGCCCGCAGTGGTGAACGGATCGCTCGTCGTCCTCACGGAAGTGATGGTCACGACGCTTTCATCGGGCTTGAAGCCCCGCGTCACATGTAACGGGCTCCAGCCGATTTGCTCGCAGGCCCGCTCGTTTTCCGCAAGGACGGTTCTGAACATCTGGCCGAATGTCGCCATATCCGTCGATCCAGGCAGGAATCGCGGCACATTGCGCGCGAACAGGCGATAGAAACGTCCGATGCTGGTATTCGCCTGGTTACCCGGGCGCTGGGCGCCCTGGCCATCGTCGAATCCGAGCTGATCGCGGATCGGGCCGTTCACGATGATCAGCGCTTCCCAGCCCGGCGTGCTGCCGCCGTGCTTGAGGCCGTACTCCGGATCTACCATGACGTCCGCGATCGCGACGAGAACAGGCATGTATTCGGGTCGGCATCCGGCCATTACCCCGTTGACCGCCACGTTCCAGATCGTTCCCGCCGCCAGGCTGGGATCCATTATGCCGAGCACCTCATCCGGCGACCGGTCCGTGAATTTCAAGAATGCTTCGATTTTCTCCAGGGTCGGCGGAACGACAGGGAGCCCGTCGCTCCAAAGATTCCGCAGGAAGTATTCGTTCACCTCCTCGAAAGTCCCGGCGAACACGATGTCGCGGTCGCCGGGATCATTTCCCGCCACCGGCGTTTCGTCCGGGCTTCCTTCCGCGGTGAGCTGCTTGACGATCTGATCGACGAGGATGTCTTCGATGTTCTTCGCGATCGTCGCGCGCTCGTGAGTTGAAATGACCCCTGGGTACGTTGCGACGCGAAGCTCGAGCCCCGCCTGTTTGCCGATCGCCTTGACGGATCTCGTGAAGCCCTGGTCGATCGCGATCGTCACGGTCGGGACCCCGGCATTTTCAGCGGCTACACTGGCACGCGAACTCGCGGCGGTGCAGCTCCCTCAACCGGCCATGCCCGAAATTACGACATCGACCCCATGGCGCTTGAGATTGTCAGGCAAATCGCGGATGACCTCGGACTCGTTCGGTCCGTAGGTATTGCCGAATCGCTCCGGCGACACGAACTTCGCTGTGGGGATACGCTTCAGGATCGCCTTCTCGATAGCTTCGAACACGAATTCGGCTTCGAACTTGTGGTTGGACAGCTCGCCTATGGTCACCCCGTCCAGCGTGCGCGGGCGTGCCGTTCTCTCCTGCGCCTGCCGCGCGCGCCTGCCCAATGGAAAGACAACCTCATACATGGACATCGATTTCTTCTCCATTGAAATACCGCTCTATTCGGGCTTGAGGTTGGCCGCCTTGATCACGCGCGCCCATTTCGCGGTCTCTGCCTTGATGTGTGCTCCGAATTCGGCCGGATCCATGAGCGCGGGCTCCGCGCCCTGGCGGAGGATGAAGTTTTTCATGTCCGCGCCGCTGACGATCTTCGCAATCTCGTCGTGCAGCCGCCGCACGATGAGCACCGGCGTGTTGGCGGGCGCAAGCACGCCGAGGCTGGAGCTCACGTCGAGCGTCGGAAACCCTGATTCGCCGGCCGTGGCGACCTCAGGCAGCAACTCCGATCGCTTCGTCGCGGTGACCGCGAGCGCGCGCAGCCGTCCCGCCTTGACCGACGGCGCCACGCCGCTGATGCCGGTGAACTGCATCTGCACGTGACCGCCAATCAGATCGGTATGCGCGGTCGCCGCGCCTTTATACGGAACATGCACGATGTCGACGTTGGCGATCAGCTTGAACAATTCGGCCGCGAGATGCGGGAGGCCCCCAGTGCCCGCGGACGCGCAGTTGATCTGCCCCGGTCGCGCTTTCGCGAGGGCAACGAGCGCTTGCAGATTTGTTGCCGGCAGGGATGGATGCACCACCGCTATATAGGGAACAACCGCGAAGCGCGCGATCGGCGCGAGGTCATTGACCGGGTTGAATCCCGCGCTCGAGAGCAGTGTCGGACTGATCATGATCGAGCTAGTGTACCCGATGAGCAGAGTGTATCCGTCCGGCGCCGACTTGGCCGCGATGGCCGAGCCGATTGTCCCCGCCGCGCCAGGCCGGTAGTCCGCGACGAATTGCTGGCCGAGCGACTCCGACAGCCGCTGCGCGAGCGCGCGGCCGAGAATGTCATTGCTCGCCGAACCGGGGACCAACGGGATAATCAGGCGCACGGGCTTGACGGGATAGGACTGCGCCGCCGCGGGGTTGAACGCGGCGGCAACGAGCAGCGCGCTGCAGATACGGATAGTAAGTTTCATGTTTGGTTCGAGTGATCTTACCGAATTTCGGGACGCCCGCGTGACAAGTTTGCAGGACACGCATCCCGCCTTTCCGATCAAGGCCGAAGCTGATATGCTAAATCCACGGGGCCGTATCGAAGAATCGACGATAATCGACCGTGGCCACCGAACCACCACCACTACCAGGAGGAATAGGATGAAAGCAGCCCGACTGTTTGCCGCGTTCTTCGCCTGCAGCGTCTCCGCCGCGGGCATGGTCTGGTCTCAGGCTTTTCCCGCCAAGGCCGTGCGCGCGATCGTCCCATTTCCTCCGGGAGGGGCGAACGACATCGTAGCGCGCATCGTTTTATCCAAGGTCTCGGAGCAGATGGGGCAGTCGTTCATCATCGAGAATCGCGCGGGCGCGGGGGGAACGATCGGCTCGACCGTGGTGGCCCAAAGCAAGCCCGACGGCTATACGTTGCTGATACAAACCGCCGCCTCCCATGTCTCCAATGGGCACCTGTACAGCAAGCTGCCGTACGATCCCCTGCGCGATTTCGTCGGGGTAAGCCCCCTCGCGCGGGTCGACGCCGTACTGACCGTGCATCCCTCGCTGCCGGCACGGTCGGTGAAGGAGTTCATCGCGCTGGCGAAGCAACGCCCGCAACAGATACTCCACGGACACTCCGGTTACGGCAGCTACACCCATTACAACGGCGTGCTCTTCGAATCCAGAGCGGGCATCCGCATGACGCACGTGCCGTTCAAAGGCGGCGGGCCCGCTGTGATAGCCCTGGTATCCGGGGAAACGCAGGCCCAGGTCGCGGCGATCGGCGAGCTGATCGCGCACATCAAGTCGAATCGCGTGCGTCCGCTGGGGGTGACTTCGGCGAAGCGGATAGCGCAGCTTCCGGATGTGCCGATAATTGCGGACACCATTCCGGGCTACGAATCGTCGACCTGGGTCAGTGTTTTTGCACCAGCGGGGACTCCCAAGGCGATCGTCGATCGGCTCAACGCCGAGCTCGGGAAGGCGCTGAACGATCCTGATGTCGCGGCCAGGCTGAGCGCCCAGACGCTCGACCCCGCGCACAGGCCGCCGGAAGAGCTCGCCCAGCGCTTGAAGATGGACTACGAGACGATAGGCAAGCTGTTCCGCCAGTTCGATGTGAAGCTCGATTAGGCTGCCCCTGGTTACTCATTTCAAGAAGGCTTTCAATGAAGGTTTGTGTGGTAGGTGCTGGCGGAGTGGGAGGCCTGCTTGCTGCAGTGTTGCGGCGGGCCGGAGTCGATGTCAGTTTGTTGGTAACCGAACGACACTTGACGGCGATCAGGCGCAATGGCCTGGCGTTGATTGCCCCGAGCGGTCGATTCAGCGTTGAAATTCAAGCGGAGCTCGATCCGCGTGCACTTGGAGCCTGTGACGTCGTTATCGTGACCGCGAAGATGTGGGCTGTTGAAGCGATGGCGCCCACGCTCCGGCCGCTGCTCAAGGAAAACACCGTCATCATTCCTGTGCAGAACGGCATCGATGCGCCGGGGATACTCGCCAAGGCTCTCGGATGGGAGCACGTCGTCTATGGTTCCGCATCGCTGAACGCCGCTCTGGAGGAGCCCGGCGTAATCCGTCAAAAAAATCCCCAGTACGGGCTCACAGTGGTTGAGGCGCAAGGACAAGAATCCGCCAGGCTGCTCAAGGTGAAGGAGACCTTCGGGGCTGCGGGCGTTCCGGTCGAAATCGGCACCGATGGCCCCGCTTTGCTGTGGGACAAGTTCATGGGATTGGTTGCGAACAGCTCGTTGTGCGCACTGCTCCGGTCGCCCATGGGCGTGGTGCAAAAGGATGATGACTGCTGGGCGCTCTACACGGCCGTGTTCAACGAGGTCGTTGCGACGGGGCGTGCTGTAGGCATTTCGATACCCGCGCAGAAGGCAGAGGCAAGACTCGCGCGTGCGCGAACATCGCCGCCGATGGTGATGTCCTCCCTGGCCGTGGACCTGGTGGCGGGCAATCGCCTGGAGTATCCGTGGCTGGGTGGGCGAGTCAGGGAACTGGGAAGGGAACACGGCATCCCTACGCCGGCGAACGATTTCATTGGGGCTGCGTTGAAGCCGTTTTTGAATGGTCGGGTAAATTCAGCGTAAACCGAGCGCCCGTTTCGTCACCGCCTCCGGCGGGCCCTCGAGGTTCATGTCCGCAAGCGACGGCCCGCACTGCCACGGGTCGACGCCGATCTTCTTGCCGTCGAGCTTCGCGCGCTATGCAAACATGAAAGCGCCGCCACTCACGTGCAGCGTTTGGCCGGTGATGAAGCCACCGCCAGGGCCGCACAAGAAGCGCACCGCGGCGGCGATTTCTTCCGATTCACCCTCGCGTCCCAGGGGGATCTTGCCTTTGGGGTCCACGCGCGCACTGCGGTGGGCGGGCCGCGTCGTGTTGATGCTTCCGGGCGACACACAGTTCACACGGATGCCGTCCTCCGCGAGTTCTTTCGCGAGCGCGCGCGTGAGCCCGACGAGCCCGTTCTTCGCCGCAGTGTTGTGCGCTTTACGATTGCCGCCGAGCAGGACCGCGTCACCACCCAGGGTAACGATGTTGCCGCCTCGGTTCGCGAGCATCGACGGCAGGCAGGCCTTGATGCAGTGAAACGAGCCGTCGAGTGTGATCGACATCGTGTTCCTCCACTCCTCGAAGGTCATGTCCTTGAAGAGGACCTCGCGGCGCTGGGAGGCGTTGAGGACGAGGATGTCAATTTTGCCGAAGCGCTTCATCACGCCTTCGCCCATCGCGCGTACCGCAGCGGCATCCGCGATGTCGGCGGTGAAAACCTCGGCGTCGCCACCCGCTGCGCGGATCTCCCGCACCACCGCTTCGGCATCGTCACGCGAGCGCAGCGTGTTGACCGCAACGGCTGCTCCTGCCGCAGCGAGCGCGATCGAGATCGCGCGTCCGATATTCTTCGCGCCCCCGGTGACGAGCGCGACCTGGCCGGCGAGCTCGCGGCCTGCGGTGGGTAGACCCTGTATTGCCATGTATGCCTCCTTGTGCTGCTATTATGCGCACATTCGGCGGGCACGATCTACATCTTATCTTCCTGGATGCATCGATAGCTGACGCAGATGAGCGGAGGAGGCGAGTCATGAAACATGAAATCGGATTGTGCGCGGTTGCAGCGTGGTGCACGTTGGCGACGGGACCCGCGGCGGCTCAGGCACGCACCACGCCGGACGCGGCAGAGAAATACCCCTCGCGCCTGGTGCGCCTGCAAGTTGGCTTTTCGGCGGGCGGAGCGGTCGATGTGTCGGCGCGCTTGATTGCGCAGCGTCTGACGGAGAGCTTCGGCCAGTCGTTCATCGTCGAAAATCGTCCCGGCGCCGACGGCATCGTGGCCAGCGACTTCGTCGCCAAAGCGCCGCCCGACGGCCACACGCTGGCCTACATCAGCGCGGGTCACACCATGAATCCGGCGCTGCATCCGAAATCGCTGCCCTATCACCCGGTGCGCGATTTCGCGCCGGTGTCGATGATCGCGACGGGCGCGCAAACGCTGGTGGTGAATCCCGCGCTGCCGGTGCGCAGCGTCAGGGAGTTGGTGGCGCTGGCGCGGGCCAAGCCGGGGCAGATCAACTTCGCATCGTCCGGCGTGGGCGGCCCCATGCACTTGTCGGGCGAGCTGCTGAAAATCGTTGCGGGCATCGACATCGTTCACGTGCCCTACAAAGGCGGCGGGCCGGCATTGAATGATGTGATGGGCGGGCAGATCGAAATGACTTTCATCGGCGCGCCCGCCAGCATGCCGCACATTCGTTCAGGCCGCTTGCGCATACTCGCCGTCTCCACCGCCAAACGCGTCGCCGCGCTGCCCGAAGTGCCCACCGTGGCGGAAACGGGCTACCCCGGTTTCGACGTGGGCGCCTTATATGCGGTGCTCGCGCCGGCGGGCACGCCCGCAGCCATCGTCGGGCGCCTGAGCAGCGAACTGGCCAGGATAGTCGCTGTGCGTGACACAAAGGAGCGGCTCAACGGGCTCGGCCTTGAAACAGTGGGCAGCACGCCCGAACACCTCACGGCATTCATGACTGCCGATGTGGAAAAGTGGATCAAGCTGGTGCAGAAGATCGGGTTGAAGACGGATTGACGGTTGCGTTAGCTTGCGCCGGATGCAAATCCGCTTTGGGTTGACGCAAATGGCATGCCGCCCAATGGTCGGGAGCGACTTCGAGGAGCGGCGGCACCTCCCGCTTGCACTGCTCCGTCGCATAAAGACAGCGGGTATGGAAGTGGCAGCCCGGCGGCGGGTTGATCGGGCTGGGCACGTCGCCTTGCACCAACCGCTTCTGACGCTTGAGTCTGGGATTGGGAATCGGCACTGCCGCCAACAGCGCTTCGGTATAGGGATGCAACGGACTCGCGAATAGCGCCCGCTTCTCGGCATGCTCAACGATGCGCCCGAGATACATGACCGCGACCCGATGGCTGATGTGCTCCACGACGGCGAGATCGTGCGCGATGAACAAGTACGACAGATTCTTTTCCTCCTGCAGGTCCATCATGAGGTTGATCACCTGGGCCTGAATCGAGACATCCAGCGCCGACACCGGCTCGTCGCCGATGATGAGTTGCGGATCGAGCGCCAGGGCACGCGCGATGCCGATTCTCTGCCGTTGGCCGCCCGAGAACTGATGGGGCAGGCTGTTCATTTGAGACGCACGCAGGCCCACGCGGTCGAATAGCGCGGCGACTCTCTCCTGTCTCTCCTTGCTGCTGCCGAGCTGGTGAACGAGCAGCGGTTCGCCCACGATTTCTCCCGCGGACATACGCGGATTGAGCGACGAGAACGGATCCTGAAAGATGATTTGCGCCTGACGCCTGCAGATCCGCATCTCGGCCTTGGTCAACGCCAATATATCGCGCCCGAGTATCCGCACCTCGCCTGAGGTTGGCTCGATGAGGCGGATTACCGCCCGGGCGACCGTTGATTTTCCGCAGCCGCTTTCGCCAACCAGTCCCAGCGTTTGCCCACGCGCGATGGAGAAGCTCACGCCGTCGACGGCGTAAACGTGGCCAGTGATCGCGCGCAACACGCCTTTGCGAACCGGGAAATGCTTCTTCAGATCGCGCACCTCCAGGACCGGAACGCTGGCTGGGGATGCCGGGGATGCGACTGCGCCATCAGGCATGCCGAACTCCATCGAGCTGGTTCGAGTGCCAGCACGCGACGTTATGGCCCGGGCGCTTCGTTTCATACGGCGGGAATTCGTTGCGGCACACGTCACTCGCGAACGCGCATCGCGGCGCGAACGTGCAGCCCTTCGGCAGATTGACCAAGGCGGGTACGATCCCCGGTATTTCCTTTAACCGGCTGCGCGCCGGCGCAAGACCTGACATCGCGGCAAGGTGCGGCACCGCGGCGAGCAGGCCCTGCGTATAGGGATGCAGCGGCGCCTCGAAGAGCTCAACCACGGCGGCTTCCTCCACCTTCTTGCCGCCGTACATGACGATAACCCGCTGCGCAGTTTCCGCCACCACGCCCAGGTCGTGGGTAATCAGGACGACCGCCGTGCCCAGCCGCTCCTGCAGTTCCAGGATAAGGTCGAGAATCTGCGCCTGTATCGTGACATCCAGCGCCGTAGTCGGCTCGTCCGCGAGCAACACGTGTGGATTGCAGGCCAGCGCCATCGCGGTCATCGCCCGCTGCCGCATCCCGCCGGAGAGCTGGTGAGGATATTCCCGCGCCCGCCGCGCTGCCTCGGGAATCTTCACCAGCTGGAGCATCTCCACCGCCTTCTCGAAGGCCTCGTGCCGCGATACGTTCTGGTGCAGCATCACCGCTTCGCTGATCTGATTGCCGATCGACCACACCGGATTGAGCGAGGTCATCGGTTCCTGAAAGATCATCGAGATGTGGTTGCCGCGCACCTTGCGCATCTCGGCTTCCGAGAGCTTGAGAAGATCCCTGCCGTCGAGCCGCACACTTCCCGCGACGATACGCCCCGGTGGATCGGGAACCAGCCGCAGGATGGACAATGCCGTCATGCTCTTGCCGCAGCCCGACTCACCGACGATGGCAAGTTTTTCCCCGGCCTTGAGCGAAAAGGACATATCGTCGACCGCCTTGACGATGCCTTGCCGGACGAAGAAATACGTCTTGAGTCCCGCTACCTCCAGCACGGTCTTCGCTGCGGCTGACTTTGCGGGCGCGTCAGCACTTTCCGTCTCGAGGACGTTGTTCATCAGTTCGACGTGCGTTGACGTGGATCGAGCAGGTCGCGCAGCGCATCCCCAAGCAGGTTGGTGCCGAAAACCGCGAACGTGATCGCAACACCCGGGAAGATGACCAGCCAGGGCGCCGTCCGCACATACTCAGCCGCTGACTCCGAAAGCATGCGCCCCCAGGAAGGATGCGGCTCCGGAACGCCCAGCCCCAGGAACGAAAGCGAGGCCTCGACCAGAATCGCGGTGCCCAGCCCGGCCGTCGCCAGCACGATCAGAGGCGCAAGCGTGTTGGGCAGAATATGGCGCATGGCGATTCGCATCTCGCTCATTCCCATCGCTCTGGCGGCTTCCACGAAAGGCATCTCCCGTAACGAGAGTGTGCTGGCCCGAATGACTCGCGCGATACTCGGCAGCTTGGGGATCGCGATGGCGATGATGGTGTTGGTGAGGGATGGCCCCAACGCTGCCGCCATGGCCATCGCGAGTATCAAGGTGGGCAGCGATTGCAGCATGTCGATGATCCGCTGCGTCGCGAGGTCGACCCATCCCCCAAGATAGCCGGATGCAAGACCGATCAGCACCCCGAAAAAGACGCCGAGTATCGTCGCGCCGAAAGCGACTGCCAGCGACGTGCGCGCGCCGTAAACCACGCGGCTGAAGAGGTCACGGCCCATGAAGTCAGCGCCCATCGGGTGCGCTGCCGACGGCGCGGCAAGCGAGATCGCGGGATTCGTCGCGAGCGGATCATGGGTAGTGATATACGGCGCGAGCACCGCGACCAGTACGAATATGACCACGATGGCGAGTCCGACGCCGCCGAGCGGGTAACGTTTGGCAAGAAATAATGCCATTCCCCAACGCGACGTGACGTGAGCCCCCGCCTTCGCGAGCTCCGCATCAAAGCTGTCCGCGGAGGCCGCAGCAGCGAACTCATCCTTGCCGATTATGGCGTCGAGCGGTGTGTCACTTGTGGGTGGAGTCATTGCGTACGGCTCAGTCCGAATACTTGATGCGCGGATCGATGACGGCGTACAGCAGATCGACGATGAAATTGGTGATGACCACCGCGAAGGCGCTGAACAGAACGAGGTTTTGCACGATCGGATAGTCGCGCCAGCGGATCGCCTCCACGAGGTAGCGTCCGAGTCCGGGAATGTTGAACACCGTTTCGATCACGACCAGACCGCCGATCAGGTGGGACGCCTCGATCCCCAGCAGCGTGATGATCGGCAGCAAGGCATTCTTCAGCGCGTGATGGTAATTGATGACATTCTCGGCAGCCCCCTTCGCGCGCGCAGTGCGGATGTAGTCCTGGCGCAGCACCTCCAGCATGGATGAACGCGTCAGCCTGACGATGAGCGCCGAGCTGCGAAAGCCGACCACCAGCGCGGGAATACTCAGCAAAGCCAGCTCATGCCACGGCCCGCGCGGTTCATTCGAATAGATCGGAATCGTGCCGAATACATGAACCGAGAACATCAGCACCAACAATCCGCACCAGAACGAGGGTAGCGACAACGCGCTAAGGGTGATTACCCGCAGCGAGTTATCGATCAGCCCATTTTGCTTGACGGCGCTCCACACGCCCAGCGGAATCCCGAAGATGATGGTGAAAAACAGGGTAAGCCCTGCGAGTTTGAGCGTGACCGGCAGCCGCGGCAATATCTCCGAAATGGCCGGCCGCTCGCTCATGTAGGAATAGCCGAAATCCCCTGTCATCAAGCCGCCGATCCAGCCGAAATACTGCTGTAAGAGCGGCTTGTCCAGTCCCAGTTCGGCTTCGATCTTCGCCTTCTGCACCGCGTCGATGTACCCGGACGACTCGAACAGGATGTCGGCGATGTTGCCGGGCACCACCCGCATCAGCGCGAAGATGATTATCGATACGCCCAGTACCGTCACGAAGAGCAGCACCGTCCGCCTGATCAGATAAGCCCCCATCTCCCCTCCATCGATGTGGCGCGGAATCGTCTGAGTGACGCTAGGGCGCTGCCTGCTTCAGGTAACTGTCGGGGTTGCGGGTGAATCGGTTGCGGCAGTCCAGCGAGTCGAAGTAATACCACGTCCCGTCGTGAAACTGGCGTGTTCCGGTTTTCGGATCCACCTCCTTCGCACCCCCGGGGGTCATCCCCGTTTGCATCTTGGCAGCCGCCTCATCGACAGGCTGCTGGCACACCGGGCATTTCGCCATAACAGGACTCCTCTTCGTTAAGCAGGGACCGCGGCCGCCGGGCGGGCCGTCGCGACCGGCGCCGCATCGTCCGCCGGAACGGCGGGCACCGGGCGGCCCAGCAACACTACGCCGGGAATGTCGATGAGCGCATGCGCGATGCGCGCGCGGTGCTCGAACGCCGTGCCCATGCGCATGGTCCACGCGGACACTCGCCTGAACCAGAGTTGCAGGTCGAATTCCATCATGAATCCGATGCCGCCGTGTATGCTCTGCGAATTACGGATCGCAGCCTCGCATTTCTCGTTGCAGAATGCTTTGGCCTGGGATACTTCCACCGAGGCAGGCAGGCCCTGGTCCATCTTCCACAAGGCCTCGAAGGTCAGCAACTCGCCGCCATCCACCCAGATCTGCATGTCCGCACACATGTGCTGCACGGACTGAAAGGCGCCGATGGGCTGGCCGAACGCCTCGCGAAACTTCGCGTACTCGATCGCCATCTCGATATCCTTGCGCGTCGCGCCAACCATCTGTGCACACAGCAATGCAGTACCCCGGTCGAGCATGCGTTCGACGATCGGCCATGCTTCACCGACGGGCCCGATGACGTTCGCCGCGGGAACTCGCACCGCCTTGAAGGTCACCTCGCTCTGTCGGTCCTTCGCCAGGGTGATTAGCGGCGTCTGGCTGATGCCCTTGGAACGCGCATCGACAACAAACAGTGTCAGACCTTGCGCGCCCTTCGAGCCAGGCGTGGTTCTCGCGACCACCAGACAGTGATCCGCGGCTGGAAAACTGTCGACGAAGAGCTTCACGCCATCGAGCACGAAGTGCTCATCCTGCGCCCGTGCGCTCATCTGCACGGCCTCCGGAATGAAGCGCGGATCCCGCTCGGTAAATGCCCAGGTCAGGATGGACTTGCCTGCCACGACGTCTGGCAGATACTTTTCCTGCTGCGCCGCCGACCCATCGCGCGCGATGACTAAAGAGGCAACTGCGGTGCAATGCAGCGGCAATGGGGCAAGCGCGCGTCCCGCTTCACGCAGCACCAACCCCAGATAAACCAGGGGCATATCCGATCCGCCGACCTTCTCCGGCAGACACATCCCCTGCCAGCCGAGCTCGGCGACCTTGCCCCACAGGTCCTTGGAATAACCGAGCGGATCGGTCTCCATCGCCCGCACCAGGGTCGTCGGGCACTCGCCGGCCAGGAATTCACGGGCACTGTCGACGATTTGACTCTCGTCATCATTCAGCAATACGTCCATTTACTTTGCCTCCACTTTTTTCGGCCTGCGCGACGACGGCATCCCGAGCCCGCGGCGCGCCACCTGGTCGCGCATCACCTGCACGCTGCCGTGGTTGATTCCGGACTGAAACGACCCCATCACGTTGTGCGCGAAGACTCCGTCCTCGATCGCATGGGGAGAGGTTCTGAGCAGGCTCGCGTACGGCCCCAGCATCTGCGTGATCGCCTCGGTGGTTCGCACGCCGTGCTCCGGCGCCCACACCTTCTCGGCCGAGCCCTCATACGAGAATTGTCCGCCCCGTTCCACGATGGACATGCTTCTCATGGTCATCAGCCTGCACACCTGCGCTTCGATCCACAGCTCGGCGATCTTGTCCCGGATCGCCGGATCCTTGCCGGGCGCAAAGCCGTCCACGGTATTGTTCTTCACCCAGTTCACGATATCCTCGTCGCGACGCACGGAGATGAGATAGCGCGAGGCGCCGACGCGGTCCAGGTTCAAGCCCATCGAACCGACGCGCCAGCCCTTGTTCTCCTCGCCGAGCAGACACGACTTCGGTACGCGCACCTCGTCGAAGAACGTTTCATTGGTGCGCGCCGCGCCGTAGGTCGTGCTGACCGGCGCCGTCGGATTGTTCTGAATCGTCCAGAGCGGGCGCACCGTGATACCGGGCGTGTCCATCGGAATGAGAAAAATCGAGATACCCTCGTGCTTGGGTGCGTTCCGGTCGGTGCGAGCCATCAGATAGATATGCGTCGACGCATGCGCGGCGGTGGTGTACATCTTCTGGCCGTTGATCACGTAATGGTCGCCATCGCGAACCGCGCTGCAGCGCAGGTTCGCAAGGTCGGCGCCCGCATGCGGCTCGGTGAATCCGAGACAGAAGGAGATCTCGCGCTTGATCAGACCGGGAATGTAGTACTGCTTCTGCTCCTCCGTGCCGGCCGCCATGATCGCCGGTGCGCCGCTGCCGCCCAACGAGAGATTAACGCCAACCCGGGTGAACTCCTCCTCGACTATGTACTGGGTGATGCGATCGCCGCCCTGTCCGCCGTACTGCTTCGGATAGGTTATGCCCAGCCACCCCCGCGCATGGATTTTCTTGTAGAGCGCGGCGGCCATGGGCCCCTGGCCACGCGGCCGCTCCGCGCCCGCGTGGGGATCCATCTCTGCGGCAACTTCGGGCGTGACGTTTTCCTTGATGAACTGGCAAACTTCGCGCCTGAGCGCTTCCTGCTGTACTGTATATGCGAAATCCATAGTCTTCCTTCCTGTGATCCAGGACTCAAATACGCATCGATCGCGTTCAAGCGATACCCAACCGCTCCTTGTAATCGGCATCCCAATACGCGAGGCGTCCTATTGCGACACGCTGGTCCATGCTCATATTCGGCACTTCCCGGGCTTTCACCGGCTTATCCACGATGATGCCCGCGCCTTCCAGCGCCGCACACCGGGATTCATCATAGCCGAGAATTTCGCGGAGCACCTCGCGATTGTGCTGGCCGAAGGTCGGCGCGGGGTCACGTAACGCCAGGGGCATGGCGCTGAATTTCCAGGGGCGGCCGATAATCGGCCGGCACGGTCCCATCTCCCTCTCCGCGGGGAATCGCACCATCTCGACCAAACCACGCGCCTTCAGCTGCGGATCGAAGTGCAGGTCGCGCCCGTCCAGCACGGCGCCTGCCGCTACGCCCGCCGCCTGCAAGCGCTCCATCGCTTCGATTTTGTTCACGGTCGCCGTCCATCGCGCAATTATCGCGTCGATCGCGTCGTGATTCGCACGCCGCGCTGCCGCGGTCGAGTAGCGCTGATCGCCGGCGAGTTCCGGTTGTCCGATCACCCCGCAGAGCGCGCCCCATTCTGCGTCATCCCGAACGCTGAGCGCGCACCAGGCATCGCTTCCGGCGCAACGATAGCACCCTTGCGGGGCGAATTGCCGATGCCGGTTGCCGATGCGCTCGCCCGGCGCGCCATTCGCAATCGAATCGAGGACGTACTCGCTCACGTTGTAGCAGCCGAGCTGATACATTCCGATATCGGCCCACAGTCCGCGCCCAAACCGCCGGCGATAGCGCAGACCGAGCAGCGCCGCCGATGCGCACGCCCATGCCGCCAGAAAATCGACGTACGACTGTCCCGCCTTGGACGGTTCCCCGCCTCGGTATCCCGTGACGGCGGCCAACCCATGGGTCGCTTCCTGCGTCGTGGCTTGCGCGGGGTAGTCCGAGTACGGGCCGCCGCGCCCGTAGCCGGTATTCGACACCATGACGATACCCGGATTGATCTTCTTCATGTTCGGATAATCCAGGCCCCAGCCGCGCATGACGCGTGGCGTGAAGTTCTCGACGATGACGTCGCTTACTTTGATGAGATCGATCAGCACCTCACGCCCTTCCTTGCGCGCGAGGTCCACGACCAGCGATTTCTTGCCGCGGTTCACCAGATTGAAGGTGCTCATGCGGTTCCACGGATCCGACCTGGCCTCGTTGTCGGGCAACAGCCCGGAAAACGCGCCGCCGCGAGTGAAGTCGGGCCTTGACGGGCCCTCGATCTTGATCACTTCCGCACCCAGATCACCCAGCAGTCCGGTTGCATACGGCCCCGCGAACACGTAACTGCTGTCGATGACGCGGATTCCCTCCAGCGGCTTTTTGGCCATACGTATCATATTACGCCCTTTGCCGCGAGCGTCGCCATCCGGCAGGCGTCGAGTCCCAGCAGGTCGCCAAACACTTCAGTGTTGTGCTGGCCAAGCAGTGGTGCGGGCCTGCGGTACACGGCAGGGGCGTCCGGCATACTCCAAAGCCGGAACGGAACTTTGATGCGCCCGATGACGGGATGGTCGACTTCCTGGAAGAAATCGCGCGCGTCCAAATGCGGACACTGCGCCAGGTCGGCGGGTTCCTGCACCACGCCAAACAACATGTGATACTTTTCCGACGCGGTTCTAAAAAGCTCCTGCATCGTCCTGTCCCTGGTCGCCTCGATCACGAGTCGATCGAGGTCCTCGCCATGCACCGCCCGGCCGGCTACGGTGGAAAACCGTTCCTCCTTGAGCGCCTCCGGCCCAAAGAATTCGGCAATGTCATTCCAATCCGCGCCACCGCCTGTCTGCCAGATAAAGTAGCCGTCCTTGCAACGCTGCACCTGGCCGTAGCTATTACCGCTCGGCTGCCGCCGCCCCTGAACCGCGCCCACCCAGCCGTACATGGGTTGGTGAATGACGAGCGTCGAGGCGACCACGTCGTGCAGCGAAACGTCGACGTGCTGCCCCTCTCCCAAGACATCCCTGGCATACAGGGCCGCAAGCGCGCCAACAGCACCGCTCAGGCCGCCCTCGTACTGCGATTGCATACCACCATGTTTGAGCGGCTCGCGTTTCGCCATGCCGCTGATACTCATGATGCCGCTCAACGCGTAAGTGACGATCTCCTCGCTCTGGTACGCGCTGTACGGTCCGGTCTGGCCGAACGGCGTGAT
>Ga0209514_10004392_pt1 | contig 19002 bp, 18 predicted proteins | sample Subgrocontami58m_FD_187452 | JGI IMG/M metagenome (GOLD analysis project Ga0209514, IMG submission 187452) | Subsurface groundwater microbial communities from S. Glens Falls, New York, USA - GMW37 contaminated, 5.8 m (SPAdes) (version 3) | ecosystem: Environmental > Aquatic > Deep subsurface >...
CAACAAGCTCAGGGCGAACCAGAACCTGAAGGTCTACGGCGAGATCGAAGGCAACTACTCGCTGATGGCCATGAACTGCCGCCGCGCCCCGTTCGACGACGTGAACGTGCGTCGCGCGGTCGGCTTCGCGATCGACCGCGAGGCGTTGATCAAGCAGGCGTTCTTCGGCATCGGCATTCCGGCCTACACGCCGATTTCCCCGCCCATGACCGGCTTCTTCGACAAGAACATCGCCAAGAGCGGCCGCGGCCAGTTCTTCGATCTGGAAAAGGCCAAGGCGTTCCGCGCCAAGGCGAAGACACAGGGCACGATCGAGGCCGTCATCCTGACGTCCGAGCAGGGCCAGTACGGCACGCGCGTGGCGCAGACCATCGTGCCGATGCTGGACAAGATCGGCATCAAGGCCAGGCTCGAGCTGGTCGAACGCGCGGCCTGGATTAGCCGCCGCAACGCCGGCGAATTCGACATGCTGGACATGACCTGGTCGGCCGACCTCGATCCCGACGAGACGATCTTTCCCGAATGGCATACGGGCAACGCCTGGAACTTCTCGGGCTGGTCGAGCCCCGCGTTCGACAAGCTGGTCGAGCAGGCGCAGGTCGTGCTTGACGTGAAGACCCGGCGCGACCTCTACGTCAAGGCCGAGGACATCCTCATGGACGAGGCACCGATGGCGATCCTGACGCACATGCCGGAGTTCAAGATCCTCAGCAAGAAGGTCAAGGGCTTCAAATACACCCCCGCCGACAGCCTTGATCTGCACACCGTGAGCTTCTGATGCTGCGCTGGACGCTGGCGAAGGTCCTGCAGACCGCCGCCGTCCTGCTGATCGTTTCGGCCGCCAGCTTCAGCTTGCTGAAACTGGCGCCGGGCGATCCGGTCGAGCTGATGCTCGGCGACGACTATTCGAAGGAATCGCATCAGTCGCTGATGATCCAGCTCGGCCTCGACCGGCCTCTGCCGGAACAATATGTCGACTGGCTCGGGCGGTTCGTCAGAGGCGATTGGGGGACGTCCTTCGTCAGCCGGACGCCGATCTTCCAATACGCCTTCGTCGAGGCCCTCCCCGTCACGCTCACCTTGTCGGCGGCGGCGCTGGGTCTCGCCCTCCTGATCGGCATCCCGCTCGGCGTACTCTCGGCGGTCCGGAAGGACTCCGCCTGGGATGCCGCGGCAGCGGCCTTCTCGCTGACCGGATCGGCGTTCCCCAGCTTCTATCTCGGCATCCTGCTGATCTGGATCTTCGGCGTCGCCTTCGGTCTGTTTCCAACCATGGGTTTCGTCGCGCCCTGGCAGGACTTCTGGGGCGGCGCCTATCACCTCGTGCTGCCGGCCATCACGCTCAGCACGCCCTTCATGGCGCTGATCGTGCGCATTACCCGCGCCAATCTCGTCGAGGTGCTGGAACAACCCTACATCGCCGCCGCCCGGGCGCGGGGCGAGCCGGCCTGGCGCATCACCTGGGTCCACGGCATGCGCAACGTGCTGATGCCGCTGGCCACCATCGTCGGGCTCCAACTCGGCGCGCTGCTGCACGGCGCCGTCCTGACCGAGACGGTGTTCTCGCTGCCCGGTGTCGGACGCATGATCACCGATGCCGTGCTGAACCGCGAATATATGGTGGTACAGGCCGGCGTGATGATGACCGGTTGCCTGGTCATCTTCACCAACCTCGCGGTCGATCTCTCCTATCCCGTGCTCGATCCGCGCCTGAGGCCGCGCTGACATGGCCGTCCGCGATCTCTCCGGGGCGGATCGCGGTGTGCGCCTGCGCGCGCCGACGCTGCTGCGCTTCCTCGCCCACCAGCTTGCTGCGCGGCCCTTCTTCGTCATCGCCACCGCGGTTTCCCTGGCATTCCTGTTCGCCGCGATCTTCGCGCCGTGGGTGGCGCCCTACGCGCCGAACTTCCAGGATTCCGATGCCCTGATGGCGCCGCCGAGCGCCGCCCATTGGTGCGGCACCGATTCCTTCGGCCAGGATCTGCTGTCGCGTGTCATTTTCGGCACCCGCTATGTGTTCCTGATCGGATTCTCCTCGGTCGTGATCGGTGCCGCGGGCGGACTCGCGATCGGCCTTGCCGCCGGCTTGACGCAGGGCGCTGTCGAGTGGGGCCTGATGCGGTTCGTCGACGCGATCCTTGCACTGCCGTCGCTGATCATGGCGATCGCCTTCATCTCCATCCTCGGGCCGGGCATCGACAAGGTCATCTATGCCGTCGGCTTCGCCATGATCGGCCCCTTTGCCCGCACGGTGCGGGCCGACGTCCTCCAGGTCCGCGCCCAGGCCTTCGTCGAGGCGGCCGGGCTGATGGGGGTGGACCGGCTACGCATCATCTGGCGCCACATCCTGCCGAACGTGATCTTTCCCCTCGCCGTCCAGGCGACGATCCGGATCGCCGAAGCGATTCTCGTTTCCTCGGCCTTGTCCTTTCTCGGCCTGGGCGTGGTGCCGCCGGCGCCCGACTGGGGGTTGATGATCTCCGAAGGCCGCGCCTTCATCAGCATCGTGCCATGGATCTCCGGCGTGCCGGGCGCGGCCCTCGCCCTCCTGCTGATCTCCCTCAGCATCGTCGGCGACGGCGTCCGCGAGCAGTTCGATCCCAAGCTGCGGGCGAACCGGTAGGCCTGGGACATGACGCAGCAATCCGCGCGACGGACCGAGCCGCGAGGGCAGAGCGTCCTGCCCTTGACGCACCCCCGCGAACCCCTGCTGTCCCTCGTCGACATCTCGCTCGCCCGCAACGGACATTCGGTACTCGATCGCGTCAGCTTCGACCTCGGCCGCGGCGAGACACTGGGTCTCGTCGGCGAATCCGGCGCAGGCAAATCCACGATCGCGTTGGTCGCGATGGGTCTGCTTCGTTCCCCCGCGGTGACACTCGAGGGGCGCATGCAATTCGCCGGGCACGAGAACCTGCTCGCCGAGCCGGAGGCCGGGTGGGCGACGCTCCGCGGCCGGCGGATCGCCATGATCTTCCAGGATCCGGCATCGGCGCTGAACCCCTGCTTCACCATCGGCCGCCAGCTCGGGGACCCGCTTCGCCGCCTGCTTGGTTTCGACCGTGCGGCGACCCGGCGGCGCTCGATCGAGCTGCTGGAGAGCGCGGGTCTCAACGATGCCGAGGCCAGGCTCGCCGCCTTCCCGCACGAACTCTCCGGCGGCATGCAGCAGCGGGTGATGATTGCCATCGCGCTTGCCTGCAATCCCGAGCTGCTGCTCGCCGACGAGCCGACCAGCGCGCTCGACGTCACCATCCAGGCGCAGATCATGCAGCTCATCCTGAGCCAAGTCCGCGCGCGCAACGCGAGCTGCATCTTCGTTCTGCACGACCTGGCACTCGCCTCGCAGGTGTGCGACCGCATCGTCGTGCTCTATGCCGGTCAGGTGGTCGAGGCCGGACCGACCGAGAGCGTCCTGCGGCGTTCACTGCATCCCTATACCAACGCGCTCAAGTCCTGCGTGATCGAGTTCGACACCGAGACGCTGACACCGCCGGAGGGCGGCCTTCCGGCCATCGGGGCCATGCCGGCGGGCTGCCGGTTCGCGCCGCGCTGCTCGCGCGCCACCGCCCTGTGCACCAGTCAAACCCCGCCGCTTCGTTCGCTGGAGGGCCGAGACATCGCGTGCTGGCATCCGGGATGAGCGAGGCCGCTCCCATCTTCCGCCTGCTCGACGTCGAGAAGGTCTACCAGATCGATCGCGGCGGCTGGTCGCGTCTCGGCAGGAACCCGCCGCGGCGGCTGGCTGCCCTCGATGGCATCCGGCTGACCGTGCAGGCGGGCGACAGCGTCGCGCTGGTCGGCGAGAGCGGGTCGGGGAAATCGACCCTGCTGCGCGTGTTGCTCGGTCTGACGGAGAGCAGCGACGGCCGCGCACTCTATCGCGGCGACGACATCGAGACCCTGACGGACGAGAAGCGGCGCTCGTTCCAGCGCGACGTCGCCATGATCTACCAGGATGCGCGCGCCTCGCTGAATCCGCGGCTCAAGACGCTCGACCTGATCGGCGAGCCGATCCGCCAGCACGCGCTGTGCCCGGAGTCGGAGCTGCGCGACCGCGTCGCTGCCCTGCTCGCCCGCGTCGGCATGCCGGCAGACACGGCGGACCGCTATCCAGGCCAGCTGTCGGGCGGCCAGGTGCGACGCGTCGCAATCGCCCGCGCCCTTGCCTCGGAGCCCAAGGTGATCGTGGCCGACGAGGCGGTCTCGGGCCTCGACGTATCGACGCAGGCGCAACTCCTCAACCTTCTGCGTGGCCTGCAGCACGAGATGGGGCTGACGCTGATGTTCATCACCCATGACCTGGCGGTGGCGAGCTATCTCTGCCGCCGGATCGCGGTGATGTATCTCGGCCGGATCGTCGAGACCGGTCCGACGAAGGAGGTGCTGCGAAACCCGCTGCACCCCTACACGAGGGCGCTCCTCGCCGCCTCTCCCCGCTTCTTCGAGCCGATCGCCGAAACGTTGCCGGGCGAGATTCCGAGCCCGATCGACCTGCCGCCGGGCTGCCGGTTCGCCGGCCGCTGCCCCCGGGCGGCACAGGACTGCCGCACGCACGAGCCACCGCTCGCCACGACGCGCGCCAACCGCGAAGTCGCCTGCCTCCACCCGCTGATCGACTGACCCGGCAGCAGGTTCCGACGGCTACGCCGCGCCCGTCGCCGCCTGCAACGCGCAGCCAGCGACGGTGATGCGGTGCATCAGGCGGCGCTCGCCTTGATAGTCATTGGCGGCATAGTGCCAGGTGGCGCGGTTGTCCCAGAAGGCGACCGAGCCTTCGCGCCAGTGGAAGCGGCAGGTGAACTCGGGCCGCGCCGCGTGCTGATAGAGATGGTCCAGCAGCGGCTTGCTGTCCCCGGCCGTCCAGCCGTCGAATCGCAGGGTGAAGGCGCGGTTGACGTAGAGCGCCTTGCGGCCGCTCAGCGGGTGCTTGATCACGACCGGATGCACGACATCGGCGCCGACCTTGTCTTGGTTTTCGTAGCGGCTCGCCCCCTCGGGATTCATGTCATTGACGCCGCCCTTGCCGAAGATGTGCGCCGAACCGTGAACGGCCTTCAGTCCCTCGAGCGTGCGCTGCAGACCGGGCGAGAGCGCCTCGAAGGCGCGGTACATGTTGGCGAACAGCGTGTCGCCGCCCTCTTCCGGCACTTCGCGCGCCAGCAGGATCGAGCCCATCGCCGGCTCCTGGTCGTAGCTGTGGTCGGTGTGCCAGCCGCCGCCGATGTTGGTCTTCTGCTCCGGCTCCTTGCGCACCTCGGCGATCTCGGGATAACCCGGCGCGGCCTTGAAGAAGCGATTGACGTCGATCGGGGCCCAGCGCCGCGCGAATTCGATGTGCTGCTAGGGCGTGAGCTTCTGGTCGCGGAAGAAGATGACGCCGTGCTCGACGAAGGCGCGCTGCACCTCGTCCCACTGGCGGTTGCTCATCGACTTGAGATCGACACCCATGACCTCGGCGCCGCAACCGCCGGTGAGCTTCTGCACTTGAACCGTTTCGTAAGTCATGGCCTCACCTCCATACCGAACTCTAGCGCGCCTGCACGCCCAGCAAAAGCAGCGCAATCGACAGCGTGAACACGCTGGCCGCCGTCGAGATCACGACGGCGTTGGTCGCCCGCGCGACGCCGATGCCGTACATCTGGGCGACCAGATAGACATTGGCTCCGGCCGGCATGGCCGCGTTCAAAGTCGCCACGGTGAGCCATAGCGGATCGAGCGGAAAGACGTAGCGCCCCAGCATCCACACCAACACCGGCAAGACCGCGAGCTTGAACGCCGAGGCCACCGCGGCCGACTGCCAGTGGCCCCGAAGGCCGACATGGGCGAGCGATGCGCCGACCATGATCAGGCCGCAGGGAGGTGCCGCCGCCGCCAGGGCCTGCAGCACGCGGTCGATCACGACGGGCGTCGCGACGCCGGGGACCAGCCTGGTGAGTTCGCCCCACGCCAGGCCGGCGAAGATCGCCGGGATCACGGGATGCTTCAGCATGTTGAGCGCGGCGCCGCCCAGCCGGCCGAGCAGCCGCCGGCGCGCACCGCCCGGGGCATCCATCTCCATCAGGAAGGACGAGAAGGTGAGCAGGATCAGGGAGTGTACGCTGATAATCATCAGCAGCGGCACCAGTCCCTTCTCGCCGAAAGCGTAGGTGATGAAGGGGATGCCGATGCCGACGCCGTTGGAGAAGGTGCCCGACAGCGCCAGCATGGTCCGGTCGCCCATTCCCATGCCGGCGGCGCGGCCGAGCAGCATCAGCACGGCATAGAGCAGAAAGACCGCCCCGAAGAACACCAGCAGGATGTCGGGCTCGAGCGCCTCGATCCGCACCTTGGCCATCGAGCGGAACAGCAGCGCCGGAAACAGCGCATAGAAGGTGACGCCGGTGAGCCCGCGCAGCCCTTCGGCGCTCAAGAGCGGCGAGCGGCCGAGCCCCCAGCCGACCAGCACCATGCCGAACACAGGCACGATGATGTCGACGATCGCGCTCACGGCTTCCGCCGCAGAGAAGCGGCGCTTACGCCGCCATCGCGAGGTTGCTGTAGCGCGTCAGGTGGTGCTGCTGATTGCCGAACATCAGGTCGATCATGGTCAGCCGCTTGAAGTAGTGGCTGACCGAGAGCTCGTCGGTGACGCCCATGCCGCCGTGCATCTGCACCGCGCTCTGGCCGCAGAACTTGCCCGACTTGCCGATCTGCACCTTGGCGCCCGACGCTGCCTTTGCCCGAACGACCGGGTCCTTGTCGTCGATCTTGAGCGACGCCATCAGGGTCATCGAGCGCGCTTCCTGGGCGTTGGTGAAGCAGTCGACCATGCGGTGCTGCAGCACCTGGAACTTGCCGATTGGCACGCCGAACTGCTTGCGGGTCTTGATGTATTCCAGCGTCGCCGCGTTGATCGCATCCATGCAGCCGGTCGCTTCGGCGCAGAGCGCCACGATGGCGCGATCGACGCCGTCCTCGACGACACCAAAGCCTTCGTCGACCTTGCCCAGCACCGCGTCGGCGCCGACCGAGACCTTGTCGAAGGTGAGTTCCGAGGCGCGCAGCGAATCCTGGGTCGGGTAGTCGCGGCGCGTGAGGCCCTTGGCCTTGCCGTCGACAATGAACAGGGTGAGGCCCTTGGGTTCGCGTGCGCTGCCGGCGGTGCGGGCGAGCACGATGATGTGGTCGGCGGACGCGGCGTTGTAGACCACGCCCTTGTGGCCCGAGAGCGACCAGCCCGCGCCTTCCTTGGTGGCCTTGAGCGATACGTCGGCCAGGTTGTAGCGCGACTGGCGCTCGAGCCAGGCCAGCGCGAACTGCTTCTTGCCCTCGATCATCGGCGCCAGCAGCGCCTCCTTCTGCGCCGCGGTGCCGGCGCGGGCGATCATGCCGCCGCCCAGCACGACCGTCGGCAGGAACGGTTCCAGCACCAGGCCTTTGCCGAACTGCTCCATCACGATCATGGTTTCGATCGGACCGCCGCCGTAGCCGCCGTCCTCTTCCGAAAACGACATGCCGAGCCAGCCAAGCTCGGCGAACTGCGCCCAGTTCTCGGGCAGCCAGCCGCGCTCGGTCGCCGCGATCTTGCGGCGGGCATCGAACGCGTACTTGTCGCGCACGAAACGCTCGGCCTGCTCCTGCAGCTGCTTCTGTTCGTCGGAAAGGGACAGATCCATGGTTCTCCTCCGGAATTCTTTGGTGCCTTATAGCCCCCGTCAGAGGCCAAGCACCATCTTGGACACGATATTCTTCTGAATCTCGGTGCTGCCGCCATAGATGCTGGTCTTGCGCATGTTGAAATAGCGCGGCGCGGCGGGCGGCGCGGCATCGGGTCCGATCGGCGTCTCGTTGGTGTCCTGGAACAGCATGCCGGGCTGGTAGGGCTGGGCGTATTCGCCCACCGCCTCCATGGTGAGTTCCGCAATGCGCTGCTGGATCTCCGACCCGCGCACCTTGAGCGTCGAAACCTCCGGACCGGGCGCGCCGCCCTGGGCCATGGTCGAGAGCGCGCGCAGTTCGCTCATCTCCAGCGCCTGCACCTGCAGGTCGAGGTCGGCGATCTGGGCGGTGAAGGCGGGATCGTCGGCGAGGCTGCCGCCGTTCACCGGTTCGGCGCGCGCGAGGTCGCGCAGCATCGAGACGCCGCGCTTGGAGGACGGCACCTCGGCAATGCCGAGGCGCTCGTTGGCGAGCAGGAACTTGGCACAGGTCCAGCCCTCGTTCTCCTTGCCGATCAGGTTGGCGACGGGGACCTTCACGTTGTCGAGGAACACGTCGTTCACGTGATGGGCGCCGTCGAGCATGATGATCGGCCGCACCGTGACGCCCGGCGTCTTCATGTCGATCAGCAGGAAGGAGATGCCCTCCTGCGGCTTGGCCATGGGATCGGTGCGGACCAGGCAGAAGATCCAGTCGCCCCAATGGGCGAACGAGGTCCAGGTCTTCTGGCCGTTCACGATGTAGTGGTCGCCGTCACGCTCGGCCTTGGTGCGCAGGTTGGCGAGATCCGACCCGGCGCCCGGCTCGGAATAGCCCTGGCACCACGACACGCTGGAATCGCGGATGCCGGGCAGGAAGCGCTGCTTCTGCTCCTCGGTGCCGAAGGTGTAGATCACCGGCCCGACCATCTTCGGCCCGAACGGCAGGATGCGCGGCGCGCCCTCCTCCGCCAGCACGTTCTCGAACAGGAAGCGCTGCGTCACGTCCCAGCCCGGCCCGCCGAACTTCTTGGGCCAGGTGTAGGCGAGCCAGCCCTTCCTGCCGAGCGCCTGCTGCCAGGCCATGTGGTCGTCGCGGTCGTAGTGCTTGCCGGAGAAGGTCTTGGCCCTGGTCGCGGGCGACAGGTTCGCGCGCGCGAAGGCGCGGATCTCGTCGGCGAAGGCCTTGTGTTCGGGCTTGAGCGCGAGGTCCATCCTAGAGCCCCCTCCTCACAGTCCGAGCACCATCTTGCTGATGATGCCCTTCTGGATCTCGTTGCTGCCGCCGTAGATCGTGGTCTTGCGCGTGTTGAAGTAACGCGGCGCCGCGAGATGGGCGTACTCCGGCCCGACCGGAGCCTCGTTCGTGCCCTGCCACAACAGACCGGGAAGGTACGGCGCGGAATATTCGCCGACCGCCTCCATGGTGAGTTCGGTGAGGCGCTGCTGGATCTCCGAGCCGCGGATCTTGAGGCCCGACACTTCCGGGCCGGGCTGGCCGCCGTGCGCCATCGCCGACAGCACGCGGAGCTCGGTGTACTCGAGCGCCGTCACCTGGATTTCCAGGTCGGCGATCTTCTCGGCGAAGCTCTGGTTCTCGATCAGCGGACGGCCGTTGTCCTGCTCGGCGCGGGCGATGTCCTTCAGCGCCTCGACGCCGCGCTTGGACTGCGGCACCGCGGCAATACCGAGGCGCTCGTTGGCGAGCAGGAACTTGGCGCAGGTCCAGCCCTCGTTCTCCTTGCCGATCAGATTGGCGACGGGGACCTTCACATTGTCGAAGAAGACCTCGTTCACCTCGTGGCCGCCATCGGCCATGATGATGGGCTTCACCGTGATGCCCGGCGTCTTCATGTCGATCAGCAGGAAGGAAATCCCTTCCTGGGGCTTGGTTTTGGGGTCGGTGCGGACCAGACAGAAGATCCAGTCGGCCCAGTGGCCCATCGTGTTCCAGGTCTTCGAGCCGTTGACGATGTAGTGGTCGCCGTCACGCTCGGCCTTGGTGCGCAGCGAGGCGAGGTCGGAGCCCGAGCCCGGCTCGGAATAGCCCTGGCACCACCATACGGTGCTTTCACGGATCGCCGGCAGGTACTTCGCCTTCTGCTCCTCGCTGCCGAAGGTGTAGATCACCGGTCCCACCATCTTGGTGCCGAACGGTATGATGCCGGGGGCGTATTCCTCGGCGCAGATGTTTTCAAAGATGTAGCGCTGGGCGGGCGTGAAGCCCGGGCCGCCGTGCTTCTTCGGCCACGTGTAGACCAGCCAGCCCTTCTTCCCGAGCGCCTGCTGCCAGCGCATGTAGTCGTCGCGGCCGAGGTGCTTGCCGTTCTTGACCTTGTCGCGCACGTCGGCCGGCAGGTTGGCGCGGACGAACGCGCGCACGTCGTCGGCGAACTTCTGTTCTTCAGGTGTGAAAGCGAGGTCCATGCGTCCCTCCCGGGCCGGGTTTTCGAATTGGCCGGAGTTTAGCCACGAGCCCGTTCCGGACAAGCACACAGACGTCACCACGCGGCTTTCGGCGCCGCGAAGCGGAACAAATTTACGTAAGAAAAATCAGCGTAAGGCCCACCGATCGCTCGCATATTGATCCAGGTCATATCCCCAATCCGCCGTTTGTCGTCGACTTTTGGCAGCTACAGCAGGAGAACGCGAATGCAGAAAACCTCCGTCGCCCGGGCGATGATTGCGGCAACCCTCATGGCTTGCACGTTTGGGCAGATGGCAAGAGCTGACGACACGACGAGCCCCTGGCAGGTACGCGTCCGTGCGCTGGGCGTTCTTCCCGCCGCGTCCGGAAGCACGGTCATCGTCCAGGGCGTCCCCTCGCTCTCGACACCGAATTCCGGCCTGTCGATCGGGAATTCGATCGTCCCCGAAGTCGACATCAGCTACTACTTCACACGCAACATCGCGGCTGAACTCATTCTGGGCGTCACGCCGCACAACATCACCGGCAGCGGCGCCCTTTCGAATCTCAACGTTGGAAGAGCGTGGCTCCTGCCGCCGACCTTGCTGGCGCAGTACCACTTCACCGATTTCGGTGCCTTCAAGCCCTATGTCGGCATTGGCCTGAACTACACGATCTTCTTCGGTCAGAGCGCCGGCTATACGCCGACCAACGGGCTTTCGGTGACAAACCTCAGCCTCAATAATGCCGTCGGCGCCGCCGCGCAGGTTGGCTTCGACTACATGATCGACAAGCATTGGGGCGTGAACGCCGACGTCAAGAAGCTACTCCTGCGGCCGACCTACAACGCCACGGTCAACGGCACCATCCCGGTGAGCGGGACGGCGGCCATCGATCCTTGGATTGTCGGCGTCGGCCTGACCTACAGATTCTAGGCCCGGCCGGCCCGAGGCCTGACGGCAGTGCCGTGGGACCTGCCGGAATTCGCCGTCGACGACTTCAAGGCACGATCAGTGCCTTGTCCGCCTTCAGCTTCTCGATGGCCGCATCGCTCAGGCCGGCTTCGCGCAACACCTCCACGCCGTCGCCGCCGAGACGCGGCGCATGGCGGCGGAAGTCGGTCTTGGTCTTCTCGAAATCGAGCGGACTGGCGAAGGTCGTGATAGGGCCTTCGGTCGGATGCTCGCGCTCGGTGAAGAAGCCGGTCGCCTTGAGGTGCGGATCGTCGACCAGTTCCTCCAGCGTGTGCACCGGCATGGCCGGGATGTCGGCCTTGTCGAACATCTCCAGCCATTCCTCGGTGGTACGGTCCTTCAGCAGGCTGTCGAGCACCTGATAGAGTTCGCTGAAGTGCTTCGGCCGCTCGGTGCGGTCGACGAACTTCTTTTCCCTGGCGAGATCGGGCCGTCCGGCCAGTTCGAAGAAGGCGATCCAGTGCTGGTCGGTGTAGGGCAGCGCGCAGATGTAGCCATCCCTGGTCGGGAACGGATGACGGTACTTGTTGATGATGCGGTCGTAGCCCATCGCCCCGCGCCCGGGCTTCCAGGTCGCGCCGAAGAGATGTTCGGTCAGCCAGAACGAAGCCAGCGTCTCCAGCATCGGCACCTCGATCATCTGGCCATCGCCGGTGCACTTGCGGTGATAGAGCGCACCCAGCACGGCGATGCAGAGATGAAGGCCCGTGGTCTTGTCGGCGATCAGGCTCGGCATGAAGCGCGGTGGCTCGCCGTCGACGCGGCTCTGCAGCGAGGCCGCCCCGCTCACGCCCTGGACGAGATCGTCGAAGGCGGGCTTGTGGCCGTAGGGCCCCTTGCGCGCGTAGCCCAGCGAATAGGCATAGACGATCGAGGGATTGATCTTCTTCAGGTCTTCGTAGCCCAGGCCCAGGCGTTCGATCGCCGCCGGCCGGCTGTTGTGGATGAACAGGTCGGCTGTCTTGATCATGCCTTTCAGAACCTCGACGGCCTCCGGCTTCTTGAGGTCGAGGCAGATCGAGCGCTTGTTGCGGTTGGCCGCCATGTAGATCGGGCCCATGCTCTTGTCGCGGCCCATCACGCCGCCCGACAGGCGCAGCAGATCGCCCTCGGGCGGCTCGACCTTGATCACGTCGGCGCCCATGTCGGCCAGATGTTGCGTGGCGAACGGGCCCAGCAGCACCGCCGTCAGATCGATCACGCGCACGCCCGTCAACGGTCCCGGCATTTACACTCCCCGTCTTTCCTTCATTCGGTCCGCACTATGGCCCCGCACTATGGCATAGCCCGGGAGGCTGAGGCATGTTGCGGGCCCTGAACGGAGAGAAGAGCTGCAATGTCTGGAGCGTTGGACGGCCTGCTGGTGGTGAGTGTCGAACAGGCGGTCGCCGCCCCCTATTGCGCGGCGCGGCTGGCCGATGCCGGCGCCCGGGTCATCAAGATCGAGCGGCCGGAAGGCGACTTCGCGCGCGCCTACGACGGCTATGTGCACGGTGAGTCGAGCTATTTCGTCTGGCTGAACCGCGGCAAGCAGTCGGTCGCGCTCGACTTCAAGCAGGCCGAGGATCTGGCGCTCCTGCATCGCCTCATCGCGAAAGCCGACGTGCTGATCCAGAACCTGGCGCCGGGGGCAGCCGAACGCGCTGGCTTCGGCTCGGCCGAGATGCGGGCTCGGCACAAGCGCTTGATCACCGTCGACGTCTCGGGCTATGGCGACCACGGCCCCTACAAGAACCGCCGCGCCTACGATCTGCTGGTCCAGGCCGAGAGCGGCCTCGCCTCGATCACCGGCACCGAACACGCGCCGGGCCGCGTCGGCATTTCGGCGACCGACATCGGCACCGGCATGTATGCCCATGCCGCCGTGCTGGAGGCGCTGCTGGCGCGCCAGAAGACCGGCGAAGGCCGCGCCATCTCGGTCTCCCTGTTCTCCTCCATGGCCGAGTGGATGACGGTGCCACTGCTGGCGATGGACTACGCCGCCTACGAGTGGCCGCGGCTCGGCCTCACCCATCCCTTCATCGCGCCCTACGGCGTCTATCAGACCGCCGACAAGGTACCGGTGCTGATCTCGATCCAGAACGACCGCGAGTTCGAGCGCCTCTGCCATGGCGTGCTCGACCGGCCGGGCCTGGAGAAGGATCCCGACTACGCCACCAACAAGGCGCGCAATTCGCGGCGCGACGACACCAACGCCATCGTCCAGAAAAGCTTTGGCGCACAGAGCTTCGAGGCGCTGGCGGCCCGGCTCGATGCGGCGCAGATCGCCTGGGCCCGCGTGAGTTCGGTCGGCGATCTCTCCAGGCACCCGCAGCTCCGCCGCACCGTCTTCGCCTCGGGCAGGGGCGAGGTCTCGATCCCCGCCCTCGCCGCTTCCTATACCGGCGAACCCGAGCGGCTGGGCGACGTGCCCGCGCTCGGCCAGCACACCGCCGAGGTACGCCGCGAGTTCGCCGCCTGATGCCGCCTTGGCTCACCGGCCTCCGGCTGGCGGGCTATGGCGCGGCATACTTCTTCGCCGCCGGTGCCTTCATGAGCTACTGGCCGGTGTGGCTGCGCGACCGCGGCGTCAGCGATACCGAGATCGGTACGCTGTTCATGTCGCGCCAGATCATCTCGGTGGTCGCCACGCTCTCCGTCGGCTGGATCGCCCACCGGCTGGGCGGCCCGCGCGGCGTGATGGTGACGCTCGGTCTCGCGGCGGTCGTGATGATCGGCGCCTACGAGTTCGCCACCTCGTTCCTCGCGATCTTCGCCGTCACCATGGTCTGGGGCTTCATGTGGTCGCCGCCCATGCCGCTCTACGACGGCGTGCTGGTGACGGAAACCAAGCGCCACGGCCTCGACTACGCGCGCGTGCGCATGTGGAGCTCTGTGGCGTTCATCGCCGGCACGTTCGTGGCGGGCATCGCCGTCGACCGCTACGGCCCGCCCTGGGTGCTCTATGTCGGCCTCGCCAGCATCGTGTTCCTCGCCCCCTTCGCGCGGCTGTTGCCGGCTGCCCCCTCGCGCGTGCCGGGTGCGGACCACGGCCACGCCTCGTTCAGCGTCGGCGACCTCCTGCGCTCGCCGGCGTTCCTCCTGTTCCTGATGGCCACCGGCTTCTGCCAGGCCAGCCACTCGGTGCTCTACAGCTTCGGCACGCTGACCTGGCGGGCGGCCGGCATCGACGACGTGACGATCAGCGCGCTGTGGGCGGAGAGCGTCGCCATCGAGATCGTCCTGATGCTGTTCGGCGGCTGGCTGCTGAAGCGCCTGGGCGTGTGCGGCCTGATCGCGCTCGGCCTAGGCGCCGGCATGGTGCGCTGGACGGCGATGGCCTTCACCACCGACCTTGCGGCGCTGGTGCTGCTGCAGTCGCTGCACTCCTGCACCTTCGCCGCCTGCCACCTGGGCGCCATGGCCTTCCTGCAACGCGCCCTGCCAGCGCACGGCGCCGCGATCGGCCAGAGCCTCTACTATGCGCTGGGCACCGGCGCCACCCAGGCGCTGGTCTACCAGTTTTCCGGCCTGCTTTATTCGCAGTACGGCCAGCACGCCTTTCTCGCGATGACCCTGGTCAGCACCATCGGCATGTGCGCGCTGCTGCTGCTCGCCCGCACCTGGAAGGGCGGATTGCTGGTGGGTCAGACTTAGCGCGACCGCCCGCGGCCCGTCACCGGCCAGATCTCGACCAGCGTGTCGCCCTTCACCACGTGATAGCTCTCGTAGAGATTGACCGTCGGGTCGCAGTGCGGCGGCACCAGGATCACCTGCTCGCCGAGCGCCGGTGCGTCCTTGCCTTCCGGCGCGACCACCGCCAGATGCTCGTCGCCCATGAAGCGCGTCGTCGAACCTTCGACGGCCCCTTTCAGGATCATCGGCGGGCCCTTCTCCGTCGCCATCGCTTTCAGGCCGGCATCGACCGTCGCCATGCCCGGCGCGTTGGCGCTCACCACCCGCGCATCGATCTGCAGGGCCTGCTCGAAGGTCGGCTTGTCCGCCCCGCGCAGGTCGCACACGTTGTAGTCGTGGTCCATGAAGACGTAGGAGCCGACCTGCAGCTCGGTGAAAGCGCCGAGCTTGGCGTCGATGAAGTGCGTTCCGGTGCCGGAGCCGGTGACGATGGCGGGCTTCAACCCGGCTGCGTCCAGCTTGGCGAGGATTCCCTTCAGGTATTCCGTCCGCTCCTCGATCTCGGCCGTGCGCTGCTTGAAGTCGACGATGTGCTGGTGCCGGCCGCAGTAGAACTGCACGCCGCCGTAATTCAGCGACTTCTGCTTTGCCGCCAGTTGCGCCAACTCGACCGCGGCCCCGGGCGAGGCGACGCCGGTGCGATGGATGCCGGGGTCGATGTCGACGATCACCGTGAGAGTCTGGCCCGCCTCGGCCGCCGCGGAGGCCAGCGCCGCGACATTGGCCGGATGATCGACCACGACCATGAGCCCCTTGGCCTTGGCGTTGAGCGCGATCAGCCGCGCGATCGCCTGCGGCGTCACCACCGGCGAGGTGATGTGCAGCCCTTCTATGCCGGCCTCGCCCAGCGCCTCGGCCTCGCCCAGCTTGGCGCAGCAGACGCCCAGCGCCCCGGCCGCCACCTGGCGGCGCGCGATGTCGGCCGACTTGTGCGTCTTGGAGTGCGGCCTGAGCTTCACATTGTGCGCCTTGGCGAAGGACGCCATCTCCGCGATGTTGCGGTCGAGCATTTCCAGATCGAGCACCAGCGCCGGCGTGTTCAGCGACCGCCGGGAACCCTGCTGGCCGATGAGATGTCCGTGCAGACGCTTCGCTTCGCTGGTCATTTCCTCTGCTCTCCGCTTTGAAGGTTGCGCACGACCATGGCCTCGCCGGTCGAGCCGCGGTTGACGCCCGCGCTTTTCATGAAGGTGTTGTCGCGGCCCGTGCCCCACAGCGCAACACCTTGCGCCAGAAGGCCGCCGTCGACCTTGATCGTCTCGCCGGTGATGAAGCGCGCGTCGTCGGAGCACAGGAAGGCCGCCACGTCGGCGATGTGGTCGGGCTCGCCGCGGTCGGGCCACGGCTGCTGGCCGAACTGCTTTTCATACTTCTCCGGCCGGCCGCGATGCACCAGCGGCGTCGAAATCACCCCGGGGGCGATGCCGACGACGCGGATACGGTCCGGGCCCAATTCGGCCGCAACGTTCTCGATCAGGCTGATACAGGCGGCCTTGGCCGCCGAATAGGCGTGGCTGCCGCCGCCGCCCACCATGCCCGCGATCGAGGCCGTCACCAGGATCACCCCGCCGTCCCCGTGCTTCTTCATCGCGAGCGAAGCATGCTTCATGCCGAGGAACACCGAACGCGTCAGCACCGCAAAAGTATAGTCCCAGTCCTCGACGCTGGTCTCGGCGATCGGCCCGAAGGCACCGCCGACGCCGGCATTGAGATAGGCGATGTCGAGTCGGCCGAAGCGCTTCTCCGCCGCCGCCACCGTCGCGGCAACGTCGGCTTCCTTCGCCACGTCGCAGCGCACGAAGGCGATGTCCTCGCCGTGGCCCTGGGCCTTGGCCACCGCCACCGTCTCGGCGCCGTTCTTCTCGTTGAGATCGGCCACCACCACTTTCGCGCCGTCGGCGAGAAAGCGCATGACGGTCGCGCGGCCCATGCCGCTCGCGCCGCCGGTGACGATCGCCACCTTGCCTGCCAGTCGCTTCATTTCACCCTCCGATGCCATGGTGGTGGCGCCGGCATCGCGAGGCAAGCCTGACGTTTCGCCGCCCCGCGTTTACGCGAGCGCCGTGCACGCCGCGCCGATCAGGCGCCCCGCGGCATGAATATGTTCGGCCGGCACCGCGAAGGTCATCCGCACATGATGCGGAAGCCCGTAACCCTCGCCCGGCAGGAGCGCGATGCCGGCCGTGTCGAGGAGCCAGTCGGAGACATCGCCGCCGCTGTCGAGCACCCTTCCTTGCGGCGTGCGCCGGCCAATCACGCCCGCGCAGGAAATGCAGAGATAGAACGTGCCCTCGGGCGGCACGGCGGAAAGTCCGGCGCAGCCGTTGACGAGAGAGACGGCAAGGTCGCGCTTTTCCTGCAGGATGGCCAGGCGCTCCGCCACCACCGTCTGCGGGCCGCTGAGCGCCGCGGTCGCGGCGGCCTGGCTGATCGACGAGGTGCAGGATGTCACCAGGTACTGTACCTTGGTCATCTCCGCCACGAGATCGGCCGGAGCCGCGGCATAGCCGATGCGCCAGCCCATCATCGAATAGCTCTTGGCCACGCCGCTCACCGTGACCATGCGATCCCTGAGGTCCGGCGCGGCTTCGAGCGGCGTCACCGCCTTGCGCCCGTCGTAGACGAAGTGTTCGTAGAGATTGTCGGCGATCACCCAGACGTCGGGGTGTTGCCGCACGACATCGCAGAGTTCGGCCAACTCGGCGCGCGTATAGAGCGCGCCTGTCGGATTGACGGGATTGTTGATCACGACCCAGCGCGTGCGCGGAGTGATCGCGCGGGCGAGATCCTCGGGCTGCAGCTTGAAGCCGTTGTTCTGCGCACAGGAGACCCGGACCGGAACGCCACCCGCGAGCGTGGCCTGGCCGCGATAGGTGGCCCAGCACGGACTCGGCACGATCACCTCGTCGCCCTGTTGCAAGGTCACCGCGAAGGCGGTGGCGATGGCCTGCGAGGAGCCGTTGGTGACGACGATCTCGGAGCGATCGAAGGCCAGCCCGTTCTGGCGACGGAAATGCCCGCGCACCGCATCCTTCAGCTCGGGCGTGCCGTCGACGCTGGTGTAGCGCGTGTCGCCCGCGCGGGCCGCCGCGACGGCGGCCTCGACGACATGCGACGGCGTGGGGAAGTCGAGGTCGCCTGCGGTCATGTCGATGACCGTGCGGCCCTGGCTTCGAAGGTCGAGCACCTTTCGGCGAAAGGCGGCGGCCGGTGAGGAATGCAGACTCTGCATCTGCGGGCGTGCGATGGACATGGCGCGATCTGTAGTCGCCGTTGAACATTTCGAAAATAGATGATTGAATGTTTCAAAGATAACGAAAGGATATGATTAATGTTGGACGCGACGGCCGTTCAGGCCTTCGTGCTCGTGGCCGACCTGGCGAGCTTCACGCGCGCGGCCGCGGCGTTGAATTCAAGCCAGGCCGCTGTCAGCCTGAAGATCCGGCGCCTCGAAGAAGCATTGGGCCGCCGCCTGCTCGACCGCACGCCGCGCCTCGTCCGCCTGTCGCCCGACGGCGCGACCTTCCTTCCCGCCGCGCGCGAGCTTGTCGCCGCGCAGCAGAAGGCCATCGGCGCCTTCACGCAGGAGGAGCGGCGCATCACCGTGTCGATCAGCCACCACATCGTCGGCGCCGATCTCACGACCCTGCTGCGGCACCTGCATCGCTCCGATCCCGGCCTCGTCGTCGAGGTCAGGATCACGACGTCGGCCGAGGCCCTGACCTTCATCAAGGACGGGTCCAGCGATTGCGCCATCGCGCTGAACCACGACGGCAAGCATCGCGGCGGCGAGGTGCTGTTCAAGGAAGAGTTCCGCTGGACTGCCGTGCCGGACTTCGACTTCCGGCCCGGCGCCGTGCTTCCCCTTGCGACGCAAGCCTCGCCCTGCAACGTCCGCGCGATGGCGGTCAGGGCGTTGGACAAGGCTGGCATCCGCTGGTCGGAAGTGTTCGTCGGCGGCGGTGCGCAGACCATCGGTGCCGCGGTCCGCGCCGGCCTCGCCGTCGCAGCACTTGCACGACGCGTCGCACCGATGGGCACGGTAGATGTCGGCCGGAGATTGGGACTGCCGCCGCTGCCTGCATGCGACGTCGTGCTGCTCTCTCGAACCGGCAGCACCGCGAAGCGTCAGGCAATCAAGCTGCTGGGGCGCTCGTTCCGCGCACTGGCGGGACGCTGATCAAAGGTCCCGCCTGAACTCACAAACGAAGTGCAACACCAGACTAGGGTGTTGCGATGGGGAGACATTACGGCCACCTCAGCCTCG
>Ga0209514_10004401_pt1 | contig 18959 bp, 21 predicted proteins | sample Subgrocontami58m_FD_187452 | JGI IMG/M metagenome (GOLD analysis project Ga0209514, IMG submission 187452) | Subsurface groundwater microbial communities from S. Glens Falls, New York, USA - GMW37 contaminated, 5.8 m (SPAdes) (version 3) | ecosystem: Environmental > Aquatic > Deep subsurface >...
TTGCCAAAACTTCGGCTCATTTGTTTTTGAATTTGGATGTCGCAAATGGAAAAGGAGGGGTTTGGGGAGGAATTTTCCATTTGCTCCGCTGATTTCTTTTGGCGAAATTCGGGCTTCTATGTATTTATAGCAGATTGCCAACGAGAATTAAAAGTCTGCAACATGCTTTGTCGTATCCCATCGCTTAACATTACGATAAAACTTTCTTTCTTCCCTAGGTTATTCAAGCTGTTCCCTGACAACCAAAAATGCTTATCGTCAATAAAATATCTGTCGTGCAGAATACCTTTATCAATTTTACGAACCTCAATATTGATCCCCTCAACCCGCATTTTTTCTAAATCACGCTTGAACCTTTCTTCGTTGGCAATCTGCGAGGTCAATATCCTAATGGATAATTTAGTATCAGAAAAATGTTTGTGCACGACATCGAGTGTTTTTTCATCAACATAAGGATCGCTAAAACGAGCTACGCCAGTCATTTGCGAAAATATATTGCCAAGCTCAACACCGGCAGAAAAAGGTTTACCGGGTTCTAGTAAAGTTACTCTTCCTTTTCTCATCTGTTTCAAAAGTTCTTCTTGCCCACTTTGCATTAACTTAAAACCACCATTTTCTTTGTGGCTTAATTTAAGTTTCGTAGCTTTTATTAATGACGCTTGGACAGCTTGTTTTGAGGTGCTTATCCCTAATTTATCAACGATATATTTCGCGATTTCAGTTGAACCAAACCGATCAATAGTTTCATCGGTTAGATACTCCATTACCCATAGCGAAATACTTTGGACATCTGGAAGTAAATGCACGTCAAAGGCCTCCAATTCTTTTTTAGGAATTCTGTTCATTTCGGTTGAAGTTGTTGTCAACAAGCGCGACTCCGGAACTTGTAACATACCATCTCTTTTTCCCGTCCTCGCCCGCCTTGTCTTCCTCAAAATATCCCTTACCTATGGTTTTATTGATGAGATCGTTAATGTTCTTAGGCTTCTTTTGCTTGGCTTTTCTAATCAGGTCCAAAATGTCGTTCGCGCTAAAAGAATTCGCCCCCGAAAACCGCTCATGGTAAACGGCGATTACTAAAACACTATCAATCGCAGTCGTCGGGTTTTTCTCTAGCAAAAATTCGTTAAGGCTTTGGTTTCGCTTCTTTTCGTTTTTTGGGGAAGAATTACCGGCGTGAAGCTCCTTCTCAAGTGCCGTAAGGCGATTTTCTAGGTCTGTAACCCTTGTATCAATATCTTTAGTCATAGAATTAATCTTTATTATTTTTTAATGAATTCAGCACCTCCGCGACTTTGAACGTAGGGAGTTCGTACCCCGAACCAGAGGGCATGAGAATTTTCTTATCCTTGAGGCGCATTATTGTTACACCGACATTGCTCTTTGTAAGCTTAGCTTTATCAATAATTTCAGCGTTTGTAATTATCTCATCATCAATTTTCTTATTTGCCATCAAAACCTTCTTGGCCAAAGCGTAAAGCAAAATTGCATCTCTGCCCTTTAGTTTTGTGGGGTCAACGGCAAATAGCACCTCATTTTCCTTCGTAAAAACAACTTTGCCTTTGAGCATTGTTAAGACGGCCTCCTCGTCAAAAGTGCCAGCGTCAGAATATAGGTCGTCAATAGTGATTTTGTTGGTCATAATTGTTAAATTTATAGATTACATCTAAAGTCTAGCAAACCCCCTATAAATAGTCAAGTATTAGACTTCTGTAATTATACACCAAGTTGTTTTTACCAACAAGCCCCGCTTAGAGCGGGGCTTGTTGGGGCACTATTTTTGACAAGCTAACTTGCTATTTCAAAAATCTTTTTAACAAAAGATGTTCGTGCGTAAAACGCACGGCTAACCGACCCATGACCGGGGCCTTTTGTGCGAGCTTGTATCCATTTGCCGTCTTTTCCAGTCAAAGCTTCAAAACCTTGCGTGATAAGTTTATTGCGAATGAAGTCATAATCAGCTTTGATTTCTTTTATCAATTCATCATCCTCGGCAAAATCCAAGCTCGCTACTTTCAGTAGCTCTCCTGCTTCAGAATTTTTTCCATTCCACTGCACTGCACAAAAAACAATGGTTTTGAGCTTTGCCCAACAATGGCTTTCAAAAAATGAATGGGCTTTCAGTTCTGCGGGGTTGATCATTGTTATCGCCATTGTTTCTTTTGGCACAAGCTCACCTTTTACTGTGCGGAAAGCAACTGACTTTAATTCGTAAGTAAGCCCATTCGGCGCTTTGGAAATATTCGTTTCCAAACCTGCCAAGCGTTCCAAAACAAGACCTTTCCAGCCCTTGTTTTGCTTTCCTGTTTCATAAGTTGTAATACCATGTTCCAAAGCCAATTTTCGCAAATCTTGACCGATATACTTTTTTAGATTTTTGATCGCAACTGCGCGGGTTATGATTTTCATATTTTTGCTTTCTTATTTTCCAAATTGCGATCCAGTTCTTCAAATCGCTTTATTGATACATCCAAAAACTGTTTATCAAGATCAATGCCGATAAACTTTCTGCCGAATAAATGTGAGGCAATTCCAGTCGTGGAGCTTCCAGTAAAAGGATCAAGGACAAGATCGCCTTTGTTTGTGCTAGCAAGTACGATTCTTTTCAGTAAATCTTCGGGTTTTTGTGTTGGGTGCTTGCCAAATTTCTTTTCAATTGGCTTTGGAGTTCCCATAGACCAAACCGAGCGCATTTGAAGTCCGGGCTTTTTTAATGCGTCCTCCGGCCAAGTGCCGTTTTTCATTAAATCATAATTGAAAATATGTTTTGCTTTCTTGTCTTTTCTCGCCCAAACAAGCGTTTCGTGACTTGCTGTGAAAAAACGGCAACTTAAATTCGGAGAAGCGTTCGGTTTGAACCATGCAATATCATTGAGAACATGAAATCCTGCGACTTGAAGTGCAAAACCGCATTGATAAATTGAGTGATAAGTTCCACTAATCCAAAGCGTGCCGGACGGTTTTAATACACGCCTGACGGCTTGTATCCATTCAAGATGAAATTCAAAATCTTTTTTCAATCCGTTGCTCTTGTCCCATGCTCCCTTATTAACACTCACTTGCCGTCCAGCGTGAACAGTAAAACCGCCATTTGAAAGCAAATAGGGAGGATCAGCAAAAACCATATCAACTGAATTTTCTGGAAGTTCAGCAAGAATATTCAAGCAGTTTGCTTGGTAGAGAGTAAAATTTTTATTTTCGTAATATGGTTTTTGCATAACTATTTTTTCAAAAGGTCGTCAACCGAAACCGCAAGAGCTTTCGCAATTTTTTGAATCGTCTCAATGGTCGGGTTTGGGCTTTCGTCCAACTCTATCTTAACAACCGTATTGAGTGACAAATCGGCAAGTTTGGACAGCTTATCTTGCGAAAGCTCTTTTTCCTGCCTAAATTTCTTGATGTTCTTGCCTATTGTGGACATAGTAGATTATAATGTATGGAAAGTGATATAATACTTATATGACTTGCAAATCAATTATAACAACTTTCCATTCTTTTCTCAATGCCCGAATTTCGCCAAAAGAAATCAGCGGAGCAAATGGAAAATTCCTCCCCAAACCCCTCCTTTTCCATTTGCGACATCCAAATTCAAAAACAAATGAGCCGAAGTTTTGGCAAATCCTTTCCCCAAAAAATAGTTTTGCCAAAACTTCGTCCGCATTGTTCCGCCACCTGCCCGAATACTTGGAGGGCAGAACCCCGAAAGAAAAACACCCTTTCCTTTTTCAAAAGAAATTTCACCCCCGCCAAATCAAGAAAGCAAGGAGTGTTTTTCTTTCGGGGTTGCCGAGGCTCTGCGAGGCAGTGGCGGAACGATACGAGCGTACGAGGCAGTTTAGAGCCACCACGCGCTCCGCGCGTGCGATTAGTCGGCATCAGGATTGCTTTCAAAATACATTCGAACTTTGTACAATGAATACCGCCAAGAATCACTTTCGTTTAAATAATTTAACATTGCGCGGAGGGTTTGACAAAATCTTTATTTAGCATTACTTTATTATCAGGTATTTTGTTTTTTTGATCATACATATTTTAATAATCAGATTTGAATGTTTAAAATACGAGGCGGTGCGGCGAATGAAAAACGGAAACGGGATTCCCAAGTTGTATTTTGGCATGGAGTGCATTCAATGCGGGGGAAAAGCGGACCTCGGCAAGAATTTTTACAAGTGCGAATGCGGCGGATTATATATGCCGGTTCGCGACGAGGAATTCATTGCGGATTCAATCGGACGGGCAACAGCAAAGAGAGAATATTTTGACGGAATCCGCTACGGAAGGCGGCGCAGAGAATATCCGCTTGAAAGCGGGGTTTTCATGTGGCTGGAATATTTGCTTCCCGGATTTCCGCCGAATTTGTGCGTTTCACTGCGCGAGGGTATGACGGATTTATTTGAACCTCCGGATTGGTTCAAAAGACAGATTGGCCTCCAGAGATTTTTTATCAAAATGGAAGGCCAAAACCCCTCCGAGTCCTTCAAAGACAGAGGGATGCCGGTCGCGATTTCCTGGGCTAGGTTTCAACAGGAATATTATCCCGAACTTGGGATAGTTGGAGTGGCGTGCGCTTCGACCGGAGATACCAGTGCGTCGGCCGCTCAATACGCGGCGTATTGCCGCGACAAGCTGAAATGCGTGGTGTTTCTGCCGTTTGAGAAAATTTCTCCCGGACAATTGGCTCAAGCTATGATGTCCGGAGCGAGTGTGGTGGCCGTAAAACATCCGGACGGATTTGACGGATGCATGCGATTAGTAAAAGAATTCTGCGGTAAATATTCCGATTTTGTTTTAGTTAATTCCGCCAACGCTTTCAGAGTCGTTGGACAAGAGAGCACCGCCTTGGAAATTTCCCAGGATTTCGCATGGAAAGCTCCGGATTGGATTTCAATTCCGTGCGGAAACGGCGGAAATCTTACAGCGCTTATGCTCTCGCTCCTGCGGCAAAAGCAGCACGGGTTGATTCAGTGCTTACCCGGAATTATTATCGCGCAGTCACAGAAAGCCAATACGTTGGTTCGCTGGGTAAAATCCGGTTTTAAGGAGTACAAAAAAGGCGAATCAGCCGACACCGTTGCGTCAGCCATAAACATCCAGGATCCGGTGTCATATCCCCGGATCCAGAAGATGTTTAAGGAATTTGAAATTCTGGCGTATGACGTTACTGAAGAAGAAATTTATCGCACTTTTGCCGAGTTTAATCACTCCGGTTGCGGGCTTTGTCCTCAAGGGGCTGTGGCGGTAAATGCGGTTTTGCAAGCTCGCGCCGAAAATCGTGTGAAAGAAAACGATACAATCGTTGCCATTTCCACTGCTTCGGCGATGAAATTTACCGAAGCGGGAGTTAAATATCACATGGAAATGAGACGTGAGTTTTCAAACCCGTTAAGGGTTGTGGAGGCCTCAAATCTGGATGAGATTGCTAAAGCGGTTTTCGGATGACAATGCTACACGCCGGCCGCGCCATTTGGCGCGCGCCGGCTTTTTTACGTATTGATACCCGTTTTAAATAATGATAAGATTTTTAGAAATAGAAGACATAAAAAACACCACTCTTAAGGCGATTAAAGAAAAAATTACCCCAGAAAAAAATTTGGAAGATATTAAAGCCAGATTTTTATTGATTTAATAATGAATAATGAATAGAAAAATTGTTATAAGCACTGAAGAGGAAAATAAATTAAAAAACAAACTTGAAAAACGAAATGATTTTGAAGCTTTAAGGATAAAGCGTTATTTGAGTATGCCGGATTTATCCAGGACAGAAGGCAGCCCCCTTCACGAAATAGTGGAGCGTATTCTAATAAGTCCGTATTTTAAGGATTTGGATACTATTCAAACTCCTGAAATTGTTCCAGCAAATATCAGTTTTGACTTGTTTGATTTTCCAGCCGATCATCCGGCGCGCAGTAAATCAGATACTTATTATATTGACGACAAAAACATTTTGCGTCCTCACACCACGATAATGTGGTATTACTATTTGCAGGATGAAAGTGTTAAAAAAGATATCGCGGACAACCAGCCAGTGGGCTGTTTCAGTTATGGGAAGGTCTATCGCAAAGACGAAATTGACCGCAAACACATGAATGTTTTTCATCAGATTGACGGCTGGTACTTGTCTCCGAAATCTTTAAAAACCATCACGCAAACCGACCTAGAGGAAGCATTAAAAAATATTGCCATAGCGGTATTCGGTCCGAACGTGAATTATAGACTTAATAAAGACATTTTTCCGTATACGGACCCGTCTTTGGAAATGGAAGTTGAAATTGACGACAAATGGGTGGAAGTAGTCGGCTGCGGCGTAGTTAAGGGCAGTGTTTTGGAAAATCTTGGCGTGGATTCTAAAAAATATACCGGTTGGGCTTTTGGATTTGGATTAGAACGATTGGCCATCATCAGTATGGATTTGCCCGACATCAGATTATTGTGGTCGACGGACCCGCGCGTAACTAAGCAACTTAAGCTTGGAAAGAAATTTAAAGAAGTTAGCAAATATCCGTCCATAACTCGCGATATCTCTTTTGTGGTGAATAACGATTTTATTCCTAATAATTATTTTGATTTAGTGCGTGAAATTGGTGGCGATTTGGTGGAGCAGGTTGAATTTTTGGATAAATACGAGAATCCAGAAAAATTTGGTCCAAATAAAATTAGCTACACTTACAGGATTATTTACAGAAGTCCGGATCGCACCTTGACCGACCGGGAGGTTGACGGGGAAATAGAAAAAATCATCAGCGCCTTAAAAAGAGATTTCGGTGCGGAAGTGAGATGATCATTAAAACTTAAAATAAAGAAGAATTTCGCTGTGCTATTAATAGAAAATATGTTAAAATCTATTTAATGGGAAATTTGAAATAATAATGATATCACGCAGCGGAAAAATAAAAATATACAGCTTAGGCGCTTTTTCAATATTGGAAGTAATTATTTATACTGCTATTTTCACGGCAGTCATCGGTTTGGCGGTCGGAATATTTATTGGCGCCGTTAAAATAGGAAACAGAGAAACCGCTTCAGCCGAAGTTACAAGCCAATTAAATTTTGTTTTGCAGTCCATAGAGAGATTGGCAAGTCGGTCCTCGAATTTTGACATTATATCGGGCACGGCGACATCAACCTTAAAACTTAGAATGCCGGCGCCGGCCAGCAACCCCACCTGCGTATTTCTTTCCGGGGGAGTTATTAAAATAGCCGGACCGGACGGGTCAAACCGAAATTGCGATTTTGCGAACGCGACTAATTTAACTAACAACAAAGTCATCGTTGATAGGTTAAATTTTACAAAAATAACGTTTTATCCGGGCCACGACAATGTTTTAATCGATCTGCAGTTAACCTATAATAGCGCTGACCCGCAAAGCAGAGTAGTTAGAAGTTTACAGTCGGCGATTCCCCGGGTTTCAGCCGCTACTTTCGACGATAACCTGCTTCCCGGAAGCGACAATACTTATGATTTCGGGCTTACCGGCACGCGGTGGAGAAACGGATTATTTTCCGGCAATTTAAGAGCGGGTTCCGATTCTTCTCACGGTTTGATTTTAACTTCTCCTAACGGCACCTGTTATCGCCTCACTGTTAGTGATGCCGGAGCTTTGTCCACGGCTTCTATAACCTGCCCTTAATAAAATGGAAACGGTTCGAAAATTTTTAAAACTTTTGAATCCTCAACCCCCGATTGGAGGGCTGGAAATTAGCGACTCTTATTTGCGCGCCGTTTTGATCAAGGAAAAAAAGGTTGATTTTTTTTCATTGAAACTTCCGCCGGGCATTGTGGAAAACGGTAGAGTTAAAAACAGAAACGCTTTGCGCTTGATGCTTTTAAATTTGCACGCTAAAATAACGCCTAAAAAAAAGAAAAAAATATACGCGGTGGTCAGCTTATCGGATGGCAATATTTATTCTTCGCTTTTAAATCTTCCGGTAATAGCTTCAAGCGGACTTGACGAAGCCGCTAAGTTGAATTTGCAAATGGCCTCACCCGTTGATTTTGAAAGCGTTTACAGCGATTGGCAATTAATCGGAGAAAAAGAATTAGGAGGAGGAAACCAACTGGAAATTTTCGGAGCCTTTATTCCAAAACAAGTTGTCGACGAATTCGAATCGGTGATAGAAGAGGCCGGCTTTGTTACGGCCGTCGTTGAATTTCCGGCGCTTTCACTTTCAAGAGTCCTGGTTAAATTAGGAGAAAAAATAGCCAAAGATAAAACCTATCTTTTTTTGAGAGTGGGCGGAGACGGGTTAACGTACGGAATTGTTAAAAACGGAAATCTGTATTTTGTTCATTTTACGGCATGGCTCTCCGCGTATGGAACTGAAAAAAAGATTAATTTGGACTCGTTTAAAAAATTGATCGTTTCCGAGACCAGAAAAGTTTTGAATTTTCATGAAAATCACATCGGCGGTCAGATTGAAAAAATTTTAGTTATTGCCCCCAGTATGATCGATGATATTTTAAAAGCGCTTGCCGAAGGAGTTCCGAGCATAAAATCCGAAATTATATCGCTCGATCAATTTAAAGAATTGGCGATCAGCTGGTATAGCGTGCTGGGGGCGGCGCTTCGCGGTTTGGTGCCTCGCTTTCAAGATAATATTGTTTCACTGTCTAGCGACGATACCGACGTTAAATTCGGCAACTATCAAACCATCGGTTTTATAAGAATATGGAGGAATATTTCATTTGCGGTCCTTGCTTTTGTTTTGCTTGTTTTTGTCGGTTTGGATGTTTTTTTGAGTTCTAATCTTGATGATTTGCAAAAACAGGCCGGCTCTCTTAGTTTGAATCCCGACAGTCAAAAGATAGCCGAATTAATCCAGCAAGCCGAAATGTTCAATAATAAAGCCGATTTAATAGGTAGCGCGTACATGAATAAATCCCACTGGTCCCCGGTTTTTAACGCGCTTCTCGAAAAGTTTGGAAACGATATTATGATAAAAAGATTTTATCTTGCCTCCGCTAATTCTCCGCTTATTATAACTGGAGAAGCGCCGAGCGAAGAACGAATATTAGCTCTTGGAGAGGATATTAAAAAAGATTCAAGATTTTCCGATGTTCAGCTTCCTTTGTCGTCAATTAAAGAAAACTCCAAAAACGTTTTTACCTTTAATTTGATTTTCAGAGTTAATTTTTAAGACTAGCTTTCCAGATTGATTTTTTGGAGCTGTCCTTGACGAAGCACATAGACGAAATTATTTTCTCCGTCATAAAAGAAATCGTCAAAGCCGGATTCTATATTATAAACGTTTAAAGGCGGCCGGTCGTCAATTTCTATCAGACTGGCCTCATTGGATCGCGCCGCGAGCAATCTAAGAGAGTCTCTGTACCAGAAAATTTTTCCCAATTCTTGTTTTTTAGTTAATTCTAATTGGGACACATCGCCGCTTTTTTTCCGGAAAATCTCGTCCCATTCGTCTATAAAACGGACATTTATGGTTCCGTTATTGTCTAAGAAAGATATCGCCCGATTATTCGGAGAGAACTCAAAAAATTTGGCGGAGTGTGCTATTTTTTCCGCGAGCGGTTTTTTTTCCGTAAATAAATACAGTTCTCCGCCCGAATCCAAAAAAGCGGTTCGGTTGCCCGATCCGGAAACCTTCAGGCTTTTTATCGGAAATTTCGCGGTGGTTGAAGTTATTTCAAAAAAGGCGCCTTGAGTTTTAAAAACAAGATTATAAGAAAGAAACGAAACGATGTTTTTGTCTCCCGTTTTTGTTTTTGCGAAATATACCGTCGATCCTTTGACATGCCACGCCAATATTTTTTCGGCTACCACGATTTCTTTTTGACCGCGAGCGGTGTCTAAAACGACCAGTTCATTTTTTGTTTCAACAATAATTCGATTGGAATCAAAAGGGAAAAAAGCAACCTTTTTTATTTCTACGGCGTCAGTATTTTTTGATATTATATTTGCCGCCAAAACTCCTATATTTAAAGAGGTTTTTGGATTTGCCAAATCATAAAAGTAGAAGTTGCCGGTTGAACTGCTGAAAGTGATGATTTTGCCGGAGTCCGACGACACATCGATTAAGACGGTTCCTTTTATTGGCTGCGCGAGAGTTTCCGATTTAAATTTTTCCGGCGGCAAAAACGCGCTTATGGTTTCGACTAAGGAAGGTTTAAGAGTCAGCGTTTTTCTGTATTTTTGAAAACCTTCTTTTTCTACGGTGATGTTGTAAGTTTTAGGCAGAAGATCGGGGATTAGAGTATGGTTTTGAATTATGCTCGAATCATCCGAAAATTCTTTATTATCTAATTTTATGACAACTCCGCGAGGCGTTGTTTGGACCGCGATCGCTCCTGTTTTTTGTATTTGAAAATTTTCCAGATTCAACCGCCAGCCAAGGCCGTATAAAATGATAATCAAACCGCCGATTATGAAAATCAAAGTAAAAAAGGCCAGGAGCAGCCGTCTTGATAATAGTGACATATTCAATTGCAATTATATCGCGCCGTTTGAATTTTTCAACAAAATCCCGTATATTTTTAAATATGTTCACTCGGAAAATTGGAATTGATTTAGGCACGGCCAACACGATTGTTTTTGTCCCAAAAAAGGGCTTTGTCATTAACGAACCGACAATCGTTGCGTTGAGCTCTACCGACAATACCGTTCTTGCTGTCGGCAAAGAAGCCAAAGAAATGATAGGAAGAACTCCCGCCGATATTCGGGCGTACCGTCCTCTTCGAGAGGGAGTTATCGCCGACTACTATATTACCAAAGCGATGCTTAAATATTTTATCGCTAAAGCAGTCGGCACCTTTAATTTCTTTAAACCCGATGTCGTTATTTCCGTTCCCGCCGGAATTACTCAAACCGAACGCCGGGCTGTCATTAATGCCGCCAAAGAAGCTGGAGCAAAAGAAGCGCATATTGTTCGTGAGCCGATTTTAGCCGCTTTGGGAGCGGGTATTCCCATTAATTCTCATTCAGGAAATATGATTGTAAATATGGGGGGTGGCACTTCGGAAACAGCGGTTATTTCACTTGGTGGAATAGTTTCCTGGGCGTCCTTAAGAGTGGCTGGCAATAAATTTGATTCTGCAATCAGCGATTATATAAAAAAGAAGTACTCACTCGCCATCGGAGAACAGATGGCGGAAACCGTAAAAATAGAAGCTGGCGCCGCCCTCCAAACCAAAGACAAAAGAACTTTCAGAGTAAGAGGCCGAGACATGATTTCCGGATTGCCCAAAGACGTCGTAATAAGCTCGAATGAAATAGCTGAAGCTCTGCATAGCCAACTTTTAGATATTGCCGCTTCGATTCAAAATGTTTTTAACGAAACACCGCCCGAACTTGTTGCCGACATCATGGAAAAGGGGATTATTCTTTCGGGCGGCACGGCGCAAATTCCATTTCTTCCCGATTTTTTCAAACGGGCTTTGGGGGTTAACGCTTATGTCGCGGAAAATCCGCTGTTCTGCGTTGCCAAAGGAGCCGGCCTTATTTTAAACCATCTCGATATTTATAAAAGAACTTTACTAAATAAAAAATAGATCGGATGAATAAATATCAAAGCGCTTACATAAATTTTTTAATAAAATTTTTAAAGCCCGCTAAGCCTTTAAAAATTATTCTGGATTGTTCCAACGGAGCAGCCGGGCCGGTTGTCGACAAAGTTTTTAATAACAGCAAACTTTTAAATTTTAAAATTATCAATTCCGTAGCGGATGGAAATTTTCCCGGCCACGGCCCAGACCCTCTAAAAGGAAATGCCCTTAAAAAAATATCAGCGTTTGTGCTAAAACAGAGTGCTGATATGGGTATTGTTTTTGACGCTGACGCCGATAGGGCTTTTTTTGTCGATAATCGAGGAAGGAAAATAAACCCTGACGTAATTGCCAGACTTTTTATTTGGCATTTGGAACCGAAAAAAATCGTCGCGGACGCCAGAACCGGCTGGCTTGTCAGGGAAAGAAAAGTTGTCGAATCAAAAGTCGGCAGATACTTTGTTGAGCGGCTGATGAAAGAAAAAAATGCCGATTTTGGGACCGAGCATTCCGGACACTATTATTTCAAGAAATTCTATTATTTCGATTCCGGAATTTTTTCAGCGATTCAGGCCGTCAACGCTGTTTCGAAACTGCCTTACTCACTCTCCGATTTTATTGATTTATCGCCCCAATATTATTCAAACGAAACAAATTTTAAATTAAACGCTAAGCGGAACTACACCGCGATTCTAAAAAAGATAAGCACTAGATATCAAAAATTTGCCCGGTCGTTTTCTTGGCTTGACGGCTTAAGAATGGAAATAAAAAAACCTTCCGGCGGGTTTTGGTTTAATATTCATTTTTCCAACACGGAATCGGTGATAAGGTTGACAATTGAGGCGCAATCACCGAAAATACTGACTACAGAAGAAAGGATTTTGGCAAATTTATTAAGCAATATATGAAAAACGACGACCTTTTTAACGATTCGAATGGCAAGAAAATAAGCGCCCGCGAGGTGGTTACGGAAGTTATTAATTTTATGAAAGAAGACCAGCGGCGCCACTATAAGGTAATTATCGGAACGGATTCGCAGCAAACCAGCGACGATAGCGATTTTGTTACCGCAATTGTGGTTCACAGAGTAGGCAATGGCGGAAGATATTTTTGGAGACGGTCCGAGAATGGCAGGTTTTACACTTTAAGAGACAGGATTATCACCGAGGTTCTTTTGTCGATTGAGGTCGCAAAAGAAGTTTTGATGTTTTTAAAATCAGCCACGACTCTTCCGTTTAATTTTGAAATTCATGCCGATGTCGGCAATAACGGCGAAACCAAAACAATGATTTCCGAAGTGGTTGGCATGATAAAAGCGCATGATTTTGAAGCAAAAACAAAGCCCGAAAGCTATGCCGCCAGCAAAGTGGCGGATAGACATACTTAAGCCAGTTGATTAGTTACGCTTCGCTATGGTTAGTTGGTTATTATTTTTTGTGATTGCCAATTAACTGATTGGCCAATTAACTAATTAACTAATTAACTAAATGACCAACTCCATTGTTCTCGATCTGGAGACAAAAAATACTTTTTTTGATGTGGGAAGAGATAATTTTGACGCTCTGGATATTTCTTTGATCGGCGTATATTCGTATAACAAGGACGAATATATTTCTTACGAAGAGCATCAAATAGAAGACTTTATTGATTCCTTAAAAGGCGTCGGTTTAATAATCGGTTTTAGCATAAACCGGTTTGATATTCCAGTGTTAAAAAAACATTCCAAAGAAATTAATTTGTTTTCTATTCCTCGGCTGGACCTGCTCGACGAAATAGAATTTAAAACCGGCAAGCGCGTCAGTTTGAATAATTTGGCAAAAACCAATATAGGACTTGAAAAAACTCATCACGGTTTGGAAGCGCCTAATCTTTACCGGGACGGCAACATCGAAGAATTAAAAAACTATTGTTTGAATGACGTAAAAATAACAAAAGAACTTTACGAGCTTGCAAAACGTCAGGGCTATCTTTTAGTGCCGAAAAGGGGGAGTGATGAAATGGAAAAAGTGGAGCTTTTGTTAAACAGATTGCCGATATAAATTTGCCAGCATTCTCGATGTCTTTTTTGAAAGAAAAAGGTCTGGTCCACCACATCGTGAACCAGACCTTTTGATCATGACGAGCCGGTATTTTTATGCAAGGAGTCGGCGAACGGCATTCCTGATTTCATCATTGAGATAGATCGAGACATTCGGGTCGCCATCGTTTCCCGTTCCGGGGCATGGGATATTGAGGAAATTTTCCCATCGGATATATTTTCCCTGTTCGGCAGAGTCGGCACCGAATCGTTTAATGAGCCAGTCGCTGTTCTCGCCGGAGCTTTCAGAAAGCCCAAAAGCCGCTGCGAGGGTTTCTTTATTAAATCGAGAACGACCGCATGCTTTCTCGTGGCAGGGTTTGAAATAAATTACGAGCCAATCCACAAACCATCCTTTCATATTGGGAAACATTGGCGATGCTTTTTGGAGGATGATTTTGGCAGCGTTCCCACCGATGATAAGAACTTTGTTTTTTTGGTCAAATAGTTCAATGCTCATTTTGCCGCCGTGGTGGTGATACCAGATTGGAAAACCTAAACGGGTTTCTGGATCTCGTCGTTGAACCGTCGTTTTCATCGGACCACCCCCCTCTAATATTATTTATTGATGTCCAAGAACCAATTTGAAGTTAGCACCAAACGTTAAAATAATCAAGGTTAAGAAAAGCGGAAGCGGGAGGATTTTCCGCCGGAGGCGGATTAGCCACTGGCTGAGAACCTCCGATGCCGTCTCCGGCATACCGCATTTTTCCCGATTTGTCTCTGAGTTTGTCGAGGAGGAACAAATCGCAATCCCGAGCAAAGCGGTGGGGGTGAGATTTGAACTCACGATGCCCTTTCGAGCATACCACATTTCGAGTGTGGCGCCTTAAACCAAACTCAGCCACCCCACCGCTTTATTCGGGACGAGTGCGGCCCATTCAACCACTCTGGCACGCTTCCGTCTGTATGGCTTTTCAACGAAGCTCGAACTTTTTTTGAAGAAAATGTTTGAAACTTTCCGCTCCGCTTCCGCCCTGAAATTTCGCAAAATTTCAGTTCCAAAACAGAAAAATTTTCCTTCAATTTTTTTCGATTTCGCGCGCCCCCCAATTTTTCAAAAAAGGAAAAGAAAATTTTTGTTTTGGATTTTTGTAAAACAAAAAGGCGGAAGCGGAGCTATAAAGGAAAGCGTGTTTGCCCCGACCCACCCGTGCGCGCACGCTTAGTCAAGCATAACTCCCTTTGAAGATTATGACAATATCCAGTCGATATAGTTAGAGTTCATTAGAATCTCTCCAAATATTTTCAAAAAGCGCTTTATACGTTTTCACAATTTGCTCTGAATCAATAACGATAACAAATAGAGCTTCTTTCAATGAAAATATAGCTATTTTATTTCCGTAGATTATGTTATCGCATTTTCCAAAAATATCATTTTTTGTAATTCTGATATGATAGTCGGGATTATTTAATGTTTTCATTTTCTGAGCATATTCAGTGCTGCCATTTTCAGAATTTATTAATTCTCTAATCTTATTTCTTTTATTTTTCACAACCTTTTTCCAAATCTGAATCCTGTGATTGAATTTTTCGCCTAAAGCAGAAATTGAACCAAAAAGAAGTATTTCTTCATTTTTTGTGTCTTTGGGAGTCAATTCACTATAGACGGCGTCTACTCCTTCCTCGCCAGTAAAAACCATAACGCTAGATTTGAAATTATTTTTTTGGTAATAGGAATTAAGATCTATAGATACTGCCTCTAACGCTTCAACCCTACCTCTCCATGTTTCTAAAAGACTTTTAGGAGATATGGGCGAACATATTGTTTTATTTTTTTCAGCGTAACTGGTTATTAGACCTTTCGCAACAAGACTATCAACCAGAACATAGGCAGTGGGTCGTTTTATATTTGCCTCCTTGGCTATTTCATAAACAGTGCCTTTTCCAACTTTAAGGCTGGCAATATATATTTGCGCCTCTTTTTCGCTTAAATTAAAGTATTTTAATACTTTTAGTGTCTCTTCGTTCATAAAACCAATCTAGCATAGATTAGTTTAGTAGTCAATGTTTATGACTAAAATGTAAATACTCCTTTATATATAGGTATTTTTTACCATGTTTTATTCTTAATAATTGACTATATGTCAAATTAACTATAATTTTCTATCAGTTCTTACAATAACGCTTAAAAAACCTAAAAGGAGGCGAATACCATGTCAAAGAAAGAGTTTATCCATTTTTACGACCGCGAAGTTTTGCAATATCTCGAGTCGGAAAAAGGCAGGAGTTTTCCATTGCCGTCAATTTCAATTGCATGCGCCCCAAAATGTAATCTGGCTTGTCCACATTGCATTTATGACGCAAAAACTGAAAGCGTGACAAATTCCTTTACGCTTTCTCAGAAAGTGGAAATACTGCAACAAGCACAAAGGCTTGGAGCGAAATTTTTGCAGATATGCCACGAGGGAGAGCCTTTTGTTGATAATGGTGTGATGCCATTGATACAAGAGGCGGCAAAGTTGGGAATGGATATTTTTCTTTATACCAACGCCACCATGATCACGGCGGAAATTGCCAAAGAACTATACGACCACAAGGTATGTCTTGGCGTTAAGTGTGATAGCTTGAATCCTAGCATATTCAACAAAATGCTCGGACGACAAGCTGCGGCGTTGGTATATCGTGGCATTCAAAACCTCCTTGAGGCGGGTTATGATCAGCCGTTTGAAAAAAACGGAAAATTGTATACCCGCATGGGTTTAGTATGCACACTAACATCCCTCAATACTGAAAATATTGAGGATGTGAAAGATGTTGCTCGTTTTGCATGGAAGAACAAAATCTTTTTCGGAGCAGCACGCCTGGAAAGAGGAGGAAGAGCCACTGGTAGGGTGTGGGAGGCACTCAAGATACCTGATCAGGACAAAGTCGTTGACTTCATAGATTGGTGCTCCGTGCAGACGGGCATCAACTATTGGGATGCTCAACCCACTCCCTACTGTATCGGTGTATGTGGAGTGCAAGTCGCAGACAGTGGCGAGGTATGGATTACTCGCTACGGAGGAAGTTGCGACTTCACCGAACCAGACGGGGAAAGCTATCCTGAAAACTTGGTTACAGCGGGCAACCTTAGAGACGAAAGTCTTAAGGCCATTGTAACTAACATCTGGAATTTCAGGAGGGCAATAGTAGAAGACGGAACGCTGGATGAAAAACTGGCCGAATACGAGCAGACCAAGGACGTTTACCCGAACGGTCTTCAGGACTGCGGATCAGCCAGAACATACACCCTCTTTGTTCCGTTCTATCACTACGTGAAGCAGTTCCTGAGAAGATAGCCCGAAAGGGCTTTACGGGAGGGGCGGACCAAAAATCCGCCCCTTATTTCTAAAATTACTATTGGGATATGCAAAATTTTAAAACGACCCTTTCTAAAAATCAAATTGAAAAAATTAAGAAATGGCACAAACAAACACTTGTTCAATCAACGTTTGTGCAGAATAAAGAAATTAAAGCTTTAAATAAAAGGTTTATAATTTTGCCGGGTGTTTTTCCTCCGATTTTTCCTGATTCTATCATTCTCGCCGAAAATGTTTTAAAAGAAGTTAAAAGAAATGACAAAGTTCTAGACATCGGAACTGGAAGCGGAATACAAGCTATTTTTGCAGCGAGTAAATCAACTAAAATCATTGCAACTGATATAAACATCTGGGCTTTGAAATGTGCGAAAATAAACATAAGAAAATACAACATGCAAAATAAAATATCCTTAATTAGAAGCAATCTCTTTTCTAAAATAATCGGGACGTTTGATTTAATAATATTTAACCCACCCTTTCGCTGGTTTAAGCCGAAAAATATTTCGGAAAAAAGCGAAATGGACGAAAACTACTTAACTTTGCAGCATTTTTTTAAAACAGTTAGGAAGTTCCTATCAAAAAATGGGAGAATAATTATGGTTTTTTCAGATTCTGGCGATGTTGATTTTTTTGAGTCACTAATAATTAAAAATAATTTTCATTTTAAAATTATTTCCAAGAAAAAATCAGAAGGCTGGCTTTATGAGGTTTATAAAATAATTCCTTAAAATATGCAAAAGCAAACTGAGAAAAACTTAACCCAGCTTGAAATCCCTCGCTTATCAGAAACTTTTAACTTGACTGATGGGCATGTCCATAGGCTGTGGGATAAAAAAGAAAAATCAATCATCAATAAGGCTGCCTTCTTTTTTAGAACAGTTAGCAGAGAAATGCAGCCCAAACTGGAAAAAGAATTTAAAACCAGTTTTTATGAGTTGTCTAGACAAGATATAGATGATAAAAAAGTTAATTATCTTCTATGCACTTCGGCCTCAATGAGTCTGGAAATAATTGCTAATTATTTACGGCTAAATAAAGCCAGTCTTGCCTTAATAGAACCTTGCTTTGATAATCTGGCAGATATTTTCAAGCGTCATAATCTAAGGCTGGAAGTTATCCCCGAGAAATATCTCATTGATTGCGCTTTGGATAATTTTCTTAAGTCTGTAAAGAGCTCGGCCATTTGTCTTATTTCCCCAAATAACCCAACTGGCTTGGCATATTCAAAAGAAAATTTAGAAAAATTTGCTAAATATTGTAAATACAATAATAAGCTATTAATAATAGATTCATCTTTTAGATTTTATAATGATCGCGAAAATATCTTTGATGAATATGCACTTCTTAATAAAATTGGCGTTAATTACATTTTTATTGAAGACACTGGAAAAACCTGGCCAACTCATGATATTAAAATATCAATTCTTGCAATTTCAAAAAAATTATTCGGTGATATATATGATATCTATACGGATTTTATTCTCCATGCATCGCCATTTGTTATAAAACTCTTAACTGAATTTATAAGTAATTCAAAAAATGATAATCTGCAAAAAGTTCACGAAGTTATAAAAATAAATAGAAAATATCTATATAAAAATATCAAAAATACTTTCTTAACTCCTACTGAAAAATCATATACTAGTGTTGCATGGCTAAAAATAGAAAATCAGCTAAAGGCAATTGAATTCAAGAAAATTTTAGACAAGAATGGCGTATATGTTTTGCCTGGAAATTATTTCTTTTGGTCGAATAAAAATAAGGGTGACAAATTCATAAGAATAGCTTTGGCTAGAGATATAAAAAAATTCAAAAGAGCCATAGAAAGGTTGCGGATTGTTTGTGCAAAAATAAAATAGTCATCGGGGAGTTCCTTTTCTGCCGTCCGCGAATGGGCGGGCTGGGTCAAGGACGGCTAAAATATTCGCTTCCGCCGTCCAGCTCTTTCGAAAAAGAGACTGGACTTCCAAAACAAAAATTTTCTTCCTCTTTTTTGAAAAATTGGGGGGGGCGCGCGAAATCGAAAAAAATTGAAGGAAAATTTTTCTGTTTTGGAACTGAAATTTTGCGAAATTTCAGGGCGGAA
>Ga0209514_10004406_pt1 | contig 18940 bp, 18 predicted proteins | sample Subgrocontami58m_FD_187452 | JGI IMG/M metagenome (GOLD analysis project Ga0209514, IMG submission 187452) | Subsurface groundwater microbial communities from S. Glens Falls, New York, USA - GMW37 contaminated, 5.8 m (SPAdes) (version 3) | ecosystem: Environmental > Aquatic > Deep subsurface >...
AAAAAAGTATATATATAGGAAACATTTTAACTTTTCCTTATATAAGGAAAAATCTTTTCCTATATCTGGACAATTATGGTGATCGATCAGTAACCACTTTTCTTCATCCTAATTCATTTTTATAGTTGCTCTATTCTATTTCCCAATCCCAGGCTTATTGCTTCTCGATACGGAAGCTGCCATAATTGTTTTTTCTTATCCCATCTTCCATCGGCTCTTCGTACCAAGCTGCCGCGTTTTTACAAATAGAACTGAGTGCTGTGTTAATAAAATAAAAAAAGTATTGCTGATGATCGTTGTGTTAACTAGTTCTCGTGGATTTTACAAAATCGACCATCATAATTAATAATGCAAAGGAGCCAAGAATTGCCGGGATATAATAGACTCCTTCATAATTAAAGCCTGTAAACCAGTAACCAAATACCGGTGAGCCGAGCCAGGCACCAACCCATCCGAAAATTACTTTTGCTATGAATGAATTAGTACCGGGGCGGACGTAATACTTAAGACCGAAATGGAGAATAGCGGAAACTACAGCGCTTATTGCCAGTAATATTAGAAAGCTTATAAAACTCATTCCAATCATTCTAAAACCTCCTCTTAGTGTTAAAATATTATTAATAACACAGCACCCATCGAGAAGTGTTTGTAAGATAGTAAAATATTAGATAGTTGTATAGAAGAAAATAGCATCCAGAATCAAGCATCCAGCATCAAGTATCAAGAATCAAGTATCCGGCATCTAGAATCAAGGCATTTTTTTATAAGTCGTAAGAAGATATTCAACAACTGCCTCTGCTTCTTTCGGTTTTAAACCTTGATTAGGCATTGCGGGATAATCAGGATTTATTTTAGACGGGTTCAAAATATATTTTACAAGAAGATCTTTCTTCCCTTCATATTTAGGCATGGTTTGGTTGTAAGGTGGACCGACAATTTTCTTATCAAATTGATGACATGCGATACATCTTCCATTAAAAATATCTTCACCGCTTATCGGGGCTAATCCAATTCCAAGTTGCTCGTTTATCTTAGCTTGATATGTTTCGTAATTAGCTGCTAGAATTGCAAATTGTTTTTTAGTACTTACATCAAATGAATATTGATCGCGGATAATTAGAACAAACACTGCTAATATAATTAAATAGATAACTGCAGAATTATATTTTGTACTCGATTCTTTAAGCATTACATAAAACAAACCGGACACAATTAATATCAAGAAAAGTGCAAAAACCGAATAACCGAATACACCGTATGAGAGCGACAACTTTGGTCTCATCATTACTGATAAGACAACGAACAACAGAAGAATTATGGAAGCCAGCAATCCTCTCAATAGAACAAAATCTCTGATGTAACTCTTAAATTCATCACTATAATTAGAATCTTCCGAATTAGTTCTAAAGTAACTGTATAACATCATTGCTGAAGTAATTAAGAAAGCAGAAATAATAAATTGTGCGAACCCAATTAATGCGTTAAAAGAAAATACCATTTCACCAATATTGCCTACACTCTCCCATTTTTCGTTATCAAGAGATAACTGAACTGCACCGCAGAATAAGTAGATCGAAATGAGTAATAACGTAATACCATACTTTCCGGATTTACCAAAAATCTTTACTGCTCTTTCTTGTTTTGCAATTCTGTTTCTTTCAATCTCCGTTAGATTATAACCATAATCATTCGCATTCACCTTAAATAGAAAACCATTTTTATAAGAATAGATCAACAGCAGTGCAATAAATAGAAATATAATTGAAACAAAAAAATAGCCATGAACACCGGCATTCGATTGACTTAGAAGCTGAGCAAATCCGAACATTGCACTCAACATCGGAACAATTCCTAAAGCAAATGCCACACTCTTGTTGAATGTGATCATTTCAATCAAGTCTTCAGAGAGTTTGTAAAAATTTTCATCTTTCTCATTGATAGCTCTCTTTCTGAAATAAAGCGAATAAGTTAGATGACCAAGTAGTAAACTCAAATATGGTATCAGCAGTGCGAATGCAAGTACGATCAAATATTTGATCAAGACCATATGATGTGCCGACTGAGGTAATATTGCTTTATCTAAAAATTCCATAGTGAATCCTGTTTTTCCGCATTAGCGGGTTAAAATTCATTTAGAAATAATTTATCTATAGAGAGAATCAGAACAACTGCTAAGACATACAAATTTATTCTTAAGAACGCTTTTCGGAAAATTATTCGTTCTATGTAATCAGATAATATTCCTTTCGTTTTCCACATTAGCCAAACACCCAGCAGAAATAATGTTATTAGAGCATAGAAACTTAGTGATACGTTAAAAAAAGGAATTAACAAACAACTTGTAACGAGCGCTGCAATCCAAATAAAAGTTATTCTTCCAAGCTGAAGATCATTAAATATTTTTGTGAGTGCCGGGAATCCGGCTTTCTCATAATCTTTTCCGTGAAGTAAAAGCAAGAGCCAAAAATGCGGTATCTGCCAGATGAAAAAGAATAATGCGATTGATAATATTTTCATATCAAACACGTCACCGCCGGAAGCAGCCCAACCGATCATTGGCGGAAGTGCGCCTATTACCGAGCCTGGAACAACAGCAAGCGCAAATCTTTTTTTCAACGGAGTATAAATTATATTGTACCAGATCAACGCAATAAAACCAAGTATTAACGCTGTTAAGGTTGATGAGAAATTAATTACGGTTAAACCAAAAACTACCAGCAAGAATGAAACAACAATTGCATAGAAAGGTGTAACTCTGCCTGAAGGTATTGGTCTGCCCTTTGTCCGTTCCATCATTGCATCAAGATCTCTTTCTTGATAATGATTCAATGCAGATGAACCGCAAGCTAATAAAAATACACCGATCACAATAAACAGCATAGCCCATTCAAATTTTCCGGAATTTAATACGTACCCGACAGAAGTGGAAACAGCTACAAAGAAAGTTATTCTAACTTTGCCGAGTTCTAAAATTATTCCAATATGTTTTTTCAATTGATGAAACAATTATCGCTCAATTATTCGTTTGAATCTTTGTTAAAGGAACACCGGGGCGTTCCAACCATTTGTAAAAATCATTATCATGTAAAACTTTTACCATTGTGTACATAGCTGAATGATTCAATCCGCAATACTCAGCGCATGCAATATCATAAGAACCGACTTGCTTTGGTGTAAAGTAAAGATGATTTGTTTTACCGTAGATTATATCTTCCTTTATTCTGAAAGCCGGTATATAAAGACAATGATTCACATCCATCGATTGCATTTCTAAGTCTATAGCTGTATTGATAGGGACATAAAGTGTATCAGTCTTCTTACCATTTTTATATTCAAAAGAAAATTGCCACATACGAGCGGTTACTTTAACAGTGTAAGGATTTGCCGGAATTTCTCTTATCTCTCTAAAACTTGTGTAACCAAAATAAAACATTGATAAAACTAAAAGTGTAGGAATAACAATCCAAATGACTTCGAGCCACAAATTACCGTGTATATCAACCGGTTGATGACCTTTCTTACGATTGTACTTAAACACAAAGTAGATCATCGTTGCGGTAATTCCTAGAAGCAGAATTACCGAGATAGCGATGATATAAAGCATCACGAAATCAACAGATTCAACATGAGTTGTTGGAGCAATACCCATTTAATTCCTCAGCGATAGATATAATCAAAAAATGTTAAGAGAAAAATTATTATCAGAGTAAATCCACTTAATGCTATAAATGCTTTGAAAATCTTTTCTTCAAACTTTATATGCATAAAAATATTTATGACTAATCCGGATTTGACTGCAGCGATCAATAATGCAATAAATAAAGTATATCTTCCCAAATTTACACCGGCAATTGTAACAGTAATTGATGTAAACGCAAGCAGTGCAAGCCAAACTATTATATATGTTCCGTAACCCGAATGATGCTGATGTTTATCGTTTCCGCTCATGAATCTTCCTTTATTGAATTAAGTAGAAGAGTGGGAATAAGAAAATCCAAATTAAATCTACTAAGTGCCAATACAATCCGGAGTTTTCAAGTTTTACATAATTATCCGGTGTAACTTTATCTTTCGCTATAAACACAAGCATGAAAAATAGAACCGCCATTCCGATCAGTACGTGTAACCCGTGTAATCCGGTCATTATATAATACAGACCAAAGAAAAGTATTTGTCCGTTTGGTTTATTTAAAAGTTCAGGCGAACCGGGATAAATGCCATGAGAGAATTTTGTAGACCATTCAAAATATTTATTCACCATAAACATTACAGCGAACAGAATAGTAATAACAAGCATCATCATAGAAAGGAATTTATTCCCTTTCTGCAAAGCGTCAATTGAAAGCGCAACTGTCAAGCTGCTTGTAAGTAGAATGATCGTATTCAATGTTCCGACAGTTGTATTTAATTCCATAGCCGCAAAATGAAATTGATCCGGATATTGATAACGATAGACCGCATAAACTAAAAACATTCCGCCGAATAATAAAACTTCTGTAAAAAGGAAAAGCCACATTCCCATCTTCGCGCCAAGATCATCTCTATGTACATGATGAACAGCAGCTTCTTGATGATCACTCATTCTTCATCTCCTTAAGTTGGCTGAAATCGTAAGGTTCATGAGTTATAGTAGGAATAGTATGAAAATTTTCCATAGGCGGCGGTGATGGAATGTGCCATTCTAATGTTACACCGCCCCAAGGATTTGATGTAGCTTTCTTTCCTTTTATCAATGCATGAATTAAATATCCAACAATGAAGAAAATTGTTCCGGCAAGTATCCATGAACCGATTGTAGAGATTTTTTGATACGGAGTGAACTGCGGTAGAAAATCGTAATATCTTCTCGGCATTCCCATATATCCCATAATAAATTTTGGGAAATAGAGCATATTGAACCCGATGAAGTAAATTGCAACAGCTATGTTCGCAAATTTCTTGTTATACATTTTGCCAAACATTTTTGGGAACCAGTAATGAAGCGCAGCAAAGAAAATAGTTCCTGTTCCACCAAACATTGTATAATGGAAATGTGCAACTACGAAATATGTATCATGAACATGAATATCAGTCGCAAGTGAACCAAGTACAAGACCGGTTAAGCCGCCGATCGAGAATAAGAAAATAAAATTCATCACCCAAAGAAACGGCGCTTGAGGATCAATGGAACCTTTATACATTGTTGCAACCCAGTTGAAAATTTTTACACCGCTTGGAAGAGCAACAATAAATGTCAGCAGTGAAAAGATCCATCGTGCAGTATCGCTCATTCCGCTTGTGAACATGTGATGTGCCCAAACAAGATAACCTACAAATGCAATAGCTAATGAAGACATTGCAATAGCACGGTAACCAAAAATAGTTCTTCTCGAAAATGTTGGAATGATTTCTGAGACAACACCCATAGCCGGAAGAATCATAATGTAAACTGCGGGATGAGAATAGATCCAAAACATATGCTGAAATAAAATCGGATCACCTCCGAGTGCCGGGTCGAATATTCCAACTCCGAATGCTCTCTCCATCATCACTAATAAAATTGTAATGGCTACAACCGGTGTAGCTATAATTTGAATCCATGCGGTTGCATAAGTCGCCCATACAAACAAAGGCATTTTGAAAAAAGTCATTCCAGGTGCACGTAATCTGTGAGTTGTTGTAACAAAATTAATTCCTGTAAGAATCGAAGAGAAGCCGAGAACAAATGCTGCAAAAATTGTTAGCGATACGTTGGTTGTGCTTCTTATGCTGTAAGGAATATAAAATGTCCAGCCGGTATCAACCGGTCCGCCCGGTAAGAATAAAGAAACGAGCGCTAAGATCGCACCGATAACGTAAATATAGTATGATAATAAATTCAATCTTGGGAATGCAACGTCTCGTGCGCCGATTTGAATCGGTAAAAAGAAATTTCCAAATATTGCAGGCAAACCAGGAATGATGAATAGGAAGATCATTATTACACCATGCAGAGTAAAAAATGAATTATAAGTTTGTGCACTCATAATTGTTCTGCCGGGAGCGAGTAATTCCAACCGCAAAAGGACGCCGATTATTACACCAACTAAAAAGAAAGTCAATATCGAAACCAAATACATCAACCCAATTCTTTTATGATCTGTAGTTAGCAGCCACGAAAGAATTCCGGTATGCTTATTTGTACTTTGATGGTAAAAATTATTTCCGGCTACAGCATCAGGCATTTATTTCAACTCCTTCGTTCTTATTTGTTTTCTTTTTCTTCAACACTAGAACACCGAGAAAAATTCCAACACCCAGAAGCATCACCGTTCCAATGATTCGAGTTATATTCAATGTGTATTGTCTTCCGCTAGGATCGTAACTGAAACAAAATTGCAAGACTTTAGCAATAGTTGGATTTGTCTTTCCGCTTTCAGCTTCAAGCAATGCCATTTTAACATCGAATGGATTAAAATCAGTTCCTAAAAGATAACGGGAAATTTTCCCTTGCGGTGAAACTGTTACTAAAGTCGCTGCATGAACAAATTGTTTGTCAGCGGGCTTAAAATAAAATCCGCAAGCTTCGGTAAGTTTATGAACATTCAAACTATCGCCGGTTAAGAACAACCAATTGCTTGGATCGAATTTTCTTTTGATCGTCATCAGATAATTTCTTTTCCACTTTGCGGCAACTTCCGGTGTTTCTGTAAAATCAAAACTGATACTCACAACTTGAAAATCTTTTCCGGGTTCAAGCTGCAACTTATCAATTGTCCATGCTAATTCATTCTGCATCGGGTTGCATACACCCGGGCATTCGTAATAGACTAAAGCAATTAAAGTCGGTTTATTGATTATATCTTTCAGCGCAACAGTTTTGCCTTCAGATGTCTGGAAAGTTAAATCCATCGGTAAAGTATTACCAAGCTTTTCATCAATTCCAACTTCAATTTTCTTTTGAGCGAATAAGTGTTGAGGAACAATAATAGTCATCATTAACAAAATAAGTAAACTTAGTATATGAAATGAAATGTCATTCTGAAGGAGTGAAACGACTGAAGAATCTTTTTCATTTTTTATGAAAGATTCTTCTCCCGATGAACCTGTCTGCCGACAGGCAAGATCGGGATCAGAATGATAAGGATAATATTTTTTTTCTATGAAATTCATTTATTTCTCTTACATCGTTGAAGATTTCAGATAATCGTAAAGCATTTTCCATTCTTCTTTAGATAACTGAACAACTGCCGGACTAAAACCGGAATTAACCGGATTAGCTATTACAACCGATACATATTTATCAAGACTTTGCTTAGCAACTAAACGCGAGAAAGAAGTAAAAACTTTTTTATAATCAAGAGAATTTTTCTTTAGAATATCAGCTCCTGCATTTCCTTGTGACTGATATATTTTACTCTCAAACCTTAAAAGCTGTTTATTTGAAAGAGAGTTCTCATCAATTAATTTATTTGCTGCAATCCTCACTGGAATTTTATTCGGTAAGACAGTTCCTTTTGAAAGCCGGTATGTTAGATCTAATGATACAACTTGTTCATCAGTTACAGGTGGAAATTGAGTGAAAGTTCTTATATAAGATAAAATTGCTAATCTATCATTCGCCGGTAAATATTCATAAGCAGCCATGCCGTTTTTTATTATTCCTTCTTGTAAAGCTTTGTACAACTGATCAATATTTCGACCGAAAGTCCAACCATCTGTTGATGTTAAATTTCTTGGTTTTGGATTTAACATAGCACCGGCAGTTCCATCGCCTAATCCCTTATCACCGTGACAAGCCATACATGCTGCTTCATATAATTTTTTACCGTTTGCTGTAAAATCCGGGGTCGGATTTTTGATCAGCTTAAGATCTACAGAAACATTTATACTTCCTTTTTTGAGTTCAATTTCTTTTTTGATGTTAGTTGTATCTGTAAGCCCGACAGCTTGTTCATTAAAAGAAATCTGGTTAAGATTAGTAACAAAATAGATTCCGAATAAAAGAATGATTACAAAGAACAGCGGGAAAACCCAGCCGTATAATCGTATTGGATTTTTCAATAATTCTCTAAACTTCAATTCATCTTTTGGTTTTTTATTTAAGCTCATAGATATATTCTATTATAATCTGAAATCAATTCCGCGTTTTAGTTTTGGGTCGCCAATCGGCACTAAATTATTTTTCTTTGCTTGATAATAGAAAACAAGAATAATTAAACCGGCAATTAATATGGGGAATCCTAATTCAATCCAACTGAATGGAATTCCTTCCTTAAAGAAATTTGGCATTACGAGCCAATATAAATCATAATAATGTGCAAATAGAATCCAACCGGACATAAAAAGCAATCTCTTTGGATTCATCTTCGATGGTTGTGAAAGTAAGCCGACGTACGGAACTAAAAAATGAACTATGATTAATCCGACAGAGAAAAATTTCCAGTTACCTTCCCATCGCGCTAGGAACCAAAATGTTTCTTCGGGAAGATTTGCATACCAAATCAATAAGAACTGGCTGAAAGCAATGTATGCCCAGAAATTTGTGAATGCAAAAATCAACGCTCCAAGACTATAGTAGCTGTCGGTATGAATTCCTTTAACAAAAAATCCGCGTTCATTCAACAAAACAATAAAGATAGCTCCGACTGCCAATGCAGCAAGGATAGTACCGGAGAAATAATAAACGCCAAGAATTGTTGAGAACCAATGTGGTTCAATACTCATTAACCAATCTATAGCTGTAAAAGAAATTGTTATTGCAAATAACGGCATAAAGATAGCTGAGAGTTTAATATTCTTCTTTGTTAAGTATTGATCTTTGGTTTGATCTTGCTTACGGGAATTTTTTATAATTAAATAATAGAACAGTAACCATACCAGCCAAAAAACAATAACTCTTATAATGAAAAAGTTAACATTGAGGTATGGAGCTTTATCAATCAAAGTTTTATCTGCAGGTGCAGGATGTGTCCAATGAAATATTGTGTTCACATTTAACAAAAGCGGAATAAACAACAATGGAAGAACCCAGACCGTAGATGATAAAAACTCGCCGACTCTTCTAAACGGTGTACTCCAGACAGCACCGGATAAAAATTCAATCGCTACAAAGAAGAGCGAACCGACTGCAATACTAATAAGGAATGTTAATCCAATAATATTATTGTAAGCGCTTCTTTCGGGATTTACAAGATAACCAAGAACAACAATTAGCAATCCTACTAACAGTAAACCCAAACCAATTGTTTGAACTTTTGACGGTAATTCTTTTTTCTGATATTCAACTGAAGAAGAAATCATTGTAGATCAGACTCCTTAGCGTTAAGCGCTCTTTGTAATGCTCTAACATAATTTATTACTGCCCATCTTTCATCAACAGTAAGCTGGGTTGTATAAGACGGCATAACATTTTGTCCTTCTGTTAATACTGCAAAAATTCTTCCGTCACTCCACGTTCTAACTTTTTCCGAATGCAGACTTGGCGAATTCGGAAATTGTCCGCGCAATCTGCTATCACCTTCTCCATGATAACCGTGACAAGGGCTGCAATAGATATCAAATTTTGTTTGACCGAGTTGTAAAGATTCTTTCGAAACCGGGATAGGATTTACTAATCTTTCTCCGGCAAGATCGGGCTGACCTTTGAATTCATAAGGAAGAAAACCGCGTGCAATTGTTCCTTCAACCGGTTGACGCATTCCATGACCATCAGCAAAGACAAGACTTTTTTGTTGAGGATTTTGTTTCTGTTGTTCCATCATCCAATTAAAAGGAAGCATGAACATCAGCTTATTCAATGTAAAATATGTTGTACCTGATGTAATAATTACAACAACTAATAAAAATGTTAAAAACTTCGGCTCGAAGATTTTATGTTTATGAGTAATTTCCTCTTCAGCCCAATAAACAGCATTTATTTCTTTTGCGTGTACGCTTTCTAAAAATTTTCTAATTGATGATTCATCGAACTTAGGATCTTCCGCTTGGATTACAATTCCATATTTATCGGCAGAAACCTTCTTCATATAATCCGTTGCATGAAGCGGATGAGCATTATTGGGAAGTTTGAAAAAGAAAAACAACATAGCAAGCACAGTAGCTATTGCGGCTGAAAGAACGGTCACTTCAAATATTACAGGTATATAAGCCGGGAATGAAAAAAATGGTTTACCGCCAATTACTAAAGGATAATCAACTGCAGAGACCCACCATAAACTGAGTAAAGCTCCCAGTGCCCCCGATAGTCCGAAGATCAATGCAACATAACCAAGTTTGGAAGCCGGAAGGTTCATCGCCTTATTCATTCCATGTAACGGATACGGTGAGTTAACATCGAATTTTGTATAACCTTGCTTTACAGCTTCTTCCGCTGCATGAGTAACTTCATCCGGTGTATCAAAAATTCCGGTGTAACTATATAAGATTTTTTCGCCCGTCATCAATGATCCTTATGAGAAGGTTGAGCGCCGTCCACAACAGCTTTTACCTCAGCCATAGAAATAACCGGCAACGCTTTTGTGAAGAGCAAAATCCAGGTAAAGAAAAATCCAAAACTTCCTATTAATATCATTCCATCAACTAATGTTGGTTTATAATATGCCCAGCTTGAAGGTAAGAAATCTCTTGATAGCGATGTAACGATAATAACAAACCTTTCGAACCACATTCCAATATTTACAAAAATTGCAATAACAAACATTACCGGAATTGTTCTTCTAATTTTTTTGAACCAGAAGAGCTGCGGCGAGACAACGTTGCATGTAACCATTATCCAGTAAGCCCAAGCATAAGGTCCCATTGCTCTGTTCAAGAATGCAAATCGTTCAGCTTCCACTCCGCTATACCATGCAATAAAAAATTCCATTGCATAAGCGTAACCAATCATCGATCCGGTGAGCAGCATAATCTTATTCATTTTTTCAAGAGTATCAACCGTAATAATATGTTCGTAGTTGAAAATTTTCCGAACGATGATCAAAACATTCTGCACCATAGCGAATCCGGAGAATACTGCACCGGCAACAAAGTATGGCGGAAAGATTGTCGTATGCCATCCTGGAATAACTGAAACAGCAAAGTCAAAGCTTACAATTGTGTGAACAGAAAGAACAAGCGGAGTTGCAAATCCGGCAAGAATTAAATAAACCATTTCGTAATGATGCCAATGTCTGTTCGAAAATCTCCATCCCAAACTGAAGACAGAATAAATTACTTTTTTGATTTTATGTTCTGTTCTTTCCCGTAACGACGCGAGATCAGGAATCAATCCAACATACCAAAAGATTAATGATACAATTAAGTATGTAGAAACCGCAAACACATCCCACAAAAGCGGTGAAGTAAAGTTAACCCAAACTGAATGCTGATTTGGATAAGGGAATAAATATCCGCTAAGCCAAGGACGACCGAGGTGAATTAATGGAAACAATCCCGCAGTCATAACCGCGAAGATCGTCATGCCTTCGGCAAATCGTGAGATACCTGTACGCCACTTCTGTCTGAATAAAAATAAAATTGCAGAGATCAAGGTTCCCGCGTGACCGATACCAATCCAAAATACAAAGTTAACTATATCGAAAGCCCAAGCGACCGGAATATTATTTCCCCACATTCCGATACCGTAATAAAAAGTTAAAGCAAGACCGAGCACAAACAAGCCGGTCATTGAAAGTGTTATTGACAATGCGATATAAAACTTTTTATCCGGCTTCGTCTCAAGAGGCTTTGCGATTAGATCATCAAGCTCTCTTAAAGCATGTTTACCTTCTAAGACAGATAATTCCCGTGTATAATCAATAGTACTCACTAAATTTCCTCCGAATGAGTATTTCGAAGTTTGGCAATGTATGTAACGTTCGGTTTAATATATAATTCTTCTAAAACATGATAGGATAAATTATGCTCTCTCAATTTTGCTACATCAGAATTCGGATCGTTCGCATCACCAAAAGTAATTGCATTTGTCGGGCAAGCTTGCTGACAAGCAGTAATTACATCACTGCCCTTCAAAGTTTTTCCGTCACGTGTAGCATTCGAGCGAGCTTCCATAATTCGCTGAACACAGAATGTACATTTTTCCATAACACCGCGTGAACGAACAGTAACTTCTGGATTATGAACGAGCGAGGTTAAATCATTTTCATAATAGGCATCAGCAAAATGATCGCGGTAATTAAAGAAATTATATCTCCGAACTTTATAAGGACAGTTGTTCGAACAATAACGAGTACCAACGCAGCGATTGTAAGCCATCTGGTTCAATCCATCCGGACTATGATTTGTTGCGTTGACAGGACAAACATTTTCGCAAGGAGCGTTATCGCAATGCTGGCAAAGCATCGGTTGATTGCTGACAATCGGTTCATCAGGAGTTCCGGAATAATAACGGTCAATTCTCATCCATTGCATTTCACGTCCGTGCTCAACTTGGTCTTTTCCAACAACAGGAACATTATTTTCAACATTACACGATGTTATGCATGCAGAGCAGCTTGTACATTTGTTGAGATCAATTGCCATCGCCCATTTTAAGCCGGTGTACTGATGCTCTCTTGTGATACCAATTAACTTTTCTTTTTCTTCATGTAGGAAGTTCGGCTCTTTCTTGTACTTCTCAACTGTTCCCTCTTGAATGATCTTTCTTGTGCGGTGAAAATCTTTTACGAAGGTATCGTCAAGTGAATGATGTTCTTGAGTTGATACTAATTTATGTGTTCCATCAAATTTTTTGATTGTTGCATTTTTATAAATGTAAGGTGATAATGAAAATTCTTTCGACATTAACAAAACAGAATTGAATCCTACTTCTTTTCCGACTTCACCGACAACAGATCTTCCATAACCTAATTCAATATTGATGGTTTGATTGTCCATTCCAGGTTGAACCAAAACCGGTAATTCTAAATTTGTTTTACCAATTCCGATTGAAATTAGATCGTTCATTTCAACATCAAGCTGCTTTGCAAGTTTTGGCGAGATTGCGGCGTAATTATCCCATGTTATTTTTGTTACGGGATGTGGAGTTTCTTGCAGCCAGCCGTTGTTTGCAAATTTTCCATCACCAACAAAATAACTTTCAGTCAGATGAAGAGTAAAACCATTTCCAGTTGCTATTTCTTTCATACTATTAAATGCAGTGAGATTAAATTTATTTTGTCGCGAAGGTTCATTAAATAAAACAACTCCATCATGAAGTGCTGAGTACCAGAAAGTTTTTGCATCTGCAAATGTGTTCTTCTTTGCAAAAACTGCTGCACTGAAATTATTCATCAGGTATTGGTGATATAAATCTTCCTTGTAAGAGTTTGCATCACCCGAAATCCAGGTGAGCAGCACAGTTTCTTTTTGTCTTGTGTGGAATATCGGTGAGATTACAGGTTGCTGTAAACTATAAACATTGCTGCGGGTATTGGCATCTCCCCAGCTTTCAAAAGCATGATTAATGGGTAATGTGTAATTGCTTACTGCCGATGTTTCATTTTCTGCTTCAGTTAAAGTAACAACTGTATTAACTTTTTTTAATGCTGAGGTATAATCATAATCCCCAGGTAATGTGTAAACCGGATTAGAATCAAAATGAATTACTGTTCCGACTTTTCCATTCTTTATCGAATCAATTAGTTTAGAAATTTCCTCTTTCGTTGATTGATTGATTAAAGATTTTGATAATGATGTATAATCATAAAGAACAGTATTGCCTAAAATTTCATTTAGCAGATTTACAGCGGTGTGAACTTCTTTCGGTAAAGTATCACCTGCATAAACAATAGCTTTTCCACGATTGGCTTTTAGATCATTTATTAGATGAGATATTTTTTCTTTATCAATTTTATTGAAGAATGAAATGGAATATTTTTCAATTTTCGATTTTACATTTGTATCTAAAGAAATAGTAGAACCGCTCTTTGTTAATTCATTGATCAGAGCCATCACGAATTCATACTGCACTGATGGAGAAATACTCATGCGGTAATCTGCCATCATTCCGGTTGCACTCATTCTTCCTTCTGCAACATAAAGCCGGTTGAAATCAGTTCTGCCAACGACTTCCCTTTTAGCGGTAAACTTTCTCATGTTCTCAATATAATTACCTTCGTTACCAAGGAAATCAGAATCAAGAGCAAGGATTACATTTGCCTCTTCAAATTTTATGGATGGATATTCTGTAGTACCGTAACTTTCCAACCATGCTTGTCTTTTCAGTTCATCATTTACAAGTGAATGAGAATAAATTTTTGTATTTGGATATTTGAAAACGAAATCATCTAAAACTTTTTTTGTTGTAGGTGAAGTAATCCGATCTGTAACAATTGCGATTTCTTTCCCGTCCCTTTGAGCATCATTCAATGCTGCGATAATATTTTCATCAACACTTTTCCAACTAATATCATTTCTGTTAAAGCGCGGTGTCTTTAATCTTTCCGGATCATATAAATCTAAAATGCTTGCTTGTCCTTTTGCACAGATCTTTCCTTTATTAACCGGATGATCTGGATTTCCATCAACTTTGATTGGTCTTCCTTCTCTTGTCTTGATCAAAATACCGCAAGCCTGTCCGCAGCCATTACAAGTTGATGCATAATAATTTGCAACACCCGGGAATACTTCTTCCGGTCTTTTGTTATAAGGAATTATTTCACCTTTATCACGATAGTTGGTACATGCAGTTGCAGTTAAAGCGGCAGACGCAGAAAGAAGAGCTAAAAATTTTCTTCTTGAAATTCCCGAAAGTTTTGAAGGATCAAATTCTTCAGTTACACCTTCAACAAACTCATCATGTTTTAATTTCAAAACATTCGGATCATTATTATAGTCATTCAGACTTTTCCACAATTCTTTTTTATCTGATGATTTTAAGGAATCGCTCATCTTAGACCTTATTATTTCTTTTAACTGCAGAAGGATGAATTTTAACTTTTATATTTTTATTCGATGACGCTTTTGCTACAGATGTAAAAAACTTAAATGGTATTACTGATACAACAGCAGCAGCAAGTGCACCTTTACCAATTTTTTCAAAAAAATTCTTTCTATTTATCTTGCTTAATGTTATCAAAGTAAATCTCCTAATTATCTATGGCATGCGGAACAATATTCCGGACCAAGATTAACTTTCTTCAGATAAGGTAATTTTTCTTCAGGATGTCTGTGACAATCTAAACAAGCAGTCATAGTAAAAGGTTTAACTTGTTCAACAACTTCCATTTCCTTTACATCGCCGTGGCAGCTTTCACAATCTATTCCCTTATTAATATGAACACTGTGATTAAAGTATGCATACTCCGGAACTTTATGGATTCTCTTCCAAGGAATTATGTTCCCTTCATTATAATATTTTGTCAGCTTGATTATCTCAGGTTTATCTTTACGTGATATAGTATGGCAGTTCATGCAGATATTTACAGAAGGAATTATTGCTTGTCTCTCTTTCGTAACTCCTATATGGCAATACTGGCAATCTATCGCCATTTGTCCTGCATGCAGTTTATGAGAGAATTTTATTGGTTGTTCCGGTTTGTATCCTACACTATCTCTTTCTGCACGGGAGAAATAAAAAGTTAATACGAAAGATATTGCTACAACAAATAATGTTAACGGGAGGCGAATCTTGAGTGCATAATCCAGTACCGTTCTCTTCATTTAATACCTGTAATAGTAAAATTGACAGATCGTTTTATGGGAATCTTTCTTGAGTTATTTAACTTAGCTTTCGCTAGTATAATTCTAAATGGATAAGATATACAATTAACAAAAAAATGTGGTGCAAGATAAGAAACGAAATTTAAAATCCAAAAATTTTTAACTTCGAAAGTTAATTTTATCTAATTTTTTCTTTCAACAACAAAACTTACTAATGATTCTAATGATAATCGTGACTCGGATATCTGAAACTGTTCTAATTTAGATAAAGCTGCCTTAGAATATTCAAGAGCAATTTTTTCAGAGTATTCTATACCTTCATACATCTTAACAAACTTTATTACAACATCAACTTTTGTTTTTCTCTCTTTACTCTTCAATAAATTAATGATTTTATTGGATTCGTCTTGAGGTGCGTTTTTTAACGCATAAATTAACGGAAGTGTTATTTTCTTTTCCTTGATATCAGCACCGGGCGATTTGCCGAATATATTTTTAGTGCCAATGAAATCCAGGATGTCATCACGGATTTGAAATGCTATTCCAAGGTTTTCACCAAATTCCTTCAGGGCAGTTATTTTTTGTTCATCGTCAGTTGATGCACGCGCCCCTATTTCACAACATGTTGATAAAAGCGATGCAGTCTTATCGGAAATAATTCTAAAATATGTTTCTTCATCTATATTTAATTTTCTTGTTTTACTTATCTGCAGCAATTCCCCTTCCGACATTCTCTTAACAGTATTTGTTATTACTCTGAGAAAATCAAAATCGTTTCCATCAACCGCAAGCATTAAACCGCGAGCTAATAAATAATCACCCATTAATACGGCAATCTTATTCTTCCAAACTGCATTGATCGAAGGAAAATTTCTTCTTGTTTCTGCATTATCAACAACATCATCATGAACTAAAGTTGCTGTATGAAGTAATTCTACTAAAGTAGCACCTCGATAACTGCGTTCCGATATACCGCCGCATAAATTACTTGAAAGTAGAACTAAGATAGGTCTAATTTTTTTTCCTTTTTGCTTTAGAATATATCTTGTTATTAATTCTAAGAGTGTAACTTTCGATTTTAAGGAATGCTTGAAGAGCTCTTTAAATTTCGAAAGTTCATCTTCAACCGGGTGTGTAATTTCTGCGAAGGATCTATTTATCAAGATTTCTTTTGGAATATTTTTGAAACAAAAATACTTATTTCATATAACAAAACCAATGGAACAGCAAGAAGCACTTGTGAGACCGGATCTGCTCCAGGAGAAAGAAATGCGGCTAATATCATTATAACAACAATAGCATGCTTTCTATATTTTCTCATCAGTTTTGGTGTAAGTAAACCAATCATAGAAAGAAAAAATGAAAGCATAGGAAGTTCAAAAATTAGACCTGCACCCAGAATGATATTAAGAACTATTGAGAGATATTCATCTATTGAAAAATTATTTTGTATAGCTGCAGAGCCGAATGCGGCAGCAAATTTTAATGTAAACGGAAGCATGATGTAATAAGCGAAAACTACCCCGCACATAAAACAAAAAGTTGTGAACAATACAATCCATTTTATATACTTTATTTCTTTAGACTTCAATGCCGGTGCGATAAACTTCCACAATTGGTAAACTACATTGGGAAAGCTAAAAATCAAACCGAGCATAATAGCCACCTGGAAGTAGAGAAAAAGTTGACCGAACGGTCGAAGGTTTTGTAATTTAAAATTTGCTGTACGGGCCGGAAGAAGAAGAATTTTATCAACGAAGAAATCAATAAATATCCAGGCAATTACTGTCCCGATAAGAATTCCGAGTACAGAATAGATTATTCTCCATCTTAATTCTTCAAGATGATCGAGAAAAGTCATTTCAACTTCTTTTTTCTGACTCTCCCCTTCGATAATATTTTCTTCGAGTTCTGCCAATTTAATTTTGTTTTAACTCAGGATATAACGGGAATTTAAAACATAGTTCTGCAACTTCACTTTTTATTTGAGACAATGCTGATTCGTTCTCATTATTTTTGATTGCTTTATCTATGAACGATGCAATATTTTTCATTTCATTTTCTTTCATTCCACGCGTTGTAACTGCAGGCGTTCCAATTCTAATACCGCTTGTAACAAAAGGACTCTTTGTATCGAACGGAATCATATTTTTATTTACTGTAATTCCGGCAGCTCCGAGTGCATTCTCAACTTTTTTCCCGCTTAGTTCTTTATTTGTTAGATCTACTAACATTAGATGATTATCTGTTCCGCCGGAGACAATATTATAACCTAAAGTTGTTAATTCGTTAGATAACGTCTTTGCATTTTTAATGATTTGTTTTGCATAATCTGTAAATGAATCTTCAAGTGCTTCTTCGAATGCAACTGCTTTTGCAAGAATTATATGCATAAGTGGTCCGCCCTGAATTCCAGGCATTACCATTCCGTCTAAAATTTCAGACATTAATTTTAAGCGGTCTCCTTTTAAGGTTTTTATTCCGAAAGGATTATCTCTGTCCTTACCCATTAAAATAATTCCGCCTCTTGGACCGCGCAAAGTTTTGTGAGTGGTTGATGTTACAACATCGCAATATGGAAGAGGATTATTCAGCAAACCCTTTGCTATTAATCCAGCAGGATGTGCCATATCCATCATTAATAATGCACCAACTTTATCGGCGATCTCTCTGAACTTTGCATAATCCCAATCACGTGAATATGCACTCGCGCCCATAACTATTAATTTGGGTTTTTCTTTCTTAGCAAGATCTTCAATTAAGTTATAATCTAAAAATTTTGTTTCTTTATTTAAGCCATAACCAACTGAGCGATAGATCTGCCCCGAAAAATTAACGGGTGAACCGTGCGTTAAATGTCCGCCATGATCGAGACTCAATCCTAGAATAGTATCACCGAGTTTCATCAAAGTCATATAGACAGCCATATTAGCTTGAGAACCGCTATGCGGCTGCACGTTAACATATTCCGCACCGAATAATTTCTTTAAGCGGTCGCGGGCAAGGTCTTCAACCATATCAACAAATTCACATCCACCGTAATATCGTTTACCCGGATAACCCTCTGCATATTTGTTTGTTAGAACTGAACCGGCAGCATTCAATACTGCTTGAGAAACAAAATTTTCAGATGCAATAAGTTCAAGATGTGTTACTTGACGATTAAGTTCTAATAGAGAAATCCTAAAAGCTTCTTTGTCGTTTTGTAATTGATTGTACATAGCACTGCACTTTTATTTGAAACAATTAATTTGCATTAGTGAATAGAAATTTCTCTTTCAAATATGCTGTTCTGGAAATTCAATTCAAAATAAAGTTTACTAAAAGAAATGTGATTGGA
>Ga0209514_10004413_pt1 | contig 18923 bp, 19 predicted proteins | sample Subgrocontami58m_FD_187452 | JGI IMG/M metagenome (GOLD analysis project Ga0209514, IMG submission 187452) | Subsurface groundwater microbial communities from S. Glens Falls, New York, USA - GMW37 contaminated, 5.8 m (SPAdes) (version 3) | ecosystem: Environmental > Aquatic > Deep subsurface >...
ATTCCTGGGTTGATGTCATCTTTCTTGCCCTTAAAATGAGCCCTTATTTGAGCTAAGGTCATAGCTTTGTCTTTCAATAGATTGGTAAGAATCCTCTCTGGCAGTCCGTTTTTAAGATAGAATAGGGCGTTTTTATCCAGGACTATTAAGTCATAAGAGCTGCTTTTTATATTTATCAAATTTTTGTTCTGCATCCATTTCAATGCATGTGTTACTTCTGATTCATTCAATTTTGATTTAGCTACGATTTCAGTAAGTGTAATATTGTCATGCAAAAAAGGAAGAATTCTCCTCTCTAAGGGATGTAATGATTGAGCCAGTTTTTCCAAATCCATGAAAAGGATTTGTCAAAGGTTATTTTTAAAGGTTTTTATTCCTAATAAGCACCTTCTAGATAATCTATTATTTCTAATTTACTTTTAATCCCTAATTTTGACAATATGTCAATCATTTCTGATATTGATATACTAGCTATTTCTGCTGCTTTACCTATAGATATTTTACCATCCCTATATTTTGATATAGCAAAATAAACCTTTCCTAAACCTATTAGCTCTCTTACTGCAGCGCTTTTGTCTATTTTTTCCTTAGATGATATTTCCTTAAGTATTTTTATATCTTCTTCTCGAAGTCTAATTGTCATAACAGATTGCATCTTTTTCATTAATTTTAAAGAATTATTATCTTTATTTAACTTTTTCTCTTTAGATTGTTTTTCAAAATTTAAGATATTGTTCATTTTAGTTTACGTCCAAAGCTTTATTTATAGCAATATTTATAAATATAAAGTTTTACATCTTTTGTAATGGTTAAATTAAACAAAAAAATAATTTTTATTGCAATAATTGTTCTAGTAGTTATTGTAACCAACATCCTAATTATTAAAAATTCTGATTCTTCTGTTGTAAATAACCAAAAAGTAATCGATCAAATAACAAGGCTTTCATTTTTGGCAGCAGATAGAAATCTGACAGAGCCTGATTTAAAAAAATTAAGTGAGTTAACTAAAAAAGACAATAAGGTTGGGGGTGTTTTAGACCAAATGTACTGGCTGATAAGAAATAATGAGGCAGAACATGCAGCCCATTCATTAGCATCGATAAATGTCTATGTTCAGACAGGCAGATTAGAGTTTTGCATTCCCCATGAAGTTCAGCATCTAGGATTATTGGTTGAGCATCAAGATACTGGAAGGGCAAAAAACCAATTAAGTTTAATTAAGGAAAATATACCAAAATGGCTTGAAAAATCTGAGGGAGCTAAAATAAACTTCCCAGCTTATTACATAAACCACGAAGAAGTAAAGTCTAAAATAAATAGCGTGGTAGAAAATTTTGAATCCAATAACATCAATGAAGAATTCTTTGAAGATATTGACTATATTGGAGAGAACGGAGTTTGTTGAATCAAACTTTAATTAAATTAACTGTTTTAACTTATTTATAGATTCTAGGTCTATATCATATTTCTTAACAATAAAAACACCCTTAAAGCTGTCTATAAATTCCTTTTTATTAATCAATAAAAGCAACTTACGTATATTTTGTTTAACTATTTCTTTCTTTCCTCTCCATATCAGTTTATCTATCAATTTTACATCTATATCTTTACTCATGGCCACAACATCTCTAAAATCAGTTAATCTTCCAGAATGAATTTTTAATACTATTAATAGCTCTTTATTAGGAACTAAAACTGATATCTCTTTTTCAATGCCGATTATTTTTCTTATTTTACTATACTTTTCTATTTCTTCTATTGCATAAGAGGCATTTGTTATTCTTGAACCTATGCCATCTATAAGAAAATCTATACTTACCCGAAGTTTTTCTTTTGTTTCATATCTAATAAATTCCTTAGTATAAACATGATCTAAATTCTTAACTATAGTTTTTACAAATTTATGTTTATCAAGTACTGGTTCAAATTTGGCTTTATCTTCCGATTTAATAATTAAATCTACATCTATAGAAAATCTATGTTTATATGCACTTACACCATAACCTCCAACAACTATGAAATGTAATTTTGAATCAATAAATTCTTGTAAAGCATTAAAGATAGTATTTTCCCTCTTTATTAATTGTTCAAACATTAGTTAAGGCCTCTTTATATTTAATATTAATTTTTTTGCCATATAACTCTCCTACCATTTCTAAAGCTGGTTCAAAATTATAGATATATTTTTTCATAAATTTGATAGTGTCATTTAATGAATCTACAGGAATACCATCACAATAATCAACTTTAAAATCATCTAAATAAATTACTTTATAAAATATCTTTCTTTTTTTATTTATTTTTAAATTTAATTTTTTACAATAATATTCAAACAACTTTTTATCTTGCTTTTTTATTTTAATGAAAATTGGATAAAAGTCTCTAAATCTTGATATGTTATAGCCACCTTTTGTCCAAATAAAGACACTATCAGTTTGTGTAAAACAATATTTGATTCCAAATAAACTTAAACCATCATAATAAAAATTAATATCTTTAGACAAGATATTTTTTATATATCTTAATGTCGTTTTATAAAAATAATTATTTTTATTTAAATATGTGTTCATTCTTGTTAATTTAAAAACTCCTATATCCCCCAATTCTTTAATCCATTTATGAGTCCACCCATAGCTCAAGCTAATTCTATTAGAGATTGCATTTATAGAATCTATATCCTTTGATGCAATCAAGATTTTCAATATATGTGGATTGATTGTTTCTAAATTCATACTTATCATTATAGTGATAACTATTATATAAACCTTTCTACATGTTGAAAATTACTGCTAAAACCCTTAGTTTTCTTAATTTTAGAATTAACTATAAAAATTAGATGTAAATCTTATAAGAAAACTAAAGTTTAAATGACTAGTGTAAAAAAACCAGATGAGGAATTCTCATATTCACTATTCAAGTTAAGCTAACACTCCAAGACAAAATAAAAGGAGAAAAAAGTAATATAAAAATTTATTTATATAAGCCTTCTAGACCTTTCTTGAAATCGGTTCTTGCAACTTCTGGAACAAATCTTTCTGAATATTTTAACATTTGTTCTAAACTAGGTCTTGAAATTTTTTGCGCGCCGTCACGTACCCCGACGAACTGGCCATTGCCATTGAGGTCGTCGTCGCCATCAAGGCCGTTGATGTAGCCGTCGCCAAGGTACAAGAGACGCCCTAAAGGTAAAGGCTCATTGCCTTCCTTATCTAGATCATCTAAATGCCAGACTCCAATTTCATCGCCAAATACTTCTTTATGCCTTTGTAAGTATTTCTTAGCTCTTTCCTCTCCGCCTAAAAACGGAATTACTTGAGGATGGCTTAAGGCATGTTTAACTGGAATTACTCCAGATTTTGATCCTCTTAGGTCATCATATGGCACTAAGAATGATACTTGATTTCCATATTGGTCAGTCTGTCCATCTAAATCAACGAATCTCTGGAATTCTTCTTGAGGAATTCTTCCAGCATAATTTACTAGTCCTTCCTTACCATCTATTGCTTCGGTTATATTATCAGGATTAGAAATATGATTATCTGCATGAAAATAAGCTACAACTGGCTTACCTGCATATTTTCCTCTTTGGGGAATACCAGTAGCCCTTATACTAGGGGTTGTAAACCCAGTCTGCCATACTCTAGAATCTTTATCAGATTCTATTCTTGCATCTATCAATTGCGGCATAAAAACTGGTTGATAGCCTTGATCAATTAAAGATTTTAAGGCTCTGTCTTTTCTACTATCATAGAATTCTTTACCTTGTAAGTGTGTTACTACAATTTTTCTAGGTATTAATATTTCATTACCTTCTTGTGTTTGAGTGTTTGTCATTTTTATTTTACCTCAATTTTGGTTAATATCATTATATTTTTAAACTTTTTCTAATTTAGACCAAGTTGAGTCAAACATATGAGTTACTGCATTGACAAAGAATGGACTGTTAACCCATATTCCTGTATCATAACTTTCATGAACATTGTCATCAGAATTAATCATGAACATCATTTCTTTTCCATCAACCATCACAAATCTTGCGCTTATCTTATCAGCTTTTCTTAAGTCTGCAAACTGGCTGATTTCCCTGATTGTTTTATTATCTTCCTTAATAGGAGCAGCTATCTTAACTTTAACCCCCCTATTGCTTAATTTCTTTAAAACAGAACCCAAGTTTTCATATTTCCTATTTAATCCAGAAGCTGTAGTCACAATAACAACTTCCTTTTGGGCATTCTCAAGCATTGAGGTAATTTGATCATAAATATTCCTTCTTCCCTTAATTGCTCCAGAAACTGAAGTTGGGTCTACATGACTTATTCCATTCTTGAATAAAAGGTTAAGTTCACCAAAAAAGGAATCTTTTTCTACATTTTCAAGGCTTTTAATCTGAGATGTAGCATGATCCTGGAATGTTTTCTTAACTCTTTTCAAAACCTCTTCAGGCTTTACAGCTATATATTTTATAGGCTTTCCTAGCTTCATTATTACAAATCCTCTTTTTTCAAGGGATTCTAGAACATCATAGCTTCTTGACCTAGGAACATCAGAAATATCGCTTAATTCTCCAGCTGTTGCTATTCCTTTGCTAAGCAAAGCTGTCCAAATCTTTACTTCATAGATGTTAAGATCAAAAGCACTTCTTAACTTTTTTAAAAATTCATCGTTTACTATCATTTTTGTCCTTATTACTACTTCTAAATGATGAGAACTAGTATATAAAGCTTTCGGTTTAACACGACTCTATGGTAGTAACAAATACTATAAACATTTGAATAAAATTATTTTTTAGTTACTGAGTAAATCCAGTGTCCCTATTAGCTGCTAACTTCTTAGTTGCTAACTTATCAGATACTTGTTCATACCATTCCCAATGATGGAGTTTTGATGGGTTTAAAGTTCCCTTGTACGCTGCAAGTCCTAACCAAGGCAGCCCGACAAATAGAACCATAGTAGGCACATAACCAAGCCCCAAAGCTCTACCTACTCCAGTAACATCTTGTATTTGTAAAAAGTGAAGGTATTCGTGTCTTCGGACGAAATCATTGTATGGTCTTCCTAACCAAGGCTGTTTTGAATCAGTGTAACCCATAGCTCCACCGAAAACATTCATATAAGCCTTTGGATCCCCTATGTTTGGATTAACAAAGGTGGGAACTCCAGTCTTCAAAGAGTATCCTAAATCAAGATTTTCCATAGTCTTGCTACCAGCCGCAAAAAAATCAGTTAGTCTTCCCTTATTTATTTTTGGATTTTCTATATTTCCTTCAGAAATCTTTATATCCCATACTAGATACTGGAATCGCATATCACTAAATAGTCCTTTGTTTAACATGGCGTTTGATCTAACTGAACCAACAACCTGGTTTGCTAAATACGCCCACAAAAAGTCTGTACCCGGTGTTGCAGTATTTCCAACAAATTCACTAATTTTGTATGAAAGTGCACCTGTTCCCAGGCCAACAACAAAGTTTGTAGCAAGATCTTTAATAGAATCTCCTCTCACAATGCCTGCCCCTAATGTAAAAGCCGCCGAAATACTAACATAATAATTTCTTATTGCATTACTTGCTTCTTTTCCATTAGGATCAACAAATGCCATTGGATTATTATTAGCATAATCATAAGGGGTTTGTGAAGGGTTAAAACTTGGATCAATTGAAGTGAATCTTCCTATGCTTGGATCATAATATCTAGCTCCAAAATAATACAATGAGCTTGAATCTTTTTCCTTACCGGTAAACTTGTATTTTGCATTATTATTACTTAAATCCTTTCCAAATGGATCGTAATCTAATCTTGCAACTAAAGCACCAGCAGCATTAGTAATAATTCTATTACTCCCCAGATGGTCTTGATGATAATATTTAACTTCGTTGTTTGAATCAATTGTTTCTATTAATTTAGAGCCAAAATAGATATTTGAAATGGAAGTAGTTGTTGTAGTTTGTTGGATAGATGGCTGTATTTCTGTAGTTGTAGCAGTCTGAGTGATGGGACTTTCGGTTCCTGTAAACAGGTAAGAAGATCCTGAGTTAAGATAAACAATATTTTGGTTGTCTAGAGTTAGATAACCATTGACCTCTAGTTTTTTAAGGTCTTTACAGGCTTTGTTTGTAGTAATTAAAAACCAGTTTGTTTCAAATCTCTTTAATTCTTGGTTTGAGAATATGGAATTTGTATTTTGACTTGTAATCTTAAACATTAAATTGAGATTAGCAGAAGCTTGGCTTTCTACAAGAATTCTTAATGAATTATTGGAGCATTGAACTTCATTAATATTGTAGTTATAGATAGTTAAGGACTCTTTATAGGGAACAGCTGCTGATACTGTTCCCATTAGAAAAATAACTATTAGAAATAAACTTAAGAACCTCTTTTTCATATATAAAAAGTAATTATTAGTTATATATAAACATTTTTATATAACTTTGTAATTTTTAATAATAAAAAAACTTAAATACCCCGCTGTTTAACTAAATTAAGAGGTGATTTAAATGGCAAAAGTAGGAAAAATTTTTAGATGTATGACTTGCGGAAACCAGGTTGTTGTAATAAAAGCTGGAAAAAATCCGAAAGTGGGCTGTTGCGGTAAACCAATGAAAGAAAGAAAAATTTAATTTAATAATCTTTTATCTTTGCTGGTTATATAAGGCCTATTAATTTCCCCAGTCTTATATAATATTCTTAATTCCATAACTATCTGATTTTCTATTTTTTGTCTATTTTCTACAGCATAGTCTATAATTTCTTTCCTTGTGTTAAGCAGTTCTGTGATTTCATCTATATTAAATCTTAAATCTTCTGCCTCATAAATCTGGCTAGCTAATCTATAAGTTAAGAATGCATGATGATTGGTTCTTTGTTTTCCAAACTGTTTTATAATATATTGAAGTGGGTAACAATTTTTTTTACCGTATTTTTTTAAGCTTTGATATACTACGGGGCCGGAAAGGCCTAAAAAATAAGCAATATCGGTAGACGGCATTTTTAACTCTAGGCCTCTTCTGATTGCTTCTTTCTTCTCTTTTGGAGTAATATGTCTTTCTCTAAAACCATAAAGAGGTTTTAAACCTATTTTTTTCAGTATTCTTCCGACATTAGCTGAGTAAGCTAATATATCTAAACTTTTTCCTAATTCTACTCGGCTAATCTTATTCCCAGATTTAACTGCTTTCTCATATCTTTTCAATAATTCTACTAGGCTATCAAAAGGTATTTTAGTTTTATTTGGATGTTTATGGTAATTTAAATAGTCTACAGCCTTTTGATAAGGCCAACCTTGTTCTTTAGCAACATGTTCTAATCTTTTACCTATCAAAATTCGTATATCTGATAGTAATCCCTTTTTTAGTTTAAAACTTGTTTCTACTTTTTTGGCTTCCCTGATTTTTCTCCATTCAGCATGTTGTCCAGTTTCTACTATATACTGTCTTATTCTTTCTTTTGATAAGTCCCTATTGTTGCCTATTTCTTCAAGTGTTAATCCCTGTTGAACTAATACATCAATATTTGATCGTCTTTTGCTTTTAATCAAACTTGGCGCTACAATAAAAATTTCTGATTGATCCTTTAGGCATATTGGTAATTTAATGTCGTTCTTTCTTCGATAATTAAGAACTGTATCAAATGAAAGTCCAGTTCTTACACAAATTTCTGCTAATGACTTCGCGCCTTCTTCTATTGAATTTTTAATTAAATTATCAGCTGTTTTCCTGCCACATCTAGATTTTTGAAAGTCAATAGATTTCTCTCTTTTATATTCCAAAATTTTTGTTAACTTATCTTCTAGAAGTGCCATTTTCCTTAAGATATCCAGAAAATCTATTGTTTATAAAAGTTTCTTTTGTTACTTTTTTAAAGTGGTAGTTGTTGCACAGCCTTCTTCAATACAGCCAATGAAAGCAGGGCACATTTAATTCTGGCTTCACTTATTCTTATGCCGAGCATTTCAAAAATATCTTTTTCATCAAGATTTTTTACTTTGTCTAAAGACATTCCTTTTATTTTTTCTGAAAGCATTGAAGCAGAGGCCTTGCTTATTGCACAACCAGAACTTTTAAATTTTACATCTTTTACTATACTATTTTCAACTTTTAATTGAATTTCTATTACATCTCCACAGATTAAATTTGCATCGCTGGCGGCATGTGTTGGATTATTTAGATTCCCAAAATTCCTCGGATTTTCATAGTGGTCCAGTAAATTTTCAGAATAAACATCAGAGTCCATTTTTAAATCACTTCTTGAATACCTTGTTTACCTTTTCTAAGGCTATTACCAATTTATCAACGTCCTCTTTTGAATTATAGAGATAAAAACTGGCTCTGCATGAAGCGCTTATATTAAGCCTGTCCATTAATGGTTGGCAGCAATGATGGCCAGACCTTATTGCAATTCCTTCTTCATCCACTATTGTAGCAACATCATGTGCATGTATCCCTTTAAGATTAAAAGCGATGATGGCTCCTTTTTTTGTATAATCTATTGGCCCATAGATTTCTATGTTCCTTAATTTAGGAAGCTTTTCCAGGGCATATTTTGTCAATTCTATTTCATGCTTATGGATATTTTCCATCCCTATTTTGTTGAGGTATTCTATTGCTGCCTTTAATGAGATTATACCTTCAATGTTTTGAGTGCCTGCTTCAAACTTCCATGGCAGATCATTATATTGAGTTCCTTCTAACGTAACTTCCTTGATCATGTCGCCGCCAGCCAAGAAAGGATCCATCTTTTCCAATAAGGCTTCTTTTCCGTATAAAACCCCGATTCCTGTTCCAGCCAGCATTTTATGTCCAGAAAAAACATAGAAATCAGCATCCAAATCCTTGACATCTACCTTTAAATGAGGAATGCTCTGGGCTCCATCCACAACTATTATGGCATCATTTTCATGAGCCAATTTTGCTATTTTTTTGATATCGTTAATAGTTCCTAAAACATTAGACATATGAGTTATTGAAATCAATTTTGTATTTTTGTTTAACTTTATGTCTTCTAAAATTCCATTGTCTTTTAGTTTTAAATATCTTAATTTAAAGCCGCGTTCTTTGGCTATTATCTGCCACGGCACTATATTGCTATGGTGCTCTATTTCAGTCAATAGAATTTCATCACCTTTCTTTAGGAATTTTGTATAAGAATTAGTTATTAAATTAATTGCTTCAGTTGCATTTTTTGTAAATATGATTTCTTTTGTAGAATTTGCATTGATGAATTTTCTTACAACATCCCGGGTTTCTTCATATTCTCTAGTTGCTTCTACTGATATTTTATAAATTCCCCTGTGAACGTTAGAATTAAAGCTGTTATAATACCTGTTAATAGCATCGATGACATATTTTGGCTTCTGGCTTGTTGATCCACTATCTAAATAAATCAGTTCTTTTCCATAAACTTTTGTCTTCAATATTGGAAAATCTTGTTTAAGGCTAAGCATCTTCTATTTTCCTCATCAAAATATTTGATAAAGGCTCATTGTATTCTTCCGGAAGCTTGAAGATTATGCTTTCAAGGAAGCCTTTTACTATAGTATGCTTGGCTTCTTCTTTACTTACGCCTCTGCTTTCTAAATAGAACAATTGATCTTCATCCATATTTGTAGATGTAGCTGAATGTGTTGCTCTTACATCATCAGCCTCTATTTCAAGGCTAGGGATATTATTTGAAGAGGCATCTTTACTAATCAATAAGCTATGGGACTGTAATAATGCGTTGGCTTTTTGGCCATCTGGTGTTATTTTTATCATCCCGTCAAATAGGTTTTTAGATTGGTCTTTTAATACTGTTTTTAGAACACTAAAACTATAAACATCGGTTGCCTTGTGAATAGATTGTAGGTCGAGACTAAAAAATTGATTTTTATTTAAGAGGGATAAATCTAATTGCTCTAAACTCGAACCTTGTCCGTAAAGAGAGTTTACTATTCTTGTATTTATAAAATTTCCATTCAAGAAGGCATTGCCAGTTTTTAATTTAGCATCCTTTCCAATAAGTGTTTGCTGGTTTATAATAGAAGTATCGTTAAGATTAAATATTCTGCAGAAAGTCGCTTTTGAATCTTGTCCTATAAATATGGTTTCATTAACAAATTTTACATCATAATTCAAATGCTCTAGGATTTTTATGTTTTCAACATTACCCTCTATGATTATAATGTTTTTAACAAGCAAATCAGAGGTATTTTCTATTTTATATTGTATTAAGCCATCAAATATCGAATCTCTCTTTGCTATAATAACAAATCCAGAATTAAAATGGGCATTAACAAAAGCCTCGTATTGATTTTTTGGATTTTCTTCTTTCTCAAGAATTAATTTTATTTCTGGCTCACGTTCTTTTAAAGCCTGTTCCCAAGTAATTACCCTTAGTCCAGACTTTTCTATTTCTTTAGGCAGTATTAATTCCTTTTGTGAGTCAGAAAATTTTAGAAATGCATCTAGTTTTTTAACATCAAAATACTGCGATTTCTTTAAAGGTTTGTTTTGGAATATTTCTAGATTCCTTTGCCTGTACTGCTTTAACCATGAAGGTTCTTGATTTATGATTTTCATATGAATTAAAGTTAGCCAACTGAACCCTCCATTTCAAGTTCTATTAATCTATTTAATTCAACTGCATATTCCATTGGTAACGATTTTGAAAATGGCTGTATAAATCCAAGTACGATCAAAGTTTTTGCTTCATCTTCTGTCAAGCCACGAGATGTTAGATAAAAAACTTGCTCCTCTCCAATTTTGCCTACAGTAGCTTCATGAGTAATTGTAGCTGTCTGCTCATCAATTTCTATAGTTGGATAGGTATCCGTTCTCGATTCTTTATTTATTAACAATGCATCACATTTTACACTGCTTTTAACATTTGTTGCTCCTGGATAAACTTTTATTAATCCACGATAAGTTGCACGTCCATTATTTTTGCTTATGCTTTTACTTGTAATTGTTGACGTTGTATTTGGAGCCACATGGATTATCTTTGCACCAGCATCCTGATGTTGATTCTTGCCAGCAAATGCTATTGAAAGGACTTCTCCTCTAGCTCCCTCTTCTAATAAATAAATGCTAGGGTATTTCATAGTCACCTTACTGCCTATATTTCCGTCAATCCAATAAACAGATGCGTCTTTGTATGCGTAAGCTCTTTTTGTTACTAAATTATAAATATTGGGAGCCCAATTTTGAATCGTAATGTATTGTACTTTTGATCCTGGTAATGCAATTATTTCTACAACTGCAGAATGCAAAGACTCGCTTGAATATTTTGGGGCCGAGCAACCTTCTATATATGTCGCTTGAGCACCTTCATCAACGATTATCAAAGTTCTTTCAAACTGGCCAATATCAGCAGCATTTATTCTAAAATATGCTTGCAATGGAATATCAACCTTAGTATTTTTCGGAATATAAACGAACGATCCACCACTCCAAACAGAAGTGTTTAATGCAGCAAATTTATTATCATTATATGGAACAATAGTACCGAAGTATTTTTTAACTAATTCTGGGTATTGTTTAAGACCTTCGTCCATACTTAAGAATATAACACCTTTTTCTTCTAGGTCTTTCTTGATACTATGATAAACTACCTCTGAATCAAATTGTGTAGAAACTCCTGCTAGAAATTTTCTTTCAGCTTCTGGAATTCCAAGCTTGTCAAAAGTTTCTTTTATATAATCAGGAACATCTTCCCAACTTTTATTATTTGCATCAGATGATCTCATATAATAAATTATATTGTCAAAATTAATATCATTAAGATTAGCTCCCCATTGCGGCATGGGCTTTTCAAAGAAAGATTTTAACCCTTTTAATCTTATTTCAGTCATCCATTCAGGCTCATTCTTAATTTTAGAGATATCTCTTACAACTTTTTCATTTAAGCCCCTATCGAAAATAACCTGGTAGTCTTTAGTATCAGATCTAAAATCATACTTATCATAACTCATTTCTGTAGCGAATTTTTCTTGTTCGGATTTTATCATTCTGCAATCACCTCTTTAACGAAATCTGAATAACCTTTCTCTTCAAGTTCTTCAGCTAATTTTTTGCCGCCAGATTTTACAATATTTCCATCAACCATCACATGAACAAAGTCTGGATGCAAATAACGTAATATTCTTTGATAGTGTGTTATAACTAAAATACCAACATCTTGTTCTTTCGCTAATCTATCTACACTTTCTGCAACTATTCTCAAAGCATCTATATCAAGACCGGAATCTGTTTCATCAAGTATAGCGATTTTTGGTTGCAATATTGACAATTGTAAAATTTCAGAACGTTTCTTTTCACCACCAGAAAATCCCTCATTTAGATAACGACTTACAAAAGATTCGTCCATTCCCAACTTTTTGATATTTTCCTTGAATAATTTATGGAAGTCAACTACTGGAATTGTATCTAGACCTTGGGATTTTCTTTTTGAGTTTAATGCTAGTCTTAAGAAAGTTGAATATTTCACACCAGTAATTTCACTTGGATATTGAAAACTTAAAAACAATCCTTTTTTAGCTCTTTCATCAGGGCGTGTTTCTAAAATGCTTTCATCATCTACTAAAATATCTCCGGAAGTTATATTGTAGCGAGGATGCCCCATGATAGCAAAGCTCAACGTGCTTTTCCCCGAGCCATTAGGGCCCATTAGGGCATGAACTTCACCTTGCTTTACTTTAATGTTGAGTCCTTTGACTATCTGTTTATCATTAATAGATACATGCAGATTTTTTATTTCTAGTGTTGTCATTTTATTTCACCATGCATAGATCGCAGTCTTTAGGAAGGTTTGAATCATAAGATTGATGAACCTTGCATATTGTCAAGTTTTCTTTTAGGAGATTGCATAATTTTTGCGTTTCTGTTATGACATTTGAATTCTTTAAAATCCTGTCTACAGATTTTTCTATTGCCTTCTCGCTTTCCAAGTCAAATTTAAATTTATTTGCTCTTTTATGCTTGATATATTGAGAAACTGCTGACTTAGTTATTCCAAGCTTTTCTGCAATCTCTTTTTGCCTTAAACCTCTTTTGCTCATTATAAAAGAAAATTCTCGTCTTATTGCAGGAAGTATATACCATACTTCAATTTCCTGAGGCATTGCATATTTCATAGAATAAACAATCGTTAACTTTTATTTATAAGCTTTTCTATCATGAAGAATATACTAGTTTTAATGAAAAAATTTATATAATACTGCTAAAGGCATAAATTATGCTTCCATACAATAGATTGGCCAATAATTATAATGAGCTTTACTTTAAAGAGCAGCTGAAAAAAATAATCATAATAAAAAACGAGCTAAAGATCGAGGATGAAAAGGTTTTGGATGTGGGCTGCGGTACTGCTTCGTATTCTGGATTTTTCAAGAATTATTTAGGTATTGATAACAGCGTTGAGATGATGAAGATGGCCAATGCCAACATTGTTTTTGGAAAAGCAGAAGACCTTCCTTTTAAGGACAATAGTTTTGATGTCATAATCTCGATAACCGCAATCCATAATTTCAAGAACATAAAAAAAGCTGTCGGCGAAATAAAGAGAGTTTCTAAGGGAAAGATTGCTATTTCTGTGTTGAAGAGAAGCAAAAAATTCAACTACATAAAAAAATTGATCCTAAATAATTTTGATGTAAAGGAAATAGAAGAAGACAAGGATGTAATTTTTATAAGCAAATAATTTTATCTTTTTCTGTATCTGTCAAATACTATGTTCCTTTCTATTGAATGCCTAACTCCATCGCCACTTTCATCATCCATAGACTGTTTTCTTATGTTGTTTTTTTCTAGGTCTCTTGCAATTCTCTGTTGGAAGTCCTTTATGTCATCTTTAGAAGCTTTTCCATAAGACTGCTTTTTTAATTCAGGAGCTTGAGTCTTTAATTCTGCCAATCTCTGCTGGCCCATCCTTACCTCACGGTTTCTATGGTAATCAGTTCTGGCTTTTGTCCTGAAGCGCATCATAAATGTTGTAAATATTACTGCTAATAACAAAAATAATACAACTAAAAAGGGCTTGTTGTTTTTTGAAGTTCCTGGAGTTCCTAAGACTGCTCCAGTAGCCTGTGTTATGAAATCAGATGTTAAAGCAATTGGGTCTCGGGAGTCTGCAATATTAACGTCCTGGAATTTAAGGCCTTTATTGTCAATATAGACATCATAGGTGCCAGATTCCAAGTCTTTGTATAAAGGATAGGTTATCTCTTGATTTGGTAAGAGATTTGTTCTTACATTTACAGATGTAGTAAATTGTTTTGCATCTGTTGCCAAAATCTCTATATCCCTGTTGTAAGGGGTATTTCCTATGTTTTTTATTTTTAGGAATTGGCCTTGTAGGTTTACATCAACATCTTCTATTATATCTACTGTAAATGATCCTTGCTCACTTAATTTCTTTGATTTAAGAATATAAGTCCATACCCCGGGAGATGCAAATTGATTTAATTTAAAACTAAAGTCTTCTCCTGATGAAATTTGTTTATCTATTACATTATTATTTTTGGAATCGGTTACAGTCAAATATAAAGTATCTGTTATCAAGTCTGCAGCCTGGTCATATAGCTTTGGTTTTAAAGTTATAATTTCTTTTGGCGCAAATAATTCCTTTTCTATGCCTGATTCAAGCTTAATTTCATTAGGAACTAGATAGACTTTCACTGTTTTCTCGCCACTATTTCCGAAGTCATCTTTCACTAAAACATTAAGTTCATGATAATAAGATTTTATGCTGCTTGACAAAGGTAATTCAAATTCGAACTTATTATTTACAACATCTGCTGTGTATTCAATACCATCCAATGAAATAGTTGCTTGTGCTGATTCAATTTTGATACCTACAGTTTTTTGGACATCGCCCTGAAGCTTTAAGGTGTCACTAGGATTATATTGCTGTTTATCTACCAACAAACTAACTTTAAAAGTGTTGTAGACATTTAGAGTAGCGGCATTGGCAAAAAACTCTTCATTCCCAAATAAGTCATTAACAGCCAGATTTATATGATAAGAGCCCTCTGGGATTGAGGTTACTTTAGTTTTGTATTCAAATTTGCTGTTTTTAATCTGAACACTTGTGGTTATATAATTTTGATCGTCTTTTTCAATATACAGGATTCCGCTTCCATCGATTGGGTCGTTGTTTAATCTTGTGATTGTTCCAGTTATTTGGATGTCATCGCCTAATTGAATTGATATTGGTATTAAATTAAAAGTGCCCCTTAATGCCTTTGTAACCTTAAATAGTTCTGTGGTAACTTGTTCCTGGCCGAAATTGACTAGAATTTGGCAGTCTCCAGACATTGAAAATGGAATTGTGACTTCTGATGGTGGTATTGGGGTGGTTTTTCCAGGCAAAACATTAAGGTTTTTGGATGAAAATTGAAGCTGAGAAGAATCACATACTAAAAACATTGTAAGAGGAAAATTTCCCCCTTGCTGGCTGATTACATAACCATTTACTTTTATAATATCCCCCTTGTTAAAAGTAGTTTTAAGCAGTGGATTTAGGTTGATTTCTGCCGACACTATAGGCATAAATAGTACAAAAATAGTTGCTATTATTAACATCTCTTTTTTCATAGTAGTAAAACTAAATGGCTTACTTGTTTATATATTTTACGGCTTTTTAGGATATATTTCTTAAGTTATTTGTTTTTATTCTAATAATAAAATTGGTTAAATTTAAATATTAATTAAGTAAACTTTAAAGGCATGGAAAAGGAGATGAATGAACTACAGAGATTAAGGCATTCTGCAGCGCATATACTGGCCCAGGCTGTAAAAAGGCTGTATCCAAAGGCAAAATTAGGTATTGGGCCCCCTATAGATGATGGGTTTTACTATGATTTTGGAGAATTAAAAATAAGCGAGGGCGATTTTCCAAGGATAGAATCAGAAATTAACAAGGTAATCAAGGAAAATTATCAATTCAAGAAAACAATTAAGACAAGAAAAGAGGCTGAAAAGATTCTGAAAAATGAAAAATACAAATTAGACTTACTTAAAGACATAAAAGATGAAATAAGCTTTTATGAAGATGGCGATTTTATTGATTTATGCGCTGGACCACATGTAAAAAGCACTTCTGATGTAAAGGCAGTTAAACTATTAAAAGTAGCAGGTGCCTATTGGAAAGGCTCTGAAAAAAATGACATGCTTCTGAGAATATATGCAACTGCGTTTCCAAGCCATAAAGAGCTTGAGGAATTTCTAAAATTAAAGGAAGAGGCAGAAAAAAGAGATCATAGGAAAGTTGGAAAAGAACTGGAATTATTTTTCTTTAATGACATAAGCCCTGGAGCTATATTCTGGCAGCCAAAAGGAATGATACTGGTAAGAGAGCTTGAAAAATTCTGGCGCGAGATCCATGACAAAAATGGATATAAAGAAATAAATACCCCTATAATGGTAAATTCAAGATTATTCGAACAGAGCGGGCATTTAAAATACTATAAGGAGAGTATGTTTAATGTAAAGGTAGACAAAAAAGACTTCTATCTTAAGCCAATGAATTGCCCTGAAGCAACTATTGTATACAGTTCCAGATTAAGAAGCTATAAGGAATTACCTTTGAGATTAAGCGAGATAGGAAGGCTCCATAGAAATGAGCTTAGTGGGGTTCTTGGAGGCTTGTTTAGAGTAAGGCAAATCACGATGGATGATGCACATATTTTTTGCACTGAAGAACAGATTTTGGATGAGATAAGCAAAGTATTGGGCTTAATCAAAAATTTCTACGCGATATTTAATTTCAAGCCCGTGTTTAATCTGTCAACAAGACCAGAAGAAGCAATGGGCGGCCTAGATCTTTGGAAAAAGGCTGAAAATGATCTGGAAAAGGCCTTAAAATTGAACAAATTAGACTACAAAATAAGGGAGAAAGAAGGAGCATTTTATGGCCCTAAGATAGATGTTCAGATTAAGGATACTTTGGGAAGAGAGTGGCAGATGGCAACTATCCAGCTAGATTTCCAGATGCCTGAAAAATTTGACCTGACTTATGAGGGAAGTGATAATAAAAAACATAGAGTAGTGATGATACACAGGGCCATTTTCGGGAGTTTTGAGAGGTTTATTGGAATATTGATAGAGCATTTTGCTGGAAAATTTCCTTTGTGGATTAATCCTATACAGTTAATAGTGATGAATATTACAGAAAAAAATAGGAAATATGCCTCAAACATAGCAGAAAGATTGATAGAAAACGGATTTAGGGTTGAGTTTGATGATAGTAATTCCACAATATCTAAAAAAGTCAGGGATGGTCAATTAATGAAAGTCAATTACATGATTACGATAGGAGACAAAGAAGAAGAAAAGAATAAATTAGCAGTAAGATCAAGAACTGGTGAAGTAAAATTCAATATTAGCATAGATGATTTTATAAAAGACTTGAAAAAGGAAATCGACAATAAAATAATAAAAGAATGAGATTCTTAAAACGTGAAATTTTTGATTTAGCAAAAGCCTGGATTCTTATTTCAATAGCGTTTACAATTTTGTTTAGAAATTCATTGAATCAAAACTACTCATTGATATTTATAATATCCTTGCTAACTGCCGGGATTGGTTTTTTGCTACATGAATTGGCCCATAAATTTATAGCACAAAGATATAATTACTATGCAGAATTTCATTCATTTGATCGTATGTTAATTTTAGCTATTGTACTTTCATTTTTTGGTTTTATATTTGCAGCTCCTGGTGCTGTTTTTATATCTGGAAACATTACTAAAAGAAAAAATGGTATTATTTCACTAGCAGGACCTTTAACAAATATAGTTCTTTCTATTTTATTTCTTATTTTGATGAATTTAAATATTCTTACAGATGTTAGTAATTTTGGTTTTAGAATTAATTCTTTACTCGCTTTGTTTAACATGCTGCCCTTCTTTTCTTTTGATGGCAAAAAGGTTTTTGATTGGAATAAACTAATTTATACTATTACAGTATTAATTGCTCTATTTTTGGTATTTGTGCAGTTGTTTAGCCGATAACTAGTAAGCTGTAAGCACTGAAGTCTTCAGTTGCGCTAAGGGGGAAAAGAGGTGTCAGATGATAATAATATAAAAACCCCTCTTGCGTTTCAACAAGACCCCAGTACGTTTATTAAACATTATACAGATATTATTTATTATCTTATACTGATTCATATTACTTAATCAATATTTATTAATGCAATCGCTAGAACTATCTATGTAGCAACTATGGACGAAATTTTAATCAGTATTCTTCCTCATCGTCGTCTTCGTATAGTTCACCATCATATCCTGTTTTCCAGCTAATTTTTACCACCCCCTTGTTGAGTTTTATTAGCTGTAATATAATTATTCACTATAGTTTACTATTGATTATCAATAAAGATAAACAATTATATAAAGATTATCGTTGTTGATTATCTATATTAAAATGAATAAAGATTTATATATAGCATATACTTCTCTTATCAAGCTAAATAACGTCGGAGGCCTGTTCATATTGCTCAATACTGAGGTTAAAAATAAGATTCTGAATTTGATAAAAGAAAGTAGTCATGGCGTAAGCTGCTCTGAAATCTCAAAAACACTAAAGGTAAATAGAGTTACTTTGGCAAAATATTTGAGCGTGATTCATTCTGAAGGGCTTGTAAATTACAAGGATTTTGGGATGGCCAAAGTATGGTATATTGAAAAAAGTCCAATTCTTGAATGTTTTCGCGGCAGTAATGGGCATGGCATAAAGAATGTTCTTGATTCTATGGGTGATGGTATTATGGTTGTTGACACTAATTTGAAAGTAATCTGGGCAAATAAGGCAATGAAAGAAATTACTACAGAACATAAGGAGTTAAACGGGGTTAATTTCTGCGACATTTTCAAGGGAGCAAAAAAACTGGAACACAAGTTAAAAACAAATCAGCTCAAAAAAACTACTTTTGATTATAAAGACAATCAAAAA
>Ga0209514_10004415_pt1 | contig 18917 bp, 17 predicted proteins | sample Subgrocontami58m_FD_187452 | JGI IMG/M metagenome (GOLD analysis project Ga0209514, IMG submission 187452) | Subsurface groundwater microbial communities from S. Glens Falls, New York, USA - GMW37 contaminated, 5.8 m (SPAdes) (version 3) | ecosystem: Environmental > Aquatic > Deep subsurface >...
ACTAAAACAGACAAAATATAATCTTTTATGAACCGAGATATTCATTGAAAGGGAGCTCATTGTGTTTTTCTGATTTAAACAAGATAGGTTAACCTATCTTGTTTTTGTTGTAGGTTCGGAGATACTGATCCAAACGAAAATCTTTAATAACCTGTTTTTAATAGTGTATTTATGAAGATAGAAAGAAAAGAGGAAGTTAGAGGAATCAGGATTGTTGAGCATAACAAAACTCTGCTTTGGTGGATTATTGCGTTAATTGTGCTTCTTGTTGGAGTTTTGATTTATATTAAAATGAATCCGAGCGATGTTGAGAATAATGCGGATAATAAGGAGGTTAATGAAACACTGGCTTGTGTTTCTGATTCTGACTGTGTTCCTGAACAGGTCTGTCATCCAACTTCCTGCATTAATTTGAATTATAATAAACTAAACAATTTTCTCTGTACTCAGGAATGTATGGCAGGAACTCTTGATTGCAATCAGGGGTCGTGCAAATGTATGAATAATAAATGCTCGGCAGTTATAACTAATGAGGGTGGTAGAAATGGCACGAGAAGTTAAGTTTCTTTATTTTTTAACCTTAGTTATCTTTTTAGTTTTTATAATAGCATCTTTCTGCACTTTTGTTGGGGCTTTTGAAGTGAAGAGTACTAGGGACAATTCTAAAGCTAGCGTTTCTCCTAGCAGCGATAGCGATATGGTAAGAGTAATGATAACTCCGAAAGACAACAAAAATTCCACTAAACAGGAAATTAAAAGCAAAATTAGCAAGGCAAAAATAAAAAGAGATTATAACAACTCTTTTTCAGCAACGATTTCAAGGAAAGAATATGAGAATCTTAAAAAAGATTCAAAAATTTCAAAAATTGAGATTATACCCAGCAAAAAACTTTCTCTTCAGAATTCTATCCCTTTGATAAATGCCACGCTAGTTCATTCTACACTGATTAATGGAGTTAATTTAACGGGGAGAGGGCAAACTATTTGCATAATTGATAGCGGAGTTAATTATAGTCATCCTGATTTGGGGGGATGTTATGGAAATAATAATGCTTCCTCAAATTGTAAGGTTATTGGAGGAATAGATTATTGCGCAGATGATAGTACTTGCACTACTACTGATAGCGATCCGATGGATGTTAATGGGCACGGAACTCATGTTTCTGGAATAGCTGCTGCAAACGGAACCATTACTGGTGTTGCTCCTGAAGCTAAGATAATAATGATTAAGGCTTCAAGTTCTGGTGGAACTTTTTATGATGATGATTTAAGAGCAGCAATAGATTGGTGTGTAGCTAATTATTCTATTTTTAATATTTCAGTTATAAGCATGAGTCTCGGAAGCGATACGCTTTATTCTTCTTATTGCGATTATCAGGATGATCCTATGAATCTAACTTTGGCTATTAATAATGCTGTTGCAAAAAATATTTCTGTTGTTGTTGCTACAGGAAATTCTGGAAATTATTTGAGTATTTCTTCTCCAGCTTGCCTAACTAATGTTACTCCGATAGGCTCTTCAACTAAAAGCGATGTGATTGCGCTTACATCTAACGCAAATTTGCTTGTGCAGATATTAGCTCCAGGAGATAGTATTAGCTCAACTTGTATTAGTGGAGGTTCTTGCGTTAAATCTGGCACAAGTATGGCTACTCCTCATGCTGCTGGAGCAATCGCCATAATTAATCAGTATCTTCAGCAAACGCTTCAAATCAAGAATACTCAGCAAGTTGAATCTATTCTTAATTCAACAGGAAAGCCCATCGTGGATATTCCCTGGACAAATTATACTTATTATAGAATAAATATTAATCAGGCGATTTTGAATTTAACTAATAATACTATGAGGTTATCTCTAATTTTTCCTCAAAATAGATTTTTTACAAATAATAATAACACCTCTTTTACATGCAAAAGTTATGGAATAAATCTAACGAACATAACTTTTTATTTGTGGAATTCAACCTCTATTGTTTATAATGAAACGCAGAATCTTTCAGGAAATTTGAATCAAACTTCTTTTAACTATACTCTTCCTTTAGAAAATAGTTATCTTTGGAATTGCAGGAGTGTGAATAATGATTCTAATTCTGCTTTTGCTAATGCGAATTATAGTGTTATCTATGACATAACAAAACCTAATCTTACTATAATGGGAATTGTGGATGGATATTCTGAAACTTCTTCGTCTGCAGCACTTAGTTTTTCATACAATGCAAGTGATGCTAATAATGTTAGTAACTGCAGTCTTATCGTTAATGGAGCAGTTAATTCTGTTAATGTTACTGTGAATTATAATTCTACAAACTCTATAACTTCAACTTTTTCTTCTGGAAGCTATAATTGGAGCATAAATTGTTCTGACTATGCTGGAAATATCGAAAATTCTTCTGTTAGAAGTTTTATAATTAGTGCTCCTGCTGCTTCAACGACAAGAGATGGTGGAGGTGGCGGTGGAGGAAGCTCTATCGCATCTATATCCACTTATATTCTCAGTAATAACCAGCTCAATGCAGGATATACAAATGAGCTAGGAAATGGAAATGTCATTAAATTTAATTTGCCTGAGAAATCAGGCGTATTTGCTTCGGGTTCTGGGGCTGCCATAGGTCAGTATGGCCATAGTTTAACTTTAAATGTTGTTGGTGAAAATTATGTTCGTCTTACAATAAGAAGTGAGCCTATTAATGTTACTTTATTTATCGGGGAGGAAAAAAAGCTGAATATTAGCTCCGCAGAATTTTATGATTTGTATCTTCGGCTTAATTCCATAACAAATAATAAAGCTAACCTCACTATTAAAACAATAGCAGAGCCTATAATTAAAGTCCCTCTTAGTTTTAAAAATATTAGCGAAATATCTGTTAATGAAAAGATTATCGCTACTGAGCCGCCAAAGATTAGCATTTTTTTAGCAAAAGCGAAGGTTTATATTTATGCAGTAGCTGTGATAATCTTAGCTGTTTTAATTCATTTTATATTAAAGAAGAAAGCTAAAACAATAACTAAAACTAAGAAAAAACGATAACGTGCGTCCATTAAAACCATCACACAGAGAGCATAAAAGATATTTATTAATTTCTGGAAAAGACGCGAGCCAGAAAAATATAGACGAAGCTGTGCTTCGTTTTGTCGGAATTCTTGGATATGCTAAAGCTTCGCCTTCTGTTGTAAAGAATAAAGGTAGCAAGGTTATTCTTGCGATAAATCGAAGTGAGCTCGAAAAAATCCGCGCATCGTTAAAGCTTTCTGGGAAAGATATGTTTGTGGAAAAAGTTAGCGGGATGATTAATAAGCTATAGTATCTTCTTTATCACAATAAAGATTAAAAAGCTTAAAGCTTAGATATCAAAATGAATGAATATTGTGAGCACACAGAACCAAAAGAACCAACATCGGTAACAGACAGCCCTTATTTTTGTCAAATTAAAAAAACCCTAAAAAGAAAAGATTGTAAATGTATTGCTTCTGCTCCTTCCTTTAAGAATTTTGTTTATGCAGCTGAAAGAGCGGTGAGATGCCCTCTTTTCACAATTGATAAGAGAGAAGCTAAGAAAGCTTTGGAAGCTATATCTGCGATAAGCTGATTATATTTTTGAATTTAATAAGCTATAGTTAAAATATGCTTTCAATAGTGATAATATTTAAATAGTTAACAAACTAATAAGTGTTTAGGTTAGAATGGAACTAAAATATCCATCGCCGAACTTTAGGATAAAAAAGAACTTAGCGTTAACTGTTTTTCTTGGATTCTTCTTTGCTGGTGTTTTTATGATTTCTATCTTTTCATTAAGTTTTGTTAGCGCTGTCGGAGGGGGTTTTGTCAGCGTGAGTGGCTCGGATTTTCAGATTAATGGAAAGCCATTTTATTTTTCAGGGACTAATAATTATTATTTAAGGTATGCTGATCCTAACTGTGTTGCGTACGACCCGAATGGAGGATGCTCAAGGGAAGTTTTTAATGATGCTCAATTGATGAATCTCAGCGTTATAAGAACCTGGGGTTTTACAGACGGATATTATTATTGGGGTTCTTTACAGCCTGCGCTTGGTGTTTATGATGAAGCTAATTTCCAAAAAATGGATTTGCTGATAAGGGAAGCTTCTGATAGGAATATAAAACTGATAATTCCTTTTGTAAACAATTGGAATGAATACGGAGGTATGTGCCAGTATGTTTCTTGGTGCAATCTTCCAGGAAACTGCGATCCTAATTCGGCCTCTGGCACGCATGATTTATTTTATACAAATAGCTGTACAAAAGACGCATATAAAAATTATGTAAATTACTTTTTGAATAGGGTAAATAGTTTCACTGGAGTAAAATATAAAGATGATCCTACTATCTTTGCCTGGGAACTGGCTAATGAGCCTCGAGGAAAGTCGGATTCTAGTGGGGCTGTATTGAACGCCTGGATAAGTGAAATGAGTTCTTATATTAAGAGCATTGATTCTAATCACTTAGTATCAACTGGTTCAGAAGGTTTTTATTCGAACCGCAGCGGCTCGTGGATATATAACGGTGGCGAGGGGGTAGATTTCATAAAAAATCACAATTACTCCAGTATTGATTTCAGTTCTTTTCATTTATATCCCGATTATTGGAGTTTAGATGCACAAGGATCATCAAATTGGATAGAACAGCATATTAATGATTCAAAATTAATTCTTGGAAAACCTGTTTTAATGGGCGAATTCGGAAAAACAGGAAATCCTGAACCGAGAAATAGTTTTATGTCTGCATGGTATAATGTTTCGCAAATAAAAAAATTAAATGGAAACTTGTTCTGGGAATTAGTGGATAAGAATTATCCGTGGGATACTAGTTTTGGAGTGAATTCTCCTGAAGATAATTCTACTGTTGATTTAATATTAGATGACAGCGTTTATTGGAGCGATTATAACCGACAGCAATCTCCTTCGAATAATGCTCCTCAAATCTCGCCAATAACAACAATAAATAGGTATGAAAATAATTTAGTTACTATAACTGTTGGTGCATCTGATTCTGATGGAGATTATATTTTTTATTCCATAAATGACGCTTATAAATTTAACAAACTCGGAAATGTATTTAATTGGCAGACTCAAACAGGGGATGCAGGAAATTATACTTTTATTATTACAGCTTCTGATGGAATTTCAAAAACCTCTCTGCCTGTCAGTGTAAATATACTTGCTAATAGTACGTGTACAATTCCTACTAATGGAATGGTGATTACAAGGAATACTGTTTTTTGCAGTGGGAATTACTCTCTTTCTAACGGAATGAGCATAGGCTCGGGGATTAGTGTTAATTGTAATAGTTCTATGTTAACCGGCGATTATTATCCAGGATATAATCTTAATAATGGCATGACTGTAAGCGGCCAAAATTCTACAATTAAGAATTGCATATTCACTAATTATTACAAGGGAATACAACTTTTGAATTCTCGAAATATTACTATTTTAAATAATTCTTTTTCCCAAGCGCTTTATCACGGTATTAATATTCGGGATTCTTATGATAATCTTGTAGAGAAAAATACATTTATCGGCAGTTCAGACATAGGGGTCTATGCTTATCATTCTGGAAGAAATATAATAAGAAATAATAACTTTACTTACAATGGAAAGGGTGTTTATTTTGATGGATGTTCGAATAATCAAATTAATAATAATTATTTTTATGGTCAGGCGGCTGGAGCGGTTTATCTTTTAATAAATTCTAATAATAATTCTGCTTCTAATAATCTCATGATTTGGAATGGAATAGCATGGACCCAGGGCGGTGGAATTGAAATAAGCGCTAGCTTCTATAATCTAATTGCAAACAATAATATCTCTAATGGATGGAATGGAATACATTTTGGTTCTTCGATTTATAATACTTTAATAGGAAATAAAATGTTAAACAACCGCTATAATTTCGGCTTCGAAACAGATGGCAGCGTTGAAGCATTTATAAATTATGTCGATACTTCAAACACAATAAATAACAAGCCAATTTATTACTTGGTTAGCCACCAGAATGAAGTTGTCCCTTCTAATGCAGGCTATGTTGCAATTGTTAATTCAAGCAATATTACTGTGAATAATGTCAACACTAGCAATAATATTCAGGGAATTGTAGTTGCTTACTCAAAAGATTCAACAATTAAAAATTCAGAATTTTCTTATACTTGGGTAGAAGCCTTAAAAGTGAAATACAGCAGCAACATTAAAATCCAGAATAATATTATTAATCAGGTGCTTTCAAGCTGGGCAGAAGGTATTTATCTCGGAGATTCTAATTCTTCTATTATAGAAAATAATAGAATAACTACGGGGAGATATTCGACTTCTATGATTATATCCGCATCTTCTTACAATATTCTAAAAAATAATTCATTTAGCAGCGCACTTTCTGTTTACTCTTATTATCGTATTCCTGAAGCTTACAATAACTCGATAGATACTACAAATACGATACAGGGGAAACCTATTTATTATTACTTTGGAAAACATAATTTTATCCTGCAGAATGTTTTTGGAGGCCTTATAATGTTTGCCGCGTCGGATAATGTAACTGTTAAAAATGTTAGATTAATACCTGAAAGTTTACTGAGCTTTGTTTTAGTAAATAATTCGTTGATAGCTGATAATAATATAGATAATAACAGTCAAATAGGCTTGCTTTATTCTCATAATAATCTTGTGATGAACAACAAGGTTTCCAGCAATGGAATCTTCAATAAAGCAGGCATTGGCTTATATTATTCTGGCATGAATACCATAAAAAATAATAATGTCAGCTTTAGGGCGAGCGGCATAAATAATCAGTATGCATTTAATAACAGCATCATTAATAATTATTTGTATAATAATTCTGTCGGAGCGCAAATATGGACTTCTTCTGATGATTATCTTGCGTTTAATACCATAATTAATAACAACAATGGCATTGTCCTTATGCAGTCTAATCCAAGAATAGAATACAATAATATCTTCTCAAATCCGCAATCTAATCTTCAGATTGGCGTATATTCTGCTGTGGCAAATAATAACTGGTGGGGAACAAGAAACTGTCAGAGGATAAACGCCAGCATAACTGGTGAACCTAATTTGCTTAATTACAGCATTATTCTTGATGCGCCATATCCTGGAGGAAATTCGAGTGTTTGTGACCTTTTTGTCTGCTCTTCTAATGCTGATTGCAATGATAATAATGCTTCCACTCAAGACATTTGCTCGAATCCTGGAACAATCGGTGCAACTTGCCAGAATAATTATATTTTATGCTCAATTAATGCTGACTGCGGGACAAACTTCTTTTCTGGAAATAACTTCTGCTCTTCGAGAAATGTTGTTAGAAATTTCACAACATACACCTGCAATAATCCTGGAACAGTTAATTCTTACTGTTCAAATAGTTCAGCAGCTGCTTTAAATCAAACTTGTCTCGGCACTTGCGCTAATGGAGCTTGTGTATCTGCTCTTTGCGCAAATCAAACTTGCGATGTAAACAGAGATGGTTTCATCGATAACGGAAAATACTGCAATGGAACATTCAATACGGTTTACTGGAGCACTAAATATAATAATATTGCTTTTAGAGCTGATAAATGGGGCTGGGTATATTACAATAACAGCGGAGAATGGCTGTATAATTACGGAACAGGATGGTATTGGTTTTTAGGAAACCGGGCTGTCGGAACATATCCTAGATTTATCTGGATGTATGCGCCTGAAGCTACCGGACGATGGTCTTATGGATTGAATTTTGACTGCAGGCAGAATGGAGTGGCGTATTGAAAATGATAAAAGATTTTCAAATAATCTGTAAAGATAGAATTATTATATTCAATAGTGATAATATTTAAATACTACTATTTATTTAAATAATTATATAAGGGTGATAAGGAAACCTAAATGAAAAATAAAAATACACAAAATTTTTATCTTCTTATTTTAACATTAATTTTTATTGTGTTTTTTTTGCCCGGAGTATTCGCAGCTTGTGTTGTCCCTACTAATGGGATGTCTATAACTACCAATACGGTTTTATGCAATGGTAATTATTTTTTGCCTAACGGTATTTCATTAGGAGCAGGTAATCTTGTTCTGGATTGTGAAGGCGCTACACTTAGAGGCAATGATAGTGGTTCTAGTATTGGGATCTATGCTGGTCAAAAAAATTTTGTTACAATAAAAAATTGCATTATTCGAAATTATTATCAAGGAATTAAAATCTGGGACAGCTATCTTAATTCCTTTACTAATAATAGTTTCTCAAATAATGTTTATGGAATATTTTTTGATAACTCGCGGAATCAGAGTGTTTTAAAAAATTATTTTTTTAATAATAGTCAGTATGGATTTTACGCTTTTTGGGATTCTTGGGGTTATCTTGTTGAAGGAAATACATTTGAAAATAATAGTTTTGGCGGTATTGCTGTTGATTGGTTCGTACATGATAGCAGAATACGATATAATGTTGTTAAAAATAGCTGGATGGGCATTAACTCTGCTTGCGCTTATGGAGATAAACCTGCTGATTCAAATATCTATACTAATAATACAGTTACAGGCAGTTATTACGCATTTAGTATGTGCCGTTCAAACAATAATCTTGTAGAAAAAAATACATTTGCCAATAGTGTTTATGCTTTTAATTTTGACAGGAGTTCGAATAACACTTTTTATTATAATAACATAATCGGTAATAATAATTCTTTTTTATATGCCACTGGCAGAAATTTTTGGAATTTGACTAATAAAGGAAACTATTGGAGTAATTATGATACACCTGGAGAAGGATGCTCTGATGGTAATGTTGATGGAATCTGCGATTCTCCATATATATTAAATGTCAATAATACTGATTATTATCCGCTTAAGTCTATTAATATTCCTCCTGCTCTTCCTGCTTGTTATCAAAATTCTGATTGCGGTGTGAATTACTTTACAGCTAGTTTTTGCGTCGCAAATAATCTCACCAAAAATTTAACAACTTATACTTGTAATAATCCTGGAGCTCCAACAAGTTTTTGTAGTAGTAGCGTTAATTCTGTGTTTAATCAAACATGTTCTTACGGATGCACAAATGGGGCTTGTAATTCTGCGCCTATAAACATCAGTGATACTGAATTATATAATCTATTGAATTCTACTTTTAATGTTCATATGAACTATTTCTTAAGCACGAATGCAGTTACTTCTTATGGAATTCCTCTAACTGCCTATAAGCCTGGAGCGCGAGCGCGTTTTGGATATTCTAATCCAACTGAATGGGGATATTTATTAGAAGCATATATTGCTGCTTCTGAAAGAGGGATTATAAGTTCTTCTATTGCTGCACAAAAAATTAATGTTTCACTTAATACTATGATGACGCTTCAAAATGATGGGACTCAAAGTTATAGAAATTTATTCTATCCCTATTATAAGGTAACTCAAACAGCTGCGCCAGGCGCAGACGTATTTCCGTATCATGATGCTGACGCAAATATTCCTTCTATAGATAATGGTTTATTATACATGTCTCTTTTGATAATTGAGGGTTGGGCCAAGGATAAGAATAATTCTGAAATAGAAACAAAGGCAAGAACAATAAAGGATAAGATGAATTTCAGCATATTTTTGTTTACTTCAGCGAATAAACTTTATATGGCACATACAATTAATGCAGGTACTAATCTATTAGGAGCATCTAAATGGGATGTTTATTCTGATGAAGGCGGATTGATGAGCATCATTGCTTATATTTCGAAGGGAGTTAGTCTTACTACTTTTAAGAATTTAACAAATGCTCAATTGAGAAGTTCTGCTAGCTGGAATGGCTATACTGTTCAAGAAGCAGCATGGTTTAATTCTATGTTTGCTTGGGGAGTTAGGTCTTTAGCAGGAATTAATGTTGCAGGAACTCCTTACAGCACTGGCTCGTTTGTTCCTACCACAAAAGCGCATTTAGCATATGGTACTTTTTTAGGCATTAGTTATCCTGGATTTTCTGATGCTATGACTCAGGGATTAGTTGGATATTATATTCCTCCTAATCTTGCCGGAGTTGTTTCTTCTCCTGGAAAGTCAAGCATAACTCCGCACGCATTTTTTGTGCCATTTAATGTAATTGGTGATTTGGATTCTGCTACAAAATCCGCACTTGCTGATAACATCAAGCGCTTGCAAGCGGATAGTGGCGCATACTATTACAGCAATGGCTCTTATCCTTATGGTTTTGTCGTTGGAGCCAGCGCTTATACTAATCAGACAAGCTATGCCGGAATAATTCCTATTGATGGAAAACTTATTTTTGAAACACTAAGTGAAGCTTATACTACTCTATCGTTATTTAACGGCTTGCAAAAAGATTCGAAAGACTTTAATTATTTTGCGAATAAAGTTGATAATTATTCTTATAATCTTGGGCAAGCAACAAGATTTCTTTATCCTTCATACTGTGCAGATAATGATGGAGACAGTTATAGTTCTGTTAAAAGTGTTTGCGGTCCTGTTGATTGTAATGATAATAATATTGCTATAAATCCAGGAGCAACAGAAATTTATGATTCTATCGATAATGATTGCGATAATCAAACTGATGAGGGTTTTATTATAACCTGTTCGATTAATACTCAGTGCGGAACAAATGCTTTTTCAGGAAACAATTTTTGCTCTTTAGGAAATGTTGTTAGAAATTTTACAACCTTTACATGTAATAATCCTGGGACGGTATCCAGCTATTGTTCTAACTTGCCTGTAGCATTGCTTAATCAAACTTGTTCTAATGGTTGCACAAACGGGGTTTGTAATCCTCCTCCTGTGATTAATTGTTCGACAAACTTGCAGTGCGGAACAAATGCTTGGACAGGCGCTCTGCAATGCAGCAGCAATGATAGTTATCAAAATTATTTGACGTTTACATGCAATAATCCTGGAACAATTGGCTCTTACTGTACTAACTCAACACCATTTACAATTAAACAAGACTGCGGCGATACTACCTATGATGCTTGGAGTGGAAATATTTGTGAAGGAAGCAATGTAATCAAAACAAGACTCGTTCATAATAGGGGATGTAGTGTGGGCAGCTGTTATACGAATGATTCTACAGAAAAACAGATTGTTCAGACATGCCAGTATGGGTGCACGAATGGCGCCTGTAATTCTGCTCCTGTAATTAATTGTTCGACAAATGTTCAGTGCGGAACTAACGCTTTCTCGGGAAACAATTTCTGCTCTTCTGGAAATGTTTTTAGAAATTTTATAACTTTTACCTGTGCAAATCCTGGAACAGGCTCGAGCTATTGCTCTAATTCAAGTTCAGCCTTGCTTAATCAGACATGTTCAAACGGATGCACAAATGGAGTTTGTAATTCTGCTCCTGTAATTAATTGTTCGACAAACACGCAGTGTGGAACTGATAGCTGGATAGGAACTAATTCTTGTAATGGGAATAATGTTTGGAATACTTTTAGAACATTTACCTGCAATAATCCTGGAACAGTTAATTCTTACTGTTCAAATAGTTCAGCAGCTGCTTTAAATCAAACTTGTCTCGGCACTTGCTCTGATGGGGCATGCGTATCCTCTCTTTGCGCAAATCAAACTTGCGATGTAAACAGAGATGGTTTCATCGATAACGGAAAATACTGCAATGGAACATTCAATACAGTTTACTGGAGCACTAAATATAATAATATTGCTTTCAGAGCTGATAAGTGGGGCTGGGTATATTACAATAACAGCGGAGAATGGCTGTATAATTACGGAACAGGCTGGTATTGGTTTTTAGGAAACCGCGCTGTTGGAACATATCCTAGATTTATCTGGATGTATGCGCCTGAAGCGACAGGAAGATGGACTTATGGATTGAATTTTGACTGCAGGCAGAATGGAGTGGCGTATTGAAAAATTAAAATTTTTAAATGATTAATAATTTGCAATCGTTATATTCAATAGTGATAATATTTAAATACTGCTATTTATTTGAATAATTATATAAGGGTGATAAGGAAACCTAAATGAAAAATAAAAATACAAAACATTTTTATCTTCTATTAATCTTTGGTGTGCTTTTTTTATTCTTTTTGCCTGGAGTATTTGCGGCATGTGTTGTTCCTACTAATGGGCTGACTATAAGTACTAATACGGTTTTATGCAATGGTAATTATTTTCTGCCTAACGGCATAAATATTGCCTTGGGGGGTATTACGCTTGATTGTAATGGTGCAACTCTTAGAGGTAATAATACTATTTCAAGTATGGGTATCAGCATAAGCCAAAAAAGCGGAGTTATGATAAAAAATTGCGTTATTAAAAATTATGATGTGGGTATTAAAACCTGGAATAGCGCTCTTAATTATTATATCAATAATAGTTTCTTAAGCAATTCTTATGAAGGAATACTATTTGATCACTCTGGAGAACAAACTGTTCAAGGAAATTATTTTTATAATAATAGTTACTTTGGGCTTTACGCTTTTTGGTTTTCTAGCGGAAATGTTATAGACGGAAATATATTTGAAAATAATCCCAACTGGGGAATTGTACTCGATTGGGGTATGCAAGGCAATACAATAAAGAACAATATTGTTAAAAATGGTGGAGTAGGTATTATGTCTGCTTGCGCTTATGGAACTCACCCGGCCCATCGTAATTTATATATAAATAATACGGTAATCAATAGCGGATATGGAATTTCTATTTGCAAATCTGATAACAATATTGTAGCAAAAAATACTTTAATCAATAATAACTATGCTTTAAATTTTGCTGAACCTTCTAACAATAATACTTTTTATTACAATAGTATTATTAACAGTAATAATACCTTTCAGTATGTTCCGATTGGAAATAATTCTTGGAATTGGAACAACAAGGGAAATTATTGGAGTAATTATGATACACCTGGAGAAGGATGCTCTGATGCTAACAATGATAATGTTTGCGATTCTCCTTATGTGCTAAATTCGAATAATACTGATAATTATCCCGTAAAAGCTTCTTTTAGCGTTTGTATTGATCAGGCATGTGACGTAAATCGTGACGGTAATGTTGATAATGGAAAATATTGTATCGGAACATTTAATACTGTTTATTGGAGCAGTTTAATCAATAATGTAGCCTTCAGACCCGATAATTGGGGCTGGGTTTATTCTGGTAATAGCGGAGAGTGGATATATAGATATGGCAATGGTTGGTACTGGCTGTGGGGAAACCCTGTTCTTGGAACTTATGGTCGATTTATTTGGATGTATAATACTGAAGCTACAGGACGCTGGTCTTATGGATATGGTTTTAATTGTGATCAAACCGGTGGCAATTATGGTTTAACTAAATCTGGGGTTAGTAAAGATATAACGCCTGTGAGTGCTCCGCAAAGACTTACGGCTGTTCCTAAATAAAGGCTATTTGTTTTTTAAAATTTTATTCGAAAACTTTAAAAACACCTAAAACAGCTTATATGTGAAGAGAAAAGAAAATTTGGAAGTTTGATATTATCCTCTTCTTGATAAATTTAAATAAACAAAGAAATAAAAATTACTAAAATAAGGTAACTTAAAATGGATGGACAAAGCAGCGATGCGCAAAACCAGATGATGGGCTATGATAGAGCAGCAACTATGTTTTCTCCTGAGGGGCATATATTACAAGTTGAGTACGCAGAGAAAACAGTTAGGCTTGGTTCTGCTAGTATGGCTATAGTTTGTTCTGATGGAGTTGTTATGATTGCTGATAAGAGAATGAGTGATTCTTTAATGGTGGCTGAATCAGCGAATAAAATTTATGAAATTGATGGTCATATTATTGGAACAGCTGCAGGAATTCTCAGTGATGCAAGAATTTTAATTGAACGCTCACAATTAATAGCACAGCAGCATAGAGTTACCTATGATTCTCCTATTGATGTTGCTTCTGTAATCAAGGATATTTCTGATATAAAACAGCAGTATACTCAGCATCCAGGAGTTCGTCCTTTCGGAATATCTGTTATGATTGCCGGCGTTGATACGAAAAATAGAGTTTATGTTTCCGATGTTACGGGAAATTATTTTGAATATTATGCTTCTGCTATCGGCGAGAATGATGAGAAAATAAAAGAAGCTTTGAGAAAGCACTATAAGGCAGGAATGAAGACTGATGAGGTTATAAAAATGGGAATGAGCATATTCAAGGAAATTAAAGGAAAAAACTTCAACATCGATAATTTCGATGCAGCTTTCATCCCGAAGGATGAAAAGAAAGTTCAGAGAATTAGCGGTGATAAGCTGAAGAAGTATATAAAGTAAGATATGGCAAGATATACTCTAAAAGTGTTGAATTATGAGGAGAAACAAGGATTTGAAATTTATGACGGTGATTTAAAGGTCACTCTTTCGAATAAACAGATTGTACCTCTGGAAATTAGAAGAAAATTAATTCCAGTTTTAAGACAATTAAAAAACCGAGTTCTAGATGAGAACTTAGAAACATTAAGTGTTCAGATTTCAACTAAAAATTTAGCTAAATTAGTAGCATAAAAACATCATGGCAGTAAAAAGCACACTCGTTAAAATCAGAGTAGGAAGCAAGCATTATGAAATTCTTGTGGATTTGGAATTGGCGTTAAAACTGAGAAAAGGCGAGCCTGTTAATATACAAAATGTGCTGTTGGCTAATGATATTTTTACAAATCATAAAACAGGAACAAAAGCTGCTTCTGCTGATTTGATAGCAGCTTTTGGGAGTTCTGATTTACTCGCTGTTGCTGACAGAATTGTTAAGAAAGGAGATATTCAACTTCCGCAGGATTATCGGGAAGAACAACAGGAAAACAAGAAGAAACAAGTAATAGATTGGCTTGTAAGAAACGCTGTTGATGCAAGAAATGGAAGACCATTTACTCCTCAAGCTATTTCTGCTGCAATTGACCAAGTTGGCGTGAATATTACTAATTTGCCTGTTGACCAGCAGGTTTCAGTTATATCAGAAGGTTTAAAAACCATACTACCAATTAAAATTGAGACAAAGAAAATAGCCATCACAATTCCAGCAATATATACTGGAAAAGCGTACGGACTTCTTAACCAATACAAGGAGAAAGAAGATTGGCTTTCCGACGGCAGTTTAAAGGCAACGATAAACCTTCCGGTTGGATTGCAGATGGAATTTTACGATAAATTAAACACAATAACGCATGGTGCTGCATTAAGCCAAGAACTTAAGCAGCCTGATGCAGAGACTAAGAAGAAATAAACAAATAATTCATATTCACACGATAAAAAATGAAACAATCAAATTATACTTCACAAATTCCCTACATAAGTTTTGATAAAGCTTTAGGAGAGGTAAAGAAAGCTCAATTACAAAGACTAAAATCAATGTTAGCAGAACCCAGCCTTGAAGATTCTATAGACTTAACTAAATATGCTATTAATCCAAAATGACTAAAACAGAAAAAAAGGAAATAGTTGTTCCTGGAGAAATTCTTGTTAGTGGCGATGATTTCCTGCCAGGAGACTGGACGGTAAAAGAAGGCAAAGATATTATTGCAATAAGGCTTGGAGTTATGGAAAAGAGTGATAGACTAGTAAAAATAATTCCGCTTTCTGGAGTTTATATCCCTCGAAGAGGAAATGTGGTTATTGGCGAGATTAAAGATATGAATTACAGTGGATGGATGGTCGATATTGGCGGACCTTACGGCGCTTTCTTAACACTTAAAGAAGTTCCTGGATATGTTGAAGAAAGCGAGATGGAAACTGTTTATGGAATTGGCGATTTGATTGTTACTCAAGTATTTAATGTTAAACGAACAGCAGTTGATTTAACAATGAAGCAGAGAGAAGGTGGATTAGGAAAAATAAGAGACGGACTGATTGTTAAAGTTAATCCGCATAGAGTTCCTAGAATAATTGGAAAAGAAGGAAGTATGATAAAAGTTGTTAAAGATGCAACTAAGTGCAGTATTACTGTCGGACAAAATGGATTAATCTGGATAAAGGGTGATACAGTAGAAGACAGATTATTCGCCAAGAAAGCAATTGAATTTATAGTAGAAAACACAACAATGGATGGGTTGACTGAGAAAGTTGAAACTTGGTTGAAAGAACAAGGGGGAAAGAAATAAGATGGTAATGATTGACGCTGGCGATGTTGTATTAATTGGAAGAAATGTTACTGTTCAAGATTTAGAAACATTAAGACGAAATTATAATAAAGTAGGAGAGTATAGAGATGATGGCAAAATAAGCGCAACAGATTATCCTGAAGTTTATAGAAGAGAAGTTACTGCTGGGGGAAAAAAATAAGATGACCAAAACAAAAATTACTTATTTATTGTCTAGAAAGGAAGCAGGAGTAATAAACCCTGTTCATCAAACAACCATCGCAGCTCTTGGAGCTCGCAAAACGATAATAGGCACTTTAGATTTTTCAGATAAACTTGATGTGCTCGGAAAAAAAACCACTTTCAATATGGCCTTTGGGGCAGCTGTAATTGAAGTAGAAGCAGGTTATAGAACAAGAGTTTTAAAAGAAGAGGGTGTTTCCTATTCTTGTTTTAGACATGTAAATGATTTGAAGGAGTCCTATTAACATGACAGAAAAAAGTATATACACAAAACGATATGACGGAAGAAAGCTAGACGAGCTTAGACCTATTCATGCTGAAATTGGAGTAGTTCCTAATGCAGATGGAAGCGCGTTATTTGCACAGGGAGATACAATTGCTATCGCTGCAGTATACGGGCCTAAGACACTAAATCCTAAGCATATGCAAAATCCTGAAAAAGGAGTTGTAAGAGTTCATTATAATATGCTTTCATTTTCAGTAGGCGAGCGAATAAAACCAGGAGTATCTAGAAGAAGCCAGGAAATTTCTAAGGTTACAGAATGGGCTTTATCGCCTGTTGTTATGCTTGAAGAATTGCCTGGAACAGTTATTGATGTTCATATTAATATTTTACAAGCAAACGCTGGAACAAGATGCGCTGGAATAAACGCAGCTTCTATGGCACTAGCACATGCTGGAATTCCTATGAAAGAATTAGTTAGCGCTGTTGCGATGGGAAAAATGGATAAAACTATCGTTGCTGATGTAGATAAAGAAGAAGAAGATTATGATGATGGAGAAGGAGCGACAGACATGCCTATGGCCTATCTTGCAAATTCAGGAAAAATATCTTTGCTTCAGCTTGATGGAAGAATACAAGTTGATAAGTTTAAAGAAGCGCTTGAAGCTGGAAGAGAAGCTTGCAAGAAAATCGCTGAACTTCAGAAAAAAACATTAAAGGAGTATAAATAGTAATATGAAAATTTCACTAAATTTTCAATTACTCGCTTGTGGAGGACAAGCTTCGTAAAATGGGAGAACCAGTAAAAACAGTATATAAAATTACAAGAAAAAATGTTTTGGAAGCTATGAATAAGGGCGAAAGACTCGATGGAAGAACACCATTCGAGCAGAGGTCAATAGAAATAACTTTCGGGGTTTCTAATAAAGCAGAAGGAAGCGTTAAGGTTAAGATTGGAAAAACGGAAGTTGTTTGTGGAATAAAAATGAATACTCAAGAGCCCTATACTGACCATGAAAATGAAGGAACAATGACAACTTCTATGGAATTATTGCCTTTATCTTCTCCTAATTATGAATACGGCCAGCCAACAATAGAAGCAGTTGAGATAGCTAGAGTTGTTGACCGTGGAATTCGAGAATCAAGATTTATTGATTTCGAAAAGCTTTGCATAAAACCCGGAGAAAAAGTCTGGAGTATCAATGTAGATATGGCTGTTTTGAACGAAGATGGAAATTTAATTGATGCTGGCGCGCTTGCAGGAATACTTGCTTTAATGACTGCTAGATTTCCGGAATATGATGAAAAAACTGGGATAATCAATTTCGGAGAGTTTACAGATAAAAAACTTCCATTAAAAGTTGAAAATATGCCTTTAACTACTACTTGTTATAAGATTGGAGATAAAATCTTTATTGATCCTACTAGAGAGGAAGAAGATACCGCAGAAGGAAGATTAACTATTGAAGTTACAAAGCCTGAAAAGGAAGAAATGATTACTGCAATGCAAAAAGGCGGAGAAGCTCCTTTATCGCAGGAAGATGTTCTGATTATGGTAGAAGAAGCAACAAAAATCTTTAAAAAATACAAAAACATAGTTGATGAAGAAGTAGGCAAATTCGAAAAGGGCGAAAAGAAAACTAAAAAATCAAAGGAGTAGACAAAGAAAAACTAAACAAAACAAACACTCAAAAACTAACTAAAAGCTTCGCTTTGACCTTACAAAGTTTTTGAGATTCTGAAAATTCTTAATTTTCAGACTGTTATTTTTGTTCCAAAAACAACATGCTAGAAAAATTAGAAGCACAATTCACAAAATACGAAATCGCGAGAATTCTTGGTGCAAGAGCTCTGCAGATTGCGATGGACGCTCCGCTACTTATTAAAATAGACGCAAAAGAATTAGAAGAGATTAACTATAATCCTATCGAAATTGCAAAGCGAGAGTTGTCTGCAGGAGTTCTTCCTATTACTGTAAACAAGCCTCTTCCAAAGAAAAAGGAAGCTAAAATTAAGAAGCTTACAAGAGAAGAGTTAGAAGAAATTAAGAAAAAAGAAAAGGCGAGTGAAGAAAAGGCTATGGAAGAAAGAGCGAAGGAGCAGGCTTCTGACAAAAAAGTAGAAATTGAAGAAGAGAAAGAAGAGAAAGAAATTTCAGAAGAAGGCGAAATCATGGAGCTTTCCAATCCTGAAGACGAAGCAGAAGATGTTGGTGAAACACCTGCTGCTGAAGAGGGGATTTAATTTTAAGTTTCGTAAACATTATTTTTGATATTATTATACACAATTCGGTTGATTAAGTTACTTCTTTTAGAATTGTGTAGATAGATGATATGAGAATTCTTAAACGATAACGAAAGATAGATTAAAGCCGATGGCTTTAATATGATATGGAAA
>Ga0209514_10004417_pt1 | contig 18909 bp, 18 predicted proteins | sample Subgrocontami58m_FD_187452 | JGI IMG/M metagenome (GOLD analysis project Ga0209514, IMG submission 187452) | Subsurface groundwater microbial communities from S. Glens Falls, New York, USA - GMW37 contaminated, 5.8 m (SPAdes) (version 3) | ecosystem: Environmental > Aquatic > Deep subsurface >...
CGCTATCTTGCTACGCATACGGATTGCTCCGTTGTATGCGCATAGGTACAAACTTCTCTACGAGGAATTAGGCTCGCAGAGGTGGTATTTTCAACCACTCAGGTATTCCATACTTCAAGGCACGCCACACCCCCGGCCCCTCTTGATAGACGGGAGTTTTGAAGTCCCCTCTAAAAAGAGGGGATTTAGGGGTGTGTATACGGTGTTTCAAAAAGCTAAAGTGTTGCGAAATTTCTAAATACATAGATTTTTGTCTAAAACTCTTGATAAAGCCGGTTTGCCAATTTTTCCACCTCAGATAGTTTGCCTTTTGTAACTGCCAGCTTTGAAAGCAACTAGAACATATTTGCGTGTTGTTTTTAAAGGACATTATTTTGGTACAATAATTGAGTTACTTACACAATAAGGATAATTTGGTTTTGAGGAGTTAATAAAGAGATGAGCGAATCGTTAAACAATATAAAATCAATTGCGCTCCAAATGGAGCTCGATGGGATAAAGTTTTACAACCACCTGGCAAGTAAGACCCTTCACCCTATGGGAAGGGCTATATTCAAGTCATTTGTGGAAGACGAAAAGCTGCACGCCAAAAGGCTTCAGGCGCTGCTGCCTTCCCAGGATGAAACAATTCAGGAAACGGACAAAAGCACAGCGCATCCGGGTGGGCGTGTGGTTACTGTCTTTCAGTCGCTGGGCGAGGAACTGAAGAGGCGGGTTGACGTCCACACCAACGATATTGACGCAGTAAGGCTGGCAATAGAGATTGAAGAGAAGGGGGTCAAATTTTATGAACAGGCAGCTAAAGACGCGCATGACAAAAAGGAAGTAGAACTGTACCGCTTTCTTGCCGGCGAGGAAAAGACGCATTTCAGCATATTAAAGAACACCCTCGAATATCTGGAAAACACAGAACTGTGGGAAGCCGAAAATGAGGGGCGTATCTACGACATGTGGATGAATATGGTAAACAAAAAAACATGAAGGAAATCAGAATCCATGCAAGGGCGGGTCAGGGGGCTATCACGACGGCGGCGCTGCTGGGAACAGCGGCTTTCAACGGAGGTAAGTACGCCTTGGCTTTTCCCCATTTTGGCGCGGAGCGAATGGGCGCGCCAATGAATGCCTTTGTGCGTCTCAGCGATAAGGCGATATGCCTGCGCAGTCAGGTGTATGAGCCTGATTACTTAATCGTGCTGGACGCGTCTTTGATGCGAGGGTTTGACGTATTCGAGGGGTTTCGTCCGGGCGGCATAGCAATCATTAATCATCATGATGCGGTTCAATGTCCAAAACCAATTCCCAATATCAAGGTATTTACTGTGCCCGGAAACGATATCGCGACTGAGGTGCTGGGACGCCCTATGGGAAACACGGTGATTCTGGGCGCATTTGCGGCGGCAACGGGCGAGTTCGGCTTAGAAAATCTTCAACAGGCGATATCAGAGCGGTTTTCGGGTGAGGTCGCGAAAAAGAATGCAGAAGCAGCCCGCCGCGGATACGAATACATAAAGAAAGGAATGTAAGTGATTATTCCCGTCACTTCGAAGCCCCACACAAGTAAGGCAAATAAGACCGGTAGCTGGCGGTCGGGCAAGAAACCTCATTTCATCCAGAAGGAGTGTATTGCCTGCCGTTTGTGCGTGATGGTATGTCCGGAAGGATGCATCTCCGGCGGCAAGCGGTGTACGTACATTGCCGATTACAAATATTGCAAGGGATGCGGAAATTGCGTCGCGGTGTGTCCCGTGGCGGATATTGAAATGGTAAAGGAGGAATGGTGGCGTGAGACGATATCTTGAAGGTTCCCATGCGGTGGCGGAAATCGTGCGGATGTGCAAGGCGCAGGTGATTTCAGCCTATCCCATTACGCCCCAGACCCACATCGTGGAATCGCTGGCTCAAATGGTTGCCGACGGCGAACTCGACGCTGAATTTATTAACGTGGAAAGCGAGCATTCGGCGGCCTCTGTGGTTCAGGGCGCGAGCGCCACGGGCGTAAGAACCTATACCGCCACGACGTCACAGGGACTCCTTTATATGATAGAGGTTCTCTACAGTATCGCCGGTTTGCGGTTGCCGGTGGTTTTGACCTGCGCCAATCGCGCTGTTTCAAGTCCGATAAATATATGGAACGACCATCAGGATTCCGTAACAGTCCGCGACGCCGGTTGGCTGCAATTCTATGCAGAGAACAATCAGGAGGCGTGCGACCTTCATCTTATGGCCTACCGGCTTGCCGAAGACCATAAGATCATGCTGCCGGTCATGGTATGTATGGACGGATATATTTTGACCCATGCATACGAAGTAGTGGATATGCCGGAGCAGGCGCAGATTGATAAATTTCTTCCCGGTTTCAAGCCCATGCATTGTCTTGACCCGGACGAGCCGGTTTCTATGGGGGTGCTTATGGGACCGGAATCATACGCGGAGACGCGCTACGCCATACACCAGACCATGCTGGAGGCGCTGGACATCATTCCGGAAATTGCCGGAGATTTCGAACGGATTTTCGGAAGGAAGGTTAACTGCCTGATAGAAAAGTACCGTATGGAAGACGCCACGCAGGTGTTTGTCGCTATGGGTTCGATGGTGGGCACAATCCGGGAAACGGTTGATGGATTGCGGGAGCAGGGACAGAAGGTGGGTTTGCTAAAGGTAATTGCGCACCGTCCCTTTCCGAAATCGGTTGTGTATGAGGCGTTAAAAAATGCGAAGGAAATTGCCGTGCTTGAGAAGGCCATTTCTCTTGGCGCAGAAGGACCTTTGCTTTCGGATATAAAATCCGCTTTCTGTGGACGCGACAATCAGCCAAAGATCAGCGGGTTTATCCTGGGGTTGGGCGGCAGGGACATTACGAAGAATTCAGTCCTTGAAGTGCAGGGCGCTCTTGCAGGCCGGCAGGTGGACGCAAAATTTATAGATTCAAAAATCGTAACAATTTAGTTTTTTGAAACACAGTGTACACACCCCTTAATCCCCTCTTTTTAGAGGGGACTTCAAACCTCCCCTCTATCAAGAGGGGCCGGGGGTGTGTTTCAATACGGGCTTCCAAGCGGAGTTGCAGAAGAAGCGCTGATGCGAATTTTCAAAAAACTAAACTGATACCAAAAATCTAAAGGGAGCGAACAGATGGTTACGGAATTATTTTCATCAGGTCATACGGCATGTGTGGGATGCGGGCAGGCGCTGGGGGCGCGCCTTGTTGTGGAGGCAACAGGCCCGAATGTAATTATTACCAATGCCACGGGATGTCTGGAGGTGTTTACCTCGCGATATCCGGAATCGGCCTGGGGCGTGCCGTGGATTCATTCTCTGTTTCAGAATACGGCGGCGCTTGCGTCAGGAGTTGAGGCGGCGCTGAGGGTTAAGGGCAAACTCGACCGCGTCAGGGTGATATCACAGGGCGGAGACGGTGCGACGGCGGATATTGGCATGGCGTCATTATCAGGCATGTTTGACCGCGGTCACGATATCCTGTATGTTTGTTACGATAATGAGGCCTATATGAACACCGGCGTGCAGCGGAGCGGGCTGACCCCCCTGGATTCCCGGACTACCACAAGCCCTTCAGGCAAAAAGTCCTTTGGAAATCCCAGGCCAAAAAAGAACATTCCGGAAATTGCCAATGCCCACAACGTTCCGTATGTCGCCACGGCGTCCGTTGCCTTTCCCAAGGATTTGCAAAAAAAGATAAAAAAGGCGCTTTCGATAAGGGGTCCGAAGTATGTGCAAATATTTGTGCCGTGTCCTTTGGGTTGGCGGCACGACCCGGGGCTTACGTATGAAATAGCGAAGCTCGTTGTGGAAACGGGTTTGTATCCCATACTGGAATATCAGGACGGAAAGCTTGTATCGGTAAAAACAATTGAAACGCCCAAACCCGTTGACGAATATTTAAAACTACAAGGCCGTTATGCGCACCTTTTCACGGAGCGAGGCAAGGGCGAAATCGCCAAAATACAGGCCATCGCAGACGGCAATATAAAAAAATACGGACTTTTGAAAGGAGGCGCAGGGCCGCAGGAAAAAACGGCGGCAGAAAAATCTATGGAAGAAAAAATATTTACCCCTGCGGAATTACTGAAATACGACGGCAAAGACGGTAGGCCGGTATATTTCGCATACAAAGGAAAGGTTTATGACGTTACCGACAGTGAACAGTGGTCAAACGGCGAACATTACAACATGCACTTTGCCGGCGCAGATTTAACCGAGGCATTGACGGAAGCCCCGCACGGCGACGAGGCATTCGAAAGATGTAAGGTGGTGGGCGTTTTAAAAACCTGAGAAAATTTAAGAAATTCCTTTCATTATGAACAGTGGAAAAAGAGACGCGTTTCGTATAGAGAAAGATTATCTGGGAGAAATGCAGGTACCGGCAGACGCCTATTACGGGGTACAGACCGCCAGGGCAGTAGAGAATTTCCCCATCAGCGGACAAACGTCCCAGCCGGTGTTTACCACGGCTATTGCGCAGATAAAAAAGGCGGCTGCAATGGTAAACGTAGAACTCGGCTGTCTCGATAGCAAGATCGGCAACATGATTATCCTTGCGTGCGACCGCATTTTGAATGGTGAGTTTCAGGATCAATTCGTAGTGGACGTGTATCAGGCAGGCGCCGGAACGTCACACCACATGAACGTGAATGAGGTCATCGCCAATATTGCGGCTGAAATGCTCGGCGGGGCAAGGGGTGATTATTCGGTGGTTCACCCGAACGATCATGTTAATTACGGGCAGTCCACAAATGACGTCTACCCCACTGCCATGCGTATTGCGGCGTTACAGGCGTCAAAAAAGCTCACGAGAAATTTATGGGTATTGCAGGATATTTTTAGCCAGAAGGCGCAGTCTTTTGACTCGATTGTGAAATCAGGACGTACCCATCTTCAGGATGCAGTGCCTATCCGCGTAGGTCAGGAATTTTCCGGGTATGCCGCCGCGCTGGCAAAGGCGGCGCAGGGGATTGAAAGGGCAGGTGATGGTCTAAGGGATTTGGGGATTGGCGGCAGCGCCGTGGGCACGGGTATTAATACGCATCCGGAATATACTGCCAGGGTGGTTGAAAAACTCAGGAAGATGACGAACCTTGATCTCCGGGAGTCGAAGAATCGGTTTGAGGCCATGCAGAGCAATGCGCCGTTTGTGGAATTCTCCGGCGCACTACGCACCTTGGCCGTGGAACTCATCCGCATCGCCAATGATTTGCGATTAATGAGTTCCGGGCCGAATACGGGGCTTGCAGAGATTGAACTGCCTGCAGTACAACCGGGTTCTTCCATCATGCCGGGAAAGGTAAATCCCGTTATTCCGGAGATGATGAACATGGTGTGCTTTTCGGTGATCGGCAACGATACGTCAATCACCATGGCCGCGCAGGCAGGGCAGTTTGAGCTTAACGTTATGATGCCGGTAATTCAGTACAAACTGCTGGATTCGATCCTTATCCTGACCAATGCAATGAAGGTGTTTGGCGGGAAATGCGTCGGCGGTATTACGGTAAATGCGGCGCGGTGTAATGATTATGCCATGAGAAGCCTGGGAATTGCCACCGTACTGAACCCCATTATTGGTTATGCGAAGGCGGCCGAAGTAGTAAAAGAATCCATGAGTACCGGGAAATCCATAAAAGAGCTTATTCAGCAGCAGGGATTTCTTTCAGATGAGCAGCTAAATAAGGTATTGTCGCCCCTTTCACTGACGGAGATTCATGCGAAGGAGGCGCCGTTACCGGGCAAATTGTAGGAGAGGAGTTTTTCTAACAACAAGGGGGCATTTTTTTAGAAAGGAGAGGACGTTATGAAAAGGATGGGATTTTTGATCGCTGGTTTTGTGGGTGTGGGTCTGACGGGTTTGGTAAGCGCTGTCAACCCTGGCAATGTCGTGCTGGCAGAGGAAAAGGGTGTTGTTCACGAGCACGTTACTGAACCTACCCAGGTATTGATGGACGAGATTGCGAAACGGGTAAACAATATTCTGGATGGCATACTGGCCGGAAGTTTTAAGTATGTCGCGCAGGAGGCTGGCGCCATTGTGGATCAGAGTTATAAGGTAAACGCTACGTTTTTCCCCGTAGACCCAAAGGAAAACAAGTGGTTCAAGCGCGCGAAAATAGATCCAAATGATTCGGAAAAGATAGCGCGATTAAAGGAAGAATTTAATGGTTATCTGAAGGGAATCGCATCGGCGGCGCTGGAGGTGCAAAAAGCTGCTTCTTCAAACAATCAGGAATCAACCTTTAAATCCTTCGTAAATATGGTTGAGAAGACCTGTTTTGAGTGTCACAAAAATGTTCGGGATAAACAGACGCCCATCGAAAACCAGTAATGGTTGGTTAATAAGAAAGTGCAGATTTGTTTGCAATATCTGCACTTTCTTTCGTTTTAAAGATTGATTCTGTTATATAAGGTAGGTAAAATACCTTCGAAATTTATTGAAATCATTGGGCGCATAGTATGATGAAATGGCAATGTCAGGCGTGTGGGTATATATACGATCCGGAAGACGGCGACCCTGATCGCGGGGTTGATCCCGGAACACCTTTTGAAAATTTACCCGATGATTGGGTATGTCCCACCTGTGGTTCGGGAAAAGACCTGTATAAGAAACATGTATGACGTTTATTGTAGAGACAGGTTGAAACCTGTCTCTGCCTCGCTAAATTGTTACGGAAATTGTTTGTTGATAAAAAAGGAGAAAATATGTCAAAATGGGACTGTCGGGTTTGCGGTTATGTCTATGACCCTGTGAAGGGTGATCCTGATAACGGTATTAGTCCGGGGACGCCTTTTGAAAAATTACCGGAAGATTGGGTGTGCCCGTCTTGCGGCGCCGGTAAGGATTTGTTTGACAAACTCGACTAAAACGCCTTTGTTGTATAGACATTTTTCATGGTAAATTCTCTATGGTAAGGTTACTGCAAAAACAATACGGAAAACTCGGTGTGCATGCTATGTGTGTGATAGCGTTCCTATATTTTGGTGATACCGCCTTTACAACCACAGAGCAAACAGCGAAAGTCAAACCGGATGTTACCTATTCAAACCCGTACTTTAAGGGCGCCAAAGAAGAGAGAGACGCCCAGGTCAAAAAGCTTTCGGCTCTTTTTGGGGTGGACTGTGCATTCTGCCATAACGAAGATTTGACGGTGTTTACCGAAGAGGGGCAGAAATCGAAGATGATGATGAATGCCTCTGTGGCGCTTGGCGTTGACTGCGACTACTGCCACGTTGACAGAAAACACTATAAAGAGAACGAGCAGGAGGCCAAGAGGATGTTTGAGCTGTCCGAAATCATGGGCACGGAATGTAGTTTTTGCCATGCCGGAAAGGATAAGCTTACACCAAAGGGGGAAAAGTCGAAGACGGCCTTCGTGACACGCGCCTGGTCTCTTGAGGGGACAAAGCAATGCCTCGAATGCCACATTGAGAAAAAGCAGTTTGCCTTAAATTTTTACGGATGGCAGGTGCTGAATGCCATGAAAGGACTGAAGGGGATGTGAACACAGAGTACGATGTAATCATCATCGGCGGCGGCCCTGCGGCGCTTGCTGCGGCAGTCTATACCTGTCGCGCCCTGTTAAAGACCGTAATCCTTGAGAAAAAATTTCTGGGCGGCCAGTTGGTTGCTACGGAACTGATAGAGAACTATCCGGGGTTTCCAGATGTCATCAGCGGTTTTGATCTGACGCAGCGCATGGAGTCGCAGGCGAAACGGTTTGGCGTAGAGATACGATACGAAGAAGTCTCGAAATTAAGCGTAGAAAATGGCTTAAAAATCGTTACGACCGATACCGACGTCTATTCAAGCCATATTGTTATTCTCGCGTCAGGCGCAGATCCAAAGAAATTAGGCGTACCAGGCGAGGCGGAGTTTTACGGCAGGGGGGTCAGTTATTGCGCAACCTGTGACGGCGCTTTCTACCGGGACAAAAACGTTGTCGTCGTCGGCGGCGGCGATTCTGCTATCACAGAGGGCATCTTTCTGACCAAATACGCCCATACCGTCCAGCTTGTGCACAGAAGAGAAGAGTTCCGGGCGACAAAGATATATCTGGACGAAGCCTTTTCAAATCCAAAGATAAAGGTAATACTCAACACCGTAATCGAGAGCATTCATGGGAAGGAGAAGGTGGACGGCGTCGTTGTTCAGAATATCGTATCAAAGGAAAAGAAGGACATTCCGTGCGACGGTGTTTTTGTGTTTGTCGGAAGCACGCCAAATACAGGGTTTTTAGGCAATTTGTTGTGCGTTGACGCCGGCTGCCACATTGAGACTAACATACACATGGAAACGGAAATCGCGGGGCTGTATGCCGTTGGCGACATCCGGAAAAACTCATACCGGCAAATTGCAACGGCAATAGGAGACGGCGTTACGGCAGCCATTGCAGCCGAGCATACATTGGCCGAATTAAAGGCGTCAGGCAAGGTAAGGAAATAAATTTTACACAGAAAAAGGAGGGATGAATGGCGACTATGGATGTGAAAGAAATTGTTAAACAGGCGACACTGCAGGAAGAAATGGCGTATAAATTTTATACGGACGCCTTAAAGTACGTAAAAGACGCGGCAGCTAAGGTGTGGTTGAAGGAACTTGCCGGTGAGGAATTAAAGCATAAAGAGATGTTGCAAAAACTCGACGTTTCCAAGGTCAAGCAATTTAAACCAGCCAAAATTCACGACCTGCACATTACCGAATATCTGGTTGATAAGGACGTCCATGAAATCAAGGATTTCCAGGACGTGTTGATCGTGGCAATGAAGAAAGAACAGAAGGCATATAACTTCTATGTCGGAATGGCAAAATCAGCAGACAGTCCGGATATGCAGAAGATATGCAAGGTGCTTGCCCAGGAGGAACTCAAACATAAGCACAAGCTTGAATTGTATTATGATGACGTTGTCTTTAAAGAAGATTAACGACAGCGCGTTTGCGTTTCGCTTTGATATTTTCAAAAAGAAAAAAGCCTTGTTCTGAAACAAATTCGGAACAAGGCTTTTTCTTTGTAATTGGCTAAATCAGCGGGGATTTCCCCCAATATCAGTCTTAGATCCAATGACTTCTTGTTTTAACAAGGGATTGACTTAGGTGTTTTCTGTGGTAAAATGTTTTTACAATTTTACTATTACTTATACAGGGGTGAAGAACTATGAAAGCGTTAACAATATCGTCAAAAGGTCAAATAGCCATACCGAAAGAAATAAGGGATGTTTTGGATATTAAAGAAGGGGATAAATTAACTTACAAATTAGATAAGGGCAAGATCGTATTAGAGCCTGTAATAAATATTCCGCGTTCTCAGGCGTATTTCTGGACTCCTGAGATACAAGAGAAGATTCAAAAAGCTGAGGATAATTTTAAGTCGGGTAATTTTAAGAAGTATGAGGCAGGCAAGTTTGTAAAGGAATTAAAAGATTGAGCAAGTATCTTATTGCCGTAGAACCAGAATTTTTCCCACAGTACGATAATCTACCCAAAGAGATAAAGAAGAAGTTTAAAAAACAGCTATCCTACCTGAAAGACAATCCCAAGCACAATTCATTACAAATTCACAAACTTGAAGGCGCAGACTTTTGGGAGTTTTACGTTGACAAAGGTTATCGGTGCGTTTTTAATCAAGAGGGCAACGTTTGTAAATTGTATTTTGTTGGTACTCATAAGTTGATTGATAGGTTTTGAGGAGTTTTCCACGAAGTTGTCAGCAATAACACCTCTCTTTTTTTCACCTGAAAATGAAGTCGGTTGTTAAAAAAATAAACATTTTCATGTCCCTTTGTGCGTCTTTGACTCATGGATGTTTCATAACAAGTTGTGCTTCAATTCCGGCATAGAGTAAGCGAGATCGTAAAAGACTTGTGATTATTTGTACCTCAAGAACACCTTCATCTACGCGTCTCCGGAATTGCTTGGAAAAGGGAATTAAATTGTTCCTGTGTAGATGCTAAAAAATGTCCTTCGACTTAATATTGTATCGTTTCAGCATGCGCTGGAGGTATTGACGCTCTATCTCGCTCGCTTTTGCCGCGTTTGTTACATTACCGCTATTTTTATTCAACACATTCGTGATATATTTTGCGTTGAATGCATCGAGCGCCTTTCTGCGCGCCTCCTTATACGGTTGGGAAAGTAAATCATCGCCGATAAACTCCGTTCCACCCTCTTTTTTTACCAGCGGCAGGATTACGTTTAACGATATGATATCTTCATTGGTGAGGGCAATCGCCCTTTCTATAACGTTTTCCAGCTCGCGGACGTTGCCAGGCCAGTTATAGTTGTAAAATTCCTTTTCTACTACGGGATCAATTCCCCTGACCTGCCTGTTTTCCTTTTTGTTATATTTTTCTATGAAATGTTTTATCAGGAGTGGAATATCCTCCTTCCTGTCACGCAAGGGGGGCATCTTGATGTTGATAACGTTCAAACGATAATACAAGTCCTCGCGAAATTCCTTTTCCTGCACCCTTTGCAGCAAGTCCTGGTTTGTTGCCGCAATGATGCGCACGTCCACCTTCCTGGTAGCGGTGTCGCCCAGGGAAATGAATTCCCCCTCCTGCAAGACCCTGAGGATCTTTGCCTGCACCGGTTTCGGGATATCGCCAATCTCATCCATAAACAAAGTGCCGCCATCCGCCTCATCGAAAAGGCCTTTCTTGTCTTTGATAGCGCCGGTAAAAGCGCCCTTGACGTGGCCAAATAATTCACTCTCAAGGAGGTTTTCGGATAACGTGGCGCAGTTGATTACGACAAATTTCTCGTCTTTCCGGTTTCCCGTAAAATGAATCGCCCTGGCTACCAGCTCCTTTCCCGTGCCGCTTTCGCCGGTAATCAGCACAGTCGCAGTGCTCAGGGCAACCCTTGAAACCATGTCCAGCACCTTTTGGATTTCCCTGGAGCTGCCCACGATTTTTTTTAACCCGTAGACCTTCTCCAGCTCCGAGTGCAGATACTTGTTTTCTTCGATGATCTTTTGCTGCGCAATGAGGCGGTCAATATTGAGGATGATCTCGTCAAGGCTAAACGGTTTCGTTATGTAATTGAATGCCCCGCGCCGCATTGCCTCTACGGCTGTTTCTATGCCGCCGTAAGCAGTCATTATCAATACAGAAGAGTTATATGTCCCCTTAATCCTTTGCAGTAATTCCAGGCCATCAATACCGCCTGGCAGTTTCATGTCTACGATGACAATGGAAAATTCCTGCTTTCTGAGCTCTTCCATCGCCTCCTCTCCGGACGCAGCCGTTTTGACGACGAAACCGCGCTCCGTCAGGGCGTTGTTGAGCACCTTCCGGTATCCAACCTCGTCATCAACTACTAATATCTTTGTGCCGTCTGTTTTCATAGAGTACCTTACAAAAAATATTTTTTCTGCCGACAGGTAGGGCAAACCTTTCGGTTTGCCTTTGTGCAATAATCGCAAGGCTGAAGCCCTGCCCTACATACCTCTTCCGGCTCGTTCGGGTTAGACCTTCATGTGTTGCTGAAATCCTACACATCCCTTGCTTTGTGGCCTGGTGTCTTCGCGGCAAATAATTCATGATAAAAGTCTAGAGTCTAACCACGCGCAATCCCTGCTCCTTTTTTGTCTCCAGAGGCAGGAATATTCTGAACGTTGTGCCTTTTCCCACTTCGCTCTCCACCTCGATGCTGCCGTCATGCATCTTTACGATTCCGTAACTAATGCTTAATCCTAAGCCCGTGCCCTTCCCGTCTTTTCTGGTGGTAAAAAACGGATCGAATATTTTTCCCAAATCATTCTTGCTAATACCCACGCCGGTATCGCTGATAAATATTTCCACGCATCCTTTGTCCGTATGGAAACGCGATCCTACCGTCAGCTCGCCCTTTCGGTACACTCCCACGTGGTCGCCGTTTCCCAATACGTCTTTCATAGCGAATACGGCATTGTTGGCAATGTTGATAATAACCTGTTCCATCTGACGGGCATCCATCATAACGTCAGGAATATTCGGGTCAAGGACGCGCGCTACTTCTATCTTCTCTTTCCGGTATTGTTTCTCTACGATACTGAGCACACTATCTATTAAACTGTTCACGCCGGACATGCACATTTCCGGTTTTTTCTGCCGTGAAAAATCGAGGAGACCGCTGATTAAATCTTTGCATCGTATAGACTCTTTTACTGAACCCTCCAGATATTCATACAAAAAAGAGCGGGTCTTGCCAATGACATTCGATATTTGCGACAATTCCTTGCAGTACTTGTCCAGATCATCAGCAACGCGAAGAAGTTCCTTTTTCAACGTATCCTTTTCCCCTCTGTTGTTCGTTTCACGTTCCATGTACGAAATGACCTCGTTCAATCGTTTCGTGTTCTCGGCTATAGGAATTGAGGTTATGAGTTTTAAGGAACCCGTGACCCTCTCGAAAAGCTTCATGCTTTCCGTGCTGTAGAGATAAATCACGCCGATCGGATTATTAATCTCATGCGCAATGCCTGCCACTAATTGACCTATTGACGCCAGCCTGTCTGACTGCACGAGTTTTTGCTCCAGTCTTCTCAGTTCCGTTACATCGTTGGCAATACCCAGTATGCTTATTAACCTTCCCTCATTATTTTTTATCAGGGACGTGCTCAGCAACACGTTCCTGATGTTTTTGTGCTTGTCCAGCACCTCGGCTTCAAATATCCTCCGATAGCCATCGTGAATAATCTGTCCCGCATTTTCCTGCCGTTTATCGGACAAGATGGAGAGAAACGGCTGACCGATCAATTCTCCTTCATCATAACCCCATTCCTTGATTTTCGGGTTGATAAAGGTGAAGTTTCCCTGCGCATCCAGGGTAAATATCAATTCATTCGCATTTTGTAAGATGCTTTCAAGGTATTCCTTTCTCTCTTCAAGGTCATGCTTCAACTTCAGGAGCTTTTCGCGGGCGTCCTTGATGTCGTCGGTCATGTGATTAAATGAGGTCGTCAGCTCGCCCAATTCATCCTTCGAATGGCTTTCAACCCGGAAATTCAAGTCGCCTTCCGCTATCCGTTTCATCCCCTTAACGAGCAATACAATGGGATTGATAATCCCTCTGGAGACAAAGAATGAAATAAATATTACGCCGACGATACATATCCCCACCACAGAAATTGCGCGATATTTGAATCTGGAAATCGGAGAATACGCCTCCACCTCGTCGGTTTCCACAATCAAGACCCAGCCCATTTTTTTTACGTATCGCGTCGCGCCAATAACCTTCCTTCCCATATAATTTTTGTACACCCCCACCACCTCTTTTCCGCTATGAAGCGCGGTGGTTACGGGTTCTGTATTAACAAGCTGGTTTAAAACAGCATTATCCCTGAACCTTGACTTGGTGATCATGAAATGGTTTTCGTTGACGATATACGCCTCGCTCGTCTTGCCTCTTCGCAGAAAAGTGCCTGCCTCTTCTTTTATACCGACATTTTTCCCGGTGGTAACCTCGTTCAGCTTATTTGCATTATACCGTATTACCAGCACGCCCAGAAACCTTCCGCTCCGCTTCATGAGCACCGGCGCAGCAAAGGCTATCGAGTATTCTCCCGTGTTTTCATCCTTATAGACGTCCTTGATATAAGGGGCGTTTTTGCCATAGCTGAAGTAATCGGCGCCAAATTCTATCCTGCCAATGCTTTTTTCATTGCTTGAAGCGACAACGATTCCCGCCGGGTTTAAAACAAAGGTCTCATAAAAATCCTTATTCAAATTTGTTTTGTACACCATGTAGTCGTTGAATTTTTTGACGATACGTTTATTGTCCGGTTGGTGGTTCAATATCTCCAAATGCCTGCGAATATACTCGTCAGAAGCAAAAAACTGCGATGAATATTCGCCCGCATTCAGGATTGTATGGATGTGATTCTTGATTCCTTCGGCGAGGAAGGTCTCTTCGTTCAGGAGCTCGTTTTTGATGGTTTCGCGCGCGTACTGGTAGGTGAGGATGGCGACCACCATGATAGGGAAAATGGAGAGGGACAAAAACCAGCACAACAGTTTTCGCCCGATACCGCTGAAAAGATTTACGCCTTTAACCATACTTACTGAGACCTATTAGTTTTTTGAAAAAGCAGTGGCAGGTTTCAAACCTGCCACTACGGGACATGTAATATATTGCTATTATGGGTAATTTTTCAAAAAACTACAATTTCAGACCTCCTGACCTCGTGGAATTTGTTATGATACCAATTCGTAAACCAGGCGCAAATTTGTGCCCGGAAATATCGTTTCTGTTGAATTAAGTTCTTCACATAAATATCGTATGGACTCACTGCTCATGTGATTAGCCAATTGATGTAATCGTATTGTTAGCGTTCCCGCCTCTGGGTCAGGCAGGATATCACCCTCCGCGTTGTAGATGGCCCGTAACAGGCTTCGTGCTTCATCAGGATGGCTCATTCTCTCACGTAACAAATTAGACATGGCCGTCTCTGCCCGGTAAGCGATCATCTTTATAGTGTCGATCAGGTATTTACTCTTTGTGCTTAGGCGGGAGAAACGCTCGTCCTGCGGTAATTCAGCTATCGTAATGTGTTTCTTTGTAGCCTTTCGCTCCTGTTTTAGCTTATCTGCTTCCCTTTCCAAATGACCGATCTCTTCCTGCAATTCTCCCTTCTTTTGCTGATATTCTCCCACCTTTTTTGGCTCAATTTCACCCGTGAGTGCGATGGCACAGAACTTTGCCCGGCAACGGTTTAGTATGCCTGCCTTTCTACGCACCTCTGTATCAAGACGCCGGTATTGGGGATTGACCACCACCGTGGTCTCAGGAATCTCCTCTACCGAATAGTCAATCAAACGGTCTATATTATAATGTTGACGCATATATTTAAGAAAGTTCTCCTGAGACCATCTGGCAAACATAGCCGCTGATACAACCGTCAAATCTGAGCGATAATCGGTTGAGAGTATCGCTGTCTGATGGCCGCTTTTTGTTTGTTTGCGAATCTCGCGTACCCATACCTTCTTTCCCATAAATGTGCCCCGCTCGGCTATCTTCATCTCCACCTCATTGCCGGAAGCCAATTTAACCTTATGGGATACGAATTCTTCTTCTGGCCACTTCTCTCCGGGGTATTTATGGTAGGTCAAACACGCTATACGCTTGTCTTTCATCCTAAGGAAAAACTCAGGACTATATCCCTCCCGATCAAATATCAACGTAAAACGGTGAAGAAGCGGCGCTGATGCCTGCTGCTCTTGTGACGGCTGATTTGGAACCATTCCCTCCAATCGGGGCACTATCTCCTCTTCCAATACCTTGAGCAAGCCAGGATCAACCTTCTTATTGATCAGGAAAAATGGCTGACCATCCATGGCATTCACCCAATAATCCACGGTGGCACGTAAACAGAGTTTCTGCCGGGCCACATAGTGCTTTGGAAGCTTGGTCTGGTCTCCGCTATAGACACGAACATGCCCATCTATGTATAATATCGCCGCATTGTCAGGGTCGCTCTTCATCCATTCCGAACTTAATGCTGAGGCCCACTCAGACGGCTTGTCATTGTTTGCGAGAAGACCAATTTTCTCACGCAGTGTCTTTACTTCCGGTATACGGTCTAATCCAAGCATCTTGCCCCATTCGCCTGGTGGACAGTAACGCAGGTCTTCCACTTTCTTGATCCGGGACAATGCCATGAAACCCAGCAGTAAAAAGATACTGTCTATCCGGTAATAGCCTCGTGGCAACTGAAAGTACTCCCCGGCGCGCTTCAATAGGCCGCTGACCAATAGCGCGGGAAGGGCAAAGAGTACTCCGGCATTTGGCACATCCATGGAGGCAACAAAACTTGGTTCTCCTGCATTGAGTTGACCAACGCTGGCTGCCATCCGTTCCAGGGTATTGGTGGCGCCCATACCCATTGGCGCACTACCATCTTCTATACTTTGAGCACTCTTGGTGCTGGGGAGCGATAAATTCTCTTTACTAACTAATCCCTCTTTTTTTTAACACTGCGTGCAGGCGACCGGCTTTTACGGCCTTTCGTAACGTATCTTTCTGCAAACCTAACTTCTCTGCCACTTCTGATAGGTCAAGGCCGTCATTTAATAATTGTTGAGCCTTTTCCAATACCGGGGGAGTCAGGACAGCGGCGCCGCGTTTACGACGTTCCTCGTAGAAGCCGCCTGTCCCTTTTTCCCGATGGAGTTTTACACTGCGTTTTACGAAAATCGGCTTGACACCAAATGCCTGGCATATCTCAGTCTGTCTTACGCTGCCATTGAGATATAACTGGCTTATGATCATTCGGAAGGTACGAGTATCTCTCACATCGTGAGTAAAAATGGGCATATGACCATAAATATACGTCACACTATCCCCTTCCCTGAGAATCGCCAGATTAACGTTTATCTCTGTTGCACCGTGTGGGAAAAAAGGAAGTTGTAGTTGTGGCATTGCTGTCCTCCTCGCATATTGAGAAAATCAATAAGTACCTCGCTCAACAAAAAGGGATCATAACAAAATCTTACACCCAGGACAAACAGCGTACTTTATTCTAACCATTGGAAAATATTAATGACAAATATTATAATAGGTTACTGACTATCCAACCAGCAATCATCGTTTTGCCGAGGTCAGGAGGCCTGACATTAACTTTCGTGTCTTTTGGCGTGTTTCGTGGGTAATTTGTTGTTACTGAAGGCAACCTAATTTAGGTAGCGATACCGTGGATAATCGCCGGTGAAATTGAAAACATGAAATGTGGGGTTCCAGTTGCAAACTTTAAACCCGCAAAGGAACCAACGTAAACTGTTCGCGATATTCACTAAACTCCCATAAAACGGAATATGTAGCGCGGGTAGTTTATCCCCCGCACAATGCCGACCACAAGGGATCGGCGCTACTGTTGGGTTTCGTGCCTCAACCCAACCGAACCGCGATTACTTTTCACTTATCAATAACAATCCGCAGTCAGGACATTCTTTCGCGTCGGGACTCACAGAATAACCACACGCGGGGCATTTTCCCTCTGATTCCCACTCCTGGGCGGTTTTGATTTCCGGATGCTTTTGTATGTGGTATTCCTCAATGCAATCGTGCGCAGTGCGCGCATCGGTCTTTGTGGTCAAAAGGAGATACCGGCAGCCGCACTTTCCCGTGCTACAACCAGGCGCCAGTGCTATTCTGGAAGGAATGCCGTTTCTCGAAAGGACATCCGATAACTCCCGGATGCCTTCTTTCTCTTCTTCCCGGATTACGACCCATTCGTCGTTAAGACGCGGAGCAACGTCCGGTTTGTTTTCATTCTTTTTCCCGATCTCTTCCGGCGTTTTCAGAGGGACGCCGCAATCGGCGCATGTTGTGATATGCGCATAATATTCTGAACCACATTCCGGGCATAGTTTCATTGCTTATTCCTATTATTCCACCTGGGAACACACGTGTCCGCAAAACCCTATTTCACGCAAAGCAGGGGCTTTTCAGGAAACGGTCTCCCTGAGAGGAGTTTGTTAGCGAGACGATTTACACACCCCTTCTCCCCTCTCCCCACTTACGCGAGGACAAGTTTTTAGGGGGAATTGAGGCTGGTACGTTACATTACCATTCACTGCCACCGGCTATTGCGGGCACGATGGAGATGTGGTCGCCGTCTTTTACCGGCGTGTTGATGTTGCCCATAAAACGGATGTCCTCGTCGTTGAGGTAAAAATTAATAAACCGCCTGATCTGGCCGTCGTTATCACAGATTCTCTCTTTGATTCCCTTGTAATTCGCCTCAAGACTTTCGATAATTTCTTTAATATTCTTTCCTTCTACCTTTACCTCGTCAGCGCCCTTGGTGAGCGTTCTGAGCGGCGTTGGAATACGTACACTTACTGGCATAATTAAACCCCTTTCAGATTTTTAAAATAACCATACAACTTCAGACCGGTAAAAAAACATCTGGAACCACAGATTTCTCAGATTACACAGATTTTTTATATTTTTATCGGTAAAATCCGTGGATAAAAACCCTCAACGCGCTGCGGCCTTTTTTTCATTCATAATGGCGTCGAACTCGGCAAGGGAAGGATTGATGATCCTGGGGACTTCCAGCTTGTTCAGCACGGCCTCCTGCGTTTTTAAACCATTTCCCGTAACGCTAATGACAATGGACTCGTTCCTGGGAATCTTACCCTGCTCAATAAGTTTCTTCGTGACTGCCACCGTCACACCGCCCGCGGTTTCCGTGAAAATACCTTCCGTCCTGGCAAGTAATTTAATGCCTTCCACAAGTTCATCATCAGTTACATCCTCAGCCCATCCGCCGGACACATTAATTGACTTTACGGAATAATAGCCGTCGGCCGGGTTGCCGATCGCTATTGACTGCGCAATGGTATTTGGTTTTACGGGTTTTATCACATCGGTTTCAGCCTTAACGGCCGTGGTTATCGGCGAACTGCCGCTGGCCTGCGCGCCATGCAATTTGGTATCTGCGCTATCAATGAGTCCCAGTTTCACGAATTCCCTGATGGATTTTTCTATCTTCGTGATTAAAGACCCGCCTGCCATGGGAACGACAATATGCCTCGGCGCCTTCCAGCCAAGCTGCTCCATGATTTCATATCCGTATGTCTTTGAACCTTCTCCATAGTACGGCCTTAGGTTCACGTTCACAATAGCCCAGCCGTATTTATCGGCAATCTCAGTGCAAAGCTTGTTGACGTTATCATAATTTCCCTTGACTTTTATCACGTTGGTGCCATAAATCAGCGTGCCAATGATCTTACCCTGCTCAAGGTCTGCCGGCATGATGATGTAGCTCTCAAGTCCCGCCTGGACGGCCTGCGCGGCGACTGCGTTTCCCAGGTTTCCCGTCGTGGCGCACCCCACCGTTTTAAAACCAAACTCCTTTGCCTTTGTCAGCGCCGTGGAGACGACACGGTCTTTAAAGGAAAAGGTGGGATAATTCACGGAATCGT
>Ga0209514_10004418_pt1 | contig 18908 bp, 18 predicted proteins | sample Subgrocontami58m_FD_187452 | JGI IMG/M metagenome (GOLD analysis project Ga0209514, IMG submission 187452) | Subsurface groundwater microbial communities from S. Glens Falls, New York, USA - GMW37 contaminated, 5.8 m (SPAdes) (version 3) | ecosystem: Environmental > Aquatic > Deep subsurface >...
GGTAAACTTCTAATTAGAAGTTTACCGAAATAGGTATCATAATTTTCCAGGATCAGAACCTTTACAAAATCTTTATGGTGATTAAGCTCATCAATGTGTTCCAAAATCTTTTCAATATGCGCCGAACCAATATCGTCATTGGGATGAGCCTTACCGGCTAAAACAATTTGCAGCGGCCCGATATCGTAGGCCAGGCGAAGGATTTGTTGGATATTATGAAAAATAAGCGCCGGCCTTTTGTAACCCGCGATGCGCCGGGCCCAGCCGATGGTTAAAACATCTTCGCGTAATTGCCAGGGTTTAAGAATTTCTATTAAATTGCGTTTATTGGTTTGATGGGCTTCAAAAATATTTTTACGAAATTCTTGATTGGCTTTGAGCTGACGGACATTGGCTAAATTTTCCGGCGTTTTCCTCCAATCTCCTAAGGTATCAAAATGGCTGTCGAATAAATGAGCAAAACTTTCGGAAACCCAGGTATGCGTGTGGACACCATTGGTAATCGCCCTAATTTTAGAAGCAAAGTGGGGAAATTGCATACGCATAATCTCGCCGTGCTTTTGAGCCACCGCGTTCACCTTATTACAAAAATGCAGGCATATATGGGTAAGATTAATTTGATGGGATTCTGGTGTTTCCTTCCCTAACAATTCGGAAGCCTGCGCGTACTCATCTTTGAGAATCTTTTTAACGTCATCAATATTAAATCGATCATGCCCAGCAGCGACAGGCGTGTGACAGGTATAAACGAACCGGTCATGGTACTCCTCCATTTGGGATTTATCTTGAAGAGTCACATAACGTTCCACGATGGCAAAAGCCGCATGCCCCTCATTTAAATGATAATAGTCGATCGTGTATCCTAAAGCATCAAGGGCCTTCATCCCTCCGATTCCTAAAAGGACGCGCTGATATAATTTCCAGCGGATGTCATCGCTGCGATAGAGCTGGTCCGTCAGCTTCTTGAAGAAATCATTATTTTGGGGAAGATTCGAATCCAGAAGAATTAATGGACACACCCTTGTTTTATCGTAACTGTAGACATAATATTTCCATAAGCGCAAATGAAGCGGGCCCTCTTTGGTCTCAATCGTGATAATGTGTTTAAGAGGAATTAATCCTGGATAACTTAACGGATTCCACATGAGCTCCTCGGGGATTTGTCCATGCTTATACCAGAAATTCTGCTTAAAATATCCCTTGTTCCATAAAATGCCTATCCCTACGAAAGGAAATCCTAAGTCCGCGGAACTTTTAATGGCGTCCCCTGCCAGAACGCCCAATCCTCCGCCGTAAATGGGGATATCGAGCATCTTATCAATACGCACTTTAAAAAGATAATCCCTCAGCCAATCGTTGGAGAAGACCTGGTGGGTATCAAACTGATTCTGAGCGCCGATAGGCTTTTTGAGCTGGAAAGAATTGTAAATGCTCGGGGCCAGGCCATATTCCATGGAAAAGTAAGCGATATTTTTGGCTTCTTTGGAAAGAAGATTATTTTCAGCGGCTAAAATAGACGCGAGGGGAAATCCAAAATAAAATTTCTTATTAATCTCTCCTTTATAATTCTCATCGAAGAAATCAATAGAAGAAATAAAATCTTCGTATTCCATATGTGCGTTACGATTTGCCAAAAAAACTCCTTGTGAATTTAATGCGAAGTACCTTGTCTTTTAGACCATAATTCCCTCAAAAGGCCGTTGCGCAGATCATAAATCCAGGCATGGATAGTTAATGCCTGTCCTTTTTTCCACGCATCCTGCACAATGGTTGTCTGGGTAATATTTTTTGCTTGTTCGAGCGCGTTTAATTCGCACAAACGATTAAATCGCTTCTGCTTGTCTTTGATGGCAGTAAGAACTTTTTTGTGTTTATTTTTAACATCCACAATATGCTTAAGCCAATTATCAATCAACCCCAGCCTGGTTGATTCAAAAGCGGCTCTGACCCCGCCACAGCCATAATGCCCGCAAACGATAACACTCTTGACCTTCAGCACTTCAACCGCGTATTGCAGGACTGATAAACAATTGAGATCGGTATGAACGACGATATTGGCAACATTGCGGTGGACAAAAAGCTCTCCGGGCAGAAGCCCGGTAATTTCATTAGCCGGCACCCGGCTGTCTGAACAGCCGATCCATAAAAATTTTGGGTTCTGCAAGCGGGATAATTTTATGAAAAATTGAGGATTTTTTTTCTTGATAGTTTTCGCCCATTGCCTATTATTATCAAATAAGACTTTTAATTCCTGCATAATTTCGCTCCTAACTTACTTTGGAACTTGAATGATTTTTTCATAATCCTCGAGGCCGCCGTCCCGCATACAACATTCGATGATTTTTCTGCCCGTTAAATCTAAATCGGGTTCATTTAAATAAAACACGATTTCTTTTTTAAAAAAATTCGTAAGAATCCGCGCTCCCTGATCATAGGTTTCATCCCCCACTTCTTCTTGTGTATTCACCTGCAAAAATTCCCGATTGATAAAAAAGCCTTCCACTTGCATCGAATGGATAGCGTAGCCTAATAAGGAACACCGTGCGGGTTCAATTTGATTAGGCTTAAATTTCGCGCTTCCCCTCCTGGATAAATATTCCCGCGCGATCCACTGCGGCATAAATCCAACCTTCCAAACTCCAATGTGCTGATTGGGAGATAGAGAATATCGCGTTCTCAGTGTATTTAATATCTGGCGAAGAAGAAGATTGGCTTGATCCACGCGGCGACCGGTCGCAAAAGGCCAGTAGGATCCAACTCCTTCACTGCTCATCTCCCCTGCCTCGGTAATGCTTGGATTGTCGTGTCCCCTGGGTGAGACCAATCGCCATAACCAGGCGAGAGCGGGAGGCAAAATATGCAGCATGCCCATAATGCCATACGTTGGTTTTTCTTTCGTGCAGGGAGGCGTTCTTACGCCAAAACTTCTGACGTTCACCTCAACAGGGTCGTTGATAATTCCGGGAACAATTCGGCGAGGCAAAATGACACGGGGATTGGGGCAAGGCTGCCCTGGCTTGTCCAGCGCGTGTTCCCAAATCAAACAGGTTGCATTTGCAACAGAGTAGAGATTCAAGAAAACAAGCGGTTCAGGGGGATTGGTGCACAGTTCCTCCAGATAACGATCAACGCCATAATGCGTAATGTGATTAACGCGAACGAACCATCCTTCTTCAGCGTCTTTAATGACCAAACGGTCGCCTCCATTCTGAATCGATAGATGGCACAAGGCCATATCATCTGTTACCGGGCTTAATGTGCATCCTTGAAACAGAGGGATATACCTTTTTTTTCCTGTCAGAATATTCTCTCCGATGAGTAATCGCCCGTCTGGTTCTCGGTGAGGATATTGAAGCATCTCACTTTTCCCGCCTCCGCTCGCGCCTTCATGCATCATAACAAATTCATTATCATAAGGAGTCGTGACAAGAACTGCCGATCCGTGAGCCGTCACCCAGCCTTCTTTTTCTCCGAGGTTAATCAGAGCCCCATAAATTCCTTTCTTAGCACTCGGCCCGGGGTAAAGGTTTAAAGAATACACTTCATGGCAGCCCTCTACCCGGTTATGAACCACGATTTGTTTCCCTTGACAATACGTATGCCGAAACGGCGGCGCCAGAAAAATTAATATTCGTGGAGTAAAATTATCAATAATCTCCTCAGCAGGAATCATTCCCTGCAGTTCAGCCAACGCCGCGGCAAAAAACGCCGCATTTAATGGCCCTATAAGGAGCGCCTGATAATTCAAATCTTTACTTCCGGCATAAAAAGGAAGCACTATTAAATCTTGCTTTTTCAGCCAATCAAATACTTCTTTTTGAAACGATTTAAATGGAATATTAAACCGCTCCTCAAACTTTGGCTTATCGGAAGGATATTGATCGGCGACAATCAAAGTGTCCGGATCTCGCCGCCTCATATACGGTTCTGGATAATTTACCGCGACACCATTTTTGCATCTGACAACCGTTGCCTCAAGGATTTCACCTTTACCGGGCACATCATATTTAACCTCAAAATAATCAGCCCCCTTTTTCCCGAAAGACATATCCATTAAATCTGATTTATTTTTAGGGATAGAAATAGACGGAGCGCGGCTCAAAATTTCTTGAACAGAGGCAGAAAGTTTTAATTGCTCTATAATACTGCTGATGTTTCCCATAAATTATCCCCGTTGTTCAAAGCAAACTCCTTAATACTTGTAGATTACGGATGTATTATAGCAAAGGTTTTGTTTAAAGCTATGGTTGGGTGAGATATTTTCGATATTCTTCGCTCTCAGAACGTTTAATATCTTTATTGGTTTCTTGAGTGACAATCAGGCTCGCGTAGCCTTTGTTAAGACGGTTGGTCAGCGCTATTCCCTCGACAGGGCCTAACACACATAAAGCCGTGGATAAGGCATCCGCCTCAATGGCGGTAGGTGTGATGATCGTAGCACTGATGACTTCTTTTTGAGGAAACCCTGTCATTGGATTAATAATATGAGACCAGCGCTCATTTTGGATCGTATAATATTTTTCGTAGTGACCGGAAGTGGCGACCGCCGCATCTGTAAGTTCAACAACGTCCATGATTTTAGAACGATCCCGGGGATCAAGGATGCCTATTCGCCATGGACGGCCCTGGCAATTATGCCCACCCGCGTAAATATCACCGCCGATATCAATATAAAAATTAACAATTCCATGACGGCGAAAGATTTCAGCGGCCTCATCGATCGCGAAACCCGCGGCAATGCCTCCCAAATCTATTTTGATGAAAGGCTGATCAAACGCAATCGTATCTTCCCCCATAAACCGAATATGCTTACTGCCAACAAATTCTTTAACCCTGGCTAATTCTTCTTTAACCGGCCATTGATTTTTTCGTTCACTCTCTTTCCATAATTGGATTAAAGGATAGACAGTAATGTCAAAGGCGCCTTGAGTAAGATTGTTAAAATAAACAGATTTTTCTAAAACCTGGTAAGTCGTGGAGGTTATTTTAACTGACTCTCCCTTAGATTCATTAATCTGAGTGACATCACTTTGGGAATCAAAGACATTCATCCGCCAGGCGACATCTTCTAATTCTTTCCAAACCTCGCTGTAAGCGGCTTCTAGCCTTTCTTTATTATTTTCGTCAACGCAGACATCAATAGAGGCCGTTGTTCCCATCATGGCCTGGGCCTCTCGATACTTTTCCATTTTAGACTTGGGCTGCTGACAGCCCATCAACAAAAAAGAGACCAAAAAGAAAATAAGAGTTAAGCTCTTAGCGTTGGTAGATCCCACTTCGGCCGCCTTCCTTGTAAAGTAATTGAACATCAGAAATAACCATCCCCTGGCCTGCCCATTTCATCATATCGTAGACCGTTAGCGCCGCAACACTAACAGCCACTAAAGCCTCCATTTCTACACCTGTCTTTCCCTGACAAATGACTTCCGCTTTTATGACCACAGAACATTCTTTACGATTGAGAGAGAGACTCACGTTTACTTTATTTAAATTTAAGGGATGGCACAAAGGAATAATCTGCGGAGTATTTTTAGCGGCCATAATTCCTGCCACTTTGGCCGTCTCAAGAACATCCCCTTTAGGCGACCCTTCCTTGACAAGAAGACCAAAGGCCTTCTTACTCATCCTAATTTGCGCAGAGGCAATGGCCACACGCCTGGTAATATTTTTTTCACTAATATCAACCATTCCCTCTTGCATCTTCTTCTTTATCTTAACCACTTTTCCCTCCCGTTAATATTCATCCCATTTGTGAGTCTTCACCTTCGCCCGTATGCGTTTTTTTTCTGAACGCTCATGCTTTAACTGTAAAATTTTTTCTTTTAAAAATACCGGTTTTTTACGATTTTTACGTTTTTCTTTTTGAACCGCCTGAATATGTCTTCTTTGAATTTCTTTTTGCTTGGCTTCTATCTTATCTAAAAGCAGACAACGCGCGTAATAACGATTACGCTGCTGCGAACGTTCCCTTTGATATTTAACTTGTACGCCCGTTGGAACATGCTCCAAGAACACACACGTCGCCACTTTATTAACATTTTGTCCGCCCGGCCCCGAAGAACGAATAAAAGATTCTCTGATAGCGGCTTCAGAGACATTCATCCGCCGCATACGATCTTTAAGAGCTTTTTCCTTTTCTGAAGATATTCCTAAATAGGGCATATTTTTATTGGCTAATAAATTTTCTTAATCCTTACAATATACTTTCCTCCTATTTCCTTGAGTACCTCAAGCGTGTAAAAAGGATCCATTTCCCGAAGCCGTTCTAAATCCTTGACATCTCCTTTTTTGACGATGCCATAAATCGGCGAATGGCCTTTAAGAAAACCTAAAAGCAGATGGTCAGCGTTCAAGAAGGGTATCGGGTGAGGGCTAAAAAAACCTTTTCCATTAATATCCATGACGGCTACTTCTCTGTCCGTATAGTAACGCACGGCCCGCGCGTAAAATTTACTCGATAAAACAATTCCCTTAGATGAATCTATTTTTTTAAATTCCTGTATAATTCCCTGACAGGACACCCATGGCTCGATATATCCTTTGGCAAAAAATAACGTAATTAATAAACTCACGGTCACTCCCATAGGAGCAAAGGTCAGCGCGGTATACTTTTTGCCTCGAATAAAAATAAGGATCATAACCGTTAACAAGATCATTAAAAAACAAAAAATATAAACGGGGGTTTTATTGACCGCGTAATCAGTGTATATTCCGCTCGCCACTAAAGAAGCGGCCGCGAGCCCGATGAAAATAAAAGGCAGGCAGTATCCCCAAACTTGTATAGTTTTTATTTTTATCCCCTGAGATATTTTCTCCAGGGATTGATCCAAATAAAAAGCCAACAAAATAGCCATGGCAGGGAATACGGGGAAAATATAACTGGCTAATTTAGAATGGGCCGGCTGGACACAAATAAAAATTCCTAATATCCATATAAAAAGGAAGACATTGGGATCGCGCTGAATGGTTCTTCTTCGATAATGCTGACACGCGCCAACGATCGCTGGAAAAATAAAAAAACTCCACGGAAACATGCCCATGGCCATGGTGAGAGGATAAAAAAACCAGGTATCGCATCTGGCATGTTCGGCCTCAAAAATACGGCGGATATGAACATTCTTAAAATATTCATCCAGAAAAAATTGGCCATACCGTGAATACATCAGAATATGCCACGGCAGAGCTATCGCGAGAAACAGTAAAATCCCAATAATGGCTGCTTTATCTTTTAAAAAAATAAAATCTTTTTTATACCAGAGAAAAAGAAAGATGATAAGCCAGGGAAAAGTGATCCCCAGCACCCCTTTGGTGAGGACCGCTATGGCTGAAAAAATCAGAGAGAGAATAATCCCCTCTTTCTTATGTTCCCGATAACGGTATCCCCAATAAAAAAATCCCAGAGAAATGACCACCCAGATGGAAAAAACCATGTCTGTTAAGACGGCTCGAGAAAGGGCTAGATAAATAAAGCTGGACATTAAAATAAGCGATGCCCAAAAGGAAGTTCTCTTACGCTCAAAAAGCATAAAAGTAATCCAATATGTAACAAGCGCTCCCAGGATTCCAAAAAAGGCGGGCCAGAATCTGGCGACAAAAGGGCTGGCGCCAAACCATTTAACCGCAAGAGCCAGGAGCCAGTAAAAAAGAATGGGCTTTTCAAATTGCGGGGCATCAAAGATAAGCGGAGTGAGCCAGCTTTTATGGGCGACCATCTCTTTGGCCGTCTGCGTATAAAAAACTTCATCGGGATGCGTTAAGCTGACTATGCCATTGCCGAACATGAGAAAAAAATAACCACAGGCCAGTAAAATAGAAATTAATTTCCAGTGCGGCGTTTTAAAAAAATAATTACTTTCCATTGAGCATTTCCTTCATAGAGACAAACTCAAACCCTTTTTTCCTTAATAATTTTGCCAATAACGAAATACTTTTGACGGTCTGCAGGCGGTCTCCTCCTTCCGTTGTCCAGATGTTTCCACTGTCGTGAAAAAGGAGAATATCTCCGTTTCTGATATTTCTTGAAATAAACTGGCTGATCCAGCGGTGATTAAACGAAACCCAGTCTTTAGAATTCAGCGACCAGAGAATGGTCTTATAACCTAAAGATTTTATTTTTTCTTTGATTTTAGTATTAATCCAGGCTTTCGGCGGGCGAAAATATTGCGTGGTTTCTCCGGTAATCTCTCGAATCACGTGTTCGGTATACTTTATTTCCTCTTCTATCTCCTCGGGCGTGTAATATAAAACAACGCTGTGCGCGTAACCGTGATTGCCGATGGTGTGCCCTTCCCTCACCACGCGTTTGGCTACTTGCGGATATTTCTGCACATGGTGGCCGATCATAAAAAAAGTGGCTGGAATATTAAACTTTTTTAATTCATCTAGAATGCGAGGCGTCCAGACTGGAGATGGCCCGTCGTCAAAGGTCAGGGCCACTTTTTTATGATTGGTTTTAACCCGATAGATGGTCCCCCGGCGGGTTAAAATGGCTTGATCAAAAAAGACACAGAAAGAGACGACTCCAATGACGCTAAGGAACAACAGTAAAAAAACAAAATTGAACATTGCCTATTTCTTCCCTTGATTAGCAACGGCGGCCGCGGCTTTTTCAATTTCCTGAGGGTCTCCCAGATAATAATGCTTGAGCGGCTTTAAATTGTTATCAAGTTCGTAGACAAGAGGAATGCCCGTAGGGATATTAAGCTGAACAATCTCGTCATCGGAGATTTTATCCAGATGCTTAACCAGAGCGCGCAGGCTATTACCGTGAGCGGCGATGAGAACTTTTTTTCCTTTTTTTATCTCAGGAGAAATCACCTCCTGCCAAAAGGGGAGGAACCGTTTTACGGTCAAATCGAGACTTTCGGTTAAGGGGAGATCTTTTTCGGATAAATCTTTATACCGCGGGTCATGGCCGGGATAACGGGAATCTTTTTTCTCTAAAACTGGCGGGCAGATATTGTAACTGCGGCGCCAAATCTTCACCTGTTCCTCTCCGTATTTTTGGGCCATCTCGGATTTATTTAATCCCTGAAGCGCGCCGTAATGGCGTTCATTAAGCCGCCACGAACGCTCGACGGGAATCCACATCAAATCCATTTCATCCAAAACAATCCAGAGGGTCCGAATAGCGCGCTTGAGCACGGAGGTAAAGGCTAGATCAAAAGTGTATCCTTCCCTTTTCAAGACTTGACCAGCTTTTTGTGCCTCCTGCCGTCCTTTCTCGGATAAGTCAACATCGGTCCAGCCCGTGAAACGATTCTCTTTATTCCACACACTTTCCCCGTGGCGTAGAAGAACTAATTTTAGGTGACTCATTCTTTCTATACCTCTTGAAATTATAATTTCGATGCTAATTTATCGAATTCTTCAACGCTAACGGCAGGATAGGTAGTAAAAGAAATCCCCGTTAACAGGGTGAGCGCCAGAGAAGCCTTCATCGCCGTCTCCAGCTTCGGGAAGTCAACAATAAAGAGAAGATCAAATCCCCCTAAAATGGCGTACATGGAAATCACTTTACCTCCAAGATCCTTAATTAAATTAACCGATTTCTCGGTGCGATTAGGACTTATGTCTGTAATCGATTCTTGGGAATATTTGCCCATCATTAAACATCTGGTCATGACGCCCTCCTTGGTAAGTTGTTATCATTTAACCTGCCATTTTAAGCAACGGTAATTTCTCTGGAAAGATAAACGTCTTGAATAATATTCAAGAGCTTAACCCCATCCTTCATCGGCTTCTGAAAGGCTTTGCGCCCGGAAATCAAACCACTGCCTCCCGCCCTTTTGTTAATGACGGCCGTCTTAGCGGCTTCGGCAAAATCATTTTCTCCGGAAGCGCCCCCGGAATTAATTAAGCCAATTTTCCCCATGTAGCAATTGGCGACTTGATAACGGCAAAGATCAATCGGATGATCTGAACTTAACTTTTCATAAACATATTTATGGGTCTTGCCGAATTTGAGGGCATTATATCCGCCATTATTTTCGGGAAGTTTTTGTTTAATAATATCAGCTTCAATGGTGACTCCCAAATGATTCGCCTGGCCGGTTAAATCCGCCGAGACATGATAATCTTTATCGCCCTGTTTAAAGGCGTTATTTCTTAAATAGCACCAAAGGACGGTAAATAATCCTAATTTGTGGGCGTGTTTAAAGGCCAGAGAGATTTCCTGAATCTGACGGCCGGCTTCGTCGCTGCCAAAATAAATGGTGGCTCCGACTCCCGCCGCGCCCATATCAAAGGCCTGCTCGACGTCGGCAAAAAGTTTTTGATCGTGTTTATTGGGGTAAGTTATAAGTTCGTTGTGATTAAATTTAAGAATGAAAGGAATTTTGTGGGCGTATTTACGAGAACAGAGGCCCAGAACGCCTAACGTGGAGGCCACCGCGTTACATCCGCCTTCAACGGCTAATTTGACAATATTTTCTGGATCAAAATAAGAGGGATTAGGCGCAAAAGAGGCCCCGGCGGAATGCTCAATGCCCTGATCCACGGGCAGAATGGATAAATATCCCGTGCCGGCTAAACGGCCGTGATGATACAGCCAGCTTAAATGCTTGAGGACATTATTATTGCGGTCGGAATTAATAAAACTGCGGTCAACAAAATCCGGACCTGGCAATGTCAAATCTTCTTTAGGAATGGTTTTACATTTGTGGTCTAATAAACTCTTCGCTTCACTGCCTAATAAATCTGTAATATTGCTCATCGTAACTGCTCTCCTTTGCCGACGTTTTCTTTCACCAAATGGAATTATGGCCTGCCCTGGCGGTCAGGCCAGGGAAGTCGGCATTTCGCTTTGTTGCACAAAGCTCAATAATCTTTATCTTAAGGCTAAGATCAACGCCTCTTCCCTCAAAAAGGAAATATCATTATATTATCCAACTCCTTTAGAAAAGCAAGCGAAAATTATATCTTTATGTTAGCAGAAATTATAGTCTGTTCTTTAGGAAATACAAACCTGCGTAGACTTTGGGTTCGATGAGATATCCTTTTTTTTCCATTTTTTTAAGCCACAGATCTACCTTTTTTAAATCCACTTCATGAACCACAATACATTCCATATCATCCCCACCGCCCTTGGACACTTTTTTAAGATCATAAGCCCTCATCATGGAAATTTTATCGGCGCTTGAGCCACTGGAGACGGGGCCTTCTAGTAATTTTACTACCCTTCGTGCCTTATAGCCTGTCTCTTCTAAAAGTTCACGCTTGGCAGCGACAGCTAAAGATTCATTGCTTACGTCGGCGTCCTCATCATTAACCAGTCCCGCTGGAAATTCAATCACTTTTCTTTTAACCGGCACTCGATATTGTTCCACTAAAATAACCTTGTTTTCTTGGGTTACGGCAACCACAATAACAATCCTGCCTCCTTGATGAGTCCGCTGGATATATTCCCACTCCCCTTTTTTTAAAAACCGCAAAAAATTTCCTTCGTAAATAACGACTTCCTGGCCTAAACAGGTCTTTTGCACGGGCAAAGGAATATCCCAAGCGGGTGATAAGGGTTCTTTTATTATTTTGGTCATGGAAATTCTAAAAGGGTTAAAATTCTTTCCTAATTTCCTCCATTAAAGGAATGATCGTATCTGCGGAAAAATCGAAACGGATTCCGGCTTCCTTATAAAGAGCCGGCAGAGGCCGGCTTCCTCCTAACGCCAAAGCTTTTTTGTAATTATTTAAAGCCGCTTTTGCGTCTCTTCTGGCATTTAACCAAAGCTGCAAAGCCCCTAATTGGGCAATACCATACTCGATGTAATAAAATGGATATTCAAAAATATGTAATTGTCGATGCCATAAAAAGGCGTGCTCCTCTTCTAAACCGTTCCAGTCAACAATGTCCCCGCCAAAACGTTTATGAATCTTTAACCAGGCTTCTTTTCTTTCTGTATTGGTATGGCTAGGATGCTCATAAATCCAATGTTGAAAACAATCGATCGTCGCCACCCAAGCTAATGTAAAGACAATATCTTCAAAATGGGATTGATTGACCCGTGCCTTTTCTTCGGGCTTATAAAAATAATCCAGATAAGGGCTGGCCAGAAGCTCCATGCCCATGGACGCCACTTCATTAAATTCCATGGGGCCATGACGGTATTTAAGAAGCCCTTGATCGGCACAGGCGAGCGAATGAAAGGCATGCCCGGCTTCATGAAAAAGTGTCCAGACATCATCTTCGACCCCCACCGCGTTCATAAAAATAAAAGGTTTCCTGGCTTCATCTAATGTTGATTGATATCCACCCGGGGCTTTTCCTTTTCGGCTTTCTAAATCTAAAAGATGTTCTTTAACCATCTGGGCAAATTGTTGCCCCAGGACCGAATCCATCTTCCCAAAAATATCCTGACAACGGGAATATAACTCTTCAATCTTTTCGAAAGGTTTAAGCGGCGAACGGCCTAAAGGATCCACGGCGGTATCCCACGGGCGAAGGCGTTCCAATTTCATCTCTTGACGGCGTTTCTCTAAAATTTCCTTCCACAGAGGCACAACCACTTCCTCAACGGTTTGGTGATATTGTTTGCAGTCTCGCGGGGTATAATCGTAGCGGTGAAACGCGCGGAATTGATAATCGATGAAATTGGGGAACCTGGCGTTCTGCGCGATCTGAGAGCGCCGCTTTAACATCTCATCAAATAATGAATCTAATTTTTCCTGATCTTTAAGACGGCGTTCGGCTGTTTCCCGCCACGCCCTTTCTCTTAAATCCCGGTCCGTTTCCAGTAAAAATTTTCCCATCTCCGGCAAGGTGCGTTCTTTCCCGTCAAAAAATACCGTCATGGCCCCGCAAACGGTTTGATAGTCCTGAGACAATAAATCCACTTCTGTTTGTAAGGGGATGTTTTTGTCAACAAAGAGCTCAACTTCCGTTTGAATAAAACGATTATAAATTGCATACGTTGAGTTAAGAGAGAAATTCTTTTTCTCCTCAAGATATTTAATATTTAACTGATGCTCTAATGGTCTGACCACAGGAATGATTGTTTGAAGAAAATTTTTATACTCTTCGGCACTCTTGGTATCGTCAGTCTGACACGTCATGCGGATATACAAAACGGCACCCTCCTGGGAAAGGGCGGCTTCTAATTCCGACCGATCTAAAAGCCACTTCTCTAATTCTCCGACAGAGTTTATTGTTCGCGCTAAAAGAAGGGAATAAACGGATTTGACCGCCTCGGGATCAGCCCAGTTCATGCCTTCAGGGACAAAACCTCGTTTCTCGTAAGGCTCTAACTGGCTCAAGAATGTTAAATCGCTTGTCGTATTCATAATTGGGTTTCTATTTTAACAAGGAAATCTGCGCTTGACAAAGTATTATTTTAAAGTATACTGAAAACTTCCAGATTGGGTTAAATATTTATTTAACAAAAGGATTCAAATTATGCCAAAAGTATGTGAGATTTGCGGAAAAGGGGCCATCCCCGGAATAAAATATAAAAGACGCGGAGCCATTAAACGGACCGGTGGTGCGGGTTCCAAAATTGTCGGGAAAACTCTGCGCCGCTTCCTTCCCAATCTTCAAAGAGTGAAAGTTAATCTTCAAGGAACCATAAAAAGGATTAACGTCTGCACCTGTTGTATCCAGGCTGGAAAAATCGTCAAAGCGTAGGGGCGAATGATTATTCGCCCCTACGCTTTTTCTTTTTTTTCATTTTTGTAATCCCCCTTAATCGGGTTTTCTGAATCCATATCCCATTTTAACGGGTTTTCTATGATGTATTGACGAATGCGGTTTAATTCCGTGTCGTTACGGATAATGTGTTCGTAATAATTGCGCTGCCAGACGGTATAATGATCCGTGTTCTGACGGAACCATTTCGTAACACCGATTTTAAAACCCCGGATGACGGACCCGATTGTTTTAGATGTTCCGCACATATTTTTCGGCGATGCGAATGATTGTTTAATCGAATAAATCGGTATTTGTAGGGGCGAATAATCATTCGCCCCTACGGAATTGATGATGATTACCCCATGCACATGATTCGGCATAATCACAAATTCATCTAATTCAACGTGCGGAAAATGGGCCGGAATTTCACGCCAACAATGATTAACAATATTTCCGTATTCGTTCAGTATGATTTTTCCACCCTCAATGCCGCCGAATAAATTCTGGCGGTTATGCGCGCACACCGTAACAAAATATGCGCCAGATTGCGAATAATCGTAACCTTTTAGCCGTGTTAATTTTCTTTCACGCATTATCTTTACCGACCAATGTCAAGCCGTTTCTGGGCTTAACAGGCTTTAATATCCTTCAATTTCAACTGCACCATGGGGTCTTTGTTCCAATCATCGATGGTAATCTGATACGCCAGGTCAATTTCTTGTCCCGGGCAGATAAGCGGTTTATATTCCGCCATGCCAAAACCCACCGCGGATAACGTCACCGCGCCATCCGTCACCCAAAATTTCAGAGTATCTTTCCCAAAAATCTTAGGATAACTTTTGACTTTCACTCGCCTTGAGGAAAAAATAGGTTCACGATTCCCTTCTCCAAAGGGCTCCATTGCGGCAATAATATCCGCCAGTTCCTGATTGACGCTCGCTAAGGGAATCTCACAATCAATCGAAATTGACGGCAAAAGTTTTTGCGGCGTCAATAATTCTCCGGCCAATTGATTAATCAATGTTCTAAAGGGATCAATATTCTGCGCGCGGATGGTCAGCCCCGCGGCTCCTTCATGCCCCCCGTAATTTTCCAAAAATGCCGCGCAGTCATGCAAGGCGTTATACAAATGGAATCCGTCAATCGAACGGGCCGAGGCAACGCCTATGCCTTCTTTAAGAGAAATCACAATAGTCGGCCGATAATATTTTTCGGTAATTTTAGAGGCCACAATTCCCAAAACCCCTTTATGCCAGCCTTCTTTACTTAAAACAATCACTTTCTGCTCTTTAAAATTGACATCACGTTCGACAATCTCCAAAGCCTCCTCAATCATTTCTTTCTGTATTTTCTGCCGCTGGGTGTTAAATCCATCCAACTGTTTGGCCAGGCTCTGAGCCACCGCGTGGTCATCACTTAAAAATAAATCCAAAGATTTATGCGCGGAATCAAGCCGGCCCGTGGCGTTAATCCTGGGGCCTAAAATAAATCCCACATAATACGGGCTTATTTTTTTCCCGCTAATCTTCGCCACCTCCATGAGCGCCAATAGCCCCTTATTTTTTGTCTGCTCAATCCGCGGTAATCCTAAGCGGACAAAAATACGATTTTCGCCCCTTAAAGGAACAACATCAGCAATCGTCCCCAAGGCCACCAAATCAAAGATTTCTTCATCTAATTTTCCATTCAGGGCGTGAATAAGCTTGGCGACCAAACCAACACTGGCTAAATTTTTAAAGGGATACGCGCAGCCCTTTTGTTTAGGGTTAACGATCGCGTAAGCCGCCGGCAGATGGCCGTCCGAGGGCTCGTGATGGTCAATGATCAGGCAGTCAATGCCGTTCGCGTTGAAACAATCCACCGCCGCGTACGCGGAAATACCGCAGTCGACGCTAATAAGAAGGCTGACTCCCTTTTCTTTGGCAAACTCCACGATATTTTCATTTAAGCCGTAACCATCGTTGACCCGATGAGGAATATGATTGATGACCTTAAGGCCTCTTTGAGTTAAGGCACGGTTAAGAAGGGCTGAAGACGTCACCCCGTCGACGTCGTAATCGCCAAAAATTAAAACACGCTCGTGATTCTGTTCGGCTTTTTTAATCCGTTCGACAACCCCGTCCATACCCTTAAGACGAAAAGGGTCGTGCAAAAAGGATGCCGTGGCCGAAAGAAAAAGCCTGGCCTCTTCTATACTTGTAATATCTCGGTTGATTAAAAGCTGGGCAACGATGGGATGAATATTTAAGGCGTTACTAAGCTTGGCCTGCAGCTGAGGATTTTGATCTTTGATTTTCCATACTCTATTCATTTTACATACTCTCGGGGGTGCTGACTCCTAGAAGTCTTAGTCCGTTGGCCAGGACAATGCCGCTGGCATTAACCAGCGCAAGCCTCTCGGAAGATAACGCGGTATTTTGCGGTTCAATAACGCGATGGTAGTCATAAAATTTATGAAAGGTGTTAGCTAACTCCTGAAGATAACTGACTAACGGATACGGGTCTAATTGTTCGTAGCAAAATTTTAAAATTTCCGGAAAATTCCCGAGCATTTTTAAGAGGTCCAATTCTTCCCTCTCTTTAAGCAGGTTAAATTCTGCTCTTTTACAAGTAATCGCTGCTTCCAATGCCTTTTTATTCATGCTGTGCACCCGCGCGTGGGCATATTGGATGTAGTAAACCGGATTTTCCGGGGATTGTTTTTTGGCTAAATCCAAATCAAATTCCAAATGCATATTAATGTGGCGCATCAAAAAGAAAAACCGCGCCGCATCCACACCCACCTCTTCCATGACCTCCCGCAAACTAATGTATTGTCCGCGGCGAGTGGACATCGAGACAGGTTTCCCTTCACGGTAGATGGTAGCCAGCTGAACAATCAAGACATTTAAGGCCTCTCGATCTTTTCCAAAAGCTTCCACAAAGGCTTTAATGCGCGGGATATATCCGTGATGATCCGGCCCCCAGAGATTAATCAACCTGTCAAATCCACGCTCAAATTTATTTTTATGGTAAACCATATCCGGCGTCAAATACGTGTAAGCGCCGTCACTTTTTTCAACGACGCGGTCTTTATCATCGCCAAAATCCGTGGATTTAAACCATAAAGCCCCGTCTTTCTCGTAAAGAAATCCTTTTTCCCCTAAATAATCCAGAAGCGTCTCAATATTTTTTGGGGTCGCTATTTTGGATTGGTACGCCCAATGGTCAAAACGCACGCCAAAATCTTCCAATTCCTTTTTGATAATATCCAACAGATACACCGCGCCAAATTCCGACCATTTCTTTAAATCTGTGCCTTTGATCTGTTCAAGTGTCTTTATCTTATTCTGCTCCATAAAAACGCTCGCCATGTCTTTGATATATTCACCTTGATAATGGTCTTCCGGGAATTCAATTTTCTCCCCTAAGATTTCGATCGCTCGCAGGCGGATGGAACCCCCAAGGATATTAATCTGATTGCCTTCATCGTTGACGTAAAACTCTTTTTGCGCGTCAAAACCTAGGGCTTTGAGGATATTGGCTAACGCGTCTCCAACGGCCGCCTGGCGGGCATGGGCGACACTTAATGGGCCCGTTGGATTCGCGCTGACAAATTCGATCTGAATTTTTTTACCCTTGCCTAGAGATAATTGCCCGTAGTCCTTGCCTTGCTTAAAAATTTCTTCAATGACTTCAGACAACGCGCGGTCGGTTAAGAAGAAATTGATAAAGCCGGGCTTCTTAACTTCAATCTTAGCAATTTTATTTTGGAAGGGAGATGTCTTGACGTGAGCTTCAAAAATAGCCGCTAATTCCTGGGCTAACTCTAAAGGGGATTTTTTAAATAGTTTGGCGGACTTAAGGGCAATATTACAGGAAAATTCACCGTGGGCTTTATCCGTGGGGACGTCTAATTCAAGAAGGGGTAAAGATGTTTGCTTCGGGAAGGCTTTTTTTAAAGCCTCTTCTAAAAGGAGTTGTAACTGCTGGCGTATTTCTAAAAACATTGAGCATTCGCAAGATAATAAAACTTATTTATGCCACTTAACGATTTTAGCCTCCTGCCAAAGATACTCAAGACTGTAGAATTCTCTTATATCCTTTTGAAAAATGTGGGTGACCACGTCTCCATTATCAAAAACAACCCAGCTGCAATCCTGTAAGCCATCTTTGGCAGATGTATCGACGCCTAATTCTTGTAAACCCTCTTCAACGCTTCCGGCGATCGCGTTGACGTGCCGGTCCGAATTTCCCGTACAAATCACAAAATAATCGCAGAAATTAACCAGCTTACGCATATCAAGGATAGCGATCTCTTCTGCCTTTCCATCGAGGGCAAGTCGGGCGATTGTTTTGGCTTTTTCTCTAGAGGTTAAAGATTTTGTTCTAATAACTACCCGCCTCCTTACTTCTTCGCCTTGGCAGCCTGATCTTTACTTAAAACTCTCCAGCACTCATGCGTTCCTTTAGGGGACTTGGCGACGGCAAAAAAACGCCCGCTTCTTTCTTTGACTTCGTAATCAGTTGTCTTAAATTTTCCCTTTGTTTTGACGTCATAGAATGATAACTCTTCCATGTGCCCTCCTTAAAGTTTTAAAAATTAACGTTAAAAGAACATTTAAAAAAATGACTGTGTAGAAGTTTAGCTGATAAATTCTGACTTGTCAAATCAAAAAATACCATTTGCATAAAACCCCTCAGATGCCTAGCAGCTGCTTCAGGCGCTTTTCCTGTTCTTCCTTAACCGGGCCGACGATGGAAAGATTAAAGCGATTCTCCCTCAAAATCTCCCGCGCGACGCGCTGGACATCGTCTTTTTTAATCTTCTCAAATTCTTTAATGACACTCTGGCGGGTTCTGACTTTATTTTTAGAAATCACGGACTCCCCTATCCAGAGCATGTGATCCAACGTGTCTTCGAGCCCCAATAAAAGCTGGCCTAAGAGATAGTCTTTAGCCCGCGTAAATTCACTAAACGTAACACCCTCTTCTTTGATTTTCTTAAACTCCCGCAAAGTAAGTTCCACAACCTCAACAATCTTTTTAGTTTCCACCCCGGCGCGGACACAAAAGATTCCCGTGTCATGCAAGGTTTTCGCGTAACTGGAAATCGAATACGCGAGCCCTCGTTTTTCCCTGAGCTCATTAAACAGGCGGCTGGACATATTACCGCCTAAAATCGTATTCAGAAGCGATAATACGTAACGGTCTTTGTGGTGTTCATCAAGCCCTAGCATTCCTAAAGCTAAATGAATCTGCTCGGTTTCCTTAGAATAAAACCGCGCGCGGGGTTCACTTTGAGAAT